>FUFK010066565.1_pt1 | contig 26474 bp, 38 predicted proteins | sample 1021851 | NCBI WGS metagenome assembly FUFK01 (sample SAMEA51879418, study PRJEB19060) | metagenome
AAATCTCTGTCCACTCAGACCAGCTAATCCAGATGCGGCAGCTCGTGCTGCTTGTTTTTGCCTTTCGTCTTCACTGATAGCCGTTTGTTGAGCACGTTGGAATCCTGCTGATCTCAACCCGCCGATCTCTTTTGCAAGACCGCGACCTAAAGCCTCTGCTCTTTCTTCTGCGCTAAGCCTTGCTCTGGATCCGAATGCCGATTCACCACCAGTTGATATGTCCCTGGCTCTCTGCGCTATGTCTCTTTGCGCTAAACCTTTGAATGCATCTTCCAAAGTTTGATCAATAACACGCTGCTCAAAGGGATCCATAAACCTTTCGGTTTCTGCAACGATGTCGGCTCTTGGAGTCGTTTGTCTGAGCAGTCTTTCCGACTCTCCGAGGGCTCCACTGAGCTGTTGGGTAGCCAACGTACCAATGCCTAGCGCATCTGTGAGATCGGATCGTAATCCACGCTCAGCGGCTAGTGCTCTTTCTTCTGCTCTGGCTCCACCGCGCAACTGATCTAGGAGAGCTCGATCTCTTTGATCTAGAGCGAATCGAGAAGCTTCTCTGAGCTCTTCGAGCGCCCTTCTGTCTGCTTCGGCCTGTCCCGCAAAGCCGCCGCGCAATGATCCTAGTCCTTCCCTACCGAGCTTGAGTGCCTCTTCAATAAATGGTTGTTGTACACCGACCGCTTGTCGCTGTAACTGAAAAGCTCGTAGTTGGTCTGGCGTAAGACCAGCAATCTCTTGAGGTATGACGATCGGTCTGCCTTGATCGTCAAAGAATACTCTCTCTGCTGCGCGGAACGCTCCAGGTATGAAGCCTCCCTCGCCATCTAGACCGAACAGTAATTGTTGGGTAAGCGGATCTAACCGAGTTTCGGTTTGCGTAATATTAGCAACGAATGGTTCTTCTTCAGTTAACGCAGATTCAGCCATTAGCTAGCCCTCGCCTGGTTAGAAAACATATCCATCATTTGGTACATGATCTGAGTACCACGCTCTCTGCTCTCCTTCCCGTTTGGCTTCAACGTGATAATACCACCGTCACCTTTNCTCAGATCGAATGCTCCTGCTCCTCGGACNGCTTGNGCTTTCATNACAAACTCACCGTCANNNAGCATGGCTGGAATATCGTCACTGGTCTCTGTGCCAGGTCCGTTTATCTTTCCATCCATTGCTTTGAATTCTTCCATCTCGACACCGCCACCCTCTGCGTATGCCATCACGGGACCACCGTAACGCATAGGTTCTCCGGTCACTGCCCTCTCAGGTCTCTTCCTACCGCCGCTCAACATCGGTATCGTGTCGCGAGACATTAAACCAAACTCTCTTGGATCGACATTACCTTTGCCCATCCTTTTAGCGATCTCTTGCTCTATGTTGAAACGGCCCATCGCATCCATAGTTGTAAGCGGAGTTCTAGGTACACCTCTTCTGTTCTTGGCTTCATCAAATGCAAGCTTACCTAGTAAAGCAGCTATACCGCCGCTAACTAAGGGGCTCATGCCACCGCCTTGACCACCACCGATTCCACCGCCCAAAATATCTCCAACTAAACCAAAGTTGCCCCGATTATCTGCACCGCCACCGCTAATCAAACTAGTTAAGACGTTACCACCAGAACGCCCCCCACCGACTGCGTTTAAAATTTGATCAGGCGATAAACCAGCTTCCGATAATTTTGCAATTTGCTCTGCTAATGCTGGGTCAGCACTTGCTCTTTCCATCAGAATTGCACTTGGATCTTGACCGCCTACGCCGAATAAACTACCGATGCCTTTACCGATGTTGCCGATCAGACCTACTTTATCTTGGCCTGGTAAAATGAACTCCCCGACCTTGCTGAAAAAACCACCGCCAGTAGCGCCTGTGCCGCCGGCCCCTGCACCAGCACCCGCTCCACCTAAACTACCAATACCACCGATTAGTTTACCCGTACCATATCCACCGAGAGCGCCACTAATCGCACCCTTCAATCCTTTACCGCCGACTACGTTGGTTGCAGCTCCGATCGCGCCGGCAACTATTGGGCCTACTCCAGGTATGAAGTTGGCTAGCGGCCCAGCTATAGGAGCAATCTTCTTGGCAATTTTTTTGATGCTTTTACCAAGCTTCTTGAAAAAACCAAACTCCTCTAAACCTGTTTGTGGGTTCAACGAGGCGATACCCATACCAACCACGTATTGTTCTGGGTTGAGATCCAGCTCTCTAAATCTGTTTTCTACTGCTGTCTCGAACTGCTCACTTTCCATCATCTCTGGCGGTAAAACGACTTCTCCAGGTGTAAGGTGAGCAAGGGTTGTATCAGGACCGCGTCCTGCTGCCGCTATCTGAGCGGCTAGTTCTGCAAGAGGAGATTCAGCCGCGATATCTGCTGCTTGAACCATTTTGTCTGCTTGAGCTTGTTCTGTAGGATCGGCCGCTTCTTGACGAGCCATGAGGAGCTGTTCTACAGCTTGGTCTGCTGTAGGCATGGCGTCTACTTCACCACCCATTTGCATCATCATGGGCATCGGCTCAGTATCACCCATCAAATTTGCTATGCGCTGCTCTAACATCTGGTTCATGAAATTGTCACCGTCACTGCTCCCACACTTGCGGTTAATGATACCCCAACAGGATACGTTTGGTGACTGTAAAGGTCACGAAACTGGGTGCCATCAAACGCTTGATGGATGGAGTTTGTAGTATTGAAAATAATCGCGCCTGTTGCAAACGCTAGTTGGTTTATTTCAGTGGAGTTGAAATGAGGGCTAATCGTGATATCTACCTTGCCGAGGTTGAGTTCTAGCACTCTAACCAAGCGATTAAACGTCTGAGAATCGACGCTTTCTCCTCTAGCATCAGGCAACCTGGTTTCGAGGAGCTTACTCATCTTCTACCGCTGGGCTGGATATCTAACCTGGTTGTGCCGATTCGCCACTTGTAACCGAGCCTATTGTCGGCTGTATTGTCATCGTCTGATTCAAAGCGAATGACTACTTGTCTGGACCTCGTTCTAACGTTTGAGAATGTAAATGTAGGCGTGATCTGGCTCGTGCTATCTGTCACTAACGTGTCGTTAGGGAAGTTCCTGCGTTTCAGAACTACGTTCATGGCTGGCGTATTGGTGGTGCCAGTCGGCTGGATAAACTCCATGTCTGGGATCAATTTCTTGATGAAAGTGAACTGCTCTCCCGAGCTAATATCAATATCAGCACTCTCTACAAACACACCATCCATCGGTGAACCGTTATCGTCGTACCCAATCTCATGCTCAAAGACACAATTGGTTCCACTCGTTTGGGCGCCGGCTAGTGGTAGATCTTCGATTCCCGCGTCGAGCCAAGAGTATCTGACCAGGCTTCCGACACTCCAACTGTTTTCTTCGTAATTGAAGATTACATATCTGCTTATCTCTCCGGTGGCGTCTTCCTTGGATGGGTAGAAAAACCACATCTCACCATATTCACTATTGATTCCCATATGGCATTTGAATGCCTGATCTAATTCCAAATCGTTGAATACATACTCTTGCACTGAACACGGCAGTTTTTGCACTGAGCCGTTGTAGAAATAGAAACTAGTTTTAGATGCAAAGTAAACGCCGTTGGGTCCATTCGCTGCTGCCTTGGGACCAATCAATCCCGAGCCCTCGTTTACCAGGTTTACGGCGAAGGTTAAAGGTGGCCCGATAAAATTCATCGAATATAGAGATGTATCTGTCCAGATCAGGATCTCTTGTCTTGATTTGATGCCACCTACAATAAATGAACCAGTAGACAATCTAACGCTACCGGCTGAGTTTGTGGCTGTTGGCTCAAAGTCTAGCTCGTTCTCTGAATCTGAGAACGCTACTAACATGGGATCAATATTGCCGGTCCTGGAGCCGCTAGAGATCGGATCCGCTCCTAATACAACTAAATGTCGGTCTGTCTCTGAGGTCAGAACTTGGAGTGCTACGGTTGGGACTAGGTTCGCTCCTGATATGCCTGATAGGTCCAAAGCGCGAGTGGACGTTCCGTTGTTCTCTACCCAACGGAATATGCCGGCGCCTCGTGGGTTGATGATTAGGTTCTCGCCAAAGTTGTCATGGGTCCACAACCGCAACTGGTTAGTAGCACTCGTAGGAGATGCCGATCCGAAGGTTCCAGAACTCCAAGGTCCAACACCCCAACCAGAGGAAGAGACGTAGGTATCTAGCCCGACATTGATCTGGTAAGCACCTACCACCGAGCTGCCACCGTTGCCACTGTCACTTGAGTTAGCCGTTACAGTAGCGCCATCTGTGTCTTTCGCTGTGATCGTGTAAGTGTTTGTGCCGGTAACCAAAAGTATTTGGTACTCTTGGTTCAATACTGCCGCCGTCACGTTGCCGCCAAGAGTCGCTGCTCCGCTAAAGGTCACAAAGTCATTAGTCACTGCACCATGATTTGTATCTGTAACAGTAATCGTGCTGCTACCGTCAGTTGCTGCGAAAGTGACATCACCGGCCGATGTCGTAGACCTGATAGGGGTAATGTCGTTATATGCGTCACCCTCTTCGATGTAATATTTGAAGGTGGTTCCGAGACCCAGAAAGCGGGTGCCTCCTAAAGATATGAAAGAATGCAGCGCACGAGCAACGCCTAGAAAAGTGTTGGTGCCAAGCTTCTGCCAACCACCAACTTTTTCTACTCGACCTTTTCGGAATCTGACTAAGTTGCCGTCTACCCAACCGCCTTTGGCTGCGTAGTCAGTTGACTCCTTGTTGATCCCTGGCTGAAACTCCAGATTGGTTAGCGGCATGAAGCATCAAGCAATTCGTATGATCGCGCCAGTCGCAGTCGGAGATGGGAANACAACCGTAAAGTCTCCCGCCGTGCTGGTTTTGTCACCACCAAAATCNACNGCTGCGATTGCCTTGTTAGAATTTGTGGAGTTATAGAGNAGCATTCCACGCGCTGTTACGGTCGCAGTTCCGAAAGTAAAATCTGCAAAGTCGCATACGCAAGTGCTGCCTGACAGGGTAGGCGTCACGTTAGTCAGTGAGCCGCCACCAGAACTGTAATTGGTTCCAGAAGATTGTCCGGTTGTTACNAAAGCNGTGGTGCTNGCACCCAAAGTTGCTGATGATGTNTANANAGCCAACTTGATNGTGTCGGCTCCGTTGGTCANATTATGCTGCTCGGTTACGATATCCGTTTTGAACGAGTTGCAAATTGCGCTGCTGATGGCGATGACGCACCTCCTATGAATCTAGTTGCTTCACTATATTAGCCATATCTCCGTGACCTTGGCTAGCGAGTAATCCTCGAATAGTGACACGATCAGAAGCTATAGCGTTCTTTATCCCCATCAATATTAGTGTATAAACCTGGTTTCGGAAAGCCTCCGCTTGCTGTCTTACAACCGGATCCGCTTGAGCTGAAATACCGACTATTTTTTTTGTGACTTGCTCAGCCCAGAACTCTGCATCGTGACCTTTATTCTCGGTAGTTGACACCATCACCTGACCCAACTGAAAACCGATATCATCTTTAATCATTGCTATCCCTTGTATGGTTCTGGAGCGGAGGGCAGCTCTACGGTTTCTAGTTTGTGTTTCTTTACCATCTTGGCTAGATCGGATCGGTCGCAGACCATCCACTCATCTGCTGGTGTTGGCATCGCTATCTTGGGATTAGCCAGCCTGTGATAGCCGTACAATCTCTCTTCGATCGGCACGTTCTGATCGAGAAGAGATGACCTGGGGCTTACTCCTACGGTGATGTTCTCGTTGATACATTTACAAATCCAAAATTCTAGGCACGCGCGACCGGCTTCTGCGAAGTGCAAGTTATGTTTGTAACTGAAATCCATGCCAAACAAATCTATCTGACCGACTCTGTTCCAGAGTGCAAAAGCCAAAGCATAAGCAGTTGTATTGTTCATGTAAGCACACCGCTGGTCTTCAATCACTTCTTCAAGCGGATACTCAACCAGTGCCGGCACTCTTTCATCCAACTCACAAGTGTAAATAGGCTTTGTGTATTTCGGTAACACTCGACGCATAACGTCCGTTTGGTTACCGGCGTCTTCTGTATCAAGAAAACGACTGACTGGATCTAACATAAAGACCCGATCCACATCAAAGACTGATAAGGCAGAGTTGATGCCCCACACCTCGTCCCATGTTTTGCTGTTTTCGACTCCGATCACATAGTCTATTTGGCTGGCGCCTAGACCGATTATTGCAATGTGTTTACCTTCGAGACTTTCTATTTTTTCCAATTAGCTTACCCCAGTGCGTAAAAGATCATAACGATACTCGTCCCTGGTATCTCTGCCCTCCGTAAGATTCTTCATACGGGCGATACCCTCTTTGAAACGAGCCTCGAAAGCTCCAATCACACTAGGGTCTTCTTTAAGGAAAACAGCGGCCTCCACAAGCGTTCCATACAACAACGGATCTGGGTGATCGGTAGACAACAAAGTCGTACCAGAATCAGAACCAGAGGTGAGAGATGTTGGCTTGTGTAGGTAATGCAGCTCTACTGTAAAATCAGATGATGGCACAGGCGATAGCTCAAAAGCGGTGTTATCAAACAAACTGTAATATCTTGGGCGCCCAGTCGTTGTAGTTGTAGGAGAGAACTCCTTCAAGAAACTAGGGTGCTTGTAATCCAAATAGTGATATTTACTGCTGTCTATTACAGCCAATGAGAAGGGTGCAAAAAAATCAGATGGCGTAGCCAGGAACCGATTGTTCTGCGAAGCCGTGCCGGTCACATTTTTGCGCTGTTGCGGTAGCTGCACCATTTTAAAGATGCGGCTCTCAGATTCTTGAATGAACGTGTTCAGGTTGCTGTTGAACGTGGTTTCATTTACTTGCAAATAATCTTGCACAGTGCTTTTCAGAGTAGCCAAAGTAAAGCTCATGTGATCGTCACCTCCACGCTACCGATTGTACAAGTTATTCCAAAAGTTTGTAAAGTTGTACCCAAATTACCAAGTCCAGTGTTGGTATACACTTGAAAGAATGTCCCATCTTCACCACCAGCAGCTTGGTCCGGTCTGCTAATCCTTAGCGCCTCCGCATCTGCTTTCTTAGGTCTAGGGTCAATCTGGGGTTCTTTGGGTGACCATTGATCTGGACCGACAAGCAACCCGTTCCAGGTCATCTTCATGTCCTTTAGCTTGTATCGGAATCCTGTAATGTCACAGATTCCGTAAGCATTTTTATTGGACGCAAAAGCCATGACTAAGCCGTGTTATACCCGCGGAAGTCTGGGGCAATATGGAAAGACGCTCGGTCTTCATCCTGACTCATGGCTCTCTGGAACTCTTCTTCATACAAAGACTTCAGCATTTGTACCTTTTCTGGGACTCGTTTCAGTGCGATGTAGTAAGCCAGCCCAGCCGCTAGACATGGATAGAAGCGAAAGGGTACCTCTAGTGTATCCGCTCCGACATCCGCGTCATCCATCCTGGTCAACACGTTGAGATGAACCACATAGGTGGAGCTTTTATCTGGCGTGGGCCAAACTGAGATCGTAGGCGTAATCTGCTTGTTGATGAAAAACTGGTTTGGTTTGCCGGTGGTGCTTTTCACTGCGATGTCTGCGTAGTCGGATCGAGACAGCCGTGACAACGGAATGTCGTTTGACTTGCCGCCAATCGTTTCTCGGATGAAGGCGTCGAGAACGTCGATAGCGGCAGTGCCATTGGTCGAGTCCACGTTATAAGTCGCAGTGTCTTTCACCATTGCAATCGTTTTCTCTGCGATCGTCCACTGGTTCAATCCTCTATTTGCCCATTCAGCTAACATAAGGTTTAAGCTGCGATTCGCAGACTTTAGATCGTAGCCGGTCCTAAGCTCCAAGCCGCAACGCTCAAATGCCTCTTCGACATAATCCGCTACATCCAGCTCAAAGTTTTTACTTCCGCTTAGTGCCATTCTTCTTCTTCCGCTTCGGCTTTTTCTCTGGAGCGTACAGGTTATCAAACACTTGGTTTACGTCCAACGTGTAATCCAAGTCGCTTTTTGAATAATGAATGTGCTGAGATGGTTTGAAATGAGGAGCACCCTCGCCGGTCTCGAACCAAGCTGGGTGTGTAACTCTCACTCTGTTATTCGGGAGCGCAACGATGTTACCAGTCCAGTTACCCGCGTCCAGTAACTGCATAACGTGGCTTTGCTTGTGTTGAGCAGGATCGTCGGCAATTTCGTTCTCTGCATAATCCACAGTAAATAAGTACTTTGCAGGATAAAAGCCCCCATCAATCTTTGCCAGCCACGGACAAGGGGTGCAGCGATCCAGCACATAAACAGCGTGATGATAACTAGAGCAATCCCAAGGTTGTGCAGCCCAAGTCGGCATCGGGTCAGGCCATCCTTCATACTCAAAGTCTCCTGCTAGCGCAGTGATGGGCATTCTCGCCCACATGGCACCGCCGTGTACGTTGTCCTCGTCTGGTTGTGTATCCGCTCCCGTAAAAATTACTTGGAACGACAAACAACGAGTGGGCATCGTCGTAACGGCGATAGCCATCGCATGTAAAAACTCACCATGATATTCCTCATGGTTATGTGTGTACTCCCTCCGAACCCAACACTTAAAGTACGGAATATTCGATTGGAGATAGGCCAAGCTGCTTAGCCGTAAAGGCCGATTTTGCGATTAGATGGCTTGCGTACACCTTGCTTCTTTACGCTGCCGCCCTTTTGCATCCCTGGGGGTACTTTTTTGATAGAACCGCCCTTCATCATTCCAGGTGCAGTCTTCTTTTTGACCGTGCCACCCTTCATCATTCCTGGTCCTTTCTTTTTGACCATCCCACCTTTCTGCATACCAGGTCCACGCTTTTTCATCGTGCCGCCCTTGGTTGCCATTTTGCCGCCTTTATGTCCAGCCATGATGCCTCCATCTTTTGCGAAAGTTTTTACGTTTGTTGGTTTGCCACCAACCCCTTGTTTTTTGGCTCGTTTCCTACGAACCGCCGATGCGATTTGTTTATCGCTCATCCTAGCAGCCTTGGCCGCTGGAACACATTTAGGATATTTTCTTTTGCGATCTTTTTCTAATTTAGATCTGCCACACTTAGCGAAGCCGCCACCTTTTTTTGGCGCTCCGATATCCACCCAATCTTGCTCAAACCATTTTGTAAGACCGCCTCTACGCTTTGCCATGCTGCTTCCTAATAGCGTCCTTACCTTTTCTAAATACGTTGGCTATCCCAGTTTTACCCATCACTTTGGCTCGTTGCTCACCTACCGTGAGGATTTGTATCTTACGAGCAAAGGGCTTTTCGAGTTTCTTCACCTTTCGGACTGTCGCATCAGCGTCCTTCATAGTTGCGAACTTAATACTGACAGTGTCTTTTGGGTTTTCATCTGTGTACAGTCGCCGGCCAGAACCTTTAGGTTTTTTCCCTGTTCCAACCTTTGGATCCCGCTTCTTCATTAGCTACGAGGAACTCTAGTCTGACGTTTCCTGTTAGGCATGATGGCACCACAACCACGAGCTTGGATAGATACAGAACCGCCCAAATTCATATTCTTAGCCATGCTCTTTGCGATGGCAGTACCTCTGGCTCTTTCGTATTTACTAATCTTGCCATCTTTGTTGAGGTCGCTCTTCTTACTATCAAACTCAACCGAGCCGCCTGAGGCTTTCTTCGTGCCTGAATACTGACCGCCCATTTTTTTGTATTCTGAAACCATATACGCATTCGCATAAGCTGAAGGATATACATCAAACTTCGCTTTGGCTTTTGCTTTGGCCTTTCGGTACAAACTGGGGTTTTTAACATTGTCTGGTATCTTTGACGCCATTATCTGATCCTTCTTCTGTTGAATCCCAAGGTTGGAAAAGCGGGCATTGGTCTTTTCGCTGGTGCAACTACCGCTGGTTTTTGTATAGCCACATTGACGGGCTTCTCTAACTCAAGCCCCATGCCAGCGGTATCTGGTCGCGCCAAATCGAGCATAAGGTCTGGTCGCGCAGTGACTGCTGGTGGGACAGTTGTAGTCGGCTGCACATCGGCAAAAGCCATTTGGTCCTCAACGCTACCGCCTGGTATGAATCCCATCGCGTCTGCTGCACCATCTGAAGCTGGTATCATGACTTCGTAATTGGGTCTTGCTCCCATCATCTCAGCCGCACCCTCAGTGGTAGGCATAGTATTAATCCCGCCCTGTCCGAATGGATCCATGCCTCCAGGGCCAGGACCAACAGAAACTGCCGGTGCTTGTACGTTTGTAGAGGCTTGAGGCAAGCCGGCTAATACCTCTTGCGTAATCTGCTTCCGTAACGCATCCACATCGATCTGTTGAGGTATCTCCCCCCTCAACTTTTCTATCTGAGCTTGAATCGGATCAACCGCTCCGGTGATAGCCGCTGCTCTTTGTTGTTCTATTTGTGCGGGGTCAAGCTGGGCTGCCTCTAAGGCTCCGATCTGCTCTGCCAGCCTTTCGCCTCTCTGGGTTTGCTGAGTGATAGCATCTTGCAACATACCACCCGTTCTTTCGTATTCCTGCCTCAGTGTCTCAAACTCTTCTCGACCAGCCCTACCCTCCAGTGCTTCTCTCAGATCTGATTCTAGTCGTTCTCGCTCTGTACGAGCCGTATCAGCGAAGTTCTGTGATTGAGTCGTTATACCTTCGATCTGATTTTGTATTTCGTTAAGGGGTAAGTTTTCTATCTGATCTCGTAGAGTGCCGATCCTGCTCTCTAGGTCAGATACAATCTGCTCTCGTTCACCCCGCAAAGCTTCAGACTGTGCGGCTGTTTCTGTCTCTACTGCTTGAGATACACCAGCCAGCTCATCATTCAAACTGTTGATTCTGCCTTGGATAAGATCTACGGCGCCGGCCTGAGACTCTCTTAGCTCTGCCGATAGCTTGTCTTGTTCTTCTCTTATGGTTTGGGATATGCCACCGAGGTCTTGGGTCAGACCACCGATTCGTTGTTTTAGGTCACCGATAATTGTGCCTTGGTCTGCGACCTCTGCCGCTGCCGCCTCTCTGGCTTCTTGGATACGGCCTTCCAATGCAGCGGATAATGCCGACCTTTCACCGGCCGCTGCTTCTGCGGCTGTCGCTGTCTGTTCTGCAATCGCCGTTCTTAGATCAGCGATCGCTTTCTCGCGTTCTTGTTTCTGTGCCTCTTCTGCCTCACGCTGGGAGGTGATTAAATCTTGATATTGTTGAGCTAATCGTTCCTGTTCGTACTCAGGACGATCTAAACTTCTAAGTGTAGGTAATCCGCTAGCTTGGGTGCGGGGGTCTCTATCGAACACCGGTTGCTCTAACAGATAGTTTTGTAATTCTGCAAATGGAGAGGTGGCCGATGCGTACTCAGCGGCTGCTCTATCTAAGTCTGTTTCGAGTCTGAGATCTGATTCTGCCATTTAAATCACCAGTTCTTACAGGACCAATAACTGGCCGTGAAAACATCTTTCTTCTTCTCAACCGCATCACAATTATGCCTAGCGCGGAATGATTTGCGCCGAGCTGGTTGCGACTTTTTGATCGATAGATTCGGATCGCCGTATCGGACTATTTTGACTTGGTCGCCTTTTTTGGCAAGCACCGCAAACTTTTTGTTTTTGCCAGGAGTCCTCTTCTGTTGGTTGTACCCAGGGAACGACTCACCCCTATAGATGAGTCTCCCAGAAGCAGTCCTTTTAACGTCCTTAGTATCAGCCATACGCTTTGATCAACTCTAAGATGATCATGTAAGTGTCACCACTAGAGTGGCCGACCGTTGTGAAAGCGAGGTCACCTGTTTTGCCGCTGCCAGCATTGTTAGGAATACCTGAAAAATCACTGTAGTCATGATACCCGTTTGAGTCTTCACTCAGACCAATCGCTAAGACGTTTGTGGTTGCATCGAACTCAATCTTTACTGACATGCCAGTGCATTGCCACCAGATCTTGTTAATTTGCACACTAGAGCAGCTCTCACCAGCAGCGTTGCTGGAGAGGGCAGATACATCCACTTTTGTGACTGCTGACTCACCCGTACCGTCACTCGCGTTAGTAAACTTGAGAACGGCTTTTCTCGAACCATCTTGGATTGTTTGAGATGTTACTACGTCAGCCATAATCTACTCCTCTAGGAAGCTGCGTCGAAGCCAGTGATTTCTATGAGGAAACGTCCAGCGGTGTAGGTAGCGTCACCAGTTCCCTGGCTAACCAAGTACAAGAATTGATCGGCAGCGATATCACCGCCAGCGACCACTGTACCGGCTGATGCAGCACCCGCGTTGATAATCTGTGTTTCAGTCAAATCACCGATCGCAGTGTCGTTAACGCCTGTGCCTTCTGTTGCAGAGAACAGGTCAATATCTGTTGATCCACCGGCTGGTGTTTCCAAACAAGTCATGGTCACGCCGAAAACAGTGCCTTGGTTTGCAGTCGTTACTTTACCGATGAATGCAACGCCAGAACCATCCTTACCGATGATGTCGCCGGCAGTGCCGCCATCCTTCAATCCAGTAAGATCAATCATGATTGTGGTTTTAACGATGTTTACGTTGGTAGCAACATCGCTCTTCAGGCGATTTACCTGAGTGACGTAAACAGCAGCAGTACCTTCGATTCCTGCGCTAGCAGTAGCCTCGGTTGCCATCTTGTCACCACTGGTGACCGTGATCGTACCGTTTGCTGATTTTGAAATTTGTTGGAAGCCCTTCTCCGATCTGACGGGTCCATTGAAAGTCGTTGTAGCCATGTTTATCTCCTGTCGTGGCCAGTGTCAGTACGCGGGATTGCGACTGTCAGGATCTGACTGTTATACCATACGCTCTGATAACCGACAATTTTTACAGGCACAAAAAAAAGGGGCCATACGGCCCCTTTCTATCTTTACAAGAAGCTTACGCTCCCTGAGAAGCGAACACACCACGGAAATCTGAGAAGCCGAAAGAGTAACGCTCTCTCGATTTATATCTCAGGTTACCTGTCGTAAAGTCAGGCTCCATTGTTGTTTCTAGTGGTGTTCTTTGGAACATCTTCAGTCCCTCACCAGCGTCTGTGATGCTCGTCAAAATGAAGAAAGCATCTGGATCAGACAGATAGTGGTTTACTGAATAGCCGCCAGGTAACACACCCGTGTTCTTGATGGCGTTGATGTCGTTATCCGCAGTCGCTACTCGTTGGTCAGAATTCAAGATTCTGTCCGCTACGAAAACCAACTGAGGAGGTACGATCATCTTGGTCGCTTGCACACTGATTTGAAGACCCTTGTCATCAGTGAACTCGCTGATAGAAATCAGCATGTTTTCTAATGAGGTCTCATTTAAGTCAGCCATAGTGGTTTCACGGTTTGCCAAAGTACCGCCACCCGCTAATGGGTGAGCTGTAGATACTAATGGCTGGCCGTCACCACCAGCGAAGTTTGTATCGAAAGCATTGTTTAGGATGTCGGCACCCTTGATCTCTTTGGTGTTCATCATGCTTCGAGCCAAAGCTTTCACATAACGTCTGCCAAGTGAGTCATACAAATTATCTTCCTGTGCTTCTTCGGTAAGGGCAAAAGCCAAACTCACCGTGTCGTGAACATACCTGGAAGTATAACCTTCGCTTGCCGTATCAAACACAACTCCCTGACCCTCGGTCTTTACGGGAGCCGATCCAAAGCCTGTAATTAAGACTTCTTCCTCGAATGCTCGATCACTGTCCTCGATTGCGAATATCTCTTCGTATTCGCGATCATAGGCATCATAGTTTTGGCCGAAAAGAGCGTTTAGACCTGGCTCTAATTCTGCCGCTAGTTGGGCTCTAGAAATTGCCATCTATCGTTCTCCTTATGCCAAGCCAGCGCCTTTAACACCCATGATATGGTTCTGGATTACAACCATAACATTTGTGTTGGCGTTGCCTACGTCTGAGTTATCTGGATCCTGGCTGATGTCGATAGCCTTCAGAGGTAACGTAGTGGTGGTTGCACCAGTCGTTACATCTAACTCGACATTCGATCGGCCAGAGCTTGTGTCACCAGTAGTTGACTGGTCAACAATATCGAAATTGCCAAACAGATCAGCGACTGGGAAAGTATCATCGGCCTGGACTTCGAATACGACATCGGGATCATCTATTACGAAAGCGATGATATCCGCTGCTGCTACTGAGCCAGGATAATGATTGCTGAAAGTAACTTCTTTAGAAGTTGGGTCAGTGAACTGACATCCATTGAAAACACCTACAACAGGGACAGTCGATGAGGCGGCTGCACGCGAAACAGTTCCCCCAGTAAGTTGCTTGACCAAGTCACCTTGGAAGATAGCACCTGACTGGTTGTTTGCTATTCGATAACGCGATTGACCACCGGTATACGCACCGCCGCCCATCATTCTAGATGGCTTCAGTCCAAAAGCTGCGTCTTTATTCGCCATGCTTCAGTCTCCGGTTAGTTTTTGCCGAAAGAGACTCCACCACCTTTTGTGACAGAAGTCTCCCGTTGGATGGGCTCATACTTCACATACCCTCTAGACTGAGCTGCCTCACTGAACATGTTGTTATCAACCGATTCCAAGGCTTCTCTGTTCTTTCCAGAATAATAGTCATTTCTTTCTTGAACTGTTTCTTCAGGTATTTTTGCGAGTAAGAGTCCTTCGCTAAATACGACACCCTCATGTCTTCCACTATCCATCGTGGGTAACTGCCATTCATCGGGGAGGTCAGTGCCTCTCACGAGTTCCCAACCCTCTCGTATCCTTCTGGATACGTTGGCTCGGTCTTCAGTTCCCAACATGCTTTCCCGAATCCAGCGATAAACATATCCTGGAGGTGCGGGAGGCGTTTCTAGTTTCCGTACAGGGCGCCACGGTTTGCGTCTAGCCTGTTTATCGTGCGCTTGACTATCACGAGAAGAACGGGGGCTACTCTTTGCTTCTGCCATTTCAATTACCTCTTTCTGCGATTTTTAGCTTTTCTTTAGCGACTGCCTGAAGCCAAGCTTCTTCAGTCATATTATGTGGCTTCAAACCGCGAAGACGTTCTATCTCTGACCGATTGAAAGTAACTCCGTTTTTGTTGCCTTGTGTTTTCGATCTTACTCCTGAAGGAGCTGAAGCGACTCGTTGCACAGTGGGTCTAGCTTCATTTCCCGAGACCTCGGCGCCAACCTCTTCGTTGGCTTGTTGAAACTGAGGATAAACCCTGCCTATCCTCGCATCAAGTTCTTGGTAATACTCATCACTGCCTAAATCGTAACCCTCATTAGCCAGGTTGGTATGTACGAAATTTGCCCATCGAGTTGCTTCTATCTGCTCCTCGGTGGCGTTTTCTAATTCTTCATCGCTGGATACAAACCAAGAGTTTCGGCTCTTCCATTCAAGTGCGTCTTCTGTTGGTTGTACTTGTTGAGCTGGTTGCTCGTATTGCAACTCTTCTTGTGGCTGCTCAACCACTTGAGCGGCTTGCGCTTGGCGACGAGCTTTGGCTACGTTGAGCTTTTCTTTTTCAATCGCCACTTCGTTTTTGAGAGTGGCCGCTTTGGACATCAGCTCGGCATCTCCAGACTCAACTGCCCTCTTATACAGATCATCCACCTGGGCTTCCCTAGAAGTGACCGCCTCTTCTGATTTGGCCAGCACGTTCTCTGATTGCTGAGCAGCGAATGTTTTGTATTGAGCTAGCTCCTGCTGCTGCCTCATCAGAAGTTGCTCTGCTTGTTGAGCCCTTTCTTCGGCCGCTCTAGTACGAGCTTTCTCTTTGTTTATTCTCTTAGATACGTTGCGGGTATGACGATCCAGCTCGTCATCGGTTTCGATCTTAGATTCTGGTTCTGGAGTCGCAACGTCTTCGTTAACTGCAACCTCGATAGGCTGTTCTTCTTCTTGTACTGGTTGGGTATTTTCTACTGTCATTTATAGCTCACAATGTCGTTAGGATCTAAAATTGTTCCGATCACCTCATCGTCGTTGATGATGCGGATTTCTTCGCCGTCTTCCAGCTTCATCCTTGCACCAGCATAACGACCAATAAGTACCCATTGCTGCTCTTTACACCAGGGAGTATCCCCAAACTTCTCTTTGTCGTTGTAGCACAACGGCCCCATCTTCAAGACAAGTGCGACCACGGTAGCTAGAGCTTCTCTATCTACCGTTTCTTTCAAGAGCTGAATACCGCCCTCAGTAGTCGTTTTGCCTTTATATGGTATGACCACCATCCGATAACCAGTCGGTTGTGGCATTCTTTCGAGAATCTTTTTATCTAGAAGGGTTGGATCGAGAACTCGATCATCTGCGTTTACATAAGCTTCGCTCAAACCGGTCACTTCAGCTCCTTGTAATATTCTTGAATAGCTTCCTCGATCAAGTTTAACGCGACTAGCTCACCTTGCAAAGATGCATAATGTTGCATATCTTTTAGTGCATTTGTGGTCAAAGTTTCAACAATGAGGTCTTTTCTAGCATTTATTACACGTTTGAGCTTACCGCCCATCCCAAGATCATCCATTAATCACCCTGTTCGTAATAAAAAAGCCCTTTCGTAGCGGCGCCAGTGCCACGAGTCTTGACTCTGCGTACCGGCACTTTAAGCTGACCTTTGCTCACTTCCCCGCCTTCTTTCATACCCTTAGCGGTTTTCATGGCAATTGCGACAGCTTGCTTCTGAGGCTTGCCCTCACCGCGTAGCATACTGATATTTTTGCTAATAGTTTTTTGGCTTTTACCTTTCTTGAGTGGCATCAGGATTCCTTCTTTGTGGTTTTCTTGGGAGCTTTTTTCTTAGCCGGCGCCTTCTTTGTAGCAGCTTTCTTGGCGGGAGCTTTCTTGGGTTCGGGCTCCGCTTCTACTTCTGGCTCTGGCTCTGCTTCTACTACAGGTTCCTCTTTGACTTCTAGCGGAGGTGGAGGCTCAGTTCCATTGATGGCGGCTTCTTTTGTCGCAATCCGGTGATCGCTGAGTCGTTTCTTTTCAGCGGCTTCCGCTGCTGCTTGCTCTGCCTCCTGCCTTTCTTTTTCTCGCGCCTCTCTTTTGCGAGATCTGAGAGCTTCTCGCATCGCTTTCATAATACTGTTCATGAACTTCCCCTGTTCTGCATATCTAACAATTTCAATTCTGCTTGTTGGCTCAATCTCTGTCTAGCGACATCTAATTTATCGTCGGCTATTTCTTTTTGTGCCGATAACCTTTCTTTAGCTAGCTCGTTTTCCAATAGCTTCTCAGCGAAGCGTTGCTCCTGCTTCGCCTCAAACTGAGCGTTGTCTGACTCAATCTCAGCGGCTCTCAAACCAAGCTCCTGCTGTCTGATCTGAACCAGCGGATCTGTCTCATCTCCCTGGCCGATACTAATCAAGAGTTCAGAGGTGAGTTGAGCTAGGATAGGAGCAGAGAACTGCTCCTGCATCATCTGGATCTGCGAACCAATTTGTTGTTGTNGCTCTGGCGGTAGCTGAGCCATCTGTCCTTGAAGTTGTTGTATTTGTTGCATCTGCTCTGGCGGCATTTGTGTCTGAGCAATCTCTGCTGCCAAGAACTGCAAGTGCTGCATAATGTGAGCGATAATCAATCCTTGGAGAGGAGGTGTATTTTTCACCAACTCGGTCAGAAACAAAGATCTGTGCGCTTCAATATGAGCCGCGTGATTCTGCCCCTCAAAAGCTTGTGCCGGTTGACCCATCAANAGTTGTGCGTTTTCNAGACCAGCGTCTAANGGAGCTGGTGGNGGNGGCATTTGTGGGGGCTGCAANAGTTTCTCTACATCNTCNACNCCNAGAGCCGCATACATCCTGCGATACGCCTCGTAGATTCCCATCGGGCCGTGTATCTCTGGATTGCTTTGAACCATCGTCAACAGCTCTTGAGCCATCGTGATGCGTTGGCTTTGACTGAATATGTTGGGATCGCTAACAGGGACTACATCTACTCGCCCATCGAAGTCTTGGTTCAAGACCTCTTGCATGCCGGTGCCGGTCGAATACGGATACATAGGTGGCAGATATTCGGAGAATACTTTAGCCAGCAACTGAAACTCTACTCTCTGAGAATAGTGCAGTCTTTTATGTATGGCAGACATAACCTTGGTGCCACGCTCCAAGAGTGCCACGGTTGTTCCGACTGGCATGGCTTGGTTCATGTCACCAATTTGCATATCTGCAATCGAGGCGAAGCGTTGGCCACTTTGCACAAGCAAACCCAGCAACTGCATGAGTACGTTTGACGGCTCTTTAATTGGTAACGGAATCAGGTTCTCTCGCAGAGATGAACCGGTCGTATCGATATCTCTAAACTCTCCAGGCTGCAAAGGCTCCGACTCATCTCGGATTCTCATACCCCTGGCTTTGAATCCAGCCGGCAAGTTAGCGAGTGTTCCTGCATCTATGAGCTGTCGCAGGATAGAGGTGGAGGCTTTCGCCAAGCCACCTATCATGTGGCTCAAGCCTAGACCATAGAATCCTAGCCCAGGTAAAAACTTGTATTGAACGAAATAGTTAATCTTGTTTTTCTGAGGATCTGCTTCTTGATAGTTTCTTCGGATAGACAAGACTTGGTTAGTTGTCTCATCGATCGTGACAATGTAAGGAAGTTTCAAGCCTGTTATCTGGCCGGCTTCATCTGTGTCCTCAAAACCTGGTAGGTCCAGAATCGTATGCACTTCGTAAACCACATGATCTCGACTCTCTTTGTATCCAGGTTTCAGCCCTTCGATATCATCGATCTGCTCCTCTATGTCATCTCGATCGAGGGAGTAGTTCTCGCCTTTCAGCTCCACATCGGCATAGAAACCAGATAGCTGCTGCTTTTTGATTTCATTCTTACTCATGTTCAACACATGAGTGACACGCTCCGCGCTGAATAAATCTGTGCTTTCGTATGGGACAATAAGATCTTCGGGGGCTATGAATTTGCAGAGCGCCCGATTCATGGTGGTATCGTAGTAGACTTTCTTGAATGCGCTGCCGGCTAGGGGCAGATAGAACAACAGCATGTCAAGTTCTGGATCGTATTCCTCCATTACGTTCATGAGATAAAAATTCATGAACTCTTGAACTCGCTCCGCTTGGTTCTCAATCTCTGGTGTGCGGTTACCTACGATCTCTGTCTTAACTGGACCTTTCGGTGGCAACAATTCTTTGTATGCTTGAGCCTGAAACTGTGTGACTGCTTCGGCTAGGATCGGATGAATTACACCAGTGGAGCCCTCAAAAGGTTGGCTCCTAGTCTCGTCAAACTTCATCCCGAGATACTTCAAACCATCGACATAAGTTTTTTCCCAATCCGTCCGAGACTCTTTATCTCCTTTGATTGAAGATATGACATCGTTGGCCAAACGACCTAAATCTGCCTTATCAATAAACTGAACTAGGTTGGCATTGAAATCAGTGACAGGCGCTTGTGCTACCTCATCTATTTCATCATCGACTAAAATGTTCTCTTCAGTGACCAGTATTTCTACTGCTTCTCGTAGTTGGTCTGCTCTCGAGGGCTCTACCTCAACATCAACTGAGTTACCAGCAACCATGACATCTGGGTTATCCTCGGTGCCTAGAGGTCTTTTCTCTACAGCCATTAGTAAAATACCGTCCTGTTGTGGTTCATCAGTTGTACCTCTTCTGGATAGTCATCGTTCAAACTCACAAAGCCACCCTGTCTGAATCTCATCAGCGCCATCGTGGAGGAGTCGCAATAGTCATCGTGATCCCCGTATGGGAATGATGCCATTTCTTCAACCACTTCCTCCGCAAATGGTCTATCTGGAGCCCATACCATACCACTTTCAAATATAGGTGCTACCGAATTCATTCTAGCGATTTTGTCCTGACCGCGAGATGGTGTATAGGCTGTTACCGGAATACCCATTCTTCTAAGCTCATGGGTAAGAGGGGTGCCTGATGCTTTCGCCTCTATTAAGACACAATCTGGTTGCCAGTATTTGTATTCTTCCCAAGCCATCTTTTTGAGATCAGGAAAATCTAAACGCACCCGCTGAGCATCCAATAAGATGATTTGTTCAGGTCCGTCAGATTGGGGCTGAAAGATTGCCCAGGTAGTGATTGCAGAATAGTCAGCGGTTTCTTTCTTACTGAAAGCCGTATCGTATGATTGAATCACATAAGAATATGGCGGTATGTCATCATCCTCCCATACTCTCCACCACTCTCTCTTGACGATTGAGCCTTCCTCGGCCGTGGGGTTTTGCATCCACTGGCTATTCCATTTGCCGATAGGTAGAGACGCTTTCACGCCGAGCAGCTCGTCCTTTTTCCAGAACTCTGGCCAGAGTGGCTCATCAGACTCTGGCATGATTGCTGGGAACTCCACGACATCCCACTGATCCGCATAATCATCGCCCTGCTTTTTGAGCACCTTGCCGACCAAGTCTTTAGTACTCCACCGCGTCATGACTATGACAATGATTCCTCCAGGTTGGAGACGTTGCCGAGGACCGGAGGTGTACCAATCGTAGATAGAATCCATAGCGGTAGGGCTGAGCGCATCTTGCTCAGAAACTGGATCATCGATAATAAGGAGATCAGCACCTCGACCGGTGATAGCACCGCCTACACCAGCATAGAAAGATTCACCCCCCTGGTTTGTAGTCCAACGACCGGCAGACTTGTTGTCTGCCTCTAACTTGAGCTTAGGAAAAACCTCTTGATATTCATCCGAGTCAATAATGTTTCTGACTCGGCGGCCGAACCGAACAGCCAGCTCAGCCGTGTGAGTAGTCTGAATTATCTTAAGATTGCCTCGGAGCCCCATCATCCAAGCTGGGAAGTACGTGCTAGCAAACTCGGACTTGGTGTGCCTGGGAGGCAAACAGACAATCAGTCTTTTCAGTTTGCCCTGCGCGATTTTATTGAACTTCTCACCGATGATGCGGTGGTGTCTGCCCTCTACAAAATCGGGCCACTGGCTTTTAACAAAAGATATGAAATCTTCCTGACAATCTTCTTGTTTCTCCAGAGCGTTATACCGATTAAGCAGGGCCATCGCCTCTGCCTTATCGGCATCAGAAAGTATGTCAAAATCTTTGAGTGCTACCTCAGACATGTTCCCAGGGCTTGCCCTCGAACAATAGTGCTTCTGCTTCTCGGCGTCTGATCAAACCATCAAGAACCTCACCGCCGGCTCGATTCCATCTTTTTATTTGTTCTGGTACTCCGCTGTAGTTTCCCTCGTTCAAGACCTTTAAAAGGGTAGACTCTTTGAGGTTGCCTTCACCAAGATTAAACGTCCATGCAACCAAAGAATCGAATTGGTTTTGCTCTAGGTCTACATTAACCAACCGATCGACTGCCTCCTCGAAAACACCCAAATCATCTTTGAGCATGCTTTCGGCTTCTTCTTGTGTGCAAGTATCTCCATCCTGAACACCTAACGTGTGTCCGTAACCAATCGTGAGTACACCGGCAGAACACTGGTAGCTGCTCAGCTCACAACCTTCAAACTTTTTTATTAGTGCGATTCCCTCTTCACTCGTTCTCATTCTGTTCCTCCTGGTCTCGATCGACACGGCGGTAATACTCAATGATGGATAAAACCTGTCGAATGTATCTAGTAACCTCTGCCATATTTTGAGAAAGGTTTTCATATCCCTTAGTGGTCAATCCGTAAAAAGCGTTTGTGGGTGCGTTACCTTCGCGTAAATCTTCNAGGTATTCTGACATTGTCTCGGGGGTAAGAACAGTCCACTGAACAGGCAAAGTGGCTACGGCATTTGGGAGTGGAGGGTGATACCTCACGGGGTTTTTAGCGACCGTAACCACTTCGACTGCTTGGACTTTGGGAGAATCCGTTTGAGATGGTAACAGAGAACAACCGCTAAGAACTAGCAGGATCGGTAATAACTTCCAAGTTTTGCAAGACGCCTTTGGTGCCATTGTTAATTATCTTCTCGATGAGCTTTGGTTTTCGCAATGAAAGCACATCCAAGTTGTGTTTGGCGAACTTTTTTCTGATCTCGTTGACCTCTTCTACAGCCTTGGCGTGTTCTTCAGAAAGCGTGGTGACCCGTTGCATCACTTCTTCGGTTCTCTTTTGTTGATCCAACAGATCTTGATTTTGTTTTGCTACAGTTTTTTCGAGTAGCTCAGTGTTGGCTTGAGCTTGTCGAACCTGGACTAACAGGTTTTCTTTTTCTGCTTCTGCTTTGTCGTANTANAGTTTGAAACCACCGAGNGTNAGTGACAACACAATTCCGAGCCCAGCACTGATTTGCCAGCTCAAGGCTTCTTGGCCATATACGCACTGGCGCCGAAATATAATCCAACGATTGATGCCTGACTCAAAAACAACATATCACTTAAGGCAGCTAGGGTGTCCAAGCGACTGTCTGGGATAAAAGGAGCAAGAGGAAGAAGAGCGAACACGCACATGCTGATAACAGCAACCCAGGCCATTTTTCTCTGAGAGTCGGCTTTTTCTTCTTGGAGTTCAAGCTGTAGCATCTCCTGATGTTTGGCTAATTCCTCNTCGGTGACAGTGCCATCTCCGTCTGCATCATATTCCGCGTATCTTGATTTTGGNTCAAGCTTCTTCGCGTTCATACTTNTCCTCTTTNAGTTTTTCGACCTCCTCCTGNAGCTTATCTACAGCNTCCTCCAACAACTCTATTTTGAGGTCTTGTCTGCTATCTGCCGGTAACGATCCTAATTCACCGCGAGGCCATTTTATACGAAACTCGCTGTTCGCTTCTACATCTACCGACTGTAGATCCATATCGTGTTCGAGGAAGGTAACCCGCTCTATTAGACCGAAATAAGCCCAAGCTGCAACGGCCGTAGCTGCCAAAAGAGATATCAGATTAGCCAGCGGTATTCGTATCGCCGTGCCTTCATTGAGATCTAAAGAGTCACCCTTAGTTGCCATCTAGACTGTCACCAAAATATGCTGACCAGTAACCTTCGGATACGTTTGGCTGAGCTGCCCTCCTTTATAGGTGTACACTTTTGCATCGTATATGGTGGTGACTATTTCTTGCTTCGCGTTGGTTTCTCGCGCTTGCATCCGCTCAATCTCTATCTTTTGCACCTGATTTTTCGGCACTTGCTGAACGGCGTTGACGCTGTTTGGGAACGGTGGTATGTCACTCATCGGCTTTTTTCCTGACGGGATCTCTGAAAATGTATTTACCTTTGCCGGCCTCGCTTTGCGGTATTAATCGAACTTCACAGAAACCATCGAACTTGTTGGTCTTGCTCCGCATCCAATTATGCACATGAACACTTTGATGAACGAGCGCATCCCGATATTCTAGGCAGCTTGTCAATTCTTGAAAATACAATTCAGTACCAGTAGGTCTGCCGCCTGGAGTCAAAAGCACTAAGACAAAAATCATCAGCGTCATAGTCTACGCTTCTTCTTCAGTGCTTGAGTTTTTTCTGCTTGTGGCGCGACCAGCTCCCATGTCAGTACGTCCACATCTACCTGATGCGCTGTGCCTAACACTTTGGGCATACTGTTTCTAACGTAGATCATCGCTCCATAGCCGCACTGTTGATGATTGAACCTCAACCATTCCATCGCGACCTGGTGGCGTTTTGCCGGCGGGTTAACTAGCTTTAGTTTATTCCACTCTCTGAGATCGCAGAACAGATTCGGATTTTGTGGGTCGTATGCTAGTTTTTGCTTGCCTGTTGAATCATCAGCTCGATCAGCGTTTGTAGCTTCTGATCGCTGTCCCGTGCTGTCTGAGACATCTCGGCCAGGTTCTTCGATATCTGATCGATCGCCTGGGCGTTGAGCTTTCCCGTAGTATCGGCTTGCTCTACTTTGACTTTCATTTCAGCAACTTCTTCAGCGGTAGCTGCTGCTTCCGCTCTCATAGATCCCCATGCCAAAAGGCCCGATGCAGCCGCGAACACCAACGGCAAGGCCCATGTGGGAATCTGAATGTGACTTTGTTCGCTCACATCATCCTCCTAAATATATGGGAATCAATAGACTCCCGACCAAAAGAATGATCACGCTCCAACTGAGTCGCTCCAAGCGATCAAATCGGCGTGACCCTTGCTCCAACCTTTCTTCGATCCGCTTGTATCGTAGCGCACATTCGCGCTCGTGGGTATGTATTTCCTGAAGGGCTGCTTGGGCCTTATCCATCTCCATCGCCTTTTCCAGCCCTCGATCCATTAAGCCTCTTCGGTGGTGGGCTTCACTTCTTTAGCTTTCCCGATATTCAGAGCTAAAGCTTCTAGGAATGGATAAACGTATTTGCCCATAAACTCGTCGTCTTTTGGGGTAGGGGTAGCCGCACATACCGCAGACGCAACCGTGACTACCGTAGTAGCAATTGTGAGTATCTCCATCAGATCCATCATTTTTATCTCCTACCACATCCAGGCGAGAACCATGTACGGCATCAACACAAGGACGCCTAACGCTGCTCCGACGATCAGTGAGTCGCCTCTTCTTCCCAAGGCTTACCTTCGGAAGTCTCAACCACTTCATCACTTTGTCTAGACGCTGCTTCTTCTAGCGCAGCGTTAACTTTAGAGCTGTAGTCTTTCAACAACACCTGTGCCTCTGACAACTGCTCTTGCAGATTCGGAATGAGGTTCTGCAACTGACTTAGCCTTTGCATATTGCGCTGGGTTTGAAAACTCAACTGTGACATTGGGATCTTTTTGTCGTTGAATAAGACTGTCGCTTCTTTTTGCTCTTCTGACATTATGCGCTCCACGGTATTCCATCTGATTGTGCAGCCTTCCGATCAATCTGTGCTTGAACCTTAGCTGTACGTTCAGCCTCAATTCTAGCCTTATATTCATCGGCTGTCTCATCGCCCTCTTTGTTGGCTTCGTAAATCCAACCCAGAACATCACTTTCTTTTAGATCGTCATACTTTATGAATCCACTGCCTGACGCATCATATTCAAAACGATTCTTGCCGCCTTCAGTAGCAGTTTCTTCTCCAGCATCGTTAGCTGCGACTAATGACCAGTAAGCGAGTATCACCCCGCCATCTGCATCAACGTGCGTCATATTACTGACGCTCCAAGTTGTTGTTATTGCCATTACCAAGGTACTCCTTCACCTGTCGTTGGATTCTTTTGTTGATCTATCTGATTTTCAACCGACTTCTCAGCGTCTGCAACCTGATCGTCACCAAGCGCAGCTTTGGCCCAACCTATCGCTTGCTCTTCTGTAATGTCAGCATAAGGCGTAAATGAATCACTAGGCGCAGGCAATCCCACAGAACCATAAGCCCTACCCTTATATACAATCACTCTACCATCACTGTCAGTTTTGTTATCTGCGTCAACTTCAGAATCAGTTGCTTGCCAATGGACGGTTCTAACTACATTATCTTTATCGCCATCTTTTAATTGTCGATCTAGCGAAACCGCTTTCCATGTTACTGCCATTTTATCAATCTCCCTCAGTAATTTTTTCGGGTTCTACAATCACTCTACCATCACTATCAGTCCAATCAGTATCTTTCATGTGCTGGTCGTGACGCTCACCTACTACCATCCATGAGATAGTGTCAGTGCAAGAGTTGTCTTGTGCGGTAATTGTCAAAATGTTTCCAGAGACAGAGCCTTTGATTGCGGTCCAGCCTGATTCGTTTGATGTAAAACATTGTACATTTGTATTGAGCAGAACAAATGTTCCCTCTGTCATCCCTGCTGCCGTGTCAATGTTTATTGTCGCAGACCCGCCCACCAAATCAACTGATCCACGATAAATCAAATCAGCTTGTGGGCCTTCTATGAATGAGTGAACTAGGTGATGAGTGTCTGTCTTCTCAGGTAACGGATGATCTATTTTGAAAGATCCAGAACCTTTTGTTAAAGCCCCTACGATTGCTACAGTGCCAGAGCTATTTATAGTCATTCTTCCTGGACCGTTAACACTAAACGTCATAACGCTTGTGCTATGGTTGTAGGCTAGACTCCCTGCGCCGTCATCTTGCGGATCACCAAAGCGAATTTGTTGACTGTTGCTGTTTGGAGTCAACATCTGGATAAAACAATCTCCGTCATTTTCAACTGTCAGTACAGCAGCAGCGTTGGAGGTTGCGCTCGCATCTCCGTCCATGATGTGTACGCGAGCATCTGGTGTCGTAGTACCCACCCCGAATTTTCCGTCCGTGACGAGTCTCATCCTCTCTGCAAGCGTGTTATCTTTTCTTGTTTCAAAAAGTAAATTACTAGAACAGGTATTATCCGAACTCCAGTTTTCATGTCCCTGTGTACCAATTCTTGCAGCGGTTTTTATACTAGAATCATCAGATCTAGTAGAGTTGAATGCTATAACTGAGCCAAACCCTCCGCTTTGCTTGTTAGTTGAGGAGATTCCAGATGTATGTGCAGATGCTGTGAATGCGGTATCAAGAACATTCGTCGGGGAAGTAGTATTTATGCCAACGAGTCCGTCACTAGTAATACGCATTTTTTCGGTAGTGCTTTCATTTTGTATAGTGTGAAAAGCCATAAAGCCATCTACAGTAGACGCAGTTGTNGTCCACTCTTGTTCTTTGCCAACGACTATACTTGCACATTCAAAATCAACTGCACTGCCGGATCTGTTCAAAGAAAAATGTTGCTTCACTGCTGCTGCAGCGGCTGTGCCTGAGTTACGGA
>FUFK010071054.1_pt1 | contig 26474 bp, 15 predicted proteins | sample 1021851 | NCBI WGS metagenome assembly FUFK01 (sample SAMEA51879418, study PRJEB19060) | metagenome
TCTCCCATGAAGAATGCGTGCCCGATGCGGTGCTCGCGATCGTGCAGGTATTCGATGCGCTCATTCATGACCTCAAGCACGCGGCGGAGCGGCACGCCGTCGACTTGTTCGGGCAAGAGAGCGGGCTCGGGCGCAATTTCCTCGAACCGGAAGCGGCGCCGAAGCGCAGTGTCGAGCAGCGCTATCGAGCGGTCGGCAGTGTTCATCGTTCCGATGATGTGGAGGTTCGCCGGCACGCCGAATGGCTCGTTCGAATAGGGAAGAGTGACGCGCAAACTTTCGCTCTTACCGAGCCGCTTGTCGGCTTCGATCAGTGTGATGAGTTCGCCAAAGACCTTCGAGATGTTCGCACGGTTGATCTCGTCCACGATCAGGACGTGCTCCTCCGCGCTGTCGCGCGCCGCTTCGGCCATGACTCTGAAGATCCCGGATTTTGGCTTGAGGGTAAATCCTCCATCATCGAGCGGGTGAGGTCGTAGCCCTTCGACGAATTCCTCATAGGAAAAGTTTTGGTGGAAGGTGACGAGTGCAATTCGACCGAGTGCTACCAGATCGTCGTAGCGCTCCCGCAGTTCCCTGCGTCGATCGCCGTCGGTTAACAGCGGAGCTTTGTCATCCAGACCTTCGCACAATTTCACGGCAGCGCCCATGGTGCGAAAAGTCTTGCCGGTCCCGGGAGGGCCGTAGAGAATAAGGTTTACCGGCTCGGACTGATTGGCGGTTTCCCTATCGCCTTCTTCGGCATCAGGGCCGTCGCTCCAGCGCGAGAGGTTCGCGCGGAACCAGTCGATATCCTGCTCCTCATCCTCGAATGCGAAGCGGATCAATCGGCGACTCATTTCCTTGCCCGTTCCCACACGCCAGATCGTGGGCTGGTACGTATAGAAATACCAATCGCGCGGTTCGAAGCCTTCTTCCCACTCGACCTGCACGGTCTCACCGTTGGTCGTCGCCTCGGTAATCGTGCCGCGCGCCTTGATCCGCATGACCGAAACCTTTCGACCCCAGCCATCGAACGGAAGATCATGCTGCTGGACAAACGTCGCCTTGATCGCAATTCGGTCGCCAGGTTGCATAGATTCAACTTGTTGCCGTTGATGCGGCGTCGGGGTGCTGATTTGCCAAATGCCTTCGTCAAGGAAGCGGTCGACTTGGTCATCTGTGCGGCCAAACGATGCTCCGACGAACCAGTATGGCCGTGTGTCCATGGATAGGTCCGACGCATTGGACTGGTTTACTTCACCTCCTTGCTCGCTGTCCCCCTTTTGGCAAGTTTCCCAGATGAAGCCTTGCACGTCCCAAAGATCTCGTGGCTCCCAGCCCCACTCCTTTAGCCGTTCGAAAAGTTCCAATCCAAAGCTATTGGACTTCCGCATCTCGTCCTCAGACGGAACAGCATTACGAAAGAGAACNTCGTTCCTGATCAGCCGGTATGCGTTCTGCAAGGGCATGTAATTGATGGGCAGCGTCTCCTTCGGAAACGCACCAGCTGCCAGGACTGTCGGAATAGTACGTACGTCGGCGTATGGATTTGTCCCGTCATTCTGAAAGACAGGGTCGAATACGCTGGACGCAAAATCTGCTTCGCGCTCACCCGGGTGACGGCTGCGCAGTAATTGCCCAGTGGCGGCCTCAAGAATGTCTGGGAACTCCTGCTGACGCCGAGCTAGATTTCGAGACATCCCCTTGGGAAGTAAATGCCCCGTAGAGCTTTCATCCTGTACAATGGAAATCGCCTTTCGTCCTAGTTCCAACGCTGTAAGATCTGACTCCAGCGGGTTCAGCTCAGACATCCTTGCAATGCATTTCCGTTTCGCTTCTTCTCCGGAAGCTAAGTGATAGGCTGAGTGTTTGCCAAAACCCCCTTGTTCCTCAAATCCCTCAAACTTATTTAGGAAAATCCTGCGAAGATTTTCCAGCTTGCCTTGGTGGAGCATCTTCTGACCCCCTTCATATTCGTCGAGTAGGACAGTTAGCGCTGGCTGGTTTGGTACAATTGCCAAACTTACGTTTTGCGCCTCATGTCCGGTATGACGGAGCCGCGAAGGCAGGTGGTGATGGCGCGATTTACGAACGTCGTAGTCAGTTACAAGACGCTGCGTCTCGGGGTCAGGATTGATATGACCCTCCAGCCAAACCTGCGTGCGGGCTGTTGTCAGGTCGAGGGCGATCTGGCGTCCATCTTCCAACTGATAGGAAACCATCTTGCTAGACCGAGCAATGGGTTCCCCGTAACGCGTATTCATGGTCGATAGCGCCCAGTAGTCATCCACGCTGAGATCAAACAGGAAACGAGTGGCCGTACTCATATCTGCACCAAAGCTCTGCGGTGGTGGGACATCTGCAAGTTCCAGGAATTTTCGACCACGAAGTGCCTGACAGATGTTGGGCCATGCCTGATTTAATCCGAGCGCGTCGTTGACTTGCTTGACCACCAGATCGGCGCTCTCTTCGTTTCGTTCTCGGGCCGGCTCGATGAAATTCTCAAGTACGTGCTGTCGAATGAGATCCGCATCACTGCTAGCGACTCCCTCGCCCCCAAGGAAGCGCCCATATTGGGCCAGCCAACTGCGCCAGTTCGAGAGCCGGTTCCGCGGTCGTTCCGATTCCGGCATGAGAATGCGAAAGCGTGTGCCTCCCTCATCGTAATCCTTGCGGAGCGCGACCATCTCCTCACGCAATGCCGTGAACCGATCTTCTGCCCATGCCGCCTCTAGATCGGGTTGAGCAAAACCGAGCTCGCCTAGCTTCGCCTCAATTGTCTTTACCGCGTGGACGCGCGAGTTCCGTCCAGAAGCGCTGTTCGCTCCATTCGCTTCTAGCCACTCGCGAAATTCCTGATCCTTCAATTCATTTCTTCCCTGTCAAAATCGCCGTCGCAACTGGCAAACCACCTTTTTACGACAAAAACGGTCATGGATATGACAGACGATTGAATCGGGCGCGTGTCCCGTCGCAACTTGTAGAGGTTTAGCCCAATAGGCTGAGTAGAAATTCTCACCAAACAGGAGCTTTTGGCGGATAGCAACTTGGCCGCCTCCTGCCCCGATGCCTTTCACTGCGGCCAGCTTGGCACGGGTCGTCCTTTCGCCTCAGATTTCCAAGGTCGCCAAAGCCTCTTCGGCATCGTCGCGAACAAGATGGCCATAATGCTTCTCGATCATGGCGACACTTGTTCCGGACAGCTGGGCAACAGTCAGAATCGGCAAGCGCACGCGTATGAGGTCCGTAATGACACTATGGCGTAGGGTGTATGCCGAAACAGCATCCGGCAAGTTCGCCTTCCTTACAGCATCCTTGATCGGATGCTTCCAGCTATCCTTGTTCCACGCGTCGCCAGAACGCCTAGCAAAAATCGGCGCGGTTGGCAGTTTTCCCTTCACCTGCGCGGCGAAGAAATCAGCGATGAGTGTCGGCAAAGAAATCTGCCGCGGGTTGTCGTTCTTGTCCTTACCGATCGTGAGGGTTCGAGTTCGCTTTTCAAAATCTCTTGCGGTTAAGGTTGCGAGCGCGCCAGGACGAAGCGGCAAGAGACATAGCGCCCTTAGGAACGGCCGCGCTTCCTCGCAGGCGGTATCGATCAATCTCTTCCGTTCACCTTTGTCCAAATATAGTTCTCGGCGTTTGCCTGCACCCTTGAAGGGCTTAAGCGCCTCCTGCCAGGCGGCATCGGTATTGGGGGAGCCGGGCGTGAGAACGCGCCCCAGCGCGGCGCGCAATGGCACCATATCGCGGTTCACCGTCGACTTCGCTCGCTCTTTCCAGCGCTTCCCGCCTTCAATTGTCCGGCTCAACAAAGCGGGCGCTTGTTCCAGCCGTTTACGCCAGCTTCGCAAATGGTGCCGCCGAAGCTTGTCGAGCTTCACCTTGGCAATGGGATCGTCATAGACGTGTCTCCGGAACACGCCTTCGGCGATCGAATTGGGTTTTTCCTCCAGATAGGCGACACAGGCATCTTTCACTGTCACCATATCGCGGGCGAGTTCGCCGCCAGACTCCACAGTTGAAGCCCAGGTTTCAGCATCGATCTTGGCTTGCTTGAAAACATCATGACCTGACAGCGTGCCATAGTCGCCAAGCCGCTTGCGTTTATTCCGATTGGTATCGGGGTCATAAAATCTGGCAAACCACGTGCCACCCACCGTCTTCTTTGAAGGCCGATAGCCGAGGTAGACCCCTTGGCGCAGACGTTGCCAATGCGGCTCATCGCCCGCTTTAGGTTTCAATTTTTCGCGATCCCCGATGCGGCTCAAATCTGGCATCCGCACGCGCTATCCTAAAATCCATGAAAAAAACATGAAAAACTTGGGTGGACAGCGACGAACACCAGCGGGCATCAGATATTGTTTTTATTGACTTTTCCCATTTCCCGAAACCGCAGATTTCCGTCATTCCCATCCTTCACACGGGTGGGGTCGCAAGTTCAATCCTTGCCGCGCCCACCATTTCCGCCAGACGCTATCGGATCGATCCCCGCCGCAAATCCGGCTCAGCCGTGCTGGCCCAGCGCTTCGCGTAGCGGTGCGAGCCATGGATCGTAGGGCTTCCAGGCGTCCTGCCCGCTGCGGTTGATCGGTCGCCGGACCTGTTCGCTGCTTGCCGTGCGCACTGCCCGGCGGGTCTTGTGGAACTCGAGACACTGCTCCTCGAACGGCAGGCCGAGGTAATCGAGCATCCGCCGGGTCTGGCCTTCAAGGTCGTCGAGCACGTCTTCGTGCTGCACTCGCAGAACCTTTCCCGGCAGCACCGTGTCCCAGTGATCCATCAGGTCGACATAATCGGCGTAATAGCGTCCCACCTCGGCGAGGCCGTAGGTGAACTCCTGCCCCTCGGCGAAGAGTTGCTTGAAGCCCGAGAAACAGCAGTCGAGCGGCGCGCGGCGCGCGTCGATGATCTTGGCATTGGGGAGGATCAGNTGGATCAGGCCGATGTGGCGNAAATTGTTCGGCATCTTGTCGATGAAGAACGGCGCNTTCTGCCGGTGNACCTGCGTATCCTCGATGAACTTCGCGCCAAAGGCAGCGAGCTGGTCGCTGCCGAGCTCGTGCAGGATTTCGGGATAGCGTGACTGGCCGGCCTTGCGCCCGCGCAGGCGGTGCGCCAGCGCGAGGATATTGGGCAGTTCCAGCGTACCGTCCACCTGGCTGTGACTGGCGAGGATCTGTTCGAGCAAGGTCGATCCCGCGCGTGGGAGACCCACNATGAAGATCGGATCGGGCGCATCGTGCCCNCTNCCGGCATGCCTGGCGAAGAGATCGGCAGTGCACAGCTCGCGCTGCTTCGCCAGCTCCGCNGTCATGGCGTCGGCGCTGTACCGGGTNTGCGCCCGTTTCAGCGNATTGCCGCGTTCNTAATGCGCGAAACTGTNGGCGTAGTCGGCACGATCTTCNAGCGCCTTGCCCAGCGCGAAAGACAGGTGGACGCGGTCCATGAAGGCAAGGTCNGGCCGCCCGGCCTGTTCGCGCATGCGCACGATTTCATCGTCGGTGAAGCGATAGGTCTTGAGGTTCGCCAGTGCGTACCACGCATCGCCATGGTCGGGCTTGGCAGCAATGGCGGCCTGATAGCTGGCCACCGCGTCATCCTGCGCCCCGGTGGTCTTGAGCGCGTGGCCCTTGCTGGTGAGCGTCGCCGGATCGCCGGGTAGCTTGGCAAGAATGGCATCGAACAATTCGAAGGCCCGGTCGTAGTCGCTCGTCTGCATGCTTTCGATCGCCAGATGCGACTGGAACAGCGGGTTTTCGGGATCGCGCGCATGAAGGGCTTCGGCCTCGGTCCGCGCCTGAGCAAATTTCTGGCGGCGCCGCAGCGCGTCGATATAGTCGAGCCGGACCTGGATGTTGTCGGGCTCGAAAGCCCTGGCGCTGTCGAGCAGGAATTCGGCGTCATCGAGAATGCCCAGCTTGATGCCGATCTGGGCCAGCAATCGCATGCCTTCGACATTGCGCGGGTTGGCGCGTAGGAAATGGCGGCAGATCTCCTCCGCGCGCAGCAGTCGGCCCTCGTGAAGATGGTGCATCACCGCGACCAGTTCGCGCGGCAGGCGGGCGACACGCTCGGCCTGTGCGCGCGCCGCTTCGGCGGCGGTTGGCCGACCGGCCGCCTGTTCCAGCTCGGCCAGCGCACGCCAGCTGGCTTCGAGCGCNGGATTGAACCGTGTGGCACGGCCGAAGGCCGCAATTGCAGCNGCCCTGTCGCCCTGCGCACGGGCGAGATGNCCNGCCTCCTGCCATGCGCGCCCGTATTCGGGCATCGCCGCATGCAGCGCCGCAAGGTGCCGTTCNGCCTCGNCGAAGCGCTTGAGATANCGCGCGGCGACGGCGGCCATGTAGAGCGCTTCGCTGTCGCCCGGATCCTCGTCCACCAGCGCGGCAGCGAGCGCCATTCCTTTCTCGAAGTNGCCTGCCTGCAGCGCCTTCTGCGCCTGCGCCAATCTGTCGTCGCGTGTCGTCATTGCCTGCGACCCTTACAAAGAGAAACGGCGGAGGCGAACCCGTGTTCGCCCCCGCCGTCCTGTTTCCCGGTGAACCGGATCAGTAGTCGTAGCCGACCCGGAAACCGACCGTCAGCGGACGGTTGGTGGTGATCCGCGCACGGTCGTTGACGTAATTGCCCGAGATCTGCGCGCGNTCGTCGAACAGATTGTCGCCGAAGACTTCGAACTTCCAGTTGTTCGACATGACGCCGGCAGCGAAATCCACGACGGTGTAGCTGTCGAGCTCGAGCTTGTTGATTTCGACCACATCGGTGAATTTCGACGCCGAATAGCTGACCTGCGGCTGGACATAGGCTTCCAGCGTATCGGACAGGTCCCATTCGTAGCGTACGCGCAAATTGCCCTGGAAGGACGGGGCGAATGCGAGGTCCGAACCCGCGACGACGTCGTTGGTCGGGATCAGCACTTCGGTGATCTCGGTGTCGAGGATCGAGAATGCCCCTGCAACGGTCAGACCCGGCGCCGAATAGGGCGCGAAGGTGAAGTCCGCTTCCACGCCCTTGATCTCTGCATCCGCGGCGTTGGCCGAGAAGAACAGATTGGTGATCGAGGGGTCGAAGATGGTGGTCTGCAGNCGGCTGATGTCGACATAGAAGGCGCTGCCGTTGAAACGCACCTGACCATCGGCGAGATCGAGCTTCCAGCCCAGTTCGTAGTTCTTGACCTCGTCGGTCTCGAGTTCGAACGGGACGGTGAAGCCGGCACCATTGGTCGCGCCGCCCGGACGGTTGAGCAGGCCGGGACGGAAACCTTCCGAATAGGTCGCGTAGAACAGCAGGTCCTGCGTCGGGGTCACGGTAACCGTGCCCTTGTAGATGAACCCGTCGGTCTTCGCCGCATCGGGAGCGCGCACTGCGTTGAAGACCTGCTGCGCCTGCGACTGCGGGGTCAGGCACCGCAGTGCCTGGATTATCGAGAGGAGCCAGAGCCGCCCGAATGTCCGCGAGCGAATTATCGAGAGTCGAAGGTCTGGCGCAGCGAAGCGTCGCACGAACCGATGAAGGTGTATTCGCCGTCACCGTCGTACAGATCGTTGAGATCGGTGCCGAAGGCGTTGGCATCGGTAGCCGCGCCGCTGTTGCAGAAGCTGCCGTTCGCGCTGCCTTCGAAATCGACTTCGATGTCGTAATACCGCGCGCCGAGCGTGACTGTCAGCAAGTCGGGTACGATGTCGAAGCTGGCTTCGCCGAAAATGCCGAACTGTTCATCGGTACGACGGATGTCGTTGCGGAAGATCGTGTCGGCCGGGAACGGGCCCGGGGCGCTGGTGAAGCCGTCCTGCGGGAAGTTCGGCGCGAACGGGCCGAAGGGCTGCGCGAGGACATTGCCCGGATAGGCGAAGTCGTTGCGTTCCTGCAGTTCGAGATCCGAATAGAAACCGCCTGCGGTCACGCGCCAGCGGTTTTCCGCCGGCGTGCTGAAGCGCAGTTCCTGCGTGAACACGGTCGTCTTGCTGGCCGAGGTCACATAGAGATTGGGTGCCTGACAGGTGCCGCTGGGATCGTTGCCGGCACCCGGATAGCTGACGCTGCCGTCGCAGATGTAATACGGCAGGTACTGGCCGACGAAGAGATAGTCGGAATAGTCGACGCGCTGTTCGGTCTCACGATCGGTGTAGGCGCCGGTATAGACGACATCGAGCATCGCCAGCCGGCCCTCGACCGTCCAGCTGGTGTTCGAGAAATCGTCTTCGAGGCGGTCTTCCTCGTAGCGCTGGATCTCGAGGTCATCGAGGCCGCCGAGTTCGGGATCGGCGAAGAACACGCCATCGCTTTCGACGCTCTGGCGCGAATGCGCGACCGTCACCGTCCAGTCGGGCGTGACTTCCCACAGCGCGGTCGCACGGAAGCCGGCATATTGCGTGTCGTTGAAATCGTCTTCGACCATGCCGGCGTTGTCGGCATTGATGAAGTTCACGTTCGACAGGTCGGCGCCGGCCTGGAAGCCGCCGCGCAGCGGGCTGACGGGCACGCCGTTCGAACGGACGGTCCCGGCCGGGCGGAAGCGCGCGCTTTCGCTGGCGTTGCGGGTGCCGGCGACATTGTCGATGTAACCGCCCTGGTCGTCGAGATAGAAGACCCCGCGCAGACCGAANGTGTCGGTGACCGGCACGTTGATCATCGCATCGGCCTTGTAGCTGGTTTCGCCGCCCTTGGTGAAGGACACGCCGGCATTCACGCCCGCATCGAAGCCGCCGAGATCGGGCTTGTTGGTGATCAGGCGAACGACGCCCGCCTGCGAACTGGCACCGAACAGCGTACCCTGCGGTCCCGACAGCACTTCGATCCGCGCAAGGTCGGCGGCATAGACGTCGAGGTTGCGGCCCGGCTGTGCGAGCGGCTGTTCGTCGAGATACATCGCGACGTTGGGCGCGAGGCCGGCGACACCGGCGGTGGTNAGATTGGGCGTGGTCGAGGCCAGGCCGCGGATGTAGATGGTGTTCTGGCCCGGCCCGCTGCCGCCTGCAGTCACGGTCGGCAGCTGTTCGAGGTAATCCTCGAAGGTGTCGATGGCGAGCTCTTCGAGCCCTTCTTCACCGATCGCCGAAACCGACACGGGAACATCCTGCAGGTCTTCGCTGCGCTTTTGCGCGGTCACGATGATGACGTTGACGCCGCCCTGCCGCTGTTCGGCTGCAGGAGCCACGTCCTGCGCGGCCACGGGCGCTGCGGTTGCGATAGCCAGCGCGCCAAGCGACGCGCCGCTGACGAGATATTTCATGTCGGGGATTCCCTCATTCTCGATTAATGCTCGGGTGCCGGCTCACAGACCAGGGTCCGGCTGGCAAAAAGACGGGCGCGAATTCACTGGGGAACCGTCGCCTCGGGAGCCAATAACAAGGCGAAGGAAAGGCGGCCACCGTCCAGCGGGCCGCTGCGCAAGATTAACCGCAGGGCTGTTGCATCAAAACAACATTCAAATCTTCGTCCCGCGTTACTTCCAGAACAGTCCATGTATGAAGCAAATATTCATTTTTTGGACTTGTTCTATTCAAATGCAGTTCTCACGGTACTATTGGATGACCAAGTGCCATTCAAATGACGGCCAGACTGCACTGCTGGGCCCCGCCAAGAAGGCGGCGCATTAGTGCGCGCGTTACTTGCCCTCGGCCGCTTCCGCGCATCCCTGGGCCGTGGTCGGCACGCCATGGTGCTTGCGGAACAGGTCGTAAATCACCGCCTTGAGGATCGCGACCCCCATGATGGCGACGACAAAGCTGAATGGCAGCGCCCCGATGATCATCGTTATGCGGATGGCATCGATGCCGCCGAGGATCAGCATGCTGCCGACGACGAAGGCCAGCGCCACACCCCAGAACAGGATGTGATGGTTGCGTTCGCTTTCGCTTTCCCCCGCCCCATTGATCGTGTTGACGATGAGGATCGCGCTGTCGGCGGAGGTGATGAGATAGGTCATCAACAGAAGGACGACGAGGCCCGACACGACTGCGGCGACAGCCGGATCGAGTAGGACTGCCAGCGTCGCGAAGAGCTGGTCCGACATCGCTGCGTTGACGATGCTCCCCTGCGCGGCGCCGCTCAGTTCGAGATCGATCGCGGTTCCCCCGACCATGGCCATCCAGAAGAAACACATCAGCGACGGCACCAGCACCACGCCGAACACATACTCCCGGATGGTGCGCCCGCGCGAAATGCGCGCGATGAACATGCCGACGAAGGGGGCGAAGGCAATCCACCAGGCCCAGTAGAACACCGACCAGTCGAGCTGCCATTGCACCAGCGCATCCCCGAATTCGCCGCCTGCGTCGAACAGCGTCAGCGAGTTGGGCACCAGCGTGCGCAGGTAATCCCACACGCCCACGCCCAGCAACTTGAGGCCGCCGAACGCCGAGCCGACGATTGCGAACAGGGCAAGCAAGGCGAAAGACAGCCCCATATTTAGGTTCGAGAGCCATTTGATCCCGCGGCCCACGCCCGAAAGCGCGCTTATCGTCGAAGCCCCGACGAGAACCAGCAGCGACAGGATGACCGCCGCGATCGAGGAAGAACCGTCCGGATCCAGCAGCCAGTCGCCCACACCCAGCCGGGCGAGACCCATGACGAACTGCTCCACGCCGATCCCCATGGTAACCGCGACGCCCAGGATCGTCGCCACTACGGCCACGATATCGACCAGATGCCCCCAGACGCCCGACAGGCGCAGGCCGAACAGCGGCGCGAGCGCCGAACGGATCGTCAGCGGCAGATTGCGGCGATAGGCGACATAGCCAATCGCCAGGCCGACCAGCGCATAGGTGCCCCAGGCTGCAAAGCCCCAGTGGAGAAAGGTGTAGATATAGGCCGGACGCACCGCTTCGGCGGTCCGCGCGTCCACCAAGCCGCGGATGATGTCCGGATTGTTCGAGAAGTGCGCCAGCGGTTCGCCGGTCGAATAGGTCAGCATGCCGATCCCGATGCCCGCGCCGAACAGCATGGCNAACCAGGAGAAGCGACCGAACTCGGGCTTTTCACCCGGATTGCCTATCCGCAGCGTACCCGATTGAGGGAACAGCGCGAGCACGAAGCAGGTGAACATCAGGAAAGCGACGAGGTAAACGTACCAGCCGGAGAAGGTGGCGATGATGCTCGAATTGGCCGCAGACAGNGTTTCGCTGGCGCTGACCGGGAAGAAGATCGCCCACATGATCAGNAGGGAGACGATCACCTTCGACGGGATCGTGACCTCGCGGCTGAAGCCGTCGTAAAAGCCGCGCGACGCGGTCTTGATGGGTAAGTCTATCAGCGGAGGATCGATTGGGTGATCGGGCTCTGCTGGCATGTCGTCTCCTGCGCAAGCGCACCGGGGTGCGGCGCGATTTTGTCTGACTTTTTGGGGGGAATCCCTGGANCGACCATAGAAAGGGTTCGGCGATATGCAAACCCGTTGTTCCCCTGATAGCAAAAGGGCTGCCCCTTGCGGGACAGCCCTTTTGCGCGCTTCGCTGCGACCTTCGCCTAAGCGGCCTTGGTCGCCGGAGCCGTCGAAGTCTTAGGCGGGGAAGCACTGTCGCTGCCCTCCTCGCGCTTGTCGAGGACGCGCTTGGCGACATAGCCGCCGACGCCCAGGGCCAGCATTGCGGGCAGGCTCATGCGCCGCAGAACTGTNGTGGCGACGACACCCAGTGCCGCGCCGCTGGCGCCGCCAATGCCGCCGGTCTGCTTGGCGAGCCTGTCGCCGACGAATGCTCCGATTACCTTGCCGATCATATCGTATCTCCTTTGCCAGACCAACGGCCCCGCACGCCCGCGGTTCCGCGATCGCAGGAGCTAGCTGGCGATGCCCCGGGTNAGCAACATGTTGGCCCGGCGCGCGATTTCTTCGAAGTCCGGATCGCCTTCGCGGCCCCAGATGACGTAGCGCAGGCCNAGGAAAACGTTCATGCCCATCACGGCCCAGGCCTCGGGCGTCCCCAGCCCCGGCGCGAACTCGCCGCTCTCACCGCCCAGCTTCAGGCGCTCTTCGATCCTCGAGCCGATGGTCTCGTAATGTGCGCGGTAGCTGTCCGGATCGACGAATTCGGCCTCGTCGATAATCCGGTAGATCTCCTTATGCTCGGCAGCGAACTCGAGAAAGGCGCGCAGTGCCACCCGCTCGATTTCCAGCGCCCCCATCGACGGGTCGAGCGCCTCGCGCGCAGCCTTCCCGACACCCGCGCTCATATCCGATACGAGCGCACGGAAGACCGCATCCTTGCTGTCGAAATAGGTATAGAAAGTGCCAAGGGCGACGCCTGCACTGCGGGTTATTCCGCTGATCGAGGCTTCGTGAAATCCCTTCTCGGCGAATTCGGTCGCAGCNGCATCGAGCAGTTTGCGCAAGGTCTTTCGGCCCCGCTCGGTACGCGGCGTCTTGTCGCCCTGGCTGTGCGTTGCGGCCACTGTTCGCCCCCTTCGAATAGACTGCCTGCCTAGCAAATCGCATCCTCCGCGCAACAACAAACTTGAAAGGTGGTTCAGGTTTCAGTATCAGCTTGCTGCATAAGACAATCGGGAGGGAGAAACCGAAATGCGTCCGACACAGATTCTTACCGCCAGCCTGCTGTGCGGCGCGGCGACCGCGGCACTTGCCGCGGCTCCTGCGCAGGCTCAGTCCGCCGACACGGAGCCGCTGGAGGCTGCGCCGGCGACGGCTGCAGAGGATGTCATCATCGTCACCGCACGCCGGCGTGAGGAGCGACTGGTNGAGGTGCCGGTGGCGGTCACCGCGATCAGCGGCGAAGAGCTTTCACGGCGCGGCGCGCTNGACATCACCGATGTCGGGCAGAGCGTACCCAACGTCACGCTGGANGCCAGCCGNGCCACCAATTCGACGCTGTCGGCCTTTATCCGCGGCATCGGCCAACAGGACCCCGTTTCGGGGTTCGAGCAGGGCGTCGGCATCTATCTCGACGACGTCTATCTNAACCGGCCGCAGGCNGCGGTGCTGGATATCTACGATGTCGAGCGCATCGAGGTGCTGCGCGGGCCGCAGGGCACGCTCTATGGCCGCAACACGATCGGNGGGGCCGTAAAATACGTCACGCGCCGCCTGCCGCAGGATCCCTCGGTGCGCGTTCGCGCTACCTANGGCACTTACGACCAGGCCGAAGGCGTGATCACCGCTTCGGCACCGATCAGCGACCTGGTCCGCGTCGGCGGCTCGGTTGCGCGGCTTTCGCGGGGCGGTTTCGGCGACAATCTCACCACGGGCCTCGAAAACTACAACAAGGATATCTGGGGCGGCCGTATGAGCCTGGAGGTGGGCGGCTATGGCGAACCTGCCTTCATCCGGATCCAGGGGGACTATACCAAGGACAGCAGCGATCCGCGTGGTGGCCACCGGTTGATCCCCGGGCTGGTATCCGGCGCGCCCGTGCTCGACAATGTCTTCGACACGCGCGGAGCGCTCAACGATCCCGAACAGGAAGTGGAATCCTACGGCTTGGCGATGCATGCCGAAGTCGAATTGAGCAGCGCGCTGACGCTGCGGTCGATATCCGCCTGGCGCAAGGACGACAGCTATTCGCCGATCGATTTCGATGCGCTTCCGGCGGTCGATCTCGATGTGCCCGGCGCTTACCTCAACGAGCAGATCAGCCAGGAATTCCAGCTGCTGTGGGACGATGGCGGCGCGTTCGCCGGCCTGCTCGGATTCTACTATCTCGACGCGAAGGCGGACACTCTGTTCGATGTNCGCATCTTNACCACTTTCGCCGGGCTGACCGCGTTCACACAGGCAAATGTCGACACCGAAACCTANGCCATNTTCGGCGATCTCACCTACGATCTGACCGATCAGCTCAGCCTGTCTCTCGGCGGTCGTTACACTTGGGATGAACGCAGCGCCGAAATCCTGCGGCAGAACTATCTCGGCGGCGGTTCGCCCGAATTCGGCGGCGCGGGTGTGCCCTTCGGNGCGGCGAGCACCGATTTTCAGGGTAGNCGGCAGTTCAAGAAATTCACCCCGCGGGCCTCGCTCAGTTTCATGCCGACGCCCGACCACAATATCTACGCCAGCTATTCGAAGGGCTTCAAGGGCGGCGGCTTCGACCCCCGCGGGGTCGGCACCAACGCCCCGGCGGCCACACCGGGCGCACCAACCGATGCGGAAGTCGCCGCCTTCCTCAGCTTCGCCCCCGAAGAGGTCGACAGCTACGAGATCGGCTACAAGGGCAATCTCGGCATNTTCAACATCGCTGCCGCAGCCTTCTATGCCGACTACACCGACGTACAGATTCCGGGTTCCGTCGCGTGCGAAGTGGGCGGCCTGCCCAGCTTCTGCGGCGTGGTGTCGAATGCCGGCAAGGCGACNTTCAAGGGNCTCGAACTGGAAGCCAGCGCCCGTTTTGGCGGCGGCTTCGGCCTTGCCGGTTCGCTGGGCTATATCGATGCGCAATACGACGAATACATCACCAATATCGGCAACACCCCGACCGATGTCGCCGCATTCCGCGTCGTCCAGAACACGCCAGAGNTAACCGGCAGCATCACGGCCAGCTACGATACGCCCGTNGGNCCGGGCGATCTCTATCTGGGAACGACGCTGTCCTATCGCAGCAAGACCAGCCAGTTCGAAATCCCCAACCCCTATCTCGACCAGGGCGGCTACGCGCTGCTCGATGCGAGCATCGTCTACAGTGCCCCCGGCGATCGCTGGAGCGTGGGCGTTTACGGGAAGAACCTGCTCGACAAGGAATACAAGACCAGCGGCTANACCTTCGTNGCGACCGACCCGGTNACCGGCGACATNGTCAATGGCGCCAACGGTTTTCCCGTCCCGACGCTCGGGCCNGANGGCACGCTGACNGCNTTCTACGGCAANCCGCGGCAGGTCTTCGCNACGCTCACCTTCAGCTACTGAGCGNCCGCAATTNNNNGAGGGGCGGGGTCTGCGTACCCCGCCCCTTNCGCATGGNTATTTGGCGAGCCGCGTGCGCGCCGCCGCGGTGGGTGCGCCGACCGGTATGCCGAAGGTTTCNGTGTAATCGGCGAACCGTTCGTTCACCTCGTCTTCGCGCANGCCGAACTCGGCCAGGCTGTAGCGATGCGGGTGCCGCTTGAGCCGGGCCGAACGGTCGAGATAGTCTTCCATCCCCGCGACNGCGGGTTCCATCTCGAGATCGAGGAAGCGGTAGACGCGCTCCATCGTGCCGCGCCAGTCGGTTTCCATGTCNTCGTACTGGACATCGATCATCCTCTCGCGCGGGATCGCGTCGCGCGCCGCGCGCATCCGGGCGATCATGGTCGCGGTCTTGCCCAGCCAGTCGCGGCCGGTCTGCGCGGGATCGTTGTGATCCGAATAGATAATGGTCTGGTTCCAGGCGAGCGAGGCAGCGCTGCCGACCACCTGCTTGGGATCNCGGTGGGTGAAGATCAGCCGCGCGTCNGGNAAGACTTCGAGCAGCGCGGGCAGGTCGAGCATGTGCTGCGGCGTCTTGAGGATCCACGGACGCAGCGAACTTTCCTGCTGCGACCAGCCGATCAGCCGCAGCAGGTTGGCCATGTGCCGATAGGCGGGAATGGCGCTCTCCTCGTGGCACCATTCGGCATAGGACGGCACATTCCACTGCGCTTCCCACTTCATGCCGTACATCGACGCGGCAACGAGGCCGAGTTCCTCCTCCGGCTCGTAGGCGCCGGTCGGATGGATCGACAGCGTGCGCGGGTTGGCGAGCCGCGCGACCTTGAGGATGCGCGCGGCCAGCTTGGGCCGGAANTCCTCCGCCTCGCNGGCGAGNACCTGCTCGAACTCGGGCCGCGGCACCGGGCTGATGGTTTCGAAACTGCGCAGGTGGGCAAAGCGCTGGTCGGCCGCGAGCAGGCGGTGAAGCCGCGTGGTACCCGACCGCATCGGGCCGACGATAACCACCGGGTTCTTGAGCGGGCGGGCGAGGATTTCCGGGTGCCGCTTGAACCACATCTGCGTGTAGAGCCGGTCGCGCAGCACGTGGTGAAACATCTTCGTGGCGGAAAATTCGCCCGCCGCGTTGAGCTGNGCTTCGTGCTTCACGCTGTCGAGCAGCACCTCGAAGGGCTTTTCGAACCAGCGGTCGCCGAAATCGTTGAGCCCCGTGGTCGCTGCCGCTTCTTCCANCAGGGCNTCCTTGTCGAGGCGCGGAGGGCCGAACACCCCCAGCTTGCGTCCGCCCCGGATCACCCCGTCCGCAATATCGATAAAGCGCGTGCGGCGCGGCGGCTGGATCGGCTGGTCGTTCAAGCTGGCAGCCCTTTCAAGCTCTTCGATGTCCCCCTGAACGTCCGGGGCCTAATGCGGTGCCCGCAAAAGGACAAGCTCGCCCCGCGGGAAGTGGCTGGCCAAGCGGGAAGCGAAAAGGCATAGGCCGGGCCATGCACGACATCGCTTACATCCGNAGCAATCCGCAGGAATTCGACGCCGCCCTCGCCCGCCGCGGGGCCGAACCGGTGGCCGACCGCATCGTTGCGCTCGACGCGCACAAGCGCGAGGCGACGACCAGGGTCCAGCAGGCGCAGAGCCGCCGCAACGANGCNTCGAAAGCNATCGGCCAGGCGATGGGCCAGGGCGANAAGNACAAGGCCGAAGCGCTCAAGGCCGAGGTCGCCGAGATCAAGGCGTCGATGCCCGAGTGGGAAGAGGCCGAACGCGCTGCGGCGGCANAGCTCGACCATCTGCTGGCCACTTTGCCCAACCTTCCCGCGGCNGATGTGCCCGACGGCGCGGACGAGAACGACAATGTCGAAATCGCGCAATGGGGCNAGAAGCGCAGCTTCGATTTCGAACCCCGCGAACATGCCGATATCGGCCCCGCGCTGGGAATGGATTTCGANACCGGCACCAAGCTGTCTGGCGCGCGCTTCACCTTCCTGCGCGGCGACATCGCGCGGCTNCACCGNGCNCTGGCGCAGTTCATGCTCGACAAGCAGACGCGNGAGAACGGNTATACCGAATGCAACCCGCCGGTGCTGGTGGNTGACGAGGCGATGTACGGCACCGACAAGCTGCCGAAGTTCGCCGAGGATAGCTTTCAGACTCACCTGAATTTCAAGGAACTGATCAACGAACTTATTGATGCCGCGACGTCTGACGCACACAGCATCCTTGATGATGACAAGTTCGCAGTTTTGAGCGAAGAGCAGAAAGAGCAGGCCGTCGAAACAGCACGCAAAGCCGCAGTTGAAAGGTGGACAGAGCGCCTGCAAGGCAACAAAGAAGTAACTCGTCGCTGGCTGGTCCCTACCTCGGAGGTCCCGCTGACCTATTCGGTCGCAGGCGACATCCTTCCCGGTCTCGCGCAGCCGATCCGGCTGACTGCGCATACGCTGTGCTTCCGCTCCGAAGCCGGCTCGGCGGGCCGCGACACGCGCGGCTTCATCCGCCAGCACCAGTTCGAGAAGGTCGAGATGGTCAGCATCTGCCGTCCCGAAGACAGCGATGCGGAGCATGAACGCATGACCAGATGCGCCGAGGGCATCCTCGAAGCGCTGGACCTGCCCTATCGCCGGATGCTGCTGTGCACGGGCGACATGGGCTTCGGCGCGCGCAAGACCTACGACCTCGAAGTCTGGCTGCCCGGCCAGGGTGCATATCGCGAGATTTCCTCCTGCTCGAACACGGGCGATTTCCAGGCGCGCCGGATGAATGCGCGCTATCGCCCCGAAGGTGAGAAGAAGACCGCTTTCGTCCATACGCTCAACGGTTCGGGCCTCGCGGTCGGCCGCACGCTGGTGGCGGTGATGGAAAACTACCAGCAGGCCGATGGCAGTGTCACCGTCCCCGAAGCGCTGGCCCCTTATATGGGCGGTGTCACCAAACTGGAGCCTGCAGCCTGATGCGTATCCTTCTGACCAATGACGACGGCATCCACGCGCCGGGTCTCGCGGTGCTCGAGAAAATCGCGCGGCAGTTCTCCGACGATATCTGGATCTGCGCGCCCGACGAGGAACAGTCGGGCATGGGCCATGCGCTTACCCTCACCCGGCCCGTGCGCCTGCGCAAACATGGCGAACGCCGCTTCTCGGTGACCGGCACGCCGACCGATGCAGTAACCATGGGCCTGCGCAAGGTGATCGAGGCGCAGCCCGACGTGATCCTGTCCGGCGTCAATCGCGGCGCGAACCTNGCCGACGACATTACCTATTCGGGCACNGTCTCGGCGGCGATCGAGGGCGCNCTGGCGGGGGTGCGCTCGATCGCGATGAGCCAGGTCTATACCAAGGAAACCCGCAACAGCGANTCCGCCTTCGCCGCTGCGACCGAATGGGGCGCCAAGGTNCTGGGCCCGCTGCTCGACACGCCGCTGCCCAAGCGCACGCTGGTCAATGTGAACTTCCCCCCGATCGCGCCCGATGCGGTCAAGGGTATCCGCGCGGTGCGGCAGGGCTTTCACGACTATTCGCGCGGCACGGTCGTCGAAGGCCGCGACCCGCGCGGCTTCCAGTANTACTGGTTCGGGCTCGAGGCGATCGAACATACGCTCGACCATGGCACCGATCTCGAAGCGATCGACGATGGCTATATCGCAGTGACCCCGCTCCAGCTCGACCTGACCCACCATTCGTCGCTGGGCGCGCTGGCAGCCCGGTACGAGAGCTGAGTGCACGCTATGCTATTGACCCTGCGGATTTCCGCGCGCACCTAGGCCGGGCATGAGGAGCGACAAACAGGTCGACCGGATCGCCGCAAGCACGCGGGTGCGGACTTATCGGGGGCCCCGTTTCCAGCCCCTTCGCCGTGCAGTGAAACTGCCCGTATGGGGCGATCTCGGCATCCGGCTGGGCGCGGCGCTGTTCCTCATCTTCATCGTGATCATGGTCCATTGGTGGGACCGCGAAGGGCTGGTCGACAATCTCGACGGCGAGGTCAGCTTCCTCGACGTGGTCTATTTCACCATGATCTCGATCACCACCACGGGGTTCGGCGACATCGCCCCGATTTCGGATCGCGCACGGCTGGTCGAAGCAGTGATCGTGACACCGATCCGGTTTGCGGTGTTCTTCATTTTCGTCGGCACGGCCTATAACTTCATCATCAAGCGCAGCTGGGAGAAATGGCGGATGGCCCGCATCCAGGAACAGCTATCGGATCACATCGTGGTCCTCGGCTACGGCATCTCCGGCTCGGAAGCGGTCGGCGAGCTGATCGAACGCGGCACCGACCCGAGCTGCATCGTCGTGATCGACCCCAGCGAGGACCGGTTGCACGAGGCCGAAGCGCTCGGCTGCAACATCATGGCCGCGGACGCCACCCGCGACCAGACGCTGAAGGCGGTTCGCATCGCCAAGGCGCAGAACGTGCTGGTGTCCGCAGGACGCGACGATACCACGATCCTGATCACGCTGACCGTGCGCGCGCTCGCACCGCATGTTCCGATCAGCGCGGTGGTCCGCGCCGACGACAACGAATCGCTCGCGCGGCAGGCGGGCGCGAACAACGTCATCAACCCGGTCCGCTTTACCGGGCTGCTGCTTGCCGGCAGCGCCAAGGGCGAACATATCGCCGACTACCTCGCCGATCTNGCCAGCGTGTCGGGNCGTGTCCAGCTGGTCGAGCGCGAGGTCACCGCGGCCGAGTGCGGCAAGGCGATCGGCGAGCTGAACACGGGCGGGCGCGGCCTGCGCGTCTATCGCGACGGCAAGGCGCTGGGGTTCTGGGAAGCCGANTGCCAGAAACTGCAGACCGGCGACATCGTGGTAGAAATCGTGCCGACCACCAATGGCGAAACCAAGGGCGATGGCCACGACCGGGACGACCAGGGCGACGACTANGCCCTAGCGGAAGAGCAGGAACACCCCGCCCATCGCNGCCATNCCGACGATGAAATGGCCNGCGTCGATCAGGAAGTGGCGCAGCGTCTTGCGCAAGTAGAGGTAATTGATCCCCAGCGCCGGGGCCATGACCGTGGCGCCGAAGCCGATCGCCATCATCATCACGGCCCGGTCGCTTGCGCCGCTGCGCGCGATCCCGTGCCACAGCGTCAATGCGATCACCAGTTCGGCAAGGAAGGTCAGCCCGAAGATCAGCGGGAGATTGCCGCTGCGGATCTTTTCGTCGCTGAGGCCGGCAGCCTTTTGCCAGGCCTTGGCGAACAGCACCCCGTACCAGAGCGCGCCGACCGCGAAGAATGCGAGCGCCCCAAGCAGAACCGCCAACCAGTTGATTTCGCCCATGTCCCGTACCCATCGCGCCTTTCGATGCGCAGGAAGCTAGCGTAAATCGCCTTACGCGTGTAGGGGCGCGCGCAATCATGAGCACGACCACCACCGCAATCCCCGACCAGAAGAAGGTCGGCATGGTATCCCTCGGCTGTCCCAAGGCACTGGTCGACAGCGAGCGCATCCTCACGCGGTTGCGCGCCGACGGCTATGCGATGAGCGCCGATTATGCCGGGGCCGACGTGGTGCTGGTCAACACCTGCGGCTTCCTCGATTCCGCCAAGGAAGAGAGCCTGCAGGCGATCGGCGAGGCGATCGCGGAGAACGGCCGCGTCATCGTGACCGGCTGCATGGGCGAAGAAGCCGACGCGATCCGCGCCGCGCATCCGCAGGTGCTGGCAGTGACCGGCGCGCATCAGTACGAACAGGTCGTCGATGCAGTGCATACGCACGCCCCGCCCAGCCAGGGGCCCTATGTCGACCTGATCCCGCAGCCCGACATCAAGCTGACACCGCGCCACTACAGCTATCTGAAGATTTCGGAGGGCTGCAACCATTCCTGCGCCTTCTGCATCATTCCCGACCTGCGCGGGAAGCTGGCCAGCCGGCGGATCGACGCAGTGCTGCGCGAAGCCGAGAAACTCGTTGCCGCGGGCACGAAGGAACTGCTGGTCATCAGCCAGGACACCAGCGCCTACGGTGTCGATACGCGGCACGAGGAACGGCTGTGGAAGGGCCACCCCGTCCGCGCGCATATGACCGACCTCGCGCGCGAACTGGGCCAGCTCGACATCGGCGGCGGCACCCCGCCCTGGGTGCGGCTGCACTACGTCTATCCCTATCCGCATGTCGATGCGGTNATNCCGNTGATGGCAGAAGGCCTGCTGACGCCCTATCTCGACATTCCCTTCCAGCACGCGAGCCCCAAGGTGCTGCGCGCNATGCGGCGCCCCGCAAACGAAGCCAAGGTGCTCGAACGGCTGAAGGGCTGGCGCGAGATCTGTCCCGAGATCGCGATCCGCTCCAGCTTCGTGGTCGGCTTCCCCGGCGAGACCGAGGACGATTTCAAATATCTGCTCGACTGGCTCGAAGAGGCGCAGCTCGACCGGGTTGGCGCGTTCCGCTTCGAACCGGTCGATGGCGCGCGGGCCAACACCCTGCCCGACCCGGTGCCCGAGGCCGTCAAGGAAGAGCGTTACGCAAGGGTGATGGAAGTCACCGAGCGGATCAGCGCTGCCAAGCTGGCCGCCAAGGTCGGGACGCGCATTCCCGTGATTATCGACGAAGTCGGCGAACCCGACGAGGATGGCGATATCGGGGCAACCGGCCGCAGCCAGGCGGACGCCCCCGAGATCGATGGCGCGGTCTATTTGCGCAACGTCCCGCAGAGCCTCGCGGCTGGCGATATTGCAACTGTCTCAATTGAGGACAGTGACGCGCACGACCTGTTCGGCGCGGTAGCCTGATAACGCGGCGGCGCCGCTAGATGCGCGTGCTTCTGCGCGGCGGCAAGCGCGGAAACCTTTCGGATTAAACGATAAGTTCTGCGCGCGCGGGCTGACGGCGGCTTATTGCCCCGCAAAGCGTTAACGGCGCTCGTTCGAGTTTCATTTACTTTCGCAACCGGCTGGCAAGCTGGCTTGCCGTGGTTTCGCGGCTGCGGCATCAAATCTTTCTTAAACCTAAGAGCGGCATAAGGGCGCTCAATGGGTGAAACACGCATCTCTAGACTGGCAGCGCCAGTGCTCGTCCGCGGACGATCGCTTTTCAGCGGTCGCCTGTTCGAGCGCTTGCGTCACGTCCTGTGGGCGGCGCTGATCAGTCTGGCGATGTATGCCGGTTTTCTCCTTCAGCCAGCCGANCAGATCTTGTGGCTCATCCAGTCCCGTGTTGCAGATCGATATCCATCGGGGGACATTGTGTTTGTCGCCTCCAACGAGGCGTTAAATGATCCAGCAAATCCCGAACGGCGGTATGACGTCGCCGCAGCCTTGGATGAACTTGACCGCCANGGAGTTGGCAAGGTTTTCCTGGATGTTGCATTTGCCGAGTCCAACGATCCTCAGGCAGATCAACGGCTAGCGAGGGCAATTGCNGANCTCGGTCCCAGAATAACCCTCGTTGATCGTTTGCTTGAAGGCACGGGCGTCGAACNGACCCGACGCTCGACGTCCGCATCGATCGCGGGAACTACAAGTCGCGTGATTTCGGATCAAACCGATCGAGACTGGTTGGGTTTCGCTTGGACGCTACACTACTCTTACGAAGTCGACGGTCGTCCTGTTCGCTCGTTTGGGTCTGCAATAGCAGGAGTGGATCGCGAACCCTCCGACACTTTTTCTGTCGACTATGGATTTTTCTATGACCGCCTCCCTATTTTACCCATCGAAGTTGTNGCGGATCGGCGACANACCGGCGCCCTGCCTNTCGAGTTAACTGGCAAGACGGTTGTAATCGGTCATAGCGGACAGGTTCCCGGAAGCCGGGACAAGATTCCCCGGAAGCTCGAGGCTTCTCCCAGCTATGTCGATATCTACGCAGGCGAAACGCTGAAAGCTGGCTATACGCGCAATTTGCGCGGTCCGCTGTCNCTAGCCTTTTTCGCGGCNTTGTNGTTCATTGCGCTTCTGATTTCGTCTTCCAGAAAACAGCGCTGGTTCGCCTATTCNGCCATTGTTTTTCTCGCACCCGCAATCTTGTTCGCGACGGCCAAGGTAGGGGTTAGAGTCGAACTCTCTTATGCCATTGGGTTCTTGGGCATTTACGCCGCGTTCCGCTCGAGAATGCGATGGAAACGTCGGGTCGAAATGGTCAATCAGGAAACCGGGCTGGCGAAGCTGCGCGCTTTGGAAGCCCGGCTCNTTCGTGANTCGGTGACCAATGGCCACATCGTCATCGCCAAGATTCAGAACTACGAGCGCGTGCTNAAGACACTGAGGGCCGATGACAAGGGCAGCTACGTGCTCAAACTCGTCGATCGGCTGCGCGCTGCCGATAGCAATTTGGTCGTTTACAGCGACGGCCACCATCTCGGCTGGCANGTCGCAAACGACGACACCGATGCAGTGGTCGAGCACCTNGAAGGGCTTCGCGCCATATTTGCCGCCCCGATCCAGGTAGGTGGATTTTCCGTCGATGTCGGCATCACATTCGGCATNGCCTGTGTNGAAGGCGACCCTTCTGCCCGATTGGCGGCTGCNGTNGCTGCAGCAGAGGAAACCTCCGAAGCGCACAATCCGATTGCGATTGCCGAAACCGGTTCGCAAACCGACCTGCTGTGGGACATTTCGCTGCGGGCNCGCATCGACGATGCGATGGAAGCAGGCGAGATTTACTGCGTCTANCAGCCCAAGATCGACCTTCAGTCAAANGCAGTCGTCGGGGTGGAGGCACTGGTCCGCTGGCACGATCCGGCACGCGGCTTNATNTCGCCAATGCATTTCATTCAGCAGTGCGAAAAAGCCGGACGGATGGAACATCTCACGCGCTACGTGCTGCAGAGCGCATGTTCCGCCGGACAACTCCTGCATTTCCGCGGGCATATGATTTCCATGTCGGTCAATATTTCGGCCACCCTGCTCAGCGACATGCGAGTGGTCGGCCTCGTGCGAAATGTGCTGCAGGCCACCCGNTTCGATCCNTGTTTTCTGACATTGGAAATTACCGANACCGCGCGCATTTCGGACCATGAAGTAGCTGCGACCATTCTCAACGAATTNCGCTCTATCGGCGTGCGCATCTCGATGGATGACTTTGGCGTTGGAGCCGCGAATTACGAAGCCTTTTACGAGTTGCCGTTCGACGAGATCAAGATCGACCGCATGTTCGTCGCGAANATNGCGAAGGATCCCAAGGCCCGCGCTATCGTGGCCAGTATCGCTGCCATGGGGCGCGGNGCCCGAATCACTGTCGTCGCCGAAGGGCTCGAGAACCCGCAGGATATCCCANTGCTGCANGAAGCCGGNTGCCAACAGGTTCAGGGGTTCGCGTTCTCGCGCCCCCTCTCATTATCCAATTTGCTNGAATATCAGGAGCTTGCCCCCGAGCAAACGTTATCAAACATAGTTTAGACTTTACAAACATACATGGTTAATGGCACTTAACTCTTGAGCAATCAGGAGTTGTGATCATGTGGAATNTCTGGGAATGGCTGTTCGACGGTTGATCGAACANNATCTAGAANNACGAAGGGCCCCTTTCCGGGGCCCTTTTTCGTGGTCGCGCCGCAGCGGCTTGCGCGTGGAAACGAAGCTCCCGGCAGCTCGTTGCTTGATAATGCTGCCAATCCGCCCCTGTGCTTCGCTGTTCTGCCTCGGTGGAAACACTCGTGCGATCTTTCCGACGAAGAATAGGAATGCAGCCGACTGGCACGCCGGCTCCTGCGCTGATAACCGCTGCATCCATGGATATAGCTGCATGATCCCCCGGACCTTCGCATGAACCTGCCTGCAGATCGCTTGCTGCTGTTCGGCGCCACCGGGGACCTCGCCCAGCGCATGCTGCTCCCCTCGCTCTGTGCGCTCGACGCCGACGGTTTGCTCGACAACGATCTCAAGATCGTCGCCACGGCACGTTCCGAAATGTCGACGCGCGACTATCGCGACTTTGCGCGCGCCGCGCTGGAGAAATTCCTTCCCGATCACCGCCGCGGCGGGGTTGCCGAATTCCTCAACCGGCTGAGCTATGTCCCCGTCGATGCCACCACGCGCGAGGGATACGATGCCCTGGCGACCGAAGTCGGGGCATATGACAAGGGACTGGCCATCTTCCTTTCGACCGCGCCCAGCTTGTTCGAGCCCACGATCGAGGGTCTCGTCCAAGCCGGCCTGACGCAGGGCAATGTTCGCATCGGGCTCGAAAAACCGCTGGGAACCGACCTCGCCTCGAGCGAGGAGATCAACGACGCCGTCGCCAAGGCGTTCAGCGAAGACCGCATTTTCCGTATCGACCATTACCTCGGCAAGGAAACGGTCCAGAACCTGCTAGCCCTGCGCTTTGCCAATATGCTGTTCGAGCCGGTCTGGAATGCGACCTATATCGACCATGTGCAGATCACCGTTGCCGAGACGGTCGGCCTGGAATCGCGGGTGGCCTATTACGACGACAGCGGCGCGCTGCGTGACATGGTGCAGAACCACATGCTGCAACTGCTGGCGCTTGTCGCGATGGAACCGCCGACCAGCTTCGATGCAACGGCGGTCCGCGACGAGAAGGTAAAGGTGCTGCGCGCGCTGCGCCCGATCGCGCGGGAGGAAACCGTTACCGGGCAATACCGCGCCGGTGCCGTCGAAGGCACCGCCGTGCCTGGCTACGACCAGGAACTGGGCAAGGACAGCGATACCGAGACCTTTGTGGCCTTGAAGGCGCATGTCGACAACTGGCGGTGGAAGGGTGTTCCCTTCTACCTGCGGACGGGCAAACGGCTGCCCGAGCGCGTGACCGAAATCGTCGTCCAGTTCCGCTGCGTTCCGCATTCCATATTCGAAGGACGCGGCGCCAGCACCAAGCCCAATCGGCTGGTGATCGGGATCCAGCCCGAAGAGAATGTCCAGCTGTCGATGATGGCCAAGGTCCCCGGGCTGGACCGCGACGGGATCCGGCTGCGGCAGATCCCTCTCGATATCGCCATGCCCGACGCGTTTTCGGGTACGGTCCGCAGGATCGCCTACGAACGGTTGCTGCTCGACCTGATCGAGGGCGACCAGACGCTGTTCGTGCGCCGCGACGAGGTCGAGGCGCAATGGGAATGGATCGACGCCATCCGCACCCTGTGGGAGCGCGAGGACATCAAGCCGAAAACCTATGGTGCGGGCAGCTGGGGGCCCTGCGCCGCCATTGCCCTTGCCGAACGCGACGGAGTAAGCTGGCATGACGAATAAGCCGCTCAACGACACGATCCACCGCGTGACCCAGCGCGTCATCGCCAATTCGCGCGACAGCCGCGCCGCCTATCTCGACCTGATGGACCGCGAGAGCGAGCGGCAGGTCGATCGGACGTCGCTGTCCTGCTCCAACCTCGCCCACGCATTTGCCGGGGCCGAGGAAGACCAGGCGGCCATAATGGCAGCCAAGGGCCCGAACCTGGGTATTGTCACCGCCTACAACGACATGCTGTCGGCGCATCAGCCCTATCACCGCTATCCCGAACGCATGAAGATCTGGGCGCGCGAAGTTGGCGCCACTGCGCAGGTCGCCGGCGGCACGCCGGCCATGTGCGACGGCGTGACGCAGGGCGAAGCGGGCATGGAACTGTCGCTGTTCAGCCGCGACACGATTGCCCTGTCGACCACGGTCGCGCTGAGCCATGCGATGTACGATGGGGTCGCGCTTCTCGGCATCTGCGACAAGATCGTCCCCGGCCTGCTGAT
>FUFK010059563.1_pt1 | contig 26444 bp, 29 predicted proteins | sample 1021851 | NCBI WGS metagenome assembly FUFK01 (sample SAMEA51879418, study PRJEB19060) | metagenome
TAGTTGTCCATTTCATTATTACGCGGAGGAGCACGGATCAAAACGCATTTCAACTGAATCACGACGCATTGAACGTGAACGATGACGCAGTGACCATCAGAATTGGGCACTCCCCGGATCCTGATGATGCTTTCATGTTCCATGCATTGACGAATGGGGCAATTGACACAGGTAACAGAAGGTATGAGCATATTCTAGTTGATATTGATACTCTGAATAGGGAGGCTGAGATTGGTAATTTCGAGGTATCTGCCGTAAGCATTCACTCCTATCCAAAAATCTCTGATTCCTACTATCTGATGAATTGTGGTGCCTCAATGGGCGAAGGGTATGGGCCAATCTTAATTTCCAAAGAGGAAATGAGTGTTGAAGAGGCTGGTAGGTCGGTGATTGCGATCCCAGGAAAGAGTACGAGTTCTTATCTCGCTCTTGTGCTAGCGTTAGGGGAAGTAGATGTGGTGGAGGTCCCTTTTGACCAAATCCTTCCCGGAGTATTGGACGGAAAGTATGACTCTGGGGTAATCATCCACGAGGGCCAGTTGACTTGGTCCGATGAAGGCGCTTTCATGGTTTTAGATTTGGGCGTCTGGTGGAACAAAGAGACTGGTCTGCCCCTCCCATTGGGTGGGAATATAGTAAGGAAGGATCTCGGAGAGTCGATGTGTGAACAAGTTTGTGACGATATTAAGAGAAGTATCGAGTTCTCTCTGGAAAATCCCAAAAATGCATTAAAAGACGCTATAAGGTGGGGAAGGGGCATAGACGAGGACACAAACGAGGAGTTCGTTAGGATGTACGTAAATAGGCGAACGATAGACTATGGCAAAGATGGCCGCAGGGCTGTTAGAATGTTTTTGGAGAGAGGAGTGGGGCTTGGCCTAGTTAGGAGTGATTTCGATGCTAGTAGTCTGAAGTTCATTGGGGCTGGGGAGCATGACTGAAAGGCCCGAAATTAGCGAGTTTGGATCGGTCGATCCNGCCCCNCCTNCNAGNAATGACGAAGGCNTGGAGAAACTGCGCGAAACCTTGTGTGACGAGGGCGAGAAAATGTTTCAGAGGATGAGAGCTCTTTTTGCATTGAGGAATATCGGAGGCAAGCTTGCCGTTGAGTCGCTGGCGGACGCGTTTGACTCTTCGTCTGCCTTACTAAAGCACGAGATTGCTTATGTTTTAGGGCAAATGCAGGATGATAATGCGGTCCCTCACCTAATTGAAAGACTAGAGGATTTGGAGGAAGATGTAATGGTAAGGCATGAGGCAGCAGAAGCTTTGGGCGCTATCGGCAACAGGATTGCCATGAGTACGCTGGAAAAGTTTGCATTGGATGAAGAGGTGGTAGTGGCAGAATCCTGCGAAGTAGCCATAGATCTCCTAAACTGGGTATCCAGCAAGAAGCTTGAGTACTCTGACTAAATGTGGTCGAACCAGTTCGGATTGGAATCTATGGCACAAACTTCCTTTAGGAAGACTCTCAAACCTTTGATTGACTCTGGACTGAGTAGGTTAGAGACTTCATTGGCATAGTATTCGCCCACTCTTTCGGCAGAAAGGCTGACCTTCTTCGAAGCGTCTAAAATGACATTTTTCCTTACTTCCTCTTCTTCCAGAAAAATGTTGTAATTGCCTAGCATCAATTCTCGGGCCCTGCTTATTGAATGGACCTCGGAGTCTTTCCTGGCAGCGAATACCCCGAAGACCATCGGCAGACCAGTTATCTTCACCCATTCTCTGCCGAGGTCCATCCTAACTAACTCAGGATTTTGGATTGCAGCAGCTATTGCTCGATCACCAATTATCAGTGCTCCATCGCATTCATCAAGCATCGAGTCCATATCAGGACCCATTTTGACATATTTTGGGTCGAGGCCCCTCTGGTTTAGTATCCATCTCATCAGCATATTGGACGTCGATGAGTCTGAGGGTAATGCGATGTCCCTCATTGTCTCAATGGACCTATTCCCAAATAAGAGAACCGAACCAACAGACTCTTGACCCACTATTCCTATATCCCTGATGAGACGAAGTTTTCCTACATTGGAGGCATAGTCGGCTGTTGGAATTGGAGCGGTGATGCAGTCTCTACGTAGGAGATGACCAGTCAACCAGGACGGGGGTGCGGAGAGAACCTTCCAGCTGTCAGGAATCGTGTGGAAAACCGGATCGCAATTGATGAACGAAACTCTGCCAAGGACTCCATCCCATGACATGGGTTCACTGACCTATTATTGGAAGTAGTTTGCCTTCTCTTTTTGGTTTAATTTCCAAGGGCTCGAATCGTGTATATGTGGAGTCTCTTTTTACTGGGTTCTGGCCTGCAGAGTCAATGAGATTTCCTAGCTTGTATGAGTCGTAGTTCAAATTTGTAGTACTACCTGCAACGTGCATTATTTCCTCGTGACCGACAGTTCCGTCTATGTCATCCGCTCCGGAGTTGATTGCGATTGTCGAAAGATGATCACCGATATTCATCCTGTAAGCCTTGATGTGTGGAATATTGTCCAGCATTATCCTAGAAATGGAAATTACTCGGATTACTTCCTCGCCAGATGCTAGTCGCGCCTCTGGCAATCTTGTATTGTCCTTCAGGAATGGATATGGTACGAAACACTGGAATCCTCCAGAGGAGTCTTGCTGTTCTCTCAATTTGTTAAGGTGAGTGATGCGATCTTGGATAGTTTCAATGGTTCCGAAAAGCATGGTGCAATTCGTTGGGATCCCTAATTCATGTGCTATGCCGTGTATTTCCAGGTATTCGGAAGACTTCTCCTTGCCCATACAAATACGATCCCTGATAGTATCGACGAGAATCTCTGCCCCCCCTCCTGGTAGGGAGTCGAGGCCTGAGTCTCTCAGAATAGTCAGTGTTTCTAAAACCCCCAATCCAGATTTGGATGCAATATGCTTTACTTCGACAGCAGTTAGCGACTTGATGCTTATTCCTGGAAACCTCTGCTTAGTAATTCGATAAATCTCTGAATAGTGATCTATGGTCCAATCTGGGTGGAGCCCACCCACTGCATGCACCTCGTCGATTTTCCCTTCGAATGGTTCAATCCTGGATACGAACTCTTCGGGAGTAAGAGAATATGCATCTCTATGCCTTGGACCCTTTCTGAAAGCGCAGAATCTACATGCTAGTGTGCAGACATTCGTTGTGTTTACATGGAGGTTTTCATTGAAAAAGATACTATCTCCGAACCTTGATTTTTTGATCATCATCGCCAGAGCGGTTAGTCCGGGCAGTGTGGCGTTAGTATGCAATTCCTCTCCTAGCTCAGAAGATACTCGTCCGTCATTGATTAAACTCTGAAGGGCTTTGTTGAGTAAAACGTCTTTTTTGATTGAAATCGGAATCGGCATTCTTGATAATTCTACGCGCCAATCAGGCTCAGAGCTCGAGAGGTCGGATTTCACGTTTGGTCGAACCAATGGTATGATTTGAATCACTCTACTGGATGGTTAAACAAAAAAATCTCATTGAAAACCATCAATAGCCCTGACGCGTCACTTTTGCACATGGGAGACGGTACTGAGGTAGATGTTAGTGAGCTCGAGCAAATGGCTAGGAGATGCAGGGTTGACATCGTTAAAATGACACATGCAGCAAAATCTGGACACCCTGGAGGGTCACTTTCGGCGATAGACTGTATGGTCGCAATTTACGGGACATGTCTTCGCTTTGATACAAGCAATCCTGATTGGGAAGATCGTGATAGATTCATCATGAGCAAAGGCCATGCAAGTCCAGCTATGTATTCCATTCTACACCAAATGGGAGTCCTTGATGAGGACGACATCATGGGATTCAGGACACTTGGGTCTGTTTGCCAAGGTCACGTCGATATGAATTGGACCAAGGGAGTGGATTTCTCTGCTGGAAGTCTGGGAATGGGTTTGTCATTCGGTCTCGGGTGCGCCCTTGCGGCCAAAATGGATTCAAGTGACAGGAGAATTTGGGTAATGTTGGGAGACGGGGAAACCCAAGAAGGTCAGATATGGGAGGCCGCTATGGCAGCGAACTACCACAACGCAACAAACCTTAGGGTAATTGTAGATCGTAACAGGATTCAGAATGATGACTTCATGGATGTACAGATGGAGATTGGGGATATTGGCGAGAAGTTTCGATCTTTTGGTTGGACCGTCAAGGAAGTAGATGGCCATGATATGTCTTCTTTGGTTGATGTAGTAGATTGGGCAAACAGCGAAGATGGAGGTCCTGTTGCTATTGTGGCGAATACTGTCAAAGGAAACGGTGTTTCATTCATGGAGAACAATCCATCCTTCCATGGGATGGCCCCGGATGATGAGGAGTTGCGAATTGCATTGGAGGAGTTATCATGAGTGCGCCTTCATCTGGAGGGGCATCCAGAGATGGATATGGGAGGGGTCTTCTACGAATTGCACACGACCCTCGTGTGGTCGTGTTAGAGGCTGATCTGGGAAAATCGACCAAATCGTGCCACTTTCGTGACGAATATCCCGACAGAACAGTTTCATTGGGAATTGCAGAACAGAATATGATGCTTGTTGCAGCTGGTATGGCGTCTTCAGGGAAAATCCCGTTTGCCAGCACATTCGCGATATTCACAGAAAGGGCTTTCGAGCAAGTTCGTAACGGAATTGCTCGTCCAGGCCTCCCCGTACATATCTGTGGAAGCCATGGTGGAATCCATACTGGTACAGATGGTAGCAGTGCTCAGTCAATAGAGGATTTAGCCATCTACAGAACAATTCCGAAAATGACTGTAATTCATCCCTGTGACGATATTTCAGCAGAGGAATTAACAGTTCAACTAGTAGATTTGAATGGCCCCTCATACATGAGNACAGCTAGGAATAAGGTCCCAAGGATGTACGAAGATGGTTCAAAATTGAAAATTGGATCTGGTTCAGTTCTCAGAGAAGGAGGGGACTTGGCGATAATCTCATGTGGGGTAATGGTCGGAGTCGCTATCTCTGCTGCAGAAACTCTCTCTAGAGAGAGCATAAACTGTACCGTCGTCGATATGCATACAATCAAGCCGCTGGACATTGAGCTAATCGCAAAACTATCAGATTCCTGCGGAGCGTTTGTCTCGGCCGAGGACCACTCTGTGATTGGAGGTTTGGGAGGCGCTCTTTCGGAGTGGCTTTCGACCAATACCTCGACCCCCTTAGAGATGGTCGGAGTTAGAGATAATTTTGGACAGAGTGGTGCCTCTTCGGAACTGATGGAATTGATGGGTTTGAATGAAGCTGGAATCTGCGAGGCCGCGAGAAGAGCAATTAGTAGGAAATAATAGTCCTGATCGACAAGTATGGGTTCATTTGATAGGGGCCTCAATCCGTCACCAACATAGATGCCTGATAGCGACGCAGTCAGAAGGTTACTCGAGGGGAATATCGATCCGGTTGAGATCGAACAAAATCCGGAACTGTACTCTATGGCAGAGAGGATTTACGGAAGTGAAGCATTAGAGGAGATGGGGGTCATTGCCCCTGAGATAGGTGAATCCCCTGAAAAAAATGATTTCGGAGTGATTTCTGATGACATCAGCCTTCCTGATTTTATCCCTGACCTGCCTGACTTGAAAATAGGAGCCGATAGGAGATCTAGACGATGGGGATTAGTGTTTTTCGGTTTCAGTGGATTAGCTGGTACAATCTTCAACATGGTTATCGGGGTTGGGGCGATATTNTGCTCTACTGGAATCGCGAACATGAGACAGATATGTAGTGAAGACTACTCACAAACCAAGGTTGTCTGGACCAAAGGATACACTTGGGATGGCCTTCACCAAATAGAAACATGGGTAAAGCCGATGACAGAACCTTTAGTAGGCGACGTGCTGGTTATTTCTTTTTTCGCGGTTATTGCCATTGCAGGCTTATTTCTCAAGAAGTGAGTTAGTACATTCTGGCTATATGCTGCATTTTTTTTGTCGCTTTTCCTGTAATTATGCAATTCCTTTCTTCGGGAAATTCGTCGACGCACTCTCCCAGTAGAGTTAGGCCTGTCTTCTTTTCTAGAAACTCTGCATCTGAGTCATTTCCTTGGAATGCTATCTGGTATACGATCCCATTTTCAATTGAAGATTCTTGAGAGTCATCATAATCCAGATTGACGAAGGGGAAAGGCTGCACTTTATCAGAAACTAGAGATTTTGCCCTCTGGCGCAAATCTTCCGCCAATCCTTCAAGTGACTCCAATACGGATTTCTCGGCTTCTTCTATGGAAATCTCAAATTTGGAACCCGTTCTCAGATTAAGGACGACATTCCCTGCGGACAAGTCCCTGGGTCCCAACTCTAATCTGATTGGCACCCCCTTTATCTCCCAGTCATAGTGTTTCACACCTGGCCTAACGTCCCTAGTGTCTAGTTCTACCCTAATTCCGGATGCGGAAAGGCGTTCGGCCAGTGCTTGGGCTGCCGGTTCCACGTTGCTGTCTGCATGTGCAGCTATGGGCAAAACTACCACTTGGATGGGAGCTATGGCAGGAGGTAGTATCAATCCCTTATCGTCACCATGCATACCGACCACAGCTCCTAGAAGCCTCTCAGACATTCCAAATGTAGTTTGATGGCAGGGCTTTGTGTTTCCCTCTGGGTCTTCGTAAGAAAGATCGAACGCGTTCGCCCATTGATCCTTGTAATGGTGATAGGTTGCTACCTGAAGTGTTCTGCCGTTGGGCATTACAACGTCCGCAGCCATTGTGTACCACGCACCAGGAAATGTGTCCCAAACTGGTCTCTTTGAGACCAAAGAGGGCAGGCACAAATCGTGCATTATTCTCTGAACCATCTCAGCATCTTCTTCTATCTGCTCGTCTGCACCGGTTTGGTCAGCATGTACAGTATGTGCCTCAAAGAAATGAATTTCCCTGACCCTGATGAAAGAGCGAGTTTGCTTTGTCTCATACCTGAAGGTATTAACGATTTGGAAGGTCTTCAGTGGGAGATCGGCATGACTCCTCACCCAAAGTGAGAACATGGTGTACATTGGAGTCTCGGATGTTGGTCTGAGGAACATCGGCATCTCTAACTTATTCTCTCCTCCGTGGGTAACCCAATATACTTCTTTCTTGAATCCTGAAGCTTCTTCGTCAAATCTCAGTTCTGACGGATCGACGCCTGATTCGCGTGCTGCCTTTAGGATAGAGACAAGTTTGTTTTCCTTGTCAAGAAGATCCTCTGGAACTAGAAGTGGAAAGCGATGCTCGTGATGTCCCGTCCTGGACATCTCTCTTCTAGCAAGTGAGTCAATTAGTCCCATTGCCGTTAGTCCGTATGGTTTCCAGACATCCATACCTTTTATGGGATATCGCTTGTCTACCAGGTCGGCAATTTCGACTATTGCGGGGTACCACTTGTTGAATTCGGATTTTGGAGGAATTCCCCGCTTAGCCTTAGAAGGTCCAGACACAATCATTCCCTCCTTGTTAGTTGGCTTGAATTATTCGATTTAAGTTACGTCAGTGAGACGTAATGATTCTCTCGATTTCTACGCATAAATCAACTATGTCAGTGATTTCTGAAACCTTTCCATCCGGAAATACAATTCTACATCTAGAGTTGGATTTTCCTTGGACATCAGACAGCATATTTGCCACTACTGCTAGTAGTCGGTTTTCGGATATCAAGTCTATTGATTTTCTGATAAGAGAGTCCTCCTCGCCAGTTACCTCCAGTTTGAATGCAATTCTTTTGCAGCCAATTGTATGCTCCTTTAGTACGTCAAGATGCTTCAAAGTAGGCTTGAGTGTGATTTCCCAATCTCCAGAATTACTAGGGAATTTACCAGATATCGGTTCAGGGGAATAATCCAGAATAGCTGCTGCATGAATCCAAAATTCTGGCTTGTTTTCAGAATTAGCGACAATAACTGATTCCTCCAGCATCGAATCTGGCGACTCGGCGATTCTAATATCTGGCAAACTAAATGTTGGTTTTCTACTAGTTATTCCAGAAACACATACCACGTCATGACCCATTCTGTGAAGGTACTCGGCAATTGACCATCCTGTATTTCCTGAAGAGGTGTTCACAATTTTCCGTATCGAGTCGATTGGGGCCGCATTCGCACCGAGAGTAATTGCTACTCTCTTCCTACCAGGAATACTCCGGTTTAGAAAATTACAGAAGGTCGCGACTATCTCTACAGGGTCAGGCTGCTTCCTCTTACCCTCTTGGGGGTCATCAAACATTATTTCCACGCCCCGATTAACTGATTCGGATAGTAGATCATCAGTAACCTTGTCCTGGAAAAGATCGTTATGCATCGATGGAACAAAAAGAATTGGGATTTCGCTTCCAGATGCTGCGGAGATTGCCATCATTATCGGGGAGTCAATGATTCCATGAACGAACTTAGCAATGGTATTCCTGGTCGCTGGGGCTAGGATCAATCCATCGAACCCTCCAAGTTGGGACATTTCTGACTTCCAATCAGTAACCACGTCGATCCCAGATCCCCATGATAGAGCAAGCGGTGTGATTACTTTCTCTGCGGACTTAGTCATCATCGGGAATACTTCTGCGCCATGTCTCCTCAGTTCTCTAGCTAGCTTGACAGACTCTGTGGCAGCAATTCCACCGGAAACTGCCAGGATAACCCTCTTTCCTTCCAAGCTGTCTCCGATGACGGAGACTCCGGTATCCTCCCTCATGATTTCCCTATCGTATGTTCATTCATGAGGTCGTCGATGCTTGGCTAAAGTGACTCCATGGCAATTGAGATCCCCATGCCCCCGCCAATACACATAGAGGCAAGGGCCTTTTTCCCCCCTTCCCGGGTCATTATGCTGGCAGCCTTGCATGCAATTCTGGCTCCAGAAGCACCCAATGGGTGTCCTATCGACAAAGCGCCTCCATCGATGTTGACTATTTCCGGATTCAATCCTAGTTCTCTGATACAAGCAATACTCTGTGAGGAGAAGGCCTCATTCAATTCGAAGACGTCAATTTCATTGGAGTCCCAATCTGCTCTCTCTAGTGCGAGTCTAGTAGACGAAACGGGCCCTAAACCCATCAGTTCGGGAGGACAACCCGTGGTTGCAGCAGAGACGATTCTGGCCAATGGTTGCAATTCATTTTTTCTGGCAAAATTTTCACTGCAAATAATGGAAAAAACGGCACCATCTGTTAGCGGAGAGGAGGTAGCAGCGGTTACGGTCCCCCCATCTATGAAGGCCGGACCTAAACGAGACATTGATTCCAGAGAAGAGTTCGGCCTGATACACTCATCTTTGGATATTAAAACACCGTTGTGAGCTATGGGGACTAATTCTTCGGAGAATTTACCCGACTGTTCGGCATTTGATGACTTTTTATGGGAAATAAGGGAAAATTCCTCCTGTTCCGTTCTGGATATCCCATACAATTCTGCAACATTCTCTGCAGTGATGCCCATGTTCACGTAGGCCTCTGGAAAATCAGTTTCGAATTTTGGATGTGGGCTCCAGTTGAATCCCCTCCTCTTAACACGAGACATTGATTCTATCCCACCGCATACGAAGCATTCTCCCCAGCCAGCAGAAATGTTTGCCGATGCGTACATGATTGCCTGCATGGAAGACCCGCAGAGTCTGTTTATTGTTACTCCAGGAGCCTCCTTCGGCAGTCCCGACATAAGTGCCATTAAGCGTCCAATATTGTATCCCTGCTCTCCTTCCGGGTATGCACAGCCGACTATCACGTCATCTATTTCGGCTGGATCGATGTCTAGGTTGTTTAGCAACTCAACTAGCACCTGTGAGGCGAATTCGTCGGGCCTTACTCCAGACAATTCCCCCTTGTGGGACCTACTGAATGGGGTTCGACGCCAATCAACAATTACTGAACTCACGATATGCCGACATGTAACGACCCCATAACGATTCCCAGAGCAACATATTTTGAACGACCGAGGGGTTCTTGAATAATCCTCAACGGGCATTAATCATGATTAGGGAATGCCCGGTACACGGATACTTCTCAGACGATGACCTATGTCCCGCATGTAACTCAGAAGGCAAGTTCATCATGAGCACTAGGGAAAGGGACGGGATGGCAAGAAAGCTAGCCCTTGTTCTCAGACATGCTCCTGAGAAGTTCGATCTAGAAATGGACATCAATGGTTGGATAGACGTCAGAGACATAGTAAGGAAATTCAAAGATGGTGGCAGGCGTCGACAGCATTGGCTAAGGCCCCACCATCTAGTTGCTATCTCGGAAACTGATCCAAAGGGAAGATACGAGGTACGAGGGAATATGATGAGGGCAACTTACGGACATACAGTAGAGATAGAGTTGGATCTACCATCGAGTGATATCCCGGATTCCCTATACTACCCTTGTGATCCAGGTGAGGCAGGAAATCTAGTTGAAGTTGGAATAAGCCCCGGAGATAGAGCTCATGTCCATCTCTCTGCATCGATCAGGCATGCTGCTGAGGCAGGAAGGGTACATCACGATGATCCTTCTATAATTGAGGTCGATACAGCTAGGATGGTTGCCTCTGGAGAAACGATTTGGCATGCAGGAGTTACGGTCTACCTATCCGAGAGTGTCGCGGGCGAGTATCTCTCAATAGTTGGTAAAGATGACCCAGAGCTATCTCTTTTGAGAGAGACCTGGTTTGAAGAAGAATAGTCAGAACTCACCACAAACGGGGCAGAATTGTAAATCACTCAGTTTCTCAGCCCCGCAAGAGTGACACACTCCAGATTTGGTGACCGGTTTCACTTCAGAGTTATTCTGAACGCGAACTGATTCCTCCCTCTCAACGAAAGGAGAAGAATGAGATTGGTCAAGGCTGCTCAGGATCTCCCTGTATCTAACAACCTCGGAAATAGCCAGCTCGATTTGGAGGGTTCGGCGTCCTCTGTCGTCTTTATCGTCAATAAGGGATGCATTGGCTAATTCAGATTGTAGCCATCGCTGAAACCTTTCAAGTTCCGATGTGTCTACCACGACATTTGCATAGAGCATCAGCGTTAAATTGTATGTATTGACTTGAAAATGTTAGAATATGAGTCCCCCACATTCAATCATCAATGTCATCAAGGGTGGTAATAAAACTGGGCGGGGGCCTGATTACCGACAAAGGTTCGATGAAGAAGTTTGATCCAGATTCCGTTGAAAGGGTCGCCGATTCAATATCCTCAATCGTTGGGATGGGGGTTCCAGTAGTCATAGTTCATGGTGCGGGATCGTTCGGCCATTTACTGGCGAAGGAATGGTCAATATCGAAAGGAGTGGATCATAAGATTGCTAAACAGCAGCGAATGATTGTTGAGGAAATACGCTCGGATATGAGAGAGTTGAATGGATTGGTGATTGATAGGCTTTCAGACTCAGGATTGGAATCTGAGGGTTTGCCTCCCTCGGAATGGGCGATTGGTACTGGATCGGGTTTCAAAGGTGACATTACTAATTTCGAAAGAGTGGTCGAGGCACCAATCCCGATTACCTTCGGGGATGTTGTGGACACAAATGATCATCAGGAATTCGGAATACTTTCCGGAGATGATTTGATGGTTAGGCTTTCCAGAGAATTAGAGGTATCCCACTGTATTTTCCTGATTGGAGATGCAGAGGGGGTCTTGAGCGGACCACCCAACCAGGAAGGATCCAGTTTGATTAGTAAATTAGGGGTAGAAGAGGAGATACAAGGCCCCCATTACTCGGAAATCGATGTAACTGGCGGAATCGGCCTGAAAATAGACAGGGCCAGAAAAATTGCATCTGATGTTGAGGAGGTATGGATATTAGATGGGCGATGTCCAGAAAGAGTCCTAGAATTATTGAGTATCGGGGAAACTAGAGGTACGAAGATTCTGCCCTATTGAGTCTTCATATACGCGTCTCCTTCCCATTGATCAATATGTCCACGAGAGAAGTTGATTTGGATGGCCATGATTCCTCTCAGTTACAGATGATGGATGAGATGTGCCTGTTGGTGGATTCAGAGGATAGAGTAATTGGTTCAGAGACTAAACTCGACTGCCACAGAAATGAAGGCATCAGGCATAGAGCCTTCAGCGTTCTAATCTTTGACTCTGAGGGTAGGCTACTTGTTCAGAAGAGAGCCTCAGAGAAGATTACCTTTCCAGGTGTTTGGGCTAATAGTTGCTGCAGTCATCCACTTGACTTAGAATCGGAGAAAAACGGCCCAGAGGGAGCCATAACGGCTGCGAAAAGGAAACTATGGCAGGAGTTAGGAATCTCGCAAAATGAAACTGATCAATGGACTTTCCATCATGTTGGAAGGATGGAATACTCCTGCAGGTGGAACGAGGATTGGGTTGAGAGGGAGATTGATCACATAATGCTGGTTCAAGCAGATGCAACTGTGGATCATAATCTCAATGAGATTTCAGAGGTTCTCTGGGCTGAACCTGATGAAGTCAAGAGGATGATGGGGGGAGAAGGAAAATGGCAACATCAAGTGATCGCTCCGTGGTTCAGACTAATTTGGCGACATTATGTAATTCCGAACGATTGCGATTTTGCATCCATGACAAGTAAAATAAACGATTTTATTACTTATTGTGGTGAAGTAGATATGGATGGCAGTCCAGTGAACCCCGGTCAGACGTTGCTGGATGCTCTTTCTGGACATAGGGATAAGGTGGAGAGAGAGATTATGTCTAGTCTATCGAAAATGAAGCAGAAGAACCTCCATGGTGCAATGACGCATTTATTTAAGGGAGGTGGGAAAAGGTTGCGGGCCATACTGCCTAGGCTTGTTGGAGAGGCAGTGGGTAATGCAAATGATGGCCACTACACGCTTGGTGCATCGATAGAAATTATTCACAATTTTACATTGATTCACGATGACATTATCGATCAAGACCCCATTAGGAGGGGTTTAGATGCTGTTCACGTTGAGTACGATGATGCCACTGCAATCAATGCTGGAGACGCCATGCTCGCTGTCGGATTCGAGATTCTAGCAGAGTCAGAAGATGTACCTGACGAGCTGCTAGGGCATCTGATTAGATCAATTGGTAAAATGGTAAGGAAGGTCGCTGAAGGACAACAGGAGGACATTGAGTTCGAAGACAGAGATGAGGTGACTGAGGATGAATACATAGCGATGATTGCAGGAAAGACCAGTGCTATGTTCGAGACCTGTGCCAGAACTGGTGCAATACTCGCAGGGGCTAGCGATGAGGAAGTTTCCAACATGGCGCAATGGGGCCTTAATCTGGGATTGTGCTTCCAATTAATGGATGATTTGATAGATATCACTGGAGATACCGAGACATTAGGTAAACCGGCTGGATCAGACATCGTCCAAGGGAAGAGGACGCTCATTGCGATCCATGCGTTACAGAGTGATTCGGATCTTTCCAAGTTTAATGAGGTATTTGGATCCGGAGAGTGTAATGAAGAGGATTTGTCCAGAGCTGTTTCAGAACTGGAATCTTCAGGTTCAATTGCTTACGCGAAGAAGAGAGCAATGCACCACCATTCACTTGCACATGAATGCCTGGAAAAGCTCGAGGAGTCACCTTCTCTATCAGTATTGAGGGAGTTGACCGACTTCCAATTGATTAGAATAAGCTAATCAGTCGGTGTATTGGGCCTCTCCTGGAATTTCTTCCTTGAGTCCCTTCCTCTGCCTAATATCACCGACTATCTTGTGGAAAAGTTCTGGAGGGACCTGGTCATATCCAGCATTCTCAGTATTCCAAACGGCTCTTCCCTGAGTTGCGGCCCTTATGTCGTTCGAGAATCCGAATGATTCTGCGACCGGCATTTTACCAATCACACACGTAACATCGTTTTCAACAGGCATATCTTCAATCACGCCTCTTCGAGTGATTAGTTGTCTAGTAATCCCTCCAGCCCACTCAGAAGGGGCATCGATGCGAATTTTCTGAATTGGTTCGAAGAGTACTGAATTGGCCCTCAGTAAGGCGCCTTTTATTGCATTCCTTACTGCCGGAATGGTCTGGGCGGGGCCCCTGTGGATAGCATCCTCATGCAACTTTGCGTCTACTAGCCTAACCAGGACTCCTGTCAGTGGTTCATCGGCTATTGGTCCCTTCTTGCAGACATCATTGAATGCCTCAATGATAAGCTCCCTCGTTTCGTGAAGATTCTGAATACCCTTAGTATCGTTTACGAGGACTGTAGTGGCGTTTATCGCGTATATCTTCCTCATCAGATCCTTATCCATTCCAAGTTCTCCAAACTTATTGCCGACCTCCTTGGCATCCTTATTCCTAACTGGTCCGTCTCCTAAATCTCCTTCTCTCAAAGCTGTGATTACATTCTCTGGAAGTTGCTCCACCTCCACGTAGAATCTGTTGTGTCTGTTGGGAGACTTACCCTCGAANGGCNTGCCCTTGTTNTCCGCCCCTATTGACTCCCTGTAAACCACTATCGGATTACTCTGATTTACCTTGATGCCCTGTTCCTCCTCTAATCGATAAATAGTAATCTCAAGGTGAAGTTCCCCCATCCCAGAGAGTAGCGCCTCTCCAGTCTCATGGTTGGTATCTACAGATAGGGATGCATCCGATTTGGCCAAACTTCGTAGAGCTCCGATGAATTTGGGAAGATCCTTCATTGATTTTGGTTCAATTGCCACCGTAACAACTGGCTCTGAGTAATGCCTGATTGCCTCGAAAGGAGTCTCATCCTTGTCCCTTGTAATTGTGACTCCTGCAGCAGCGCTCCTCACACCGGTCAGTGCAGCAATGTTCCCTGCGGACACTCCTGGAACTTGGATCCTGTCACCGCCTACCATCATACTGACCTGCTGAACGCGCTCGGCTTTGCCGGCTCCACTTGCCCAAACTGTCTCTCCTTGCTTTATTGTCCCAGAATACACTCTTCCGACTGCTACCTCGCCTGCATGGGGGTCCATCCAAATCTTGGTTATCATGAGGGAAAGCGGTCCATCCGCATCGCAATTGACCATGGTCTTGCCTACTTCCGAGTCAAGATCGCCCTGCCAGATATTCGGTATCCTATATTCCTGAGCAACCAAGGGAGATGGGAGTTTTTCTACTGCCATGTCGAGTAAAACTTCGTGAACTGGTGCCTTCTTAGCTAGCTCCTTCTGTTGTTCGTTGTTACAGTATTCGAAAATCTCAGGAAAGTTTACTCCTGTCTTTTGCATAAATGGGACGGTTATCCCCCAATTGTGGTATGCAGATCCGAAAGCAACTGTTCCCTTCGCGACGTCAACTTGCCAGTTTGACTTGTGCTGTTCTGGAGCAAACTTCCTAATCAGGTCATTTACCTTGATTATTTGCTTTTGGAACCTAGCCATCATATCCTCAGGTGTTACCTGTAGTTCGTTGATTAGTCTGTCTACCTTGTTGATGAAAAGAACTGGACGAACTTTCTCCTTCAGAGCCTGCCTGACTACGGTCTCCGTNTGAGGCATTGCCCCCTCTACAGCGCAGGTAAGTATGATACATCCGTCCACAGCCCTCATTGCCCTAGTAACGTCACCTCCGAAATCTACGTGACCGGGAGTATCGATTAGGTTGATCAGATAGTCTTCGTCATCTACTCCGTGCACCATGGATGCGCTAGCAGCATTGATTGTGATGCCTCGAGCGCTTTCTTGGTCATCGAAGTCCAATACTCGTGATTTTCCNGCAAGCTCTTCGGACATCATCCCCGCTCCAGCGATNAGATTGTCGGAAAGAGTGGTCTTTCCATGGTCGATGTGGGCAGCTATAGCGAGATTNCGGATTCTTTCNCGGTTGTGCATAACCTCAGTAGCGCGCTTGATGTTGTCTTCCTTTCGACCCATATCCTCACCTAGTTATATTTCCGACCTGAAAACGGTTCATAAAGACAATTGAGTGGAATTGAAGAAATTCAGAGTTGTTTCGTGGATTGATATTATCGAGCAGATGCAGCTATTCTCTCTACCTCATGTCTCTTCCCCACGGCAAAGGAGTTGACGTCTCCATCTGCTGCCTTGGTGAGTTCAGAGATTATCCCCTCTGTGAGTGACTTTTTGCTCTTCATAGTTGCCGAAGCGGCACCTATTGCTAGGTTCCTCAATGCAACATCGAGTCTCCTACTGGGAGAGGAGTCTACGGCCTTTGGTTGGCTTACAGCACCAATCCTTACTCTAGTAGTCTCTTCACATGGGGCCGCCTCTGTAATTGCGTCTATGAATTTTTGAAGTGGGTTTTCTCCACTTTTTTCGTGAATTCTATCGAAGGCTTCGTCTAGAGATTTTGCACAATACTGCTTTTTGCCACTATTCTTACCAGATCTCATTAGATTGTTGATGAACCTCTCAGTTACTGAGAGATCCTGTTTCCCAAACCACGCATTCGCATGACGTCCTCCGGTGTGCGGCGCCCCAATCATTTTCAGATTCACGTATCTAGAGATTCCCGGATCGCTACAAACAACCTCACTCGCATCCCACTTACCAAAAACCATAGTTCCAATTCCAGCAATTGGAGATTCTGGCTCCTCTGTGACGGCCGGTGTGTCTGAAATTTCGATATCCTCTTCCATAAGAAATACCTCAGCGTACTGGCTTCTCCTTTCTTCCTCTGACCATCTCATCAAGAGATACTCCATTTACCTTGATTACTTTGTATCTAACTCCGGGGAGGTCGCCATAGGATCTACCCTTGCTGCCCCCAATTCCCTCAACCATAACTTCGTCGTGCTCGTCGATGAATGAAATTGCCCCATCGCCGGGTGCGAACGCAGTTAGGCGGTTTCCCGTTCGAATAAGGCTGATTTTCACTGCCTTCCTAATTGCTGAGTTTGGTTGTTTGGCCTCGAATCCTACTTTCTCAATGACTATACCCTTGGCTTGGGGGCTTCCTCTAAGGGGGTCGTGCTTCAGAACTCCTCCCTGTTTTCTCTTGGCCTGCCTATTCCTAAACTTCCTCTCCTTCCACCTGTATCTCTTACGGTCAGACTTCATCTTAGAACCGGAGAAAAGGCCTCGTCCCAAATAATGCACCTCAAAATGACAACTTGGCGACCTGCAGTCCATTTATGATACTGACGGGTAGCCACCAATGAATATCGGCCCTAATCGCAACAGTAGGAGCCGAACATTCAAGCGGCTTAGTAGTCCGGGGTAAAACATGGGATTCAGAGAGTTTGTTGACGGAATTCGGATGGTTAAAGACCCAATTAGTGTGAAATATGACATGAAAATTGCTTCTGAGTCTTCAGGCAACGAACCTCTACTTTTCAATGAAATTATAGAATCTCCTGGGCAAAGAGCGGTCACGAACATACTAACTCGGCATAGGCTCTGTGAGGCATTCGATGTTGAGCCTGGAGAATTAATAGATATACTTTCATGGGCCATGGAAAACCCCTCCGATACTGTTCTGGTAGAGGCCGATTCGGCTCCGGTACTGGAGAATAAGATGGAGCAAACTGACATTTCCGTTCTCCCTATACCCCGCCACTATAGAGAGGATGGCGGCAGGTACCAGTCTTCGTCAATTATCGTCGCCCAATACGGAAAGCAAAGGAATACCTCATTTCACAGGCAACTCTTGAAAGGCCCGGATAGGACTACTGTAAGGCTGGTACCCCGTCATCTCCGAACAATGGCGGATCAGGCCTTTGAGAACAACGAGGATGTCCCCATTGTAGTTGTAAATGGTCCTGATCCATTGGTTTTACTTGCAGCTGCAATGTCATTCAACGAGCCGATAGATGAATTGAGAGTGGCGTCTGCTTTGCATGAGCGGTTATACGGTGCTAAATTGGGACTGGTGGAGTTGCCAAATGGGGTTCAAGTTCCAGCAGAGTCAGAATATGCCATGGAGGCAAGGATTACCACGAAATTGGATGATGAGGGCCCATATGTAGACATTACAGGGACCGTCGACGACATAAGACAAGAGCAAGTAATCGAATATGACTCAATATACCATAGGAACGAGCCGATATTCCATGCATTGATTCCGGCGGGAGTGGAGCACATGACTTTGATGGGGATGCCCAGAGCTCCAACAATCAAGACAGCCGTCTCAGAAGTAGTAACCTGCACGGATGTTTACCTGACAGACGGGGGAAGCGGTTGGCTCTCTTCGGTGGTCCAAATCATTCCTGAGAATTCTGGTGATAGCATGAGGGCCATAGAAGCTGCACTTGACGGCCACAAGTCAATGAAACAAGTAATCGTAGTTGATACCGATATCGACGTAACCAATTCAACCAGAGTTGAGTGGGCCCTGATGACCAGGTGGCAGCCAGACAAGGATACGTTAATCCTATCAGACCAAAAGGGGTCTAGCCTAGATCCAAGCCGTTCTCCAGATGGCACTACTAGCAAGATAGGTATTGACGCGACGATTGATCCCGGTGTCGATAGAAGCCCGTTCGAATCTGTACTGTGAGTAATCAAGATGGAAGAAGATCTTACGCTTTCTGAGTCCCTACATCATCCTCGTAGAAGTCTTGGTAACAGATATAGGAGCCAAGCCGAGAAGTTCCTCAGACTAGGCAACGATGTGAGCAACCTATCTTGGGCCGAGCAGAGTGCAAAACAGAGTATCCTATATGACTTCACGAATGAAGAAAATTGGAGGGTTTTGATTCGCATCAAGGTTTTGATGGGAGACTCAGAGGGATCCAGGTCCGTGTTATCGGATCTATTTTCTGTTCTGGGCAGAGACCCAGAACTTATGTCTCAACTATCTGGCATAGACATCATATCATCTTGTGAGGATTTACTCGAGGGGGCTTTCCTATCAGACCCTCTTGATCCTGACAAATGGTGGTCTGGAATCTGCGATAAACCAGAGGGTTTGCGAGAATTCTCAGAACGACTTCATACTCTCGATATTTCTAATCAGAGATCGAATNTAATATATTCAAGAAGGCTTGAAAGAATAAGAAAAGGGGGTTACGAGGATGAGTTCCTCGAGCTGTCCAGGGTTCTCCTATCCCAAAGACCGACAAATCATGAATCATGGGAACAATTGGGGATGTTGTATGAGAGAAGGGAGGAATATGATGAAGCATGGCATTGCTATGACCAAGCGAATGTCGTTTATCCTCGATCTTCTGCTAGGGATAGATTCAGAGAAAGGATGGAGTCGAAAGTAGGTGGAACTGCTGAAAAACTTTGGAGAGAGCCGTCGATTACCGACAGATCCCAATTCCTCGGCCGTCTTGGTCGCCTATCTAGTAAGCAAGCTCATGATGATGTAAGGCCGCCTAGTGATGAGGAGAATCTAGAAGTATCACATTTAGAAGAGCTAAGACAACAAGGAAGGGATACTGAGGCCTTCTTCCTAGCAAGAAGGATGGCTGCACAAGGAGTCGAAGGGGCAGAAGAATTGGTGAAGGAGATTNTGAGTGATTTAGATGGATGAANAGANNGTTCGTCGTNNTANTNGCNNTGCCACATGNATACGGANGATTCCTGGATTATGGTGAAGAACAAGAGTAGGGGTTGGGAGTTTCCAGGAGGGCATTTGGAAACAGGCGAGTTACCAGAGGAAGCAGCACTTAGGGAGTTGTATGAAGAGACAGGCATCCTAGGTACTGCAAAGGCCGTTGAGGAGAATTTGATACTTGGAGGCTATGTTGTTTTAGTAAGAGTAGACAGAGAGGTGAGCCCAGATTCGTGGAGTTCTTCAGACGATTCCATCGAGGAAGTAGGTTGGTGTCTTCAAATTCCTGAGTCCTCTTCATGGGGCAGAGAGGAAATACAGTCAGTTATCGATCATGATTGGAGAGCCTCGAGAAGTCTTGAGTCCTGAATTTCGTGGCTTCTCTTCTCTATCTCTTCAATCCATCTTGGTTCATGAATTGCATGGCTTGCGTCAAGTACCAATCCAAGATCGTCCCGCTGGTTACCTGAGACGTCAATTAGTGCCAGTGAGAGTATAAGTTCGACACATTCCCTGATGTCATCCGGATTAGAGGGAACTGTTGTCATTCCAGGACTATCTCGCGGTTTTGCATCGACTATTCTCTCATCCATCATTGGAGAGTCTTCCTCAATCTCATCCAATGCTATGTCGAGCCATTCGATAGCGCAGACTACTGATTCGGCAGGCATTTCGGCAGAGGATAGTCGCCTCATTGCTATCCATAGGTGCCTCATTGCTGGCTCTAGGTCCCCTATTGAAGCGAGGATCCTCCCGGATTCCAATCTTGATAGTCCGATTATGTCAGATGGGTGCCCCCTGTCTGAGGAGATATCAGAAAGGGTGACCAATGACATCATGTTCTCACCTTGGTTTCGATGCCATGCTGCTAGATTCAGTAACGATACTCCGTGAAGAGGAGAGCCCGGAGCTACTGATGCTAGGCGATCTACACACCATCTCAGTTCTCGGCCTAGGTCATTATTTTCCATCTCCCCGAGTAGTGCTCTCTCCATCCTAATCCAAGCTTCTGTCTCAAAATCGCGTTGATTCAATAGTCTTGATTGGGCTAGGATGTTCTCACTCAGCTTTAGGGCCTCCTCTTTTTTTCCCTCTGAGAGAAGGGACTTGAAAAGAAGGGAGTCGACTGAGGAGCTTTTTTTACTGGATTGAGGTTTTGTCAAGATTTTCACTCCATCTCAAACTGTTCGGCCATCTCTTCGTACTTTTCCCTGATGCTTTCTTCCCTCTCCGCTAATCTGGTTAAGTGTTCGGTTAGCGCCTTTTCTGCGGATTTTAGCTCTTCCAGAAGGGAATCCCGATCATCCACTTCCAGTAGTATGTTGCCTAGGGATCTGTATACAGGCTTAGATGGATCTTGTTCCGAAAGTGATTCAATTGTGATGCCATATTCAGAGCACTGCGACGAGATGGACTGTATCTGTCCCCTTAGGGCTTGTAGCTCTCTGGCCAGGGCCTGAATATCCTCTGTGGAAGGTCTGGTACTAATTCCCATCACCTCTCGTGGCTTCCAGAGACCTATCAGAGGCTATTAGGGCCCTCATTATTGAGTTCCACCTTGCTCTGCTATCATTGAACGATTCAGAATGAAGAGATACTGAAATTTCTCCGTCTTTGCTAACAAAATCGGCCTCTGTAACTAGTGAAGATGATAGGGAGCGTGCGTCACTGTGCTCCAATGTCAGTTTGAGTGAAACCGAGTCATTCCTCTTCTGTTCCTTCATCTGTCTCTCTCTCGGATATTTTTCTTTCGAATTCCAAAGCTGCCTGTTGTGCTATAACGGTCATGTCTGTTGCAGTAGCGCCCTCTAGGGATCGCCTAACTATCCTCTTGTTGGCGTCGCTGGCCCTAGTGTAAGGCTCCCAGACCCCACCAGAGAATGTGTGACCACACTTCCTGCACTCCCAAATTCCTGCTGACTTTCTGCGGACCTTGCGATAATGGCAGCTCGGACACGTGTAAACTCTAGATTTCTTCGAGATTGCTGAACCGGCCCTTCTCCTAACGCTGACTCCGTACCTAGCTCCAAATCGAGCAGTGGCGCCAGCCTTCTGAGTCCTCTTTGCCATAACAAAACCTACAATTCATCGACTATTTTTCTTAGTTTCTCTGTTCTTTCAATGGCATTATCCATGATTTCAGTGAACTCACCCGCTGAGAAAATTCCCTTTAGACCCTTCTGTAGAGAGTGGACGTTGTTATCGTCTCCAAGGGTGATGTGGATACGCTCGTCACCTCCAAGCTCTTCTCTGGCAGTAGCATCGAATACGAATCTACCCCCAACCTTGTGATAGGAGCACATTATCGGAGTCTTGGAAACTGACAATGGATAGTCCTCTCCGACCTCGAATCTCTCCGCAGGTACGGTGGCGTTCCTAAGTGCGGCAATACCTGCCAATGCAAATGCGTCGAACAGATTGCCATCGTCAGAGATGGCAAACAGGTCTAGAATGACCTGCCACGCCTTTTCTCCGGGAATGATGCACAGTGAGTCGACATCTATGCACCCGGATTCTCTAATTCCCCTGTCAACAACCCTTCCGAGTTCTATGGACTCTGGACTGGGTGGGCCAGATTCCCAGTTCCTTCCTGCTACTGGTCTGACTTCTGCTGAGCACATAAGTCCCCCTTGGTTGGGGCGGTCTGGGTAAGGAGTCATAATTTGGAACTTGACCCCTGCTAATACGATGGTGTCCCCCATTCTTACTCGTGCTGAACCCTCCGCTCTGGGAAGTATTGAGTGTTCAACCTCGAGTTTCCTCCCTTCCCATCTTCCCCTACCATCTATCCTGGCATCTCTTTCTGCGAGATCAGAAAGGTGTGATCTGAGGAGTTTTGGCACTATCGGGATTGTCATTGTGAATCCCCCCCATTCAGTGCTTCTACCATCAATTTGTGAATTTCCTGTGCAGCATCCATATTATACTTCCAAGCTTGCTTAAACTCGTCTTGTGAAAGATCCCCGTCCATCTGTAAGAATACTAGTTCACCTGAATTAGGCATTATTCCCATAGGAAGATCGGCCTCACCGTAGTTGTCCTCTTCCTTGTTGAGGTCGCAAACGACTACGTCATTGATCTTACCGCTAGCCACGCTGACCACCAAGTCCGTCATGGGTATTCCAGCATCTGCTAGTGCCACGGATGCAGCCGTAAGGCCCACGCATCTTGTTCCAGCCTCTGCAGATACAATCTCAATGCTCACCCTTATTTTCGAGCGTGGGTATAGCTCGAGAAGAACAACGCTCTCAAGTGCATCCTGGGTAACCTTACTGACCTCTCTGCTTCTACGATTGAAGCCGGGCCGCATTCTATCAGTTGTCGAAAAAGGTGCCATGTTGTATGCTACGTCCAAAACAGCACGATCTTGCCTTTGGATCTTCCTAGGATGGGCCTCCATCGGCCCATAAACTGCGACAATGGCCTCATTAGTGCCCCAAGTCATTCTGCATGATCCATCCGCAACAGGTACGACCCCTGTTTCAATTGTGATTGGTCGAATGTCTCCTGGGCCCCTTCCATCGGCNCGNACNCCGTTTTCATCGATCATCTGAACGTCTCCATACCCCCCCATCAGTTTCTACCCCCTCTACTGTCTCTGGAAATTGCGGATAATCTATTGCGGACATCCAGTATTCCATCGAGTTCGCCGTCTATCCACATCCTTCCGTTGTCGGCCACAACGATGCGGCACTGCGTCTCAGCTTTCATCCTTCTGAGAGTCTCGCCCCCCTTTCCAATTATCCTTCCAAGCAAATGTGGATCGATTTCTTCAACCACTCCGGAGCGAATCTTCCGTAGTCCCATTCCCTTCATGGTGACAACGCTTGAGTGCGTTTCTTCTACTTCCTGGACGCGACATAGAACAGCATCGCCGATATCCATTACTGATCTAGTTCCTCCGAAGTCCACCTTCCCCGGTCCTAGACTCATTGGGAGAATTGCATTAAACGGGGCTCCTAGTTCTATGAACCATAGATTGTTTGTGCATCCTTCTATGAAACCAATTACCAGATCTCCCGGTCTGGGGATATATCTGGTGTGTATGGGCTCAATTGATATTGATTTGCCCTTTTCCCTTAGCTTTCCTTGCTTTAATGCTTTGAGCCTGCCTGACATGACCAACACGCCATGTCCGGCTTCAAAGCCCTCTGAGTCGCCCAGATCATCACCGGGCACTACGAGGTTCTCCCCTCGCTTATTTCCTTGCGGCCCTGCCGCACCTTTCTTTTCCGTCATATTATCGAGCCGCGCGACCGGCCCACCGTTCATAACCGTTGATGCTGTGAGAATTTGCTCAATCAGTCTAATTCTCTGACTTCTACATCGGGCGATCTGGAAGCGACTTTGTCTATAATGTCATTTTTCATCCCACCCGGAACAGAGACAACGCATGCCCAATTTCCATTACTCATCCATTCTTCCTTCTGTATTGAGTCCCTGAGCAACTGACTTACTGCTCCGTAGTCCTTGCCTTGGACCATGAAAGCCAAAGTGACTGTGATAAATTGTAGTGGGATAACCGGTCTTAGCAATTTAACAGCATCTCCCACCTGACTTTCTATTGACTTGAACGGGTCAATCGAGAATCTAATCTCATCCAGAGCGTTTTCTATCCTTGTTCTGGGATGGGGGAGTTTAGTTTTAGGGTCTGTAGCCGTTGAAGCTATCTCATTAATTATCTGGCGTTTCTTTTCATTTACCATATTCTTTCTCTGGGATGTAGTTAGCTGGATGCTNCCCCTTTCTAGAATAGTACTAGCACAAATGGAAATATCAGTTGTACCAAACGTTCTCTGGAGAGCCTCGCTGGTAGGTCTNTCTCCTGCCCTGGCATCAGACCAGACTTCTTCAATAGCGAGTAAATCTGAGATTTTGACTGACTCGTTATCTATTTTCCAATTTTCTACTAAATGAGGATCTACAAGAATCTCGTACCTACTTCCTCCCTTTTCGAGACGTGCCAGAACGGCATCATCAAGACTCACCATGGGATACGATAAGGCCGTTGGCTTATGATGGTGAGGTATCAGGAGAGCTTGCCTAGGTGCTTGAGGGTAGTATCCCTATCCAATTTCTCATAGCCGCTCTTGTCGATGCAACCGATTTCTACAGTATCTGGGTTCAAATCTTCCTCTAGAGAGTCTCTTAGTGCCTCTAGGCCCATCTTAATGGCGACATTCTGGGTCATTCCCTTCTTCCACTTATCCTCGAAGNAGTCTATTGCTGTCGCCTTTCCTNTGCCTATTGCTCCTGCATTGTAGGACTGATAAGCACCAGAGGGATCGGTTTCGAAAAGATGTGCACCTTCGTGATCGAATCCGGCTATCAGTAGGGCTGTTCCGAAAGGCCTTGCTCCGCCGTACTGCGTGAAAGATTGCTTGTAGTCGCACATCTTCTTGACTAGNGTGGANACCGGGATATTGTCNCCNTATGTCATNCGATTTATNTGGCATTGAACTCTNGCCCTGTCTACAAGTTGGCGAGCATCNGCTACTAGTCCTGAAGTGGTAATTCCCACATGATTGTCGATTTGGTACATCTTCTCGATTGAGTCTGTAATGACCAGTTTACTTTGCACCCTCTTATCTACTATCAAAACCACGCCATCTTTGTACACCAATCCTACTGTGGTAGTGCCTCTCTTGACTGATTCCCGAGCATACTCGACCTGGTATAGCCTTCCATCTGGAGAGAAAGTGGAGACGCCGTGGTCATATCCTCGTCCGCTTGGCTGCATCGTAATCAGTGCCTTGTCATATGCGACTCTTATCAATATTGGTCGGCGGAAGACTCAATCGAGTGGCCATTCTGAGAGAAATAACAGGTGTGACCATGCGAGTAGCAGTTCTGGCTTCAGGGGGAAAGGACTCAGCTTATGCCTCATGGTGGGCACAACTACAGGGATGGGAAGTTGTTTCGCTAGTAACGGTCTTGGTAAAAGGTGATGATTCAATGATGTTCCAGCTACAAAACACTTGGATTACAGCATTTCAGGCTTCATCATCGGGCGTCCCCTGGAAGCCAATCATATCATTTGGAGAAGAGGAGGAAGAAGTAGGAGATTTAGAGTCTTCAATAACTGCTGAAGGATATATTCTCGATTTCAATGAGATTTTCCCTCCAGGAATCGAGATTCCTGAGAATTTGGTGATTCACTCCGGCCCTCTAGATATAGACGGACTAGTAGTAGGTGCACTTCGCTCAGACTATCAGAAGACCAGGATTGAGAGGATGTGCCAAAGACTAGGCATTGCTTCATTCAGTCCACTCTGGCACAAAGACCAGGGAGAACATATGCAGTCATTTCTGGAACATGGGTTCGGAGTGGTATTTACTTCTGTTTCTACGGAAGGAATGAGTGCGGACTGGGTAGGAAGGACCCTTGANGGGGAGTCTCTGAACGAATTGANNGATCTCTCTAAGAGGCATCGGTTCAACTTGGATGGAGANGGNGGAGAGTTCGAGACGATTGTAGTTAGCGCCCCCCACATGAGAAGGGACGTAATACTCGAAGGGGAAACTTTCTGGAAAGGTTCCAGGGGTTCATTGGAGATTCTTTCGTGCAGGCTCTCTTGAAATCGCTAGGCTCAAACAGGAGACCTCGGTCGGAAGACTCGTAGTTATGCCGGTCTCTCCTTTGGATTACAGGTATGGAAGAGATATTGCCAAGGAAATCTGGTCCAGGGAGGGGAGACACGCGAGATCTCTTGAAGTCGAAAGAGCGTTGATATGGGCACATAGCAAGATGGGCAGGGTTTCTCCAGAGGATTATGATGCAGTGGCGGAGATCTCTGATCCGGGAATCGTCACTGCGGACAGGGTGGACGAACTGGAGGCAGAGACAAAACATGACATTATGGCACTTACAAAAGCCATGGCAGAGGCTGCAGGAGATGCGGGGTGGTGCATCCACCTCGGAGCGACTAGTAATGATATTGTGGACTCTGCTGTAGCCCTGCAGATAAGGGACAGTATAGACGTCCAAAGACAATCCCTCGTCGGACTGATTCTGAATATGTGTGAAATCGCTGAGAGAGAGTCTGGGACAGTGATGCTAGGAAGAACACATGGACAGGCTGCGGTTCCTATCACGTTCGGTCTGAAGGTTGCG
>FUFK010064371.1_pt1 | contig 26444 bp, 33 predicted proteins | sample 1021851 | NCBI WGS metagenome assembly FUFK01 (sample SAMEA51879418, study PRJEB19060) | metagenome
ATAGAAAACTATTTTTTTTTTACAAAAAGTCTTATAAATCAACTAGAAAGTACCAGTAAGCTCAGCACCATCTTTAATCATTAAATCTTTGATAAAACCAGGGTCTTCTATTTTGATATGTTGTAGAATTATTATTCTCATTTTATAAATGAGATTATACTAGAACGTATTGGAAACTTCTATGCTTGCTCCATAGTCAGGTATTTTACTTGTAAAGCTGTAATTTGAGTTAATTTTAATATCAAAACCATTAAGATTTTTAGCGTAGCTAAGTTCTGTTTGATCGTTTTGAATAGGATTGTAAATAAGCGCAAACTCACTGTCTTCTCCCTCAATACGTCCTATTTTAAATAAAAAACTATCAGTACGTCCACTTATATCTTTATCTAAATGCTGCAACCTTTCGTAATTTATAGAAAAAGTAAATCCATTATTAAAAATAGATTCAAGCCCAAAATTGCCTTTGAAATTTTTGCTTGAATATTTTCCAATTTTTGTAGACTGGGCACCACTTGAATTTGAATGAAAAAATGTGGTTGTAGGAGAAATATCGTGAACATATTCTATTCCCCCGTGAGGTCTCATCGTGCCTGTATCAATTTCGAAAGGTTCCATATGAAATAAAAAACCTATTGCAGCGTTTCCAGTTTCAAACATTTGAGACTCATATATTTCATTTACTCCTGTAGTTACATTAGATAAAAAATCAGTGTAATCTGATAAACTCGTGATCCCATAGGAAATTTTTGCTGAGGGATCAAGTTTTAAATTACCAAAATTATTCTTTGATCTAAAATTTAAAGCTGCAAAAGCTTGTTTACCATTTCTTTCTCCTGTTAATTTATCGTTAAATTTCTGATCAATCCTTAATACGCTTACTCCAATTAGTGCATTTGTGTAAGTACTTTCACTTTGTGCAATGGTCCCATAAAAATTAAGAGTTAATGATTTAGCGTCTATACTTTGATTTGATGATAAAATTTTTGCATTATCTTTTCCATACCTAATCGCGGCACCAAAAAGATTATTCACTCCAAATTTCCTATCAGCTCCAAACATTAGACCTGAAATCTTTATTTCTTTAGGTTTTATTTGATATGTAGATACTTGATCGCTAAATGAAATATCACCATGACTCCAATAAGACCAATTTGTTTTGACTGTACTAGATTTATTTTTTTTCAGAGATGTTTGTTTTTTTTTAACTAATGATGTCAATATTGGATTATAGATATTAAATTTTATATTATGGTTACTTAAATTTTGGCTATCTTTGTTTCTTCTTAACCATTCAAAACGCTTAAAAATATTGGATGTATTATAATGAATATTTTTTGATGCTAATTCAACTTGTGATCCTATATTTGAAGCCGTATCAGTCACGCATGCTGCAACTCCAAAATTACAAGTCAAGCTAAGTTGATGCGCATGATCTTGACCGCTATCATTTATTATATACATTTTTGAGCCATCACCACTAAAAATCAAACCATTAAAAACGTGACCTACAGTTCCAATGTGATTATAAAATGTACCGACCTTTAGTCCAAAATCGAGATCTGCTTTGCCAATTAAAGCAGCTGTTGATGTATCAAACGCGATTCTAAGCTGATATTGAAATATTGTATCATTGTTGAGATTTTCATCTCGAATCAAAACATACATCGATCTTCCTGTATCATTAAAAGCAAAACCTGTTACAACTTGTTTATTAGTTAACGCAGAATTAATTTTTGCTGATAAACTTTGTGTGTTAACCAAAGTTCTTGAACTGATATCAAATGCAGTTGTTAAAGTATATTCGTCAAGTGTTGGGTTATCTTGTCCATGAACGAAGTACATTTTTGTTCCATCATTATTAAATTCTAATTCACCCCGTGCACCAAGATCTACCTCTGAGTCAGCTGTGAAAGACATTCCACTATTAAAAGCAAAGCTATATGGAATTTGTAAATCAAAAGGGAAAACTTCTCCAGTTAACGCTGTTAAAAAAAGTTTTGTACCGTCGTTGTTAAAATCTATATCAAGAGTTACTCTGCTATCGCCGCTCCCTCCTGCTATATCTATAATTGGATCTCCACCTTCGAATACANGTGAAGCAGTTCTTAAGTCATAGGGTGTCGATAATCTCATCACAGTTACTTGGTCAGTATGGTCAATCCTATTGTTTAAAAAAAAAACTAATGTTCCATTGTGGTTGAATGTACCACCCTGAGGCCTTTCAAGGGCATCGCTGTTTTCTGTTTCATTGTTTAAATCTTTATATGATGGTTCTACATGATCAGGTCTTGCTGCAGCTTCTTGAGTAAAAACGATCTCGGCAATAGATAAATTTGTATTAAATAAAAAAAATAATCCAAATAAAATTATAAATATTTTTGGTTTTAAAACTCCATATTTTAAATCTCTAAATGTTTTTTTAAATTTCATTTTTATATTATTTTTATTTTAGTGCTGGTCTTAAAAATTTTAACATTTTTTTGTGGATATTTCTATTTGNAGAAAATAAAATATTTCCAGCATATTTTGCATCTCTATTATTCCAAGTTGAACCAACTCCACCAGCTGCAGAAATTATTGGAATTATTGCATGGACATCCCAGATTTTATTTTGACATTGAAGCACAACATCAATTTTACCTTCACAGAAATGCATATAACTTAAAGCATCAAAGCAAGGAAATTGCATGAGTTTTAAAACTTTAGGAATTCTACTTTGTTTTTTTAATGATAACCAACCATGAAAAGCTCCTGCAAGTTTCATATTTTTTAAGGTTGCTTTTTTATTTACTTGTAATTTTCTTTTTTTACCTTTTTCAATTACATAAGCATTTTTTGATGAAGTATTTAAATAATACTTATTCAACTTTGGAAAGTTTGCTAATCCTACAACTGGATTTCCTTTGTAATTTAATCCAATTAAATTACTCCAAGTTGGGTTGCCAATAATAAATGATCTTGTTCCATCGATTGGATCAATAACCCATGTAAAATCACTTTTATTTTTTTTGTTACCAAATTCCTCTCCAATTATATTGTGTTTAGGAAACTTCTTTTTAATTTTTGATCTTATAAATTTTTCAAAAGCCCTGTCGGCTTTTGTAACAGGATCATAACCCTTACCTTTGCTTTTGTTTATAGGTTTAAAAGGTTTATCTAGTTTTTTGTTATAATAGTTGGTCATATCCCTGGCCAATCTATTTAAAAAAGTAGCAAAAAATCTTATTTTTTTTGTGTCTAGTTCTGACATAGGATGATCACTTACTATTTAATTTATCTTGATTAAAGCAAAATTTTAAATAATCCTAGTCTAAATAGTATGAAAATTGAACTTAATCAAAATAAAGTATTTTATAAAAATGGTACAACTGTAAAGGAAATTCACCCATTTTGGTTACGTGAAAGAGNAATTGGTGAGGAATACCTAGATAAAGGAACTCAACAAAGATTATTTGATCCTTCTACAATGAATGGAGAGATAGATATTCAAAATGTTGAAATTAAAAATGGATTTCTTGAGGTTAATTTTAATGATGGTGTAAATTCAAAACTTGATATTAATAAATTAGCAACTGAGTTTTCAAATGATGATACTGTAATAAAAGTAATTCCAAAAAAGCATTGGGACTCAAATTTAAAAAATGTAAAAAATTTTGAATATAAAGAAGGGTTTTATGAATCAAAAGAAATGTATGATATGCTTGTTACTTTTTATGAATACGGATTTGTAATTATAAAAAATGTGCCCACAAAAAATAATTATATAGTAAATTTTGCAAACTCTATCGGAAGTGTAAGAAGGACTAACTTTGGAGAGCATTTTAATGTTAAGTCAAAATTAAACCCCAACGATTTAGCTTATACTACTTTGCATTTAAGTCCTCATACTGACAATCCCTATAGAAATCCAGTTCCCTGTATTCAGCTTTTACATTGTATTGAAAATGAAGTGAGTGGTGGTTATTCCACACTTGTTGATGGATATTCTGTAACTGAAAAATTAAAAAATGAAGATCCAGAAGCCTATAAAATTCTTAGCGAAGTTAAAGTAAGATTTAAATTTACAGATCAAAATGTAATGCTCGAAGACTGGTCAGAGTTAATACATTTGGATGATAAAAAACAATTTAAGCAAGTGCGATTTAGCCCAAGATTAGATTACGTTCCAATGTTAGAAAAGGTAAAATTAGATAAGTACTATAAAGCGAGAAAAAAACTTTCTGATATGTATAATTCAGAAAAAAATAGAATTGAATTCAAATTAGCTCCTAAAGATCTTATGATGATGGATAACTACAGAGTTTTACATGGCAGAACAAAATTTGATCCAAAAGAAGGAGAAAGATTTTTACAAGGTTGTTATATAGATTTTGATAGTACTGAAGGTAAATTAAGACATTTAAAAAGAAAATTTGGTCTTTGACACTTCGTGACTCATTAATTGCTTCATTAGTTCCAATTTTCCTTGGATTTGGTTTTGTAATTGCAAAACCAGCAATGGTTGAACTTCCTCCTTTTTTGTTGATGGGTTTGCGTTTTACTTTTGTAGCATCGTTATTAATTTGGTGGTTTCCAATACCAAAAGGGTTTCTTAAAAAAATATTTTTTGTATCTCTTGTAGCGAATACACTTCAGTACAGCATTACCTATACTGGTTTAAGTTTAATAGATGCATCCGCTGCTGTATTACTTGTTCAAACAGAGGTTCCATTTGGAGTAGTCTTTGCATATTTTATGCTTAAAGAAAAACCAACCGTAAGAAGTTTGATTGGTATTAGTATAGCCTTTATCGGGGTTTATATCTTAACAGGATCACCTAATTTAGATGGTAAATATTTTGGTGTGGGGTTAGTAATTTTAGGCTCAGGTATTTGGGCACTTGGACAAGTTTTGGTTAAACCTTTAAGTAAAGAACTAAATCCATTAGCTCTTGTAGCTTGGTTAGGTTTTTTTTCTGGTCCGATCTTAATTGGACTTTCAGCAATTTTTGATGGTAATACAATTACTTATTTTAAGAATGCGAGTCTTGAAACGTGGATGATTGCTTTATATTTAGGCTTTATTATGCAACCTATCACATACGGTTGCTTTTATTANGTTTTAAAAAATAATCCTATTTANAAAGTTTTACCTATAGTAACTATGGGTATACCTCCAACGGGATTATTGGCTGCAATATTTCTATTAGGAGAGCAACCAACTAAAGAATTGTTTATCGGTGGATCTATAATTATTCTTGGAGTTATGCTTATAGTATTTAATAAGCCTAAAAAAAAAAATTAACCAATACCTTGAAGAAACGGTAAATAATTTAATAGGTAAAAACCTAGAACCTGAAGTTGATTTGTAATAATTAAAATACCAGTTACAAGAAGTAAAGTTCCACCTATTTTTTCAATAAGCTTAACCTTCTGCCTTATATTTTTTGAAAATATAATAAATTTTTGAATCAGATATCCAGATAAAATGAATGGAAGAGCAAGACCAAGAGAGTATGAACACAATAACAATATACCTCTAGAAATAGATTCTGTGGTTGAGGCTAAGAGTAAAATTGATCCTAGAATTGGACCTATACAGGGAGTCCAACCAAACGCAAAAGCCATTCCTATTAGAATTGAACTAAAAATACTTTTATTTCTATCTGCTTGGATACGCTTTTCATAATTCAAAAATTTAATTTTAAATATTCCTAACATATGAAGTGAAAATATAATGATTACAAGTCCTGCAACTATTCTTAAAGGAAATGAATTGCTTAATAGAAATTTACCTAAAAAGGTTGCTGATGCTCCAAAAATTATAAATACTATTGAAAATCCAGCTGTAAATAAAATTATAGGTAATAAATTAATATTTTTTTTTTCTAATAATTCATTAAGAGAACTTCCAGAAATGTATGAAATATAGCCGGGTATTAATGGTAATACGCACGGTGACAAAAAACTTATTAAACCTGCTCCGAAAGCAATAAAAATTTCAGCCATAACAATTTAATTAACCTTTAATACCAAGGTGAGTATATTTAACATTTAAATAGTCTTTGATTGCCATTGAGCCGCCCTCTCTACCATCTCCTGTTTGTTTAATACCGCCGAAAGGTGCCTCAGCTTGTGCTACCAAAGGTGTATTCACTGCAACTGCTCCTGTTTCTATTTGTTCAGAAGCCTTTGTTGCTAATTCCATTGAATTGGTACAAATGTAGCTTGCAAGACCTAATTCATGATTATTTGCTCTCTCAATAACTTCATCAAATGTTTTAAACGACAGCATTGGACATAAAGGTCCAAAGGGTTCTTCTTTCATAATTGTAAAATTATCTTTTACATCATCAAAAATTGTTGGTTCGTAATAAAAACCTTTGTTAAACCCTGAAGGTTTTTTTCCTCCTAACAAAACTTTGGCTCCTTCTTTTTTAGTTTTTTCAACCAAATTCTCAATTTCATTAAGTCTTTTTTTCGTTGTCATGGGTCCTAATTGAACGTCCGCATCCATTCCATTTCCAATTTTTAATTTTTTAGCTTTCTCTACAAATAAATTTACAAAATCTTTTTTCTTATTATCTTGAATATAGAATTTGCTTGGAGAAATACAAACTTGGCCATTGTTTCTAAATTTTGAGGCTATTGCCATGTCTGTTGCTTTCTCGATATTTGCATCGCTAAACACAATAAATGGTGCATGACCGCTTAGTTCCATTGTAACTCTTTGAACTTTTTCGGCGGCTTGTTTAAGGACTAATTTTCCAACTCTTGTAGATCCTGTGATAGAAATTTTTTTAANTATATCTGACGNAATTANTTGAGAGGCTATGCTTGGAGGNTCGCCAGATAATAAATTAACNACTCCTGGAGGAACTCCNGCTTCTCTNCAAATATCAACTAACTCCATCACACCNCCTGGCGCNATCACATCAGGTTTAATTATAACNGAACATCCTGCNGCTAAAGCAGTTGATATTTTTCTTCCTGATAAAACTAAAGGAAAATTCCAAGGAGACATTGCTGCAACAACTCCAATTGGTTGATAATAAACATGAATTCTAGTGTCTTCAAATCTGCTTTCTACTGTTTGTCCATAAATTCTTTTTGTTTCCTCTGAATTCCACTCAAATATATCTGCTGTAGCTCCTACTTCGCCTTTGCCTTCAAGAAAAGGTTTTCCAACTTCAAGTGTTATCCATTTTGCAAGAACATCTTGTTTGGCTCTTATTAGATCAGCAATTTTTCTAATGACCGAAGATCTTTTCCAAGGAGATGTTTTTTTCCAAACTTCTAAACCTTTTTCAGCAGATTTAAGTGCCCGATCCACATCTTCTGGAGTAGCTTTTGATGCAAGACCTATAACTTCTTCGTTGGCTGGGTTTATGACTTCATATGTCTCTTTGTTGGAAGATGCTTGCCATTTTCCATCAATGAATTGTCCAAATTTTTCGTACATTAATTTAATCTAACATTACTATAGGTTGTGTCTACTATGCAATTTACTCATTATTACATTTTTGCAATAATGATATTCTAAAAATTAAGGAAAGGAGATCATTATGGCAAAATATTATATAATCGGAAATTATACCGCTCAGGCATTTAAGGGATTTATAAAAGATCCTAAACAAGATAGAGCTGCTGCTGCAAATGCATTGGCAACTGCATTGGATGCAAAAATGGAATCATTTTCAATTACAAGAGGATCTTATGATTTTGTTGGATGTGTTAGNGGAAAAGACTTTGAGTCAATGGCTGCAGTTAAATTAGCAGTCGAAGCTTCAGGTGCGATTAGCAATTTTACTATATTAGAAGAAATGGATATGGCTAAAACAGCTGAGATGGCTGGGAAAGCAATGGGTCTTTATAAACCTGCAGGATAAATTATTAAAATTAACTTCTAGTCTTAAAGGCTAGAAGTTAACTAGCTTCAAAAAGTGTAGGAAACATTTTGCCGCCTAAAGGGTCTCCATTTTTATATCCAGCTTCTTGCATTGATTTTCTATAATTATAACTTGTCCAGTCACCAATATAACTTATCTTGGCATCCTCTTTTGCAACTCTTAAAGTATAACGACTTAGTGTCTTATTTGGTATTATTGAACTTAAAGTGCCATGAAGTGTTCTCATATCAAAGATAACACAATCACCTAGTTCACAGTCCCATTGTAAAAACTCGTATTTATTTTTATTACCTAATATATCTGGTGGAAGTTCATATTTTTTTCCATCAATTACACATTCTTTCCCTTCAACTTTATGTCCATCTTTAAATAAAACTCTTAAAAAAAGTTTATTCCACAAATGAGAGCCTTTAACCCAAACAACTCCTTCATTTTTTCCAGTGGGTTGTAATGGTAACCACAAAACACACATTGTTCCATCCATATCAAAATAACTTATATCGTGATGAAAAGGTGTTGATGATTTAGATCCACCTTCCCTTAAAAACCAGTTATCCATAACAAGGTTAATTTTTTTTGCAGACATTAATTCAGCAGCAATTTTTGCATATGGAGAATTAAAAACAAAATCTTTAAATTCTGGAACTAAATCCCACGTCCAATAATCTTCTAGGTATGCAGGAATGCCTTTTTCTATTGTATGAGATTTAAATCTTGGACTGGGATTTTTTATATCTTTTTCAATTCCCTTTTCTAGTTTTTTTATCCAACTTATATCAAATAATCCTTTTAAAAATATAGCACCATCTTTTTGAAATTGATTAATTTGTTCTTTAGAAAGTATTTTTTCCATTTAAATTAAAAAAATAAGTTTATTGTTTTGGTAAGAAAAAAATCTAAGTTTTTATATTTTATCTTATTTTTTTTAAATAAATATACCATATATTCATGNGCTTGCATTCTTCTAGACCACCAATTTTTACCAAATTTTTTAAAGTTTGAATTACTTTCCCCTTTTTTATCTTGAAAATAAAAAGTTAAATGATTGTTAATAATCTTAAAATTATTGAATAGAATTTTAGAAATTACGGCCAATCTAAAATCTATTGTTAATAGTGGAAATTTTTTGAGATTTAATTCATATATTATTTTTTTAAAAAAGTTTCTTCTTAATGAAATACAGCTAGTAGGTGGAAATTTTGGCCATATTTTTCTATCCCTCGAGTTTTTAAAATTGTCGCTTAAAAAATACTTTTTTTTTGAATAATATATAATTGGCTTATCGAATAATATATTTGCTTTCTTATCTTTATTAAAATTTCTAACGATATCCATTATCTTATTTTTTTTAAAAAAATCATCAGAGTCTAAACAAGCTAAAATGCTACCTTTGGATTTTTTATAAGCATAAATATAAGTATCAATTTGAAAAAACGTATTGAATTTTACTTTGGATTTTTTTCTTTTTTTTTTATAGGCTTTTATTCCTTTAAACTCTTTAGCAATTTTATATGAGCTATCTTTTGAACCATCATCAATAAAAATAATTTCAATATTTTTATATGTTTGACTTAGACAAGATTTAATACATCTGTTGACATACTTTTCTTTATTGTAACTTGCTATTAAAATTGAAACTAGAGGTTTTTTCATTTACCTGCTGAATTTACTACATATGTAGAAACAATTTCAATTTCTTCAGGTGTTAAAATTTCCTCTTCTCCATAAGCTGGCATTACTCCTAATCCATGAGTAACCATATCTATAACTGACTCAACTGTTAAACCTGCAACAGTATCAAGGTTTGGTCCAACATTGCCCTCGGCGCCTGCTGCTTTCATTGTATGACAACCAGCACAAGCTGCTGTCTCATTAAAAATTTCAAGACCTTTAAGCATCTTTGCTTCGTCAGCAATTGTATTTTGAATACCAATTATAAAATAGAATAAAATAATTAATAAAAATCTCAAAATTTTCATTAATTTATTTTATAACTGTTAGTAGTATTATACTACAGTAATATTTACGCTGTGATCCTTCCAACCATTATGAGCATAACCTCTTCTATTTTCCATTCTCAATTCTGGCTGTTTTTTAGAACCATTAGAAGCAAGGCTTGCTATATTGTAAGTTCCCGATTTTAAATTTGCTTCAAATGCAAATTGTCTCCAAGCATATTTGCCTAAATCAGGACCGATGAATTTCGCTCTTTTCCAGCTTTTTCCTCCATCAACAGATACCTTAACACTTCTAACTTTTTTAGTACCGCCCATGGCAACACCAACTATCTGAACTTTACCAGCTCTTACTGTTCCTGTTTCGTCAGTTGGTCTTGTAATCCAAGATTTTACTGGCATTTCCCAACAAGAAGGATACTGAGATCCCTTTTTGCCAATTGGTGAAATTCTGTAACTTTTTTTCATATATTTAACTGAAGACTCTTTTTCAGTAAAAGCTACTNTGCCAAGATGTTTAACATTATTAATTCCGAAATAACCTGGTGTAACCATTCTCAAAGGTCCACCATGAGCATTAGGTAAAGGAACACCATTCATTTCCCACGCTAACATTGCATCTTTAAAAACTACTTTTGGAACTGATCTTTCAACCATTGCTTTTTTTGGATCTAATCCAGTTGGTTCATGATCTACTCCAGCTGAAGTCATAAATACAGCACTAGCATTCACTCCGCCACATGCTTCCACAACTGCCTTCATTGGAACTCCAGTCCAAAATACACAAGCAGCCGCTCCTGTCTTCCATTGTGATCCTCTTACTTTGTGTTCAAAAAAACCTCTACCGTTACCTGAGCACTGTAAAATTGAAGCCATTGTTGTATGGCCTAACTTTTTAAGTTGAGCTAAAGTAAACGTTTTTGGATTCTTCACGCCTTCAATTGAAACTTTCCAGTCATTTCTATTGCCAATTTGATCGTCTGTCATAGTTGGCATATTATTTCTTATATAAACATTTCTATTAGGGGTAATTAAACTTTCTCCAATAGCACTTCTGTGAGTCTCAATTCCCTTATCTGAATGAACGATTAAAGCGTTTCTATCCTTCCAGCTAATAAACTCAGGTAATCCTTTTTCGCCATCCGTATGGTTTGCATTGGAAATACTTATTGGAACAACTGATGCTGTTGCAGCTAATCCAGCAATTGATGCAGTACTTGCTAAAAAATTTCTTCTATTTAAATTTAGTTTCTTCTCCTTTTTTTTCATGACCCCTCCTTAAACAATATTTAAAGTTACCAAAAAAAAGAGGCCTCAAAAATAAAAAAAAGAAAATATTTACAATTTTGAGTTTTACACTTTTAAGTTGTATAAATCTTGTTTTGCGAGCTTTTGCTAAAAAATTTTGAATTTATTAATCATTTTTTCTAGTATAAATTTAGATAGTTATGCAACTCCTTCAAGATAGTTTTGGTAGAAAATTTCCCTACATCAGAATGTCTATAACGGATGTTTGTAATTTTAAATGTGGTTATTGTTTACCTAATGGTTACCAAGTAGATAAAAGCGACAATAGAAAATTCCTTCATCTAGATGAAATTAAAAGACTTGCGAAATGTTTTTCAGAATTAGGAGTTTGCAAAATAAGAATAACTGGTGGAGAACCAACTGTCAGAAAAGATTTTTTTGATATTGTAAAAGTATTAAAATTTGAATCAGGAATTAAAAAAGTTGTCATTACAACAAATGGCTATCATTTAGATCAAAAAGCAAAGCAATTGGTCGATAGTGGGCTTAATGGAATAAATATTAGTATAGATAGCCTTGATCGTGAAACTTTCAAAAATATTACAAACCACGATCGATTACCAGAAATTTTACAAGGAATAAAAAATCTTCAAGATCTAGGATTTGAGAATATAAAAATTAATGGTGTTCTTTTAAATGGAGTAAATGCGTCTGAAAAAGATTTCAATAAGTGGTCTGAATTTATTAAAAATAATAAAATTGACTATAGATATATTGAATTAATGAGAACTGGCGACAACTTAGATTATTTTAATAAATATCATGTTTCTTCAAAAGTTTTTAAAGATTATTTAAATAAAAATAAATGGATTTATCAAACACTTGGAAAAGATGCAGGTCCCTCTTTGAATTATATAAACCCTGATTATAAAGGAAAGTTTGGAATAATTGCTCCATACTCTAAAGACTTTTGTAAATCTTGTAATCGTTTAAGAATTACCTCTAGAGGGGACTTGAGATTATGTTTGTTTGGTAATACTGGAATAAGTATTAGACATTTATTACAAAAAGATGAACAACTTGAAGAATTAAAGGATCTGATTTTAAAACAAATGAGATTTAAAAAAGAATCTCATTACTTAGAACTTGGTGAAACAGGTTTAACTAAAAATNTGTCAACTACTGGAGGATAATGAAAAATATTAAATTAGTAAATCAGGAAGAGTTAAAAGACTGGGCAAAAGAAATATTTAAAAAAAATACTTTCAACATGGTTGATGTGTCTTCTAAGAAGGAGACTTTTAGAAGAGCGCTTGCATCGGGAAAAATTTATGTAGGTAAGGAAGTTTTCGATTTAATTAAAAATAAAAAAATGCCTAAAGGAGATCCAATTACACTAGCTGAGGTATCAGCGGTTTTAGGTGTAAAAAAAACAAGCGAACTAATACCTTTATGCCATCCTCTGCCCATTGATCATACCGCAACAAAAATCATTATGAATGAAGTTGATAGCTCGCTAGAAGTCTTTTGTGTCGTATCAGCAATTGCAAAAACTGGCGTCGAAATGGAAGCCATCATGGGTGTTAACGCTGCGTTAATTACTATTTATGATTTGAGTAAAATAGTAAACCCACATCTTAAAATTGATAATGTTAAATTATTAATTAAAGAGGGTGGAAAAAGCGGGCTATGGACCAATCCTGATGGTCTACCAAAATTTTTAGAAAATATTTTTTAAATATGAAAGTAAAACTTGAATTATATGGAGCAAGTAGAGATTTAAGTGAGAAAAATTTTATTGAATTTAATTTAGATAAAAAAAGCTCAATCAAGGATCTTAAAAAAGAAATATTAAACTACGTTGATAATAATTTTAAAGGAAATGATAATTTTAAAAAAATAATTGAGTCATCTGCTTTTTGCTCAGAGGATAACAATATTATTTCAGACAATTATTTAATTAATAAAGACCAAAAAATCGGAATTATTCCACCTATTGGAGGTGGTTAATGCTTCACGCAAAAATAATTGACCTTGAAAAGGATAAAATAAAACCGGAAAATGCCGAAGAATTTATTGCCTCTGCAAACTATGGAGCTTCTATAGTTTTTTACGGGACAGTCAGAAATAATAATGAAAATAAAAAGGTTACTGGAATAACTTATGATGCACATGATTTAATGGTGATTAAAAGTTTTGAGGAAATTTATAAAGAAGTTGGTCAAAAACTTAATATTAAAGATAAGTCAGTTTTTATTGAACATGTTAAAGGCTATGTAGGCCTTGGTGAAATAAGTATTATTATAGCAGTTGCTTGTCCACATAGAGCTGAAGCATATACTCTCTCAAGATTTATCATTGAGGAAATTAAAAAAAGATCTCCTATTTGGAAAAAAGAACACTATGAAAATGAAGATAGTGAATGGTTAAAAGGGAATCCAATACAAGCTAATTAAAATCTCTACTTAAATCAAAATCTTTGAATATTTTATTTGATTTAACATTTATAAAATTAGTATTTTTTTTAAGTTTTTTTACTAAAAACTTAGCCCCAACATCCCCTTTAATTTTTTTAAATTTATTTATAGTTGAAATATCAAAACCAATTGGATTTCCTATTTTATTTTTGAAACTCAATGCGTGTACTAAATGTTTTCCTTTTTTTATAGAGTCAAAAATTTTATTAATATCTGAAGTTTTTATAAAAGGCATATCTGATTGAACAATTATAAACCCTTTATCTTTTTTAAATATTTTAACTAAACCTGACTTTATCGAGGAAGAAATTCCTTTTTTATAATTTTTATTATTTACATATAAAATTTTTTTATTCTTTTTTACTATTTTCTTTATTTTTTCTTTTTGGTATCCAATAACAATAATAATTTTATTTACTTTGCTTTTCAGGAGAGATCCTAAAACGTGATTGATAAGAGGAATAGATTTAAATTTCTTAATTAATTTATTTTGACCCTTTAATCTTTTCGATTGACCAGCAGCTAAAAGAATAGCTTTAATCATATTTTATTCCCCAATTAAATGATGCGATAACACTCTTGTTTGCTTTTCAATACGATGTTCGAATAAATACAATCCTTGCCATGTTCCAAGTATTAATTTTTTACTTTTAAGGCTTAATGTTAATTGGTTATTTGTAAGAGCAGATTTAATATGAGCAGGCATGTCATCTTTTCCTTCAGTCGAATGCTTATATAATTTTGTATCCATAGGAACTAATTTATTAAAAAAATTTTTAAGATCATATAATACATCTGGGTCAGCATTTTCTTGAATAACTAATGATGCGCTTGTATGTAATATATTGATGTTTAATATACCATTTTTGATTTTTTGTTTATCTAACCAACTTAAAGTGTCCGCAGTAAAATTGTAAAAACCTTGTCCATTAGTTTTTAATTCGATTTCTTTAAATATCTGATGCATTTATTTTTTATATGTTTCTGAAACTAATTGAGAAATAATTGATAGTGCGATTTCTGGAGCTGATTTTCCTCCCAACTTAATTCCGATTGGTCCATGAATAGATTTAATTTGATCATCGTTGTAGCCTGCATCTTTTAATCTTTGACATCTGTTCTCATGAGTTTTTTTACTACCTAGCGCTCCTATGTAATAAAATTTTTTATTTAAAGCATGCTGTAAGGCTGGATCGTCAATTTTTGGATCATGTGTCAAAGCAATTAGAGCTGTGCTAGAACTTGACTCAATTTCTTTAAAAGCTTCGTCAGGCCATTTGTTAATTATATTAATTTCTGGAAATCTTTGTTTTGATGCAAAATAGCCTCTAGGATCAATTATTGAAATTTCAAAATTTAAACTTTTTGCAAATTCTACTAAATATTGAGCTATGTGTACCGCTCCAACTATAATTACTTTTATAGGTCTTATATATGACTCAACAAATATTTCAGTTCCTTCTATGACACCATTTTTTTTAGTTTCAAAAAATTTATTTATTTGATTTTTATATTTTTCTAAATTTTTACCTAAATTTTTACTTTTTTCAAAAATTTCGCTTTCGCCTGTTGATAGATTGGTAACAATTGCAAATTCAGATTTATTTTGTTTTTTTTTGATAATTTTTTGTAAGACTTCTAATTTCATTAATTTATTTGCTCTAAATAGACTGCGATTTCACCGCCACATGCTAGACCTACTTCCCATGCACTTTCGTTAGAAACCTTAAATTCAATTTTTTTAAAAGGTTTGTTTTCTTTAAGAATGTTGAGACACTCTCTTACAACAGCTGATTCAACACACCCGCCTGAAACAGATCCAGAAAAATCTCCTTTTTCATTTACAATCATTCTACTTCCGATTTGACGTGGAGATGATCCCCAAGTTTGTATTACAGTTGCGAGAACTACTTTTTGATTAGTTTTTATCCAGTCGTTAGCTTCTTCTAAAATCTTTTCATCAAATGAATTTTTCATTAGATGTAAGGTTAATACTCAAATATTTATTTAGCAAGCATCAACAGCTTTTTTTGCAAATACTTTAACCATATTTGCTCTATAATCTGCAGAAGCATGAATATCAGAATTCATTCCGCTAGAAGAAATCTTTACACTATCTAAAGATGACGACGAAAAATTTTTTGAAAGTGCGCTTGCTATACTTTTTTCATTATAAACACAGGATTTTGCTCCAGTAACAGCAACATTTACATCGCTTTTATGTTTAGCTACATACACTCCAACTATTGCATACCTAGATGCTGGATTTGGATATTTTTGATAGCAAGACTTTTCAGGAATTTGAAATTCTATTGCTTCTATCAACTCACCTTTTTTAAGCGATGTTTCAAACATTCCAGTGAAAAATTTATCTGCACTTATCTTTCTATTATTTGTATGAATTGTTGCGTTAAGAGCTATGCAAGCTGATGGATAATCAGCAGAAGGGTCGTTGTTTGCAATTGATCCACCGATAGTTCCTCGATTTCTTACTTGAGGATCACCAATTCCTTCAGCCAGAGCAGCTAAAGAAGGAATAGCTTTTTTAACCTCTTTAGAATTAGCAACTTCGGCATGTTTTGTTGTTGAACCGATAGTCACTGTTTTACCACTTGCTTTTATACCTGATAATTTTTTTATCCTTTTAATGTCTATGATATCTTTGTAAGAAGCTAATCCTAATTTCATAGATGGAAGAGTAGTCATTCCTCCAGCTAAAAAAGCAGAACTTGATGAAGCTAACTTTGTGGCCTCTTTAACATCTTTAGTAGAATGATAGTTAAATGTTTTCATAGTTTTCTCCTTAAGCTGCTTTAGAATTTGATTTATTCATTTTTTGACATGCTTTCCAAACTTTTTCAGCAGTTGCTGGCATTGAAACTTCTGTACCTACCGCATTCATAACAGCATTCATAACTGCTGGAGGAGCAGCAATTGCACCTGCTTCCCCACATCCTTTAGTTCCTAATGGATTAGACGTAGCAGGGGTACAGGTAAATCCTAAATTAAACTCTGGAAAATTATCAGCTCTTGGCATCGTATAATCCATGTATGATGCTGTAACTAATTGTCCTGAGTCATCATAATGACAATTCTCGTAAAGTGCTTGGCCTATTCCTTGTGCTAATCCACCATGAACTTGGCCTTCAACAATTAAAGGATTTATGATTGTTCCAAAATCATCTACCGCTGTATATTTTACTACCTCTGTATTTCCAGTCTCTGGATCAACCTCAACTTCACAAATGTGAGAACCTGCTGGAAAAGAAAAGTTTCCTGGATCAAAAAATGATGTTTCTTTTAGACCCGGCTCTTCTCCTTCAGGAAGGGGAGATTTAACTTCTCCGTAAGTTCCAGGTAAGTAGCAAGCAAATGCAACTTCACCAATTGTTTTCTTCTTGTTCGATTTAGCGACAATAAATTCTCCATCTTTAAACTCAACTTCACTTTCACTCACCTCCAACATTTTAGCAGCAACTTTTTTTCCTTTTGCTACTATCTTGTCACAAGCTTTTACAATTGCCGTTCCACCAACTGTTAAAGATCTAGATCCATAAGTTCCATAACCAAAAGGTCCTTTGTCAGTATCTCCATGGGAAATTTCAATATTTTCTAAAGGTACACCCAATCTATCAGCTGCTATTTGAGCAAATGTCGTATCATGTCCTTGCCCATGACTATGTGATCCTGTAAAAACTGTGACATTTCCAGTTGGATTAAATCTTACTTCTGCAGACTCCCATAAACCAATTCCACATCCTAGTGACATTACTACCGCAGAAGGTGCAATACCACATGCTTCGAAATAACTACAAAAACCTATACCTCTCAGTTTACCTCTAGACGCAGACTCATTTTTTCTTTTTTCGAAACCTTTATAATCACCAACTTCCATTGCTTTTTTCAATCCAGCATTATAATCACCTGAGTCAACTGAGTGAACTAACGTTTGTTGAAATGGGAACTCTGTTGGAAAGTTTTTCATCCTAATTTCTGCAGGGTCCATACCTAATTCTCTAGCTGCTTTTTCTACTAGAGTTTCTATAGTGTATGTTGCTTCTGGTCTTCCAGCTCCTCTATAAGCATCAACTGGAGCAGTATTTGTAAATACTGCTTTTACATTACTGTAAGCTGCAGGCATTTTGTATACTCCTGTTGCACAAGGGCCAAACAAATATGTTGGAGTTACAGTTGCAAAAACAGATGCATAAGCACCAATATTTGCGATCGTTTCATTTTTAAAACCTAAAAACGTTCCATCATTTTTTACTGCAAGTTCTGCATGTGTTACATGGTCCCTTCCATGACAGTCAGACAAAAATGACTCAGTTCTGTCTGCAACCCATTTAACAGGTCTTTCTATTTTTTTGGATGCCCAGCTACAAACTACTTCTTCAGCATAAGGGTAAATTTTAGATCCAAATCCACCACCAACATCTGGCGCTATAACTCTTAATTTATTTTCTGGAGCCACACCATTAAATGCTGAAATAATTATTCTAGCTAAATGTGGGTTTTGACTCGTTGTGTATAATGTAATTTCTTCTGTTGAAGGATTATAATCTGCATTCGCCGCTCTAGGCTCCATTGCATTTGGAATTAGTCTATTATTAATTAAATCAATTTTTATAATTTTGTCTGCTTTATCAAAAGCTTCTTTTACTTTTTCTCTATCTCCTAATAACCAATCGAAACATAAGTTTTTTGGAATATCTTTATAAATATTTTCCGAGTCCATTGCTTGATCGGTTTTAACTACTGCTTTTAAAACTTTATAATCTACTTTAACTAAATCAGCCGCATTTCTTGCTTCATCAAGACTTTCTGCAATTACTACTGCTACATGATCTCCTACGTAATTTACACTCTCACTTGCTAAAGGTGGATGTGCTGGTACTTTCATATCAGAACCATCCTCACTTTTAATTCTCCATCCAGCTATTAATCCTCCAATTTTATCGTTAGCAATATCTTTTCCAGTAAGTACAGCAACTACACCTGAAGATTTTTCAGCCTTTGATTTATCAATGTTTTTGATTTGCGCTCTTGCGTGAGGAGACCGAACAAAATATGCGTAAGTTTGATGGGCAAAAGTTACATCCGCTGTATATTTACCTCTACCTGTTAAAAGCTTTTTGTCCTCTTTTCTTTCAACTCTTGATCCAACTAAACTTGCCATATTAAATTTCTCCTTTCATTACATTTTTGAAGCAGCTTCTTTAACTGCTGCAACTATATTTTGATAACCAGTACATCTACATATATTTCCTTCTAACCAATCTCTTATTTCTTTATCACTTGGATTTTTTTTATGATTTAACAAATCAATTGCACTCATAACCATTCCTGGTGTACAAAATCCACATTGTAAACCATGTTGTTTTTTAAATGCCTCTTGCATTGGATGCATCTTTCCGTTCGATACTAACCCTTCAATAGTAGTAACTTTTGAACCTTCAATATCNGCTGCTAAAGCAGTACAACTTTTTATCGATTTTCCATCAACATGTACTACACACGCTCCACATTGACTTGTGTCACAACCAACGTGAGTGCCTGTTAAATTTAAAACTTCTCTTAAAAATACCGATAGAACAGTGTGATCTGGGACTTCTTTGCTTACTTTTTTCCCATTAACTTCTAGACTTACTTTTTTCATAGTCTTCCCTCCTATAAAAAACTTAAACATTTAAACACAATAGCTAATGTTCTTCAATTATTTATGATAATTAAATTCTAGTAATGCGCGAACTAATATAAGAAATATCCTATAATTATGAGAGTGATTATTGTTGCTAATGAATAAACGTAGATTTTTGTATTAGATTTTTTAGTGATTAAGGGTTCTTTTTTGTTATCTTCTAGTTTTTCATCTTTCAATTCTATTTTTTCTTTAGAAATCAATTCAGAAAATTTGCCAAAAAAAATATCAGCCATTTTTTTTGCGGTCATATCAATTAACCTCGAACCTACCTGAGCAATTTTACCACCAACATTAGCTTCTACTTCGTAGGTAAGCTTTGTTCCACCTTCAGAATCTTCGAGTTTTACCTGTGCTGAACCTGATGCAAAGCCGACTGGGGAATTTCCAGATCCCTCAATAACATAGCTGTTAGGAGCATTTATATTTTTAAGTTCAATATCTCCTGTAAAACTAGCATTAAATGGACCGATTTTATTTGTAGCAGTAGCTGTAAATTCAGTATTCGAGTTTTTTTTAAATTCTTCGCAACCTGGTATAGATTGTTTTAAAATTTCTGGATCATTCAGAGCTTCCCAAACTTTTTGTTTTTCTAAATTTATTTGATAAGATCCATTTAATTTCATAAGTGTAATAAAAACTTAACATATAAAATTATGGATGATAATACAAAAAAAGAATTACAATCTGCAGCTTTTGATAGATTGCTAAATCACTTAAGAGACAGAAAAGATGTTCAAAACATAGATTTAATGAATCTTGCAGGTTTTTGCAGAAACTGTTTATCAAAATGGTATAGAGAAGAAGCAGAAAAAAAAGGAATTGAAATTTCAGATCCTGATGCAAGAAAACATGTCTACGGAATGTCTTATTCTGAGTGGAAAGAAAAATATCAAAAATAAATATTTTTTTTTTGATGTTTAGATTATTTCCGTTAATATTTATTGTACTTTGGTCTTCAGCATTTATTACCACTAAACCTATAGTTGATTATAGCGATCCCTTTTCTGCTTTAGCTTTTAGATTCTTATTAGTTACTTTTGGTTTCTTTTTATTTTCAATTTTTAGAAAAGAAAAAATTTTGGTATCAAAAAAAAATTTTATAGAGTCAATCTTTAGCGGTATTTTATTTCATGGCGTTTATTTAGGAGGAGTTTTTTTTTCTATATCAAAAGGTCTTCCTACAGGCATCGCAGCATTAATAGTCACACTTAATCCAGTTTTAACTAATGCTCTTGCTGGTCCATTGTTAAAAGAAAAAGTTTCAATTAAACAATGGATCGGTGTGACAATGGGTTTTTTGGGGGCAGCGATAGTTTTAGGTTTTGACATAGGTACCACTTTACCAACAATTGGAATAATTGCTGTCTTTATTTCTTTATTAGCTGTTACAAGCGCCACACTATGGCAAAAAAAATTAAGTAATAATTTATCTCTTCCAGTAAATAATATGTATCAAGCTATTGGTGGTTTTTTATTTCATATTTTAATAGTTTTGTTTTTTACCGAACCTTATATTAATTTTTCTTCAACTTTCATTATAGCGATGACTCATCAGATTGTTTTAGTTTCTTTTGGTGCTTTTACTATTTTAATGTATTTAATTAAGCATCATTCAGCTAGTAAGACCGTCTCTCTATTTTTTTTAATTCCTGCTACTTCTGCTTTGATTGCATGGATTTTTTTAAATGAAACTTTAAATATTTTTGATATTTGTGGATTTATAATTGCTTCAATTGGAGTTTTTATTGCAACAAGAGAAAATAAATAAAATTTTATTTTTCTTTTAATCTAGGAAATAATTCTACAAAATTACATGGTTTATGATTTACATCTAATTGATGAATTAAAATTTTATCCCATGCATCTGTTACACCGCCGGATGAACCTGGTAAAGCAAATATATATTTGCCATTTGCTAGAACAGCACAAGCTCTTGATTGAATAGAGGAAGTTCCAACAGTTTTTAAACTTAAAGTTCTAAAAACTTCACCAAAACCAGGTATATGTTTATCTGCAACTTCATTTAATGCTTCTGGAGTTATATCTCTGCCTGTTAAACCCGTTCCTCCTGTAGTAATTATCACATCTACTTTCTTTTTATTTAGCCATTTTTTTATAATTTTTTTAATCTCTTTTTTACTATCTTTACAAATTTTTCTATCAATTAGTTTATGTTTTGCTTTTTTAATTTTTTTTTCAAGAATATTGCCAGATTTATCTGTATCTAAAGTTCTGGTATCAGTAACAGTTAAAAGTGCTATATTTACATTCATAAGTTTAAAATGATTATATTATCAATTTTATTTTTTGTAACTGCTATATTATATTCCAGTGTTGGCTTTGGAGGTGGATCAACCTATCTTGCCTTGTTATTAATTTGGGGAATTCCTTATAGTATATTCCCAATTTTAGCTTTATCTTGTAACATTATAGTCGTATCAGGAAACTGTTTTAACTATATAAGAACAGGGAATCTTAACTTAAGGTTGCTCCTACCTTTTTTGCTAGGATCGGTACCTCTTGCATTTATCGGTGGATCACTAAACATAGATAAACAAATTTTTGAGCTACTGCTATTTTTAATTCTAATGATAGCAGGAATTTTGCTGCTTATAAATTTTAATTCCTATGACGACAAAAATAATAAATATAAAAAAATCCCATCCTTTATTTCTTTTTTGATTGGAGGAGTTTTAGGATTTTTTTCTGGAGTCGTTGGTATAGGAGGTGGAATTTTTTTAAGCCCTATCCTTTTTTTACTTAAAGCAGCCAAACCAAAACAAATAGTAACAGCGGCATCGCTATTTATTCTTATAAATTCTATTTCAGGAATTTTTGGCCATCTTACTAAAAGCTCATTATTTAATGAAATTCAAAATTATTGGTTTCTTTTGTTAGCTGTTTTTATTGGTGGACAAATAGGTAATTTTTTAAATTTAAAAATTTTTCCTGCTAGAATTTTAGCCTTGGTAACAGCTGGACTAGTNCTATTTGTTGCTATTAGAATGGCTTTTAAAATATTTAATTAATTTTATGGATAAAGATTATTTTAAGAAATTAAGAATCTTAGATGGAGGAATGGGACAAGACCTTCTAGAAAGAGGACTTGTTACAAAAGGAACTCTTTGGTCATCTAGTGCTTTATTAGAAGAAAAAAATCATAAATTAATAATTGATTCACATTTATCTTTTATCAATGCTGGAGCTGANGTAATTTGTACAAATAGTTTTACATCTAGGAGAGTAAGATTTATACAAAATAAAGTTAACGAGCACTTTGAATATGCAAATAAAAAGGCTGGTGAACTTGCTCTAGAGGCAAAAAAAATTTCTAAAAAGAATATTTTGGTTGCNGGAAGCCTTCCTGCACAAAACGANACTTATTGTGTTGATAAAAGGGATCAAAATATAATTAAAAAAAATTTTTATGATCAAGCAAATTTAATTGCACCTTATATAGACTTTTTCTATTTAGATGTTTTATCAAGTGGGAAAGAGATAGAAATTGCACTTAATGTTATTGAAAAATTTAACAAACCTGTTTTAGTTGGATTGCATTTAAAAAAAAATTGCAAGCTTCCATCAGGCGAGACAATTACAGAGATTGTGGAAAAATTTAATAACAACAATTGGTTAGGTGTAATTTCTGCATGTGTATCACCAGAAATAGTTGATGAGTCAGCCAATGAATTAAAAAGTTTAAATATTCCCTTTGGTTTTAAAGTAAATTTATGGGGAGTTGAAGAGCCTTTACCTGTCGATGAATTTAATACTGCAAAGCCTGATGAAATTGGAAAAAACCCTAATATAAGATTAGGTACTAGGAAAGATATAACAGATGAGATTTTTAAAAACTTTGTAGCAAAAATAATAAAAAAAGGTGCAACCATTCTTGGAGGTTGTTGTGAGGTTAAAACAAATCATATTAAACAAATTAAGAAACTAATTAATTAATCTGAGGATTTTTTTACAAAATAAATACCAATAACTACAGCAGTCAATGAAACAATTACTTTTGAGGTAATTAATTCACCTAAGAAAATATATCCTAGGATAATTGCAAATATAGGTATTAAGTAAGAAACCTGAGACTGGAAAATCAATCCATTATTTTTTAAAATTCTAAACCTTAACAGCCATGCTAAACCCGTACAAACTATCCCAAGATAAATTAAGGAAGCTGTAGATTTTAAACTTGGATTCAAATTCCAAGGTTGCTCAAAAATAAGTGATAAAGGTAATAAAATAATTGAAGCCCATATACATATTGAAGTAGTCACATTTTCATTTTTTTTGGAACTAATTTTTAAAGTTAAAACACCACCTATCACGTATCCTGTTGCGCCGGCTAAAATTAATAGCGCTGATAAGAAGTTATTTTCATTAATTAAAATATTATCTGAAAATAAATAAATAATTCCTGAAAAACCAATTAAAACACCAATTGTTTTTACAAAATTAAATTTATCGTGCTTAGTAAAAAAATGACCTAAGATTGTTGAAGTAAGAGGGCCACTTGACATTAAAATTGCAGCCAAATTACTTTGAACTGACTTAACTCCATAAGCAATTAAAAAAAAAGGTACAACTAAATTAACAAANCCAATAATTGCAAACCAATGCCACTCTTTAGAAAAAGCTTCTATTTTTATTTTTTTGTAATTACAGATTAATAATAAAGGTATTGAAGCTAAAAAAACTCTCAAAAAAGCAATTGTAATAGGGCCAAAAGAATCTGTTGCAATCTTTATGTTGAAAAAAGCTGAGGACCAAATCAATGCGAGAAAAGAAAGTAATAAATAATCAATAAATTTTGGTTTTCTCATTCTATGATTTCTATAACTTTTCCATTTGTTATTTTTATTAATTTTTCAAAATTAATTTCAAAAACACAGTTGGGATGTCCTGCTGCAGCATAAATTTTATCAAATCTTTCAAGAGAATTATCTATATAAATTTCAATGTTATTAATATGTCCAACAGGTGAAACGCCACCAATCGTATATCCAGTTTGAGTTTTAACCTCATCTGGATTCGCCATACATACATCTTTTTTAAGGGTAATTTTTTTTAATTTATTAAGTGAACATTTTTTNTCACCAGAAATCAAACAAAGCACATAAGAGTTTTCGGCTCTAAATAATAAACTTTTTACTATTGCTCCTACTTCACAATCCAAGGATTTTGCAGCATCTTGTGCTGTTTTCGCGGAAGTTTTNAGAACTATTACATTTAAATTTTTATCAAAATTTTTAAGAGCTTGTTCAGCTCTTTTGACCGATTCTTTNGTAAGTAAGTTTTCCATACAACTAAAAATTGTAACAATATGTGAATTGAAAATTTCAATACAAATATCATTTATATATGTAAGAAATGCATAGGTGATATCTTAATAATAAACAACCTAATTCTATAATTTTTTGATATTAAATCAGACTATTAATAACAAGAGAGAAATATATGAGTTCAAATGACGTTTTAAAATTAATGAAAGATAAAGAAATTGAGTATGTAGATTTAAGATTTACAGATCCAAGAGGTAAACTACAACACTTAACAATGGATGCTACTGTTGTTAACAATGACATGTTAAACGATGGAGTCTTTTTTGATGGATCATCAATCGCTGGATGGAAAGCAATTAATGAGTCCGATATGATTTTAAAGCCTGATTTAAGTAGAAAGGTAATAGATCCTTACACTACACACAATACTCTTATTTTATTTTGTGACATACTGGATGCAGTTAAAAAAGATACATATGAAAGAGATCCAAGAGGAATAGCAAAAAAAGCTGAAGCATATTTAAAAAAAACAGGTATAGGAGACAAAGCATATTTTGGACCTGAGCCTGAGTTTTTTGTATTTGATGATGTAAGAATTAAAAACGACATGAATGAAACTGGTTTTTCTATTGATAGTACAGAGGGTCCATACAATTCAGGAAGAAAATATGAAAATGGAAATATGGGACATAGACCAGGTATTAAAGGTGGGTATTTNCCTGTTCCACCAGTTGATAGTGCTCAAGATATGAGAAGTGAATATTTAAAAGGGTTAAAAGACGTAGGAATTAAAGTAGAGAAACATCATCATGAAGTAGCGCCAAGTCAACATGAGCTTGGTATGTACTTCGGAACACTAGTAGATCAAGCTGATAATGTTCAACTTTACAAATATGTAGTACAGATGGTTTCTCATTCGTTTGGTAAAACAGCTACCTTTATGCCTAAACCTGTTAAGGGAGATAATGGATCAGGAATGCATACACACCAATCAATTTGGAAAGGGAAGACACCAGTTTTTTCTGGAGATAAATATGCAGGTCTTTCTCAAACTGCATTATATTATATTGGTGGAATTTTAAAGCACGCAAAAGCTATTAATGCTTTTTCTAATGCAACTACTAACAGTTATAAAAGATTGATACCTGGTTTCGAAGCGCCTGTTTTATTAGCGTACTCTGCAAGAAACAGATCTGCATCATGTAGAATTCCAATCACGTTGAGTAAAAATGGTGCTAGATGTGAAATTAGATTTCCTGATGCTTCTGGAAATCCTTATCTTACTTTTGCATCAATGTTAATGGCAGGATTAGATGGTATAAAAAATAAAATAGATCCTGGTAAATCATTTGACAAAGATTTATATGCTTTATCAGAAAAAGAAGTTAAAAAGGTTCCAACTGTTTGCGGTTCATTAAGAGAAGCAATGGAAAGCTTGGACAGAGACAGAGATTTTTTAAAACAAGGCAANGTTTTCACAGATGATCAAATTGATGCTTACATCGCATTAAAGTTTGAGGAAATTCACAACTTTGAGCACACACCTCATCCAATTGAGTTTGATATGTATTATAGTTGTTAAAATTACTGTCTTGTAGAAGCTATTTTATTTTTGCCAATACCTTTTTTAACAACGTAATCTTGAGTTCCATTCGCTCCTGACTCAACAGGTTTTATGAAAGATCTAAAGAAAGATTTTCTCTTCGCTTTCTTATCTTCTGACTTAAGCAAATTTCTAAATTCAAATACGTTCATGGAATCACACTAACATAGATATGCGTTTATAGCAATGCAGATATGCATAAAACTTATACTAGATTTTAAAAGACTCTCCACANCCACAACGCTCGGTTTCATTGGGATTTTTAAAAACAAAAGAAGATGAAA
>FUFK010038362.1_pt1 | contig 26439 bp, 28 predicted proteins | sample 1021851 | NCBI WGS metagenome assembly FUFK01 (sample SAMEA51879418, study PRJEB19060) | metagenome
AAGTCTTCTTGCTTTATCAAGGTTTCCATTATCAGGCCAGGAATTTAGTGGAGAAAATCTTTGTGCACCTGTACCAGCACCCCCTCTACCATCTCCTATTCTATATGTGCCTGCTGCGTGCCAAGTTAGTCTCACAAAAAATGGACCATAATGACCGTAATCTGCAGGCCACCACTCTTGTGAATCAGTCATTAAATCATACAGGTCTTGCTTTAATGCTTTGTAATCTATTTTTTCGAACTCTTCTTTGTAATTGAAGTCTTCTTCCATCGGATTAGTTTTCTTATCATGCTGATGCAAGATATTTAGATTTAATTGCTGAGGCCACCAATTTACGTTTGAATGACTTCCAGCTGTTTTAGTATTTGACCCATGAATTACTGGGCATTTTGTTTCATCGCTCATTATTACCTTCCCTTAATTTACGCATATTCTTAATTTTAGATACGATCAGGTAATTTTCAATAAGATATAAATCATTTTTCACATAATTGTTGCACAAATAAAGTTTTAATCCCTGGTTAAATTGTGTAACTTTATTATGTGAAAGTAGGTATTTATCCAGGCTCATTTGATCCATTCACAAACGGACATAATGATATTCTTGTAAGATCGTTAAAAATCTTTGATAAGGTCATAATTGCTGTAGTGAAGAACTCAGCAAAAAATTACTTATTTTCGTTAGAAGATAGAGTTCAAATGATAGATGATTTATTTAAAGATCATGAAAATATTAGTTGTGTAGGACTTGACTCTAAGCTTACAGTAGATTTGGCGTCAGAATTAAATGCTCAAGCTATAATTAGAGGACTGAGAGCAGTGTCAGACTTTGAATATGAGTTTCAAATAGCAAGTATTAACAGATCACAAAATCCCGAAATAGAAAGTGTGTTCTTCACGCCCGATGAAAAACTAACCTTTATTTCCTCTAGCATGGTTAAAGAGTTAGCAAGTTATGGTGGCGATATTTCAGAATTTGTACATGCCGACATAAAAAATGCATTAATAAGAAAATTTAAAAACTAATTTTGACTTTCTTTGCAAAAATAAGTGCTTCTGTTGTTTTGGATAATTTTTGAAATGTTTGTTTCACAACTTTTGCACTTCTCCCCATCTCTTCCATATACCTTTAGTTGAATTTTAAAATAACCTGGCTTTGATTCAGCATTGAAGTAATCATTCAAGGTTGTTCCACCTGCTTTTATGGCCTTTGAAAGAATTTTTTTACTCTCTTTTAGAATTTTTTTGCATTCATCATAGCTAACGTCTTTACCTATTCTTGTTGGAGAAATGTTTGTTGCAAAAAGTATCTCAGAGGCATATATATTTCCTATGCCAGAAATTATTTTATGGTTGAGAAGAATAGATTTTATTGAAGCAGTTGAATTTTTAATTCTGTTAAATAGGTAATCAGGATTTGCTTCTTCCTCAAAAGGATCAGGACCATTGTTGTCTAACAAGAAAAAACTTTCTGCTGTCTTATAGATTTGGATTAAGCCAAATCTTCTAACATCATTGTATATAAGAGCATTACCAGAGCTTAGATTAAAAATGATATGGTCATGTTTAAGGTATTTAATTTTTTTCGATACCCGTAAGTTTCCCGTCATGCCCAAATGAATAACTACTGAGTAACCATTTACAAAATCAAAAATTATATACTTAGCCCTTCTTTTAATCTCTGCAATATCAACATTGATAATTTTCTTTATAAGTTTTTTATTTAAAGGAATTCGTAATTTATTATTTCTGACTAAAATTTTTTTTATGATTTGATTGTTTACGTAGGGTTCAATGCCTCTTTTGGTTGTTTCTACTTCGGGAAGTTCTGGCACTTAATTAAATTGCTTATTGAGTTCGGCCACGTCACTAGGAACTAAATTGCCAATAGCTTGCTTATATTGCAGTGATGTGACAATGAAACTATAAGTAGCCTGTGAAAGATTATTTATTGATTCTGAATAATTCTTTTCGGCCTGTAAAAGATCTATTAAATTTCTTGAATTAAGCTCATATCCCAACCTTGTTGCTTCGAGGGCATCTTTAGAGCTTTGCACCGCAGATTTTAATGACGCAATATTAAGCTCTGATGTTCTTAGTGCTGTGTGCAATGTTCTAACCTGCTGAACTATCCCCCTCTCTATAAGAATGAGCTGTTCTTCTGATTTAACTTCTTGCAGAAGTGCTTGTCTTCTTTCTGAGTTATTAAGCCCAGAAGTGAAAAGAGGCATAGAAAATTGAATTGAATAAATTCTATTTTCAGTTTCTTCAGGTATTGTAAATGGAAGATCTATGTTTGAATTTATGCCATCAAATGTATATTGTTTCGATGTTCTTCTATTAGCATTTGCATTCAAATCTATTTTAGGTAAATAGTTTGATGATTTTGATTTTGTATTTGCGTCTGCTGCTTCCAGTCGATTTTTTGCTTCGATTATTAAATAATTATTTGCAAGTCCTTTAGTTACGTCATTTTCTACCTCAGTTCTTGGTGCTTTAAAATCTAAAGATGTGTTTAAAGGCGTAATCATACTTACTTGTCTTCCAACGATAGAATTCAGTTCCTCATAACTGATATCAACATTGCCTTCAGCTTGAACTTTATCAGATTCTGCCCTATTTAATGCAGCTTTAGCATCAGCTAAATCAATTCTGGATACAGAGCCAGTATTAAATCTCTCCAATACTGATTCATACTGATTTTTTAGGGCTTTTTCTGTTGCAACTTTTGCATCAAGATTTGCTTTGGCTGACAGTACTTTGAAGTACGCTCTTGTTACTTTAATTATTAACTCTTGCTGTTGATAAGCAAATTGTGCTTCTGCTGCTTCTAAATTTTCTTTAGCTTGTTTATTTAAAAACCATTTATCTAGTCTGAAAAGAGGTTGGCTTAAATTTAATCCAAATGAGAAAGTATTGTAGCTATTCTGCAATTCTCTTTCTTGGTAATACTCGTTCCAATTCGTACCACCAGAAACTCTTAACTGAGGCATTAAACCGGATCTTGATTGATTCAAAAATTCTTTTGAAATGGCAAGATCAGCTTTTTTTGAATTAAATTCTGGGTCCTTATCAAGTGCTTCTTCATATATGGAAAGCAAATCATTTGGAAATACATAAAATGAGAGACTGATGAGTATAAGTTTTAATAAATTTTTCATTCTTCTAAATTAGACAGTATTCTGCAATATTAGTGCAATTTAAACAATGAAAATCTTTTTTTAAGCTTTTTTGATAATAGATATGCATAACAAATGATCAAAAAAAGAATTACAAAAGATGCACTGTCATTAACACTTTCTCCTAACAAGTCTTCAACGGTTCAACAAAACTTAATCTTTTTTGGTTTTCTCTCAGTTCTGTGCCTCACATTTGCAATAGGATTTTTTGTTTTGGGTGCAACAATGATTCTTCCATTTGCAGGCTTAGAAATAATGTTGCTTTTCATCATTCTAAGAGTTAATAGGAATTGGCTTAATCAATCAGAAAAAATTTACCTTGATAAGTTATACGTTAAATTAGAAAAAGGTAAAAATGATATAACTTTTGATAGGTTCTTAAGCAAGTTTTCTATAGTTGATCATAAAACAAAAAAAAGAATATTTATTACAGGAAATAACCAAAAAGTTGAAATTGGTTCTTTCCTAAATGAAGAAGAAATTGAAGAGTTAATAGTTTTACTAAAAAAGAAAGTACAAGATTTAAATTTTTCGTAAATGAAGGTCTAATCCTTCATAAATGGGAATGCCATTGCTAAATTTTGGAAAGCTTTCACCTTCAATTAACGGTTGCAGGTAGTCACGTCCAGCCTTTGTGATTCGAAAACCATCACTTGAGATAAAATGTTTAGGCAAAGCTTTTTCTTCATTAGCAATTTCATTAAGGTCTCCTTCAGATATTGACCACTCATATGGAGAATCACTTATTCGTTTAATAATTGGCATAACACCAGTTTTTCCTTCTGCCGCAAGTTTCACAGCCGCTTTACCAACAGCCACAGCTTGTTCAATATCTGTTTGAGATGAAATATGTCTTGCGCTTCGTTGTAAATAATCTGCTACTGACCAATGATTTTTTAAACTCAGTTTCTCTGTAATAAGAGATGCAATTTTTGGGGCGAGACCTCCAAGCTGATTATGACCAAACGAGTCTTTTTCTGTTGATGATGCATACAGCTCACCATTTTTATTCTTAAGTCCTTCCGAAGCAACAATAACTGAGTAGCCGTGGTCTCCAACATCTTTTTCAACTCCATTTAAGAATTTATCTTCATCAAAACTGACTTCAGGAAGTAAGATTTTGTGAACAAAAGTTTGTTTTGCATTATTAGCCAACTCACCAGCCGCTGCAATCCATCCAGCATGCCTACCCATTACTTCTAAAACAAAAACCTTGGTTGAAGTTTTACACATAGATTTAATATCTAAGGAGGCTTCTTTGGCTGAAATTGCTACATACTTCGCAACCGAGCCAAAACCTGGGCAATTATCTGTAACGGCTAAATCATTATCAATAGTTTTGGGTACGGCAACAGCTTTTAGGTCATAACCATATTTTTCAGCAGCCTTTGATACCTTAAGGCAAGTATCCGCTGAATCATTTCCACCATTATAAAAAAAATATCCTATGAGTAATTTATCTAGTTGATCAAATAACTTTTTATAAAAAGACTCATCATCTAAGCCTGGCAGTTTATATCTGCATGATCCGAAAATTCCACCTGGCATTTCCAAAAGATTTTCGAAAGGTTTCTTCGTTTTACTAAGGTCATATAGTTCGCCTTCAAGCAAACCAACTATGCCATTTTTTGACGCATAAATATTCGAATCTGAAAAGTCCTTTTTAAATTTTGATATTACTCCGTAGGCAGAACAATTAATTACGGAAGTCACACCTCCTGATTGTGCATAGAATGCATTTTTCATCACAGTTATCTTATACTCCATTTAATATAACTAAAAGCATGAAGATTTATTTCCTTGGAATTTCCGGCACATTTATGGGTAATCTTGCTCAAATAGCTAAAGCTATGGGGCATGAAGTTTTTGGTTGTGATAATAAGGTTTATCCACCAATGTCAGATGAATTGAACTCAAGTGGTATTAATTTTTTTCAAGGCTATGAAGAAAAAAACATTGTTGATGCTGATATTTATGTAATAGGAAATGCTATTTCAAAGGAAAATAATCTTCTCAAAGAAATTTTACGATTAGAAAAAAAAGTTGTATCGGGTCCCGAGTGGTTGTATCAAAATATACTGTCAAACAAAAAAGTGATTGCAGTCTCTGGTACACATGGTAAAACAACTGTGACTTCCATGATTGCACATACTCTAATTAATAATAATTTTGATCCAAATTATCTAATAGCAGGCATTCCGAAGAAATTAGAAAAATCGTGGAATATAAGCAATGATGAGGTATTTGTTATTGAAGCAGATGAATACGATACCTGCTATTTTGATAAACGTCCAAAATTCTTTCATTATCNGCCTAATATCCTATTAATAAATAATATTGAGTTTGATCATGCGGACATTTACGAAAACATAGAAATGATTGAAAAAAACTTTTTTGAACTAATAAAAACAATGCCATCAAAGTCAAAAGTATTAATAAATGAGAAAAAGGTAAGTAAATCTTTTAGAAATAAGTTGAAAAAAGAAAAACTTAAAACGACATTACAATTCCTTTCTTTGAATACATCTAATATTCATGAAGAAAATAAGCTTTTAGCTGCTCATGCAATTGAAGACTTAATCTCAAAGGAAAAAGTTTTAAATGGTTTAAAGGACTACATTGGTGTCAAAAGAAGATTTGAAACTATTTTTAATAATAAAAATTTTAAGTTAATTGATGATTTCGCTCATCATCCTACAGCAATAGAAGAAACTATTAAAATGATCAGAGAACAAACTGATAATTTAACGCTTATAGTTGAACTGGGATCAAATTCCATGAAAAGAGGAGTTCATGATAAAAGATTAGTAGATATTTTTAAAAATCAAGAAACATACACTATTAATGCTTCTGCTGAGCAAGAAAAAATTTTTTCTGTGCATGCAAAAGAATTAACAAATGATGATATTGTTAAAATTTGTTCAAAAGATGAAAAAAAGAAAACCATTCTGATGTGTGGAAATAGAAATTTCCATGGTTTTCAAAAGCTTATTCTTAATCAGTTAATTAAATGATTATAATCTCAATAGATGTTGCCTAAATCTAAGTCTTCAAAAGAAATCGTAAAAAATTGCAAAAGTTCTTTAGATGAATTGAAGGCTTTAAATGTTTGCTCTTTTGAAGTTGAAGAAATTTCATCATTTACCTCGTTCATTATGGTTGCGTCAGGAACTTCAAGTAGACATATTCAGTCTATTGCAGATAAGGTCATCGAAAATTTGAAAGATAAGAAAATTGAAATTTTAGGAACTGAAGGCACAGAATCAAAGGATTGGATTCTTATAGATGCTGGTGAAGTAATTATTAATATAATGTCTGAAGACTCAAGGGAACATTACGATCTTGAATCTTTATGGGATAGAAAGACAAAATGAGGGTTTCTCTGTTCTACATAAAACACAATAAAACAAAAAATGCAGATAAATTTGAAGAACATTATTTAAAAAAAATAAAGAAAAATATGGAGCTTCAAATTATTGGCGTTACGTGCAAAAAAAAATTTAGCTCCAAAGAACAACAGATGGAATATGAAGGCGAACTTATGAGACAAAAAATTAGAAAAGAAAAATATATTTGTTTCGATAAGCACGGTGAGAAAGTAACATCAGAAATATTTGCTAACATAATTTATAAATCTAACGAAAATATTAATTTGTTAGTTGGAGGAGCCTTTGGTCTATCAAGTGATGTTAAAAAACATGCATCTAAAATAATTTCTTTTTCAGATATGGAATTTTCTCATGAAGTTTTTAGGGTCATGCTTTTAGAACAAGTTTATAGAGCAAATTGTATATTTAATAATCATCCTTATCATCAAAATTGAAAGATAACAAAATACAAATTTATAAAACTAGAACCAAAATCTTAATAGGTTTTTTTATCTTGATTCTCGCATTAGTGACAGCTAGATTCTTTTATTTACAAATAATACAAGGCAACGAATTAAAAGAGTTAAGAGAGAGAAACATTAATACTTTTGAGTATATTTATCCAAAGCGAGGTCGAATTCTCTCTAAAGATGGAATTGTATTAGCAGAAGATAGAAAAGTATTTTCTTTAGCTATAGATATCGAACAGAAACCCAGCGAACAATCCATAAATAAATTAGCAGATTTATATCCAGATAAAATAAAGGTTGAAAACTTAAGATTGAAAGTTAGGAACTCTATTAAGTTCAGAAGGCCGGAAATAATTATTGAAAGACTTACACAGGAAGATCTCGCAAAATATTTAGTTGGAGGTTCAGATATTACAGGATTTTCTGTTATTGAAGGTTACGAAAGAGAATATAATTCACACCCATCAATTTTTCATGTTCTTGGGCACATGGGTTACATCAATGATAGTGATGTTCAATATTTTTCACCAAGGATCAATGAATATAATGCAAAAATTTGGAGTAAAGTTGGTAAATCTGGAATTGAAAGAGTGTATGAAAAGAGGTTGCAAGGCCAACATGGTAAAAGATTTTTTCAAAGAAATGCCAGAGGTGATAAAAAAGTTATTACAGATATATCCTCATTCATGGAAGGTGAAGAGCTTTCTATTTCAATAAATTTTCAAGCCCAAAAACTAGCTTATGAATTGATGAATGAACGAAAGGGCGCTGTAGTAGTCATTGATCTGCAAGATTTCAGCATACCTGTTGCAATTAGCACACCATCAATAAGTGCAAATGATCTTAGAGATATTTCATCATCACAATATCAAGATTTATTGAATGACCCAACTAGACCTTTATTTAACAGAGCTTTTATGGGCTTATATCCACCTGCATCAACAATAAAACCGCTTCTAACAATTTTTGCATTGAATAATGAATATACAAATTGGGACGAAACTATTTTTGATGATGGTTTTTTTAGATTTGAGGAAGAAGAGAGAATATTCAATGCTTGGCGCGAAGGAGGTCATGGTCTTACTGACTTGGAAAAAGCATTAGTTGAAAGTTCTAATCCTTTTTTCATGAATCTATCTATAAGATATGAAAAAGACTTGTTTGTAGAATTTTTAAAATCTTCTAGTTTTGGTTCTAAGCTTTGTGAGGATTGTTATCCACACCAATTTAGTCCTTTGATCGATGATGACTGGAAATATAAAAATTTTGGAAAAGAACTTTATAAAGGCGATTTTATAAATTTAGGAGTTGGCCAAGGTTATATGTTGACAACGCCTTTACACTTATCACTTATCTCAGGAATATTGGCAAATAGAGGAGAGTATGAATTGCCTTATCTGGTTACAAAAAATCAAAACAAGTTATTTATTAATGAAGATTTAACTGATGAAGATTGGAACAAGCTTCATTCATCACTTATTAACGTTATTTATTCACAAAATGGCACTGGATATAGAATTAATGCAGGTGAATTAAATCTAGCTGGAAAAAGCGGAACTGCGCAAGTGGTCGATATAAACTCAAGAGAAGAGTATGATGAAGTAAGGACTAACCCACTACTTCGTGATCACGCAATTTTTATTGGTTATGCTCCATACGATAATCCAAGATACTCGATTGCTGTAATTGTGGAAAATGGCGAAAGTGGTGGAAGGATAGCAGGACCAATAGCCAAAGAGGTTTTGGAGGAGTTGTTGAATGACAATTAACCTAACGAATTCAGTTATTTTTCTATCTTTGGCAATAATAATTTTGATGGGTTCTTTAACAATTTTTTCTGTAACTTCTATTGATGTTAATAGTTTTCTACGTTTTTTATTAATAAATATTTTTGTGATTCTGTTAGTGCTCCTTTTATTTAATCAGATTAATCTAAATAGAATATTCTCTTTTGGATTGATTCTTTTTTTACTTAATATTCTTTTAGTCTTGAGTGTCGAGATTTTTGGAAAAGAAATAAATGGATCTAAAAGATGGCTTGATTTTGGATTTTTAAGCTTACAGCCTTCAGAATTTATGAAGATTACTTATGCTCTTTTTGTAATTCAATATTTAAGGTTTTATGGTTTTAAATTTTCAAGATTCAGATCCATATTTTTGCTTTTAGTCTTATTTATCTCAGCTCTTCCCATAATTTACCAACCAGATTTAGGTACAGGACTTGTTTATACAATTCTTGGGTTAATGTTTCTTTTTATATGTGGCATGCATAGATTCTACTTTATAGCAATGGGAATTTTCGGGATACTTCTTTCACCTTTAATTTATACATTTGGTTTAACTAATTATCAAAAAGGTAGAATTATTAGCTGGTTTTCTTCAGATCAAACATTATCAGAGAAATGGAATATTCTTCAATCAGAAATCAGTATTGGTTCAGGTGGTCTTTTCGGAGAGGGCTTTCTAAATAGCAAACAAAATGAGTTTAATTTTTTGCCTGAAGCAGATACCGATTTTATTTTCTCTATATATGCTGAACAATTTGGATTTATCGGGGTATTTTTGATTCTGACATTGCTGGCTTGTTTTATAGTCATGACAACACTTCTGACAATGACTGATAAACGTTTAACCAGCGATTTATCTCCTTATTATATTGGCACATATTGTACCTTTGTTATTGGGTTTAGCTTTTTATTAAATATATTGATGGTAAGTGGAATGATTCCAGTTGTCGGACTGCCATTGCCTTTTTTTACCAAGGGCGGCTCTTCTTTGCTATGCTTTTCTATAATGCTAGGCTTGATTTTTACTTCCAGAGGATTTCTTAAATGATTCGATTATTCATAATGCTTTTAACAATTTCTTATGCTCATGCAGATATTTTAGAACGTGAAGATGTTCAAAATTTTATAAAACTTGCTGTTAATAGTTCAGAGCTCACAAAGGAAGAAATTGAAAATTATCTTATTAGAGCAGTCCCATCTGAAAAAGCTCAAACAGCACGACAAAATCAGCCTGAAGTTAAAGCTACTTGGAGCAGATATCGAAATAGATACGTAACCTCTTCAAGAATTAATAACGGCGTCAAATTTGTTAAAGAAAATTATGAAATATTAGAATCTGTTGAAAAAGACTTTGGTGTGTCAAAATTTTACGTAGCATCAATTATTGGCTGTGAGACAAATTATGGAAGCTTTCTAGGCACTTATAATCCTCTTGATACAATATTTACAAGAGCTTTCGAGCCTAAAAATAACTTTTGGCAAAAAGAATTGATTCAATTATTTATTCTTTCAAAAAAATATAACCTTGACCCAAAATCAATTAAAAGTTCGTGGTCTGGCGCTTTAGGTCTAGGACAATTTATACCTTCAAGCTACAACTACTACGGTGTTGATTATGATAGGGACGGGATGGTAGATATGTATAATTCCAGAAAAGATGGAATTGCCAGTGTTGCTAACTACTTAAAAGAGAATGGCTGGAAAAGAGGAAGTAATGCAATTACTGAAGTAAGTGTGGGCGAAAAATATGAAAAATTACAGGACGATGAAATTGCTGAATTAGAGTTGTCTTTTGATTTAAATAATTTTAGAACAAAAATTACTACCACTGAATTGCTTAATGAAGGTTTTAAATTCAAAGATGAATTTAATGAAAAAATTTCACCTTTACTGGTTTATGAGCAAGGAAAAACAAAATTATATCTAGGATTTGATAACTTTAGAGTAATAACTAAGTATAATCGAAGTAGCAAATATGCATTGGCTGTCCACCAATTAGCATTAGAAATTTCAAAGAGATTTGATGACTAAAATAAAATTAAATTTACTTTTAATACTCAGCTTTGCAATCTCTGCAGCTATTCCTAATCCTCCAGATCTTGGGGTTGGTAGTTACGTGCTATACGAACCTACTACAAAAAAAGTTCTTGTTAGCTTTAATGCAGATGATCCAGTTCAACCAGCCAGCTTAACTAAATTAATGACCAGTTATGTTATTGCTGATTATATTAAAGAGGGTTTTATAAATTTAAATGATACTCCAAAGATATCCATTAAGGCCTGGAAAACCGAGGGCTCAAGGATGTTCATACGTGAAGGAACTAAAGTACCTGTTGCAGAATTAATAAAAGGGATGATTATTCAATCTGGAAATGATGCTAGTGTTGCACTTGCCGAACATGCTGCAGGTAGTGAAGAAAACTTTGTGTATTTAATGAATGAGTATGCATCAGAACTAGGCATGTTGAATTCTACCTTTAATAATGCATCTGGTTTACCTGACCCTTTGAACGTAACTTCGGCTTATGACCTAGCTTTGGTAACAAGCGCACTAATTAAAAATTTTCCAGACCATTACAAATTATATTCAGAAAAATCTTATACATATGCAGGTATTAAACAACCTAACCGAAATAGACTTCTATGGAGGAGTGATATTTTTGACGGAGCTAAAACAGGCTATCACTCTCAAGCTGGGTATTGTCTTGTTGGTTCAGCTGTTCGAGGTGATATGAGGTTGGTTGCAGTTATTCTGGGTAGTGAAGATGACAAAAGATTTAATGATGTCTCAGCATTAATGGATTATGGATTTAGGCATTTTACAACCGAAAAATTATTTTCAAAGCTTGAAACCTACAAAGAATTAAAAGTTATTGCTGGTGTTGAAAAAAGCGTTTCGGTTGGAGTAACCGAGGACATAATACTCACCTTACAAAAAGATAAACGAGACGATCTAAGTTTTGAATTATCACTAAGCAGCCAAGTTCTAGCTCCAATTAATGCTATGGATAAAGCTGGTACCATCAAAGTTATTGATGATGAAAATAATGTTATTGCTGAATCTGATCTAGTTTATTTAAATTCAGTAGAAGAATTAGGTTTTTTTCAGAGATTATTTGCAATTCTTTGGAACTGGATTAAATCACTCTTCAATTAAGCTGAGAGGCTTAATACAATATCTTTTAACCCATTCCATGGATCTCCTTTTGAGATACCTTTGAATTTTCTATCAACAATATTTATTTTACTAATCAGTTTTTCTATTGTTTTTGGAGCAATTCTGGAAGAAATTTTTTGGTACCATTGAATTTGATTTTCCCAAATGCCAAGGGATCTTATATTTCTACCATCTAAAAGATGTTTAATTGCATTTATGTCACGAGATAATATCCAGATAAGTAATGCTACAGAGTTTCTATCATTTATTTTCATTGATTCAATTACAGATAAAGCTGATGTAGTATCTTTTTTACTTATATATTCAATCAACTTATAGTTATTTTTATCTCCTTTATTTGAGAATACTTTCATTGCTATTTCCTCATCATCAATTTCTAAAATTTTTAAAATTTCTAAGTCATTTAATAAAGAGGAAAAATTACCTTCATACATTTCAAGGAATAACTGAACATTCTCTTTCTTATTGAGATAAGTGGGGAGATTAGCTTCTAAAAATTTTTTAATTTCTGATTCATAAGGGGGGAAACAATCAATAAAAATTGCATCACCTCCCAAATTTTCTATCAATTCTTTCTCAATAGTTTTTTTGGTAAGACTTGAAACCTCAACTATCAGAATATTTTCAGTTTCATATTCAATAATTTTTTCAAACTTTGAAATTAGCTCTTTATTTAACCTGTTTTTACTTAATGAGACGAAAATAACCTTTTTTTCATTGAATAAACTATTTGTCATCAGTGATTGATCCAATAAAGATGCAAAATTTTCATCATCTAGGTCTAGGTAAATTTTTTCTAGCAGTTGTAAATTTTGATCATTTAGACAATGTTGTTTTGATTTATAGCAGAGCGCATGTTCATCACCGAATATAAAAAATTTAACTGATTCGTGATTAGGTTGAGCTAAAAAATTTATCGCTTTTATAGATTTATTCGACATAGTTATTTATTGATTTGCAAACATCAGAAATCAGCAATTTTTTGATTTCTTTTTTTTCTGAATCTGCCATATTGCTTGAAATATAGTTTGTTGTATTTAGGCGCATTGACTCAAGTTTTATATCTTCAAAATTTTGAGTTTTCAATGTCAGACTCAAAACATACCTAGTATTGAATTCAAGCCCCTGGCTGTTAATATTCTCTGCCAGATAATTAAATTGAAGATCATTTAGCTTTATTTTCTCAAACGAATTACCTAAGCATTTATTAAATTGAAATTTATCTGAACTTGAAAAAGAATCATCAAAATCTAGATTACTTGTGTCAATACTAATAATTGAACATGAGCTTAGAATAATTAAAAGCAGAAGATTACGAGTGAACAAAATTTATTAGCCTATTTTTTATAAATATGACTTTAATTATATCTTTGTTTTCAAGATGTCTTGAAACATTTTCATGATCTTTAGCAATCTCCTTAACATCTTCTTCAGACTTATCGCTGTCAATAAGAATATTTGCTCTTACTTTGCCATTTACCTGAACTAAATACTTAACCTCTGTTTCATTTTTATGAAAAAAACTTTCTTCTGGCCAGCTAGCATTTTGAATATCTTTGTTAAGAATATTTTTGTATAAATTCTCACTAATATGTGGTGCTATTGGAGATAAAGCTAATAGTAAAAAATCGTAACAAGTGTATAAATCACTTTTATCGCACAAAACCTTTTTACCATCGAATCTCTTATTAATGTTATTAAGTATTTCCATACAAGATGAAACTACAGTGTTTAGGTTTAACCTTTTTTCATAATCATCGTTTATTTTGATGAATAAATCTTTGCACTCGTCATTGAGTGTTTTTTCTGAGGCACCAAATGCATCATTCTCTAAGGAGCTGATTTTAAATGATAAAGCCCACAATCTTTTTAAGAATTTATGACATCCTTCAAGACCATTATCAGACCATTCAAGCGACTGTTCGGGTGGACTTGCAAAAATCATAAATGTCCTAATTGAATCAGCACCGTAGTTTTCAATATATTCTTTAGGATCAACAGTATTTCCCTTAGATTTTGACATTTTGGCACCATCTTTAAGGACCATGCCCTGTGTTAAAAGTTTCTTAAAAGGCTCATCATGCTTGACCATACCCATATCTCGTAGCACTTTATAAAAAAATCTTGAATATAAAAGATGTAAAATCGCATGCTCAACTCCACCAATATAAAGATCTACAGGAAGCCAATATTCAGTATTTTTATCAAATATTTCTTTTTTGTTTTGTGCTGATGTATATCTAGCAAAGTACCATGATGATTCCATGAATGTATCAAAGGTGTCTGTTTCTCTTTCATAGCCATCAGATTTATACCGAAAGTCTTCATTCTGATGCAGTGGTTTATAGGTACCATCTTTATTCACAGGCAACACAACTGGTAAATCCTTAGCTCTATAAGTTTTTCCATCTTTGTACTCCATTGGAATAGGGCAGCCCCAATACCTCTGTCTACTTATGCCCCAATCTCTTAACCTATACTGAAAAAGTATTTCACCTTTTTTTAATGCAATAAGTTTTTCAGAGATTTTTTCAAAGGCTTCACCAGAAGGAAGTCCATTAAAATCACCTGAATTTATTACTAAACCTGTGCCAGAATAGGGCAGCTTCTCTTCTGTTTCTATAACTTGTGAGATTGGAATCTGGTATTTTTGTGCAAATTCGTAATCTCTTTCATCATGAGCAGGAACACCCATAATTGCTCCAGTTCCATAATCCATTAAAACATAATTTATTATCCATAATGGGATTAAATCTTTGGTAATAGGGTGGACAATATTTACTTCGGTTTTATATCCAAGTTTTTCAGCTTTAGCCTGATCAGCTTCTGCCGAAGAAACTTTTTTAACTTCTTCTAAAAATTTTTTTATTTCATCATTATTTTTGCTTAGTTCATTTACAAAAGGATGATTTGGAGATATTCCAAAAAATGTTACGCCAAATAAAGTATCAGGTCTTGTTGTAAAAGCCTTAAGTTCAGCACCTTGATTGGTTTCAAAAGAAATTTCTGTACCTCTAGATTTCCCAATCCAGTTTTTTTGCATATTTTTGACGTTTTCCGGCCAGTCAATTTTCTCAAGTCCCTCTTCAAGTTCATCTGCATAATCAGTAATTTTTAAAAACCAAGTTTCAATTTCTTTTAATTCAACTTCAGCGCCTGTACGCCAACCCTTACCATCAATTACTTGTTCATTAGCAAGTACAGTCATATCAACAGGATCCCAATTTACTAGTGATTTTTTTCTGTATGCGAGACCTTTTTCGTAAAACTTAAGAAATAATTCTTGTTCAAATTTGTAATAAGACTCATCAGAAGTATTTATTTCTTTGGTCCAGTCATAAGCGAAACCTAATGAATTAAGTTGTTCTTTCATGTGATTAATATTTTGCTCAGTCCATTCTTGAGGGTGAACTTTTTTATCAATAGCAGCATTCTCTGCGGGCAATCCAAATGCATCCCAACCCATAGGCTGCAAAACATTAAATCCCTTAAGCCTCTTATACCTAGATACTGCATCTCCTATTGAATAATTTCGCACATGGCCCATGTGAAGATTGCCTGAAGGATAGGGCAACATTGATAAGCAATAATATTTTGGTTTTTTTGTATCAATATTTGCTTCGAATGTTTTCTGTTGATCCCAGCGATCTTGAACTTCTTGCTCTATCTCTTTGTAATTATAAAATTCTTTCATTCGATCAACTCTTCCTCAAGATATTTAATGTAGTAATCAATATTTTGAAAACCTTTATCCTCAAGAATTTTTAAGTGTAGCTTCTGATTAGTCTCTATGCCTTCTATGACTAATTCTGTTAGGGCCATTCTCATTTTGTTAATTGTATTTCTTCGATCACCGTCTTTTACAATTACTTCTGCGATTAAAGAATCATAATTAGATGGGACTTCGTATCCACTGTAGATTTGTGATTCAAATCTGACGTGGTATCCACCAGGTCTGTGCACTCTGGTAATCTTACCTGGAGAGGGAATGAAGGTCTCTGCATTTTCTGCATTTATTCTACATTGCATAGCATGACCATTTATTTTTAACTTTTCTTGATCCAAATCAAACTTATCTTCGAGAGCTAACAAAAGCTGAGCTTGGACTAAATCAACTCCAGTAATCATTTCAGTCACCGTATGTTCAACTTGTATTCTTGTATTCATCTCAATAAAGAAGAATTCATTGTTTTCATATAAGAATTCAAGTGTCCCAGCTCCTTTGTATTTAAGTTCGGAGCAAGCTTTTACACAGATATTTTGGATTTCATTTAATTTTTCTTGATTTAAATTTTTTGCAGGTGCTTCTTCAACAATTTTTTGGTATTTACGTTGTAAAGAACAATCTCTTGAGTACAAGTGAACTACTTTTCCTTTGCCATCTCCAAATATTTGTATTTCAATGTGTCTTGGTTTTTTTAAGTACTTTTCTATAAATACTTCGTCATTACCGAATGCTAGTTTAGCTTCATTTTGAGCACCAATTATTGAATCCCATAGTTCCTTTTTTTTATTTACCACTCGCATTCCTTTTCCACCGCCGCCAGCTGAAGCTTTAACAATCACAGGATAACCAATATCTTCAACTGTACTCTCAATTTGATTCTGTGATTCAATTTGCCCTACAAAACCTGGAACAACTGGTACTCCAAGAGACTCTATAAGCTCTTTTGCCTTGATTTTATCTCCCATAACATCAATTACTTTGGGCTCAGGTCCAACAAACTTAAATCCGCTTTCTAGACATTTTTCTGCAAATGAAGCATTTTCAGCTAAAAAACCAAAACCAGGATAAATTGCATCAGCTCCAACTAACTCTGCAGCAGAAATAATTGCTGCCTCGTTTAAGTAACTTTCTTTTGATGCTGCTGGACCAATGCAAATAGCTTCATCTGATAATTTCAAGTGTTTTTGATCCTTGTCTACAGTTGAATAAACTGATGCTACCTGATAACCAAGTTCTTTTGCTGCTCTCAAGGCTCTAATTGCAATCACTCCCCTGTTTGCAATTAGTATTTTTTTAGGATTTTTCAATTGATATTAACTCTTGACCAAATTCTACCGGTTCACCATCACCAATATTGATTGATATTATCTTTCCATCAAATTCAGATTTGACTTGATTCATCATTTTCATAGCTTCAATAATACAAACTGTGTCACCTTTTTTAATCGTTTGCCCCACTTCTACAAATGGCTCTTTATCAGGTGCTGGTTTTCTATAAAAAGTGCCAACCATTGGAGACATTATTTTTTCATAATTTTCTGAATTCATAGATTCGTCAATATGATCAGCATCATTGTTTGGTGTACTTATTTTCTCAGAAACTGAAGGAATTGATGTATGAATAATACTTTCCTTTTTTCTATTGATTCTTACACTTTCTTCACCTTCTTTAACTTCTATNTCATTCAAATCAGACTCTTGAAGCATTTCTATTAGTTTTTTTATTTTTCTAAGATCCATTTTCCCCCCTCATAATTTTTGTCAATGCAAACTCATAACCATCAAAACCAAAACCTACAATACATCCCTTAGCAATATCACTAAAGAAAGATGTATGCCTAAACTCTTCCCTTGCGAAAACATTAGAGATATGAACTTCATAAAAGGGAAAGTCAACAGAAAGTATCGCATCTCTTATTGAAATATTGGTATGAGTATGAGCCCCAAAATTAAATATGCCAAAATCATACTTTTCTTCTTTTTGTGTATGTATTTTATTGATAATCTCCTCTTCAGAATTACTCTGAAAAAATTCTAGATCTGCATCGTAATTTAAGGCATTTAATTTGCTTTCTAAGTCTGACAAGGATTCAGTACCATAGACATCTGTCTCTCTTTTTCCAAGCATGTTAAGGTTTACACCATTTATAATTAAAATTTTCATTTTTCGTACTTTAAAAGAATTTAGATATATTTTCAATGATTTTAACTACATTTTAGCGACAGAAAAAAATTACATATTTCTATTTTAAAATGAAAAAAATTAAAAAATCTATTAAAACTGATTGAAATTGCACTGTTAGGCTATAATATCTGGCCTAATACATTATGTTAAACAATCTTTTCCCAAATGTCAGGCCAAGACGTCTGCGCAAAAATAAAACTGTTAGAGATCTAGTTTCTGAAACAAAACTACTTAAATCAAAATTAATTCAACCTCTTTTTGTGTCTGAATCAATTTCTGAGAAACAACCTTTGGATTCAATGCCAGGACAATTTTTATTTTCAAAAGATGCACTGTTTATCGAAATAGAACAGCTGCTAAATTTAGGAATAAAAACTACAGCTATATTTCCAAATATACCTGAACGCTTGAAGGATGCTGATGGTACTAATGCTTTAGATGAAAAAAATTTCATGTGCAAATTGGTTTCAGAAATTAAAGCTCGGTATCCAGAGATAGTTCTCATAACAGATGTTGCTTTAGATCCATATACAACGTCTGGCCATGATGGAATCATAAAAAATGATGTTGTTGATAATGATTTAACGCTTGAAGCTTTAGAAAAAATGGCTGTCAATTTAGCTCAGGCAGGATCAGACATCGTAGCACCATCAGATATGATGGATGGAAGAATTGGAGTTATAAGAACTGCATTAGAGCAATCGGGCAATAAAGATACAATATTATTGAGTTATTCAGCTAAGTACTCTTCAAACTTTTATGGTCCTTTCAGAGATGCTATTGGATCAAAAAAAGCTGAAGGAATTTCAAAATCTAGTTACCAGATGGATAAAAGGAATCTCGAGGAAGCAATGAAGGAAGCTGAGCTTGATTTAAAGGAAGGTGCAGATATTCTAATGGTCAAACCAGGTATGCCTTATCTGGACGTAATTAATAAATTGTCTTTAAATTTGAGTGCTCCCATATTCGCATATCAAGTGAGTGGAGAATATGCAATGTTGCAGCAGGCTATTGACAAAAAAATATTTGAACATAATGTAATCCCTGAGACCTTAATAAGTCTCTTCAGAGCAGGCTCATCTTCGGTGATAACTTATTATGCGAAATGGGTGGCAGAAAATTATGACGACATCAGTTAATAGCGAAACATTTACAAGTGAAGTTTTAGAGCAAACAAAGCTTGTACTTGTTGATTTTTGGGCTGAATGGTGTGGTCCATGTAAACAAATTGCACCTACACTTGAAGAGCTGGCTGAGAAATATTCTGAAAATCTTTCAGTTTGCAAAGTTGATGTTGACTCAAATAGAGAGTTAGCTTTGCAATATAATGTAAGGAGCATTCCTTCATTGATGATTTTTAAGAACGGGGAAATGGTTGACAGTTTAATTGGTGCTGTCAGTCTTGAAGAGCTAGAAGATTTAGTAACAAGAAACTTCTAAATTACAAACAAATACATTATTATTGGTATTCGGATAATTCATTCCCACCAAACATCTCAATTTAAATTAATTTTATGAACGCATTAGAACTAAAACAAAAAACAACTAAAGAACTTTTAAACATTGCTGAGGAACATGGATTAAAGCATGTTTCAAGACAGAAAAAAGCAGATATTATTTTTAATATCTTAAAAACTATTTCCAAAGATGGTAAAGAATTGCTGGGAGGCGGTATTCTGGAAACCTTGCCTGATGGTTTTGGATTCTTAAGATCTCCTTGGGGCTCCTATCTCGCTGGACCAGATGATGTTTACGTATCTCCAAGCCAAATTAGAAAATTTAACTTGAGAACTGGTGATTTTGTAATCGGTAATATAAGACCACCAAGAGAACAAGAAAGATATTTTGCCTTAGTCCAGGTTGAGTCAATAAATGATAATGAGCCCTCGAAAACACAAGAAAAAATTGCCTTTGAAAATTTAACTCCACTTTTCCCGGACAACAGGTTTAGATTAGAAACAGGTTCTGGCAGTTCAGAGGATATTTCCCCAAGAATAATTGATTTAGTAGCTCCAATTGGTAAAGGACAAAGAGGTCTTATTGTTTCTCCACCAAAAGCAGGAAAAACGTTATTGCTTCAGAATCTCGCACAATCTATAACTAAAAATAATCCAGAAACTCATGTGATTGTTTTGCTTATAGATGAGAGGCCAGAAGAAGTTACAGATATGCAGAGAACAGTGGATGCTGAAGTGGTTGCAAGTACGTTTGATGAATCACCGCAAAGACATGTTCAGGTCGCAGACCTAGTGATAGAAAAAGCCAAAAGATTAGTTGAACATAAGAAGGATGTAGTGATTCTGTTAGATTCAATAACCCGTTTGGGTAGAGCTTACAACACAGTTCAGCCTGCGAGTGGAAAAATTTTATCTGGTGGTGTTGATTCAAATGCACTTGAGAGACCAAAAAGATTTTATGGTGCAGCTAGAAATATTGAAGAAGGTGGAAGCTTAACTATTATCGCAACAGCACTAGTAGAAACAGGCTCCAAAATGGATGATGTTATTTATGAAGAATTTAAGGGAACAGGAAATATGGAAGTTCACCTTGAGAGAAAAATTGCCGAGAGAAGAGTATTTCCTGCAATAAATATTCTCAGATCAGGAACAAGAAGAGAAGATCTGCTTGTTGATAAAGACGAACTAAATAGAGTGCATATGTTAAGAAAAGTTCTTAGTGAGCAAGAAGAAGTAGCAGCAACAGAATTCCTGATTTCAAAATTGAAAAATACTAAAACTAATGAGGAGTTTTTTGCCTCAATGACAAAGTCTAAGTCAAAGTAAGCTTAATCTCGTTAACTAAATCATCCGAAAAATAATCTATAACCCGAGACTCTTTTTTGTATGATTCAATAACATTTTGAATTCTTTCAGACACTGCTAAAAATTTTAAATTCTCTTGATCGTTATGAATATGTTTAAAATAAATCTCTGCAGATAAAGCACTTGAAAATATAACAAAATCTGAATTACAGAATTGTTTTTTTATTTCACTGTAGCTTCCAAATTTTTGTCTATTGTAAGTGTTAAGCTCATCAGCTTTCAGTGAGGCAGAATTAAGATACTCTGAAATAATTGATAATCCTCCTTCGCCTTTTATCACAAGAGTTTTTCCTGTTAGTTCAGACTTGTTGATTAAATTTATAACACCCTCAGAACTATATTCAGTATCGGGAATTTCCGCTACATAACCATGTTTTCGTAACTGATTGCTTGTCCCAGGACCCATAGCAATGATTCTTTTATCTTCAATTAAATTAATTTGGTCAAAATTAATTACTGCTGAAGGGCTCTGAAAAATAATATTCCTATAGTTTGAAAGATTAACTATCTGCTTAACTTTACATATTTTGTATAAAGGAATATTTATTATTTCATCGTATTCACGAGATGCTGGAAATGGTTTTGTATCAATAATTTTCATCTAATAATCTCAAACCACCCCTTTCCTTTATTTTAGTAACAAGATTCTTTATCGATTTATCAATAACACTAAACTCAGAGATTAGCTTTTCAGAGATAATCTCTTCCTCTCCATAAATTTCTATATCGCTTTCAATTGTATCGCCATTGATTTTTGAGCTAATAGAGAGAGCTGAATTACAAGTTGCATTTAAATGTCTAATAATTTTTCTCTCTATTTCAATCATTTGTAAAAGCTCCAAATTTTTAATGTGATCTAATAAAGTTTTTGTTTTTTTGTCATCAGACCTGCATTGAACTGCGATGATACCTTGGCCTATTGCCGGCAGAAAATTCAAATCAATGTAATTTTCATTAAGTTCTAACCTTTCAATACCCGCTCTAGCTAATATGATTGCATCGTACTGACCCTCATGGAGCTTCAGTAATCTAGTGTCAATATTTCCTCTTATCTCTGAACAATTTTTATTATTTAAAAAATGCTTACACTGTCTTTTTCTTCTGAGGCTTGAAGTTCCAATTTTGATGTTCGTTAAATCATCAGGATTAATTTCATCTTTATAAACCAAAACATCTGATCTTGATGGATGTTCTATCGCAGCGTAGATTTCAAGTCCTTTTGTGTCATTACAAGACATATCTTTCAATGAATGTATTGCTACATCAGCTTCGTAATTTAGTAAGCTAGTTTCAAGATCCTCTACAAAGTTGGCTTTATCGAAAAGATTCTCACCTTGTTTGCTTTTTTTATCGCCTTCAGTAAGTTGTTTTTTTATTTCAAAGTTTAGGCCTAACTCTTTAAGTTGATTCGTAAATATTTCCACCTGTTTCAAAGCCAATTTAGATGATCTAGTTGCTATTTTCATTGCGTAACCTCAAAGAGCCTTCCAAAAGAGTTTCCGGAAGAAGTCTCTTTTAGCAATTTTAAATGCTTATCATAATCTGAAAAATTAAAATTAGATTCCTCGATATAAATGAGTGTTCCAGCTTTAGAAAAATCAGAAATAATTTTTGGCAAAAGTAGATTTACATAATTCTTATTGAAAGGTGGATCCAAAAAAATTAAATCGAACACTGCGTCCTTAGTTCTTCTAACGTAATTTTCTGCACTTTGTTTGTGAAGTTTTACCTTGTCTAAGATACTTAGCTGTTCGCAGTTTTTATATAAAGTGTTGTACAGCTCCTGGTTCTGTTCAATAAAAACGACTTTTTTAGCTCCATTCGAAAGCGCCTCAATACCTAAAGAACCTGAACCAGCAAACAGATCAAGGCAAATTACATCTTCCTTCATGGGACGCAACCATGAGAATATTTGCTCTCTTACTCTTGCAGGTGTTGGTTTTAAATTTTTGTTTCGTATGGTTTTTATCAGTCTGCCCCCTAAAAAACCCGAAACTATTTTTATACTAGACATTATTTTTACACTCAGGCTTATTGCAGATACTTTTACCTTCGATTTGCTTTACATCCTCTTCAGAGATAAACATGCCACAGTTCTCACATTTGGTCATATCTTTAATATCTGAGTTTCTTTTGGCACTTTGGATGAAATTAATTACAAGTCTTTTTATCAGAAAACGTAAAAAGAAATATGCAATTGGAGCTATAACTCCAAAAACAATAAAGTTCATTTTAGTTTAGTGCTTCGACGCTAGAAACTTTTTCAGCGTATTCTTCGTAACCCAGTTCAATGAATGATTTTTTCATTATGTCCAAGGCTCTTTGTTTTTCTGTAGAGTTAGGAATATTTTTTAGAACATAATTAGCTCTATTTAAAGCTGCTAAATAAGCACCTCTTTTTAAGTAATACTCTGCTCCATCAAGTTCACTGCTTGCGATTAAATTCCTGAGAAAAATCAATCTTTCTCGAGCAGCATCAATATATTCGCTCTCTGGGTACCTTATTAAAAATTCTGTTAGATCAGCATAAGATTCCATGGCTCCTGTTATATCTCTTTTAGCTAAGCTCAAAGAGAAGATATTTCCTAAAAGACCCTCGTCAGCGTAGTAGCCTGTCATCCCTTTCATAAAATATGCATAATCGACATTGGTATTTCTTGGATAGAGTCTGATAAATTTTTCAGATGCGGCATAAGCCTGATCATAGTCACCACTCATATAGTAGGCATAAATCAAATCAGCTCTTGCTTGCTCAGCATAAACGCCAAAAGGATAAAATCTTTCTATTCTTGCAAGAGAATCAACAGCGCCTAGGTAGTTTTGAGCATTAATTCTATCCTGTGCCATTCTGTATAACTGAACTTCAGGTGGTTCAGCTTCTTCTTTCTCATTACTGGCACAACCAATCAAAATTAGAATAGAGATTATCAGTATTGGAAACTTATTTTTCATTAATAATATTTAATTGCATTAAACTTAAAAAACAATGATATCAAAAAGATTTCAAATTGACGAAGAGAATTCTAACAAGCGCATAGATATTTTCTTAGCCAATAATTTAGACACTATTTCAAGAGGAATAGTTCAACAATTAATTGCAGACGGCAAAGTAACAGTTAACGGCAAACCAACAAAACGAAATTACCTGCTTAAACTCTCAGATATCATAGAGATCACATTTGAACTTCAAGCAAATGGTGAAGATGAAGCTCAGGATATTCCAATTGATATTATTTTCGAAAATGATGATTTTTTTATCATAAATAAGAATTCAGGACTTACGGTTCATCCTGGTGCAGGTCAAAAAGATCAAACGCTTATTAATGGCATTTTGCATATCAGAAAAGAGCAAAGAGAGATCCCACGATATGGTCTAGTTCATAGATTGGATAAAGATACAAGCGGTTTGATGGTGTTAGCTAAAAGCTTAAAATCGCACACAATTTTAACTGAACTGATTCAGGCTAAAAGTGTTCAAAGAAAGTACTATGCCTTAGTTCATGGCGCACCTATTTCGGGACAGACTATTGATTTGCCAATTGGTCGTCATCCAAAAAATAGATTACTGTTTTGCGTAAAAGATGGCGGTAGAGAAGCAATAACCCATTTTAGAATTAAAAAAAGATTTAAGAACTTCTCATTGCTTGACGTAGAGCTTGAAACAGGAAGAACGCACCAGATTAGAGTTCATCTAAATCATATTGGACACCCCATTGCAGGCGACGTTTCTTATAACAAAATTAGGATTTGGAAAGATGCAATTCCTAAAGAACTGGAAGTTATCAATAATCTTCAAAGACAAGCTCTCCATTCATATAGCCTAAAGTTCCATTTTTTGAAAAAAGAATTTTGCTTTGATTCAAAAATTCCTAATGATTTAGAAAAAACAATGGAGGTGCTCGAAAAGTGAATACCATTGAAGTTGATGAATTTAAATTTTTAGAAGTTTCAACCAATCCAAATATTCTTATTTCCTTAAAAGGTGAGAAGAATTTTTGTGAGTTGAATCTGAGCGATAAATCAAATTTTTTGAAAACAAATTTTGGATTAGATGGATACTCCGAGTATGAGCAAGTACATGGTGTCTTGGTAGATGGGCTAGATGCATCTGAGAAAAATGAGTTTGACGGATTCATTACAAAAGAGAAAAATCATGCATTTGCAATTAAAACTGCAGACTGTATTCCATTAGTAATGTGGGATGATAAAGAGGAACTTCTGTGTGGATTGCATTGTGGTTGGAAAGGGTTACAGCAAGGAATAATTGGAAAAGCTTTAGAAAAAAATAAATATCAAAACCTTACAAAATCATATATTGGCCCACATATTTCCAAGAACTATTTCGAAGTTAAACAAGACCTAATCAATAAATTTTTGCAAGCTGAGTGTGATATTGAGCCTTTTTTAACACGCAGAGGAGGTAAAATTTTTATGGATTTACGTCAATTTTGTATGGATGAATTACATGAGTATGGTGTAGAAATTTTTACTAATTTTTCACCTTGTTCTTACACAGAAATTGATCATTTTTTTTCTTGGAGAAGAGATCCGGGAAACCCTCTTCGAAACTTAACTATAGCTTGGTTATAATTATTAAAAATTAATCAAAAAAATCCTTTCTTTTTTCTTTGAAAGCTCTATAATTTGTCATTCCCCTCAAAGAAGGGGTCGATCTAATTGAGAACAATTTAGTCACTCGTGTGAGTGCCCAAAAAAATTTCCACTTAATGTGGAAAAAAAAATTTCCATCTTTTGATGGATAACAGTTTATTTGAAGAGTTTGATCATGGCTCAGATTGAACGCTGGCGGCAAGCCTCATACATGCAAGTCGAACGAGAAAGCATCTTCGGATGTGAGTAAAGTGGCGGACGGGTGAGTAATACATAGGAATCTACCCAATGGCGGGGGACAGCTCGAGGAAACTCGAATTAATACCGCATAATCTCTACGGAGTAAAGAGGGCTTCGGCTCTCACCATCGGATGAGCCTATGCAAGATTAGCTTGTTGGTAAGGTAATGGCTTACCAAGGCAACGATCTTTAGCTGGTTTGAGAGGATGACCAGCCACATCGGGACTGAGACACGGCCCGGACTTCTACGGAAGGCAGCAGTAGGGAATATTGGACAATGAGCGAAAGCTTGATCCAGCTATGCCGCGTGTGCGATGACGGCCCTCGGGTTGTAAAGCACTTTAGGTAACGAGGAAAAGTTAAGTGTTAATACCACTTAACCATGACGTTAATTACAGAATAAGCACCGGCTAAATCCGTGCCAGCAGCCGCGGTAATACGGATGGTGCAAGCGTTAATCGGAATTACTGGGCGTAAAGCGCGCGTAGGTGGCATACTAAGTTAGATGTGAAATCCCGGGGCTTAACCTCGGAACTGCATCTAAAACTGGTAAGCTAGAGTACTAGAGAGGAAAGTAGAATTCTTAGTGTAGCGGTGGAATGCGTAGATATTAAGAGGAATACCAATGGCGAAGGCAACTTTCTGGATAGATACTGACACTGAGGTGCGAAAGCGTGGGGAGCAAACAGGATTAGATACCCTGGTAGTCCACGCCGTAAACGATGATAACTAGCCGTTGGAATTTTCAGTGGCGCAGCTAACGCAATAAGTTATCCGCCTGGGGAGTACGGCCGCAAGGCTAAAACTCAAATGAATTGACGGGGACCCGCACAAGCGGTGGAGCATGTGGTTTAATTCGATGCAACGCGAAA
>FUFK010067330.1_pt1 | contig 26437 bp, 16 predicted proteins | sample 1021851 | NCBI WGS metagenome assembly FUFK01 (sample SAMEA51879418, study PRJEB19060) | metagenome
TTTTATTTATATCAGCCAAAACTACGCAAGCATCCTCTTGCATCAACCTTATTGCAGATGCTTTTCCAATAGCGCCTGCACCGCCAGTTATAAAGGCTACTTTTCCTGCTAGACTTTTAGGAGATGGCATTCTTTTTAATTTTGCTTCTTCTAATAACCAATACTCAATATCAAATGCCTCTTGTTCTGGAAGNCCAACGTATTGGTCAGCTCGATCTGCNTCTCGCATGACATTAATTGCATTTACATAAAACTCACCAGCAATNCGAGCTGTACTTTTGTTCTTTGCAAAAGTAATCATTCCCACTCCAGGAATTAAATACACAACTGCATTCGGGTCACGCATGGGTGGACTGTTTTTGCGCTTACATTTTTTATAGTAATTTGTGTAAAGTTTGCGATATGAGTTTACTTGNCCATCTAGCTGATCAATGGTAGATGTAATAGCTTTATCCAAACTTTTTAAATTTGGGTCAAAATTTATAACAAGAGGACACATTTTAGTCCGAAGAAAATGGTCAGGACATGAAGTTCCAATATNTGCAAGTTTGTGTAGTTTTTTGGAATTCACAAATTCCAAGACACTCTTGTCATCTATAAAGTGCCCAACTTTATATTCATCTGTTTTAATTTTCCCTCTTAGGTGAGGCATTAATTTAGATGCAACCTCAATTCTCTCAGATTGACTTAGAGTTTTTTTATATTTGGCTCCACCAAATGCTTCTTTAGTCTTATTCTTTTCAAACCAATCAGCAGCACGCTGAATAGTAGATAATGTCAGCTCATAACATTCTTTTGATGTTTCACCCCATGTAAANAATCCATGCTGGCCTAATATAACTCCTTTTAATTTTGGATTGGACTTAGCAATTTTCTCCAGCTTCAATCCTAAATCAAAGCCAGGTCTTTGCCACTCAATCCANGCCATATCTTCCCCAAAAATAATCTTTGTCATTTTTTTGCTGTTTTTCATACAAGCAACAGCTATTGCTGCGTCTGGATGTGTATGGTCAACATGCTTGTTAGGAATAAAAGCATGTAATGATGTATCAATACTTGCTGCCCTTGGATTTAAGTTAAATGTGCAATGAGGTAAATAATCAACCATTTCATCTTCATATTTCAAACCTCTATAAAGTTCTTTTAATTTATTAAGCTTATCCATATACAAAGTTGAGAAGCCATCTAAATTCATACTCCCAAGATCTCCGCCAGAACCTTTTACCCACAAAACATTCTGATTTTTTCCAGTCAGAGTATCAGGCATTTCTATTTTTGCTGAGGTATTTCCTCCCCCAAAATTTGTGATTCGAAGATCTGATCCCAAAAGATTTGAACGGTAAAGCAGCAGCTCGGGTTCGCTCATTTTTGAAGCTAGTTTGTCATTCCATTTGTTTTGAAGCTTTTTTGTCATTTACNCCTCGTTGTAATTTATTTACTACTCAATTAGCTTAAAAATTTAAACCTAAATTTACGATTATCATTATTTCACATTTTGTCTGCTGCATAAAGTTACTGCTTTGGTAATAAACGTAAGAGTATATACTGGTAAAAACGGTTATGCGGAGAATTTTATGTCAGTCTGAAGACTTCGTGGAGCTCATCTGATTTCGGACTGTAATCTGGGTTAGCTGGCATTATGTCACTCATATATTTCCACCATTTTTTGCAAATATCAGTATTAGCTAAATCATTCCACTTAACTTCACTTTCTATTTCAAGATAAGCAAAAAGTTTACTTGAGCTAGANTCTAAAAATATCGAATACTTTTTAACCCCATGTTCTTTTAACGCTTTTTCAAGTTCAGGCCAAATATTATCATGCCTCAATTTATATTCATTTTGTTTATCTGGAGCTACAGACATTACAAAAGACTTACGTATCACTTCTTTAGCTAATTCTGTTTTATTTTCCATCTGAGGATATTTAAATTATTTTAGCCAGTGGGATTCAATTCCTAATATTTTAGAAAGCTTTTCTAGTTTATCGCCTATGTGGCCAACTCCAATAGCACAGTGATGTGAAGGACCACCTATAGACCATTCATTCATAAAATCTCTTGCTCCCATTGGAAATTTGTATCTGCTATTGGTGTTACCTATTGCAAGAACAGGACCCTCTACTGATTCTCCTTCAACAAATTGAAGGGAAATTTTACCATTTCGATGCTGAACAACTGAAAGAATAGTTATCGGTCCATGCTTTACCGTCATTTGAATAGATAAACCATTTCCAGGTTTGCCATGATATACAGGTAGTGGGACAAGGGAAACTTTTCCCTCTGCAATTGCAAAATGCGCAGGTCCATCATGTCCAAGATATACAACATCATCAACATAATCTGATAAATAAAATTCAGAAAAAGATCCTCCAGCGCCGAATAGATCCATTATTTTCATTGCTTGAACATTTTTAATTTCACACTCACCGGCACTAGGTACATTTCTTCCTGTAAGAAGAGTATTTCCAGCAATAAGTGAAGTTACAATATCTTCATATTCGCCAGAGCCCTCATAGTAGTAAGCTAGAGAACCAAGTTTATGCTCATTTATTAACTTATCTAAAGCTACTGAAGTCTTTGCAGCTCTCTCTATTTCTGAATGATCACACTCCTCTGATACATTAAATTTGTTTCCAAATTCATTTATCTTATCTTCCAATTCTTGCTTTGTTACAGATTTACGAAATTCAAACAGTTCACACATCTCAAGCATTTCAAAATGATTCCCAAATACAGCAGATTGTTGGGTAAGGTCACTGTAAACATCAAGCATTCCGCCGTAATAGTTACCTAAAACTCCTACACGATTGGTTCTCATAGCCAAAGCAACCCTTGCAGCATCAACCCAATCATTTATCTCTTGCCAAACATAATCTTCTTGCAGGTACCCAGAAACTATTTGATACTCTACTCCAGCTCTATTAAATACTGATGCCAGTTCTGGTAATGAACATGATTGACAATGCTCTAACCACTTACCTGTCATTACACCTCTGTCACCAAGGGCATTGAAAGATTTGTAATCTAATTGTGCGACGGGCTGTAAATTAAGTATCACGATTGGAACTTTTGCCTTTTGAACAACAGGCAAAACGGTAGATGATAAAGCATAGGTTGAAACGAAAAGAAAAATAATTTCTACGTCAGCTTGTTTAAACTCTTTAGCTGCAAATTGTGCCTTTTCAGTATTATCTACCATGCCTAAATCAACGACATCTGTACCCATACCATTTAACTTTTTGCTTATTTCGCCATGATATCCCTCTAGATTATTCAATAATCCATCGAATTGATCCCAATATGTATCAAGGCCTATAGAGAAAAGTCCAATTTTCATATATCAATAAAATACAGTCTNTTTTTCAAATTTCAGTTTACCAAAGCATTTGTCGAAAGTGTATTTCCCCAACCAATCACAATCATGCTCAAAATTAATACAGACAAACCTGCTATGTTCCAGGTTTGAGTTTCTCTACTTACACCTTTCCATTCACGAAGGGCTAGGCCCCAAAAAGTGCTGAAGATAATTATACTTGCCATATGTAGACTCCAACTAGAAAACTCATATTCTCCCATTAATGTTGTTCCTGCACCGTAAAAGAAGAATTGTAAATACCATGTAGTTCCAGCTATCGCACAAAAAATGACATTTACAAAAATCGTAGACGAAGTAAGTGTTAATACACTTCCATCCTCAGATTTTGATACGCCAAAAAATTCTTTCCAAGTATTGTTTCTATAAGATAATATTGCGCACCAAATTAAATTTGTTACAAACCCACCGGCAAGCACCACAATCAAAACAGGTAAATTTTGCCATAATGAAGGTCCACCAAATTCAACTGTTAAATCTGCAATTGGTTTTCCTGCTACAAATGCATAAGCCATAAATGAACTCATTATCCCTGAAAATAAAGCAATCAATGCACCTTTAATGAAACCAAATTCACTACTATCGACAATTTCTTTATTCTCTGAGAGCTCTTTTTCTTTTCTAATGCCCGATTTTCCACTCAATGCAATGCCACTTAAGCAAATAAACACACCAAGTAACAGAACTTGGCCAGATGTTGTTTTAACTATATTAAATAATTCTCCACTAAATAATGGTGGAACAAGCGTTCCAAGGACAGCACTTATACCTAATACTAAACAGTAACCTAATCCAATACCTAAATAACGTAAAGTTAAACCAAAGGTAAGTCCNCCAACACCCCATAACATTCCAAAAAGAAATGTCCAAAATATAGAACTTAAATCAGCTTGTGCTAATACTTCTAAGGTTTGCGGAACAATAATTAATGCAAGTGCCCAAGGCGCAGCAATCCAACTAAAAAAACCACCTATNATCCAAAAAGTTTCCCAAGACCAACCTACAACCTTTTTAAATGGTATATAAAAACTTGCTGCAGCCAAACCCCCAACAGCATGNAGGAGNACCCCNAAAAATGGAGATGACTCTGCTGGTGTTAAANCATCCATTGTTTCTTTTTAGAGTTAATTAATAATACGTCATCATTTTAATCTGCATGACAATCTATGAAAAGGTTTTACTTAAACAAATTATTTGTCTAAGCAATTAATTCTTTACTGAAATATACTCCCTGAGATCACTGAGTTCACTTTGACTAACAATCCAACGTTTTAATCTTATNCTGTCTTGATGATAATGACCTTTAATCATGGTCCCATAAGTAAGATTCACTACATAATTACCTTTTTCTTGATTCACAATAACTTCTGGCACCATGATGCCTTGCCATCCATCATCTGTTTCCATGTAACCAACTGGCTTCCAGTCTTGTCCATTTAAAGAAACAGCCCAAGTAATTTTTCTACTTCCCCAACCTTTTTCGGGAGCTTCAGGATGCACTGGATCTCCAAATCCTAAGTAAAGTTCTTCAATCTTAACAACATCTGGATTTGGAAAATTTTTTAATGCTGGTTTAGCCATACCTCTCTTTATGTCCCAATCATTTTTTACCATAAAATTTTCACTATTTTCTGCATAGAGTGTATGGAAATTGTCTTTTACATATGCATCAAACCATANTTTGAATTTACCATCTTCAAATATTAAAGAAGGACGATGGTATGAACCAAACTCGTGCATATAATCTCCTTTTTTCATTGGAGATTGCCCCCATTGTGGATCGTAAATTAAAATTGGCTCCTCAGATTTAATCCAGTTTATGCCATCTTGCGATGTTGCCCCCATCACAACACTTATATCGCTATCAGTATCACCAGATTGACCGAATGGTATGCCATCTCTGTTATGGCCAGTTGCGCTGTAAGCCATATAGTAAAGGTCATTATGACGTATTACTGATGGATCTCCATTATGCCAATTATCATAGTTGTTTGGCCCTCCAGCTAAAACAGGGACCCATTGATCTATAAACTTATCGGTTGTCCATTTTGCAGATCCATCTAAGTTATCACCACTGTATACTAACCATGGACCAGTTAAAGTTTTTGATTTTGCAGCATAAATAGCATCACAGCCTGCATAACCCTCATTACACTGGTCTTTTACCCAGCCAAAAAACCAACCTTTAAATGGATACTCTACATCATCAGGTTCATGATTAATGTGCAAATTGTACATATTGATGAAGTTTGTGATTAATTTATCGCCAACCTGTTCCCACTCATCCGTCTTATCAACTGCGAAACCATACACAGTATTGTTGATTTTTTCTGTTGATAAATCCCCATATAATTCTGCAAATGTAAGATTTGACTTCTTACTTCCGGGGCTTTCACATGAAGATAGAAGTANTAAAAAAATGAAAAATGAGAAGTATCTCATCATTGATTACTTTCATCTACTTTAACGATCTTTACAGGCCCAATAAGTCCAGATGGCTGGAGTTTTGGCGGCTCTAGTTTAATATCACCAAAGTCAGATGCCGCCTTTAGGTATGTAGTAAAAGTGTAACGACCTGCCTTATATTCTTTACCTTCTAGAAGACCTGAAGACCATTTCAATGTGCGGACATCTTTATCCTCAGCTAAAGTATCACCAATTAAACGATTTTCCCAAGAATTGGCGACTTCGACTTTAAGAATATTAGCTTTAGATTTAAGAGCAGTTTTAGTAGGCACCCTCCATGGCGATGTCCAAACAGTACCTAAGTCTTCACCGTTAAGGGTAACTCTTGCCATTTCATATGTTGGGCCAAGCTCTATAAAGTAGTTATCTTTTGGTTTTATTTCTGCTTGTACATCGAATGTTTTGGTATATGTTGCTTTGCCTGAGTAGTGCTTAACCCCAGGCTCTGTATGATCCTTCCAATCAACCAAGCTCTCAAAAATAATATTTTCCGGGCCACCACGTTTNGGATCAAATGAAACAGACCACTCTCCATCAANAAGTTTTACATCATTAAAAGTTTGGAAATTTTTACCGTTAGATGGAAACCCTTTATCATCTTTTCCAAAAACAACAAAATAGCTTTCATGCGCTTCAAATTGCAATGGTATAGTTGTTTTGTCCCCTCTATCAATAAAGTTTGGTAGACTTCTTCTTTCACCTGTTTCAGAATGCCATAATTCTGGTGTCATGCCAGATACACGAAAATCTGCATCAACACTTACTATGCTGTCGGAAGTATTTGCGACAAAATAAATATCTCGGTCATTTGTTTTTCGATGAGTAAATCTAATGGGTGCTCCTCCAACTGAAAAATCTTCATCAAGTCCGATCTCTTTTAAAAGATTAGCTGTTTTAACATATGAAGGATAAAACTCCTCTTCATCATCTTTCTTGAGGTAAATATCTTGTCCCCAATAAACTGTACCTTTTCCTACTTTTCGCGCCGTTAAAGATACAGGCAGATCTAGACTGCCCCATAACTCTGTTGCAAGCTCTACCACCTTTGCATCACTATCGGGATAATTAACAAGACTAGGTGATTTAATTGGTGGATTTCCAATTATGGTTGCACCTTCTTTAACAAAACCAATGATTGCCTCAAGAGTTTCAGGTGTCATAGTATCCAATTTAGGTAAAATCATTACTTTGTAGCTCGATGCATTCTTGAAAGCAATTTGACCATCTTTAATAGAGGCTCGGTTGATTAAAATACGTGGTGATACAGCGTCAAATCCATAGCCACGTTTATCCTTCAATAGTCCGGTTCCCAATAATGCATCTGCGGGTGGCCAGAAGATATGTGGTACGCCCTCTGGTGTTAAATATAAGATATCTGAAACAGTAACTCCTTGCTGCAAAAGGTATGATGAACGACTAATGTAATCGTGATATGCAGGAAGCATGTCCCACCAATTTTGGTGACGATGCCAATTTGATCCATGAGGTCCCATAGACATTCCAGGCAATGCCTCATTCCCTAGAGGCTGATGTTGGAATGTATGAAAAATAAAATTAGTTACTCCAAATGCGAGTGCCCAGTCAGTTTGATTTTTCATTTGTCCNGGATATGCGTGAAAACGATTTGGTATTACAGAAGTGAAGGCTTCNACTGGCACCTCTGACTTGCCCATTGTATGAGCGATACTTGTTGCTTCAATACAACTATAAAGACTATCAACCAAATCACTATTTCGGTAATCCCAAAATTCACAACTTGGAATATCAGCAACTGAACCAAGATCAAGATTTCCTGCTGGATTCATATCGTAAGGTTGGTTTGAGTACGCCATATCATGCTCATGTGCCTTTGCTTTGATTACCTCAACATAATTTTCAATGACTAGCTCCTGTGCAGTTTTACGTAAATCCCATAAGAACCTCTCTGTTTTCTCTAAACTATCTACTACCATACCTGCATAAGCTGGGTAAAAAGGTTTTGGATCATAACCTCGGCGATTAATGAATTCTTCTTGAAATGATTTCGACCAATTTTGAGAACTCATTTCCCAACTATCTAAATGAATACGAGTCCAACTACTACTTAACTCTCTTGGCCCTATACGATCTAATAGCTTTTGTTGAAAGTTATTCCAATGTTTCTCATAAGATTCAGGATTAAATTTATCAGTTTCAAAACCATGTCCTGGTGTAGGAGCAGGTCTTGTAGTTTGGCCTGTGGTGCGTGAAACAAAACGCATAATTGTCCAATTTCCTTCTGGCACTTCCCATTCTAATGTTCCATCTGCTGACATCAGATTAGATAAATCAATAATCATATCTTGATTAATAACACTTTCTTCTTTGAGTTCCTTGTATGTTGCATCTGAACGTACATATCTAGGAATATGTTTCCAAATTGAATAAGGCTGTGTCTCTTTTAATGTTTTCAGATCAAGTTCATCAATGACTACATCATCTGATGGTGTGGGAAAAGCAAGAACAGAAACATCTTCATACCAATCTTCACGAACCTTTATCCATTGTTCACTCATACCTGCAAAATAATTTGGTTTAGGAGGCTTCGGTACAGCAAGTTTACTTTTAAAGCTTTTTGGACCAGAAATTTCTGTTACACCAGCAACTAAATGTTGCATTGAATCTTCAGGTTTCACCCATGGACCTCCACTTCCAGCCCAGCCAGGCCCTGTACCTAAAATAAGTTCTATTCCTAGACGTTTTGTTGTTTTCACAGCATGAACAAAATTATCTTGCCATTCTTCACTCATAAAATTTACAGGACCTCTTGGCACACCAATATTTACCTCAAGAAATACAACTTTTCCTATGCCCGCGCGAGCCATAGCCTCAAGATCAGCAGTCATTTCATCACGATTTTGGTTGCCGTCCATAAAATACCAATACACNCCAGGTCTTGTGCTGTTAGGAGGAATAAGAAAATTTTCAGCAAGAGCATCACTTTCAACAATGGATTCATTTGATTCTAATTTTTGAACATTAGGTTGGCANGCTGTAATTGAAAGNGTCAAAATTAAAATTTGCCAATTGACCATTCGGNNTTTNNTNTAGCAGTTTATTAAGTATCTTTTCATTTTCTTACCTCTCATTATGATGTAGTTCTATTTATTCTTGCCCAAATTACTGCAGAAATAAAATAAATAACCGTAACCATAAATAACATTGATTTAAATTGACCAATATCTCCGCCGTTGTATGCAAAAAAAGCTAGCACTACACAAATACCTAAAGCCAAATATGAAACAATTTCACAAACTCGTGACGATAAATTTGCTGGCTTAGATTCACCTTGCGTAAAATTAGAAACTTTATTTTCTTTTAAATATTTTGACTCTTCATGTTTGCGATTGAGCTCGATTTTTTCGAACTTTAATGCCTCCTCATATTTTTCTTTAGCTCCAAGTTTACTCGCCAAAAATATGTACAAAAATGTTGCGAAAATCCATATTGGTATTAATAAAAAGAATAAATGAATGATACCTGCTCCCTCTAAATATAAAGCAAGAATCATAGACGCAATCCATGTAAATAATGCCGCATAATTTGTAGAGTTGCCTTTATATTTTGACCAATAACGAGTTAGACCCAAATTTGAGAAAAGCCAATGCTCGGCCACAATTACAGCTCCGATTGGTGCTAATAAAATTCCCATAAATCCTACAAAATCTATCAATTTTGTAAATACAAATGGAAAGCAAGCAATGATAGTTGTGATCACACCCACTATAGTTGTGGCTTTTTCTCTACTTAACTTTGGAAATAGTGACTGAAATGCAAGACCAGCTCTATATATAGTTGGATTAGAAGTAGTCCACCCAGCTATAACTACTGCAATAATTCCTGCAAAACCTAGAGATTGAAATGCCACCCCACCAGCATCAAGTTGTGAGATGCTTGTTCCAAGAAGTATGGCAGCACCAGCACCCATTATGCCTGCACAAACCCATGCAATGTAATGTCCAATAAACATCCCAAGAGCTGAGAAGTATCCATAGCTAGATTTNCGTGCATACCTNAACAAAGTCATGTCTCCCATTGCACCATGCATGCTTAGATTACAAATCCAAGCAAAAGCAGCAACATGCCAAAAACCGTATTCAGATTCTCTGGATACATATATATGTTCATTAGCGACAATCAAAAAATCTGAAAATGAAACAACTTTTTCCACTCCCTGAGTTGCAGATATAAGAACTGGTAAAGTAGCTATTGCCCCAACTACAAACATCAAAATCATCCAAGGGGCACAGATCTCAGCAAATCTTGCCACTCCTCTAAATCCTTTAACAGCAACATAGACAACTATAGCTCCAACTGCTAGTGCAACAAGAACAAAGGCACTACTTGTAGGGTACCATTCAACTTGTGCGGGTATACCAAATGGAATCCGAATCGCAGATGCAGAAACTGTTATCATCGCGCCAGCTAAAATTGAAAATAAAATGCAATTTACAATGCTATATAATTTTATAGTTCCACGACCAGCAATTTTCTCAAGGTATGCATAGAGAGTTAGGCGTGTATCAGTCGCTATTGGCGCTGTAACAAGAGCCCATGTCAATACTGCTAAAAAATTTCCTAGCAATAAGCCAATCAAAATATCAAAAGTAGACACTCCCCAAGAAACAAACAGAGCACCAATAACAAACTCTGTTCCAGCCACGTGTTCGCCAGCATAGTTAGCTGCAAATTTTTTACCTGGTTGTAATTTATCTGGTGTAATTGGTGAGAAATCAGAAGAATTTAAATCTTGCATGTCTTTTGATCTTTTTTATTTCGAAGTCTTTAGTCTTGCTTGCTTGCTTATGAAGAAGCCCGCTTTAAAAAGCGGGCACCTTCAAAAAACAAACTTATGGGTTTATAAGTTTTTTAAAATGAAACCCTCACGCCAAATTCGTACATAGGTCCCCATGCAATGGATGCAACGTTTCTATTAAATCCGCCCTGACCAATATGACGAGAATACGAATCTGTAAGGTTTATACCTGAAACAAACACTGATACAGGGATATCCTGTACATTAAATGAGTAGCTAGTGCTAGCATCTAAAGATGCATACTCATCAATGAAAACTGGACTTACTGCTGGAAACACTCCAGAACCAGTACTTGTCAACAAGTGTTCGTCGCGATAGTTGTATGCTACCCTTGAGCTGATACCATCTTTTTCATAAAAAACAGCTAAGTTATAACTAACTTCAGATAAACCAGGGAAAGGTAAATTTTCTCCAGTGATCTGACTNGTAGACATTGAAGTACTGTCTACATAAGTATAGTTAGCAAGCACACCAAGCCCATCGAATGCCGCAAAGTTATGACTTGCAGATACTTCAAGGCCTTTTATTTCAGCTCCTTTTCCATTTACAGGAGTTGAGAATCTGTAAATTTGACCGTCACCAAATAGATCTCTTGCAACAATTTGATTTTCTACAAAAGATTCAACTTCTTTAAAGAAAAGTCCTGCAGCAAAAGCTGTGTCATCTGATGGGTAGTATTCAAGAATAACGTCAACTTGATCTGCTCTAAATGGATCTAACTCTGGGTTACCACCAGAAGCCTCTAATTGAACTGAATTATAGGTTAGTCTAGGAACAAGATCAGTAATTGTCGGTCTTGAAATTACACTTGACCAAGCAAGTCTAGCTGTCAAAGTATCACTTATATCCAACCTTAAATTTAAAGCTGGCAAGACATCTGAATATTTACCATCAAATGACACTGGGTCATTTTTATCAGCATTACCATAACCATTGGTATCTGTTTCAGTAGTTACCCATCTGATTCCAAAATTACCTGATAGAGGCATGCCCTCCCAAACTGATTCAAAGTTTGTTTGAATATAAGCAGCTGTAATGGATTCTTCGATATTCCATACCTTTCCATAAGTAAGTATTGATTCATCGTAGTTTCTAAGAGCCTCTAATTCAGCGGCTGTATAAAATACGCTATTTACCAAATCAGTATCTGGAACATAAAATGTACTTGGAATTCCTGGAGGGTTTGAACTATATATGTCGCCGAAAGAACCAGGAATAAGAACCATTACATTTGCTAGAAAAGCATCATAAACAGCATCATTCCCAACATGAGCTCTTGCAGCATCAAGGCCAAAGAAGTTCCTTGGCAATTCTACTCCAACACTATCAAAGGATGTACCTCGAGATTGTACTCCAAACTCAAATGAGTTTATTGCTCCCATATCAACCAAGTACTCAANATCGATTTGAGCTAAGCTCTCATCCTGTTCAATAAGTTGTTGAGAGTGGGTCATTAAAAACCAAGGTAAGTTGGCAGCATTTGAACCAAAACTGTAGTCAAAGTCAGACTGCCAAATGTTATCACTTCCATGTTGACTGAAGCTTACAGGTCCTGTTGTAGGAGTCATAGGCACAGCATTAAATAGTGGATTATCGTATGTTCCTGCAGATGAACCAAACAGTCCGCTGACATTTACATCATCAGAATAATTCCATTTTGTAGTAAGTGAAACTGTATCAGTTTCTCTGAGCTCATCAAACTCAGAGGAAAGTGTTTGAAACCAAGCATTAGACACGTCATATCCAACAATTGTGTCATCTCTTTCAACAATGTTTGTTGCTGGTGCAACCCAGTTAATAAAATTATTTACAAAATTATGTACTTGGTTATCTCTTTCACTGTGTGTAAGATCCAAAATTAACTCTAAGTCATCGTTTGGTCTAAATTGAGCAGCTCCAATGTAAGCGCTACGTTCTTCAGTAACTATACTTTGGAAATATCTTGGTAAGTGTGGGAAATATTCACTGTTTCCGTCGCCATCTACATCATAGTAAGACCAAAATAAGTCCTCTAGAATATCTGCTCTGGTGTCATGCTGTACTCCATGATAAGTGAATGATGCACCAAACTGTTCATTAAAAGTATTGCTAACAAAGAAGCTAGTTTCAGGAGAGTATTCATCAGAAACAGTTGTATCTATTCCTGGGCCACCTCTCATTTTTAATGAACCTAAAAATTGCATTCCCTCTTCGTCAAAAGGACGTCGAGTAACAATGTTAATCCAGCCACCCACAGCACCGTCAGTCATGCTTGCTGTAGGCGATTTAATTACATCAATACGTGAAATGAAGTCTGAAGGGATATTTCTAAAGTCAGCTTCCCTACTTGTTCCAGTACCAGCAAATGCCATTCCATTAATTTCAGCACGATTTAAATCAGCACTGAGACCTCTAATTGCTACACGAGAACCCTCACCTCGATCTCTATCGATCTGAATACCGGTAACACGTTGAAGTGCTTCTGCGACATTTGAGTCTGGAAGTTTACCTACATCCAATGCAACTATCGAATCGACAATACGATCAGAGTTCTTTTTAACATCTGTCGCTGTCTTTAAACTGGCTTTATAACCAGTAACTACAACTTCTTCAATATTTTCATCTTCATCATCAGCTTGTCCAAAAGCTAAGCTGGAAAACAAAAATACTGGAGCTAGTAAAAGAAAAATATTCAGAACCTTTAGGTCCTTTATACATTTGAAAATCATATATATTCCCCCNTGTCTGNATATATATATACTTATATTTATACCATCATAAAATAAGAGATACAAATATATTTTGCTCCTATAGATTGATGTAAATTTTAGTTTGATTTACCTAAACAAAAAAACGCGAATAATTGTTTTAATTTTTATTACAGAATTCTCTTAAAGCTAGTGATAATGTGGAGCTAAGCAGAATCGAACTGCTAACTCCTGACTGCCAGTCAGGTGCGTTCCCAATTACGCCATAGCCCCTTTAAGATTTAAAGGTTTATTTTAATCACTAAATCTCTCTAAATTAATGACTATAACCCCTTAATAAACTTGTAAATTTTACTTTATTTCTTGTAGAATGTTATTAAATTTGAGGATAAATAGTTTTCTTAAATAGTTTTCTAGGGGGTCCAATGAAACTAAGATTAATTTTAACACTACTTATACCGTTTTTAACGCTGTATATTAGTGCTCAAGATTCTGATACTGAAGAAGTAGAAGAAGTCGTTGTAGTTGGTTCACAAATTAAAGGTGCAACCATAACTGATGCTTTACCAGTGACTGTTATATCAACTGAAGAAATTGAAGGCTTCGGTGTTGATTCTGGTGACGATTTGATATCAAACCTTGCTGAAATGGGTACAAACCAATTTAACCAAGGTGACTTTAATGGTGGTTATAACGCCAACAGAGGGGATGTCGGTTCATTTAACTTAAGAAACGTTGGTACAGGTAATACTCTTACTCTTTTAAATGGAAGAAGAATCGTTCCTGCTGCTGGTTATCATACTGAAACAATTGGTGGTAGTTTAGTACCAGTTCAGTCTGTTAACAGTAACGTTTTACCAGTTTATGGATTAGAAAGAATTGAAATCCTAAGAGATGGCGCATCTGCTGTTTACGGATCAGATGCTGTTGCTGGTGTTATCAATACAGTTCTAAAGAAAGATTTTGATGGCTTTTCAATGAGAATAAGAGGAATAGCCTATGATCACTTCGCTGCAGAGGATGCAAAAGTAAGCATACAATGGGGTAGAAATTTTGACGATGGCTCAAATCTTTCTATTTATCTAGATACTTATGACAGAGGTCATATTGATGGTATTGAAGATCCTAAATGGATGATGGGTGATGCTAGAAACTTATACTCAGAGCAACTTGGTGCTTTCGCAGATACATCTTGGAGAAACTTATCAGCGCAAAGTAAATACGCGCAGTTTTATGTAGGTAATGGTTCTAATGTGTTCTCACTTTACAGACCAGATGACCCATACTGTCAAAGTGGTAGTGCAACAAACCTATTTACATCTCCATTACAAGACAATGTTTGTCTCTATGATGCTTCAAGTATAAGAACAGAAAATAGAGCTAACTATCCTANGGAAGGGATGATGAGAAGAGGTGATCTTGAAAGACACAACATGCTAGCGTACTACAATACTACTCTTGATAACGGTGTTGAAGCTTCTACAGAGATAGGCTGGTATCAGTCAAGTGGTTTCAGACAGCATTATCCTGGCGCTTTCTTGAACCCAGGTAGTGCAAATAGACGAGGTCAAGGTACACAATCAATAAGAATTCCTTCAACAAACTATTACTTCAATCAGTGGGTTAGAGCTGATGGTACAAAATTTGTTGATGCTGAAGATGATTTTCTTTGGATAAGATTCCTAAGATTTACACAACCTAGATACTATAACCATGAAAGAGAAACATGGAGATTTACTCAAGCATTTGCTGGTTCTTCTGGGAATTGGGACTGGGATACTGGTATAGTCTTCTCAGAAGCAACTTCTCTAATGGCAAATGGTAACAGAGTTGGTTTGCTTGAATTGGAAGCTGCACTTGCTAAAGATGACCCAAGTGCGTATAACCCATTCTGTGCTGGTGTAAATTGTAATGAGGAACAAATTCTTAAAACAATTTACAGAGAAAATACCAGCTCAATGTCTTTAATTGACTTCAAAATGTCTAATCCTGAGTTCTTTGAAATGCCTCAGTTAAGTGGTGGTACAGCGCCTGCAGGTGCACTATTTGGTATTGAAGTTAGAACAGAAGAAATGACTGATAAAAGAGACCCTAACATTGACGGAACAATCGATTGGACTAACAACTTAGGAGCTTCTTGGCCTTATGTCTCAAATATTTCTAACTCAAGTCCATCACCAAATACAAGTGGTGAGCGTACAGTNACATCNTACTTTGGTGAGCTTCAGGTACCTCTTGATGACAGACTTGTTGTTCAAGCAGCACTTCGAGGAGATCAATTTACCGATGTTGGTAACTCATTAGTTGGAAAATTTGCTATGGGTTGGGATATTAGTGACTACGTGAAATTAAGAGGTTCAGTTTCAACTGCTTTTGCTGCGCCAAACTTAATTTTCATTAACGANGGTTTAGTTGCTAGATCAAATACTAGAACAGATGCTGTTTANGAGTATTTTGCAAACGNATCTGGAAANCCAATAGCTGATCCAGANTATCAACTACANAGNGTNGCTCAAGGTAACCCAGACCTTAAACCGGAAGAGTCAGAAAACCTTTCATGGGGTTTTGTGCTTGAGCCAGTTGAGTGATCTGCTTNTTACNGTTGATAGATGGAGAATTACTAAAGAAAATACACTTGGTCTATTTGGTGAAAACAACCATATGTTGTTAGACCTTCTAATAAGACTTGAGGGCGGTCCGTCAGAGTGTGTGGGTAACCCACTTGTGATTAGAACACAGTTTGTTGCTGATGAATACACAGCAGGATGGCCAACTAATCTATGTCCAGCAGGACAGGTACAAAGAATTGATGATATTTATGTAAACCTTGATACACGTGTAATCGAGGGTACAGACACCACACTTCAATACAGATTTGATACAGATGTTGGTAGATTCAACTTTAAGCTTGTGAATGTTCACTACAACAAATATGAACAACAAGCAGGTGGTGACATCGATAGATTAATAGAAGCTGGTAGACCAGGTGGATTATTAGATGGAGTTTCAGTTCCAGACGGATTTGCAAATCTAATCGAAAGAAATGGTAACTTCTCTGATAAGTGGACTATGAATGCTTCTTGGAGACTAAACGATTGGGAAGTTTTACTTTCAGGTAATAAAGTTAGTGGTTTCTATGAAACAGGAAACACTGATCCAGATGGCAACTTCTGGTACTTACCATCAATGACAAGATTAAACTTTACACTTGGTTATAAGTTCGACTTTGAAGGTTATGATGCAAGAGTAAGGTTTGGTGTTCTTAACGTTGAAGATGAAAGAGCTCCTCTAGCTGATGAGTATTGGTTCTTTTCATGGAATGATGTCCATAATGACTACGGAAGGAATTATTACTTAGAATTTAGACTACAAGGAAATTAATCTTTNAGGGGGCGCAAGCCCCCTTTTTTTTATGAATTACAACGCTGGTTTNTTTATTGGCATTTTAGTATTTTTTGGAATACTGNTTTCNCCCNCACCTGATGCATTNAGTATNGANGCTTGGCGNACTTTNGCTGTTGTNTTTCTTATGGCTATTTGGTGGGCAACAGAAGCNATTCCCTTGCCCGCTACNGCTNTNCTTCCATTAGCACTCTTTCCTCTTTTGGGTGTTTTNGGAGAGGGGGTNCTTGCNAAAGATGCCTTTCAAGANGCTGCCCTACCCTATGCTCATAGNAATATTTTCTTATTTCTTGGNGGATTTGTTCTTGCTCTAGCAATAGAAAGGGTAAATCTNCATAAAAGAATGGCNCTNACAATGCTGCTGATGGTTGGNAATAATGGAAAACTATTAATTGGTGGCTTTATGCTCGTCAGTGCATTAATAAGCATGTGGATAATGAATACATCAACAACTCTAATGCTTTTACCTATTGCACTGGCTGTGACTGCTGTTATTCAAAAAACAGACAAATCATTAGAGGAAACAGAATTTACAAAATTTCAAACATGCCTTTTATTAGGGATAGCATATGCTGCAACAATTGGTGGTATGTCTACAATCGTTGGTACTGGCCCTAATGTTTTAGTAGTAGGACTTCTTTTAGATGAAGGAATACAAATAGATTTTATTGATTGGATGCTTTTTGCAACTCCAATGTCAGCAATTATGCTTTTAGTTGGTTGGTTGATTCTTACAAATGTTGTTTTTCCAGTAGATTTTACAAGCAATAAAGAAACAGGCAATGCACTGAAAAAAATGCATAGCGACCTTGGAAAAATATCAAAAGATGAAAGATTAGTTTTTTATATCTTTTTAGCAACTGCATTTGCATGGATGTTTAAAAAGGTTTTGGTGCTAATACCAGGCTTTGGAGGTCTTACAGATTATGGTATTGCAATACTTTCTGCCTTATCACTCTTTATTGCTAGATCTTCAAATGGNGGTGGTTTAATTGAGTGGAACGTAACAAAAAATCTGCCNTGGGGTGTGCTTATNCTATTTGGTGGNGGNCTNTCAATGGCNGGNCAAATCAAAAAGACAGGTTTAGGTGATTGGATAGGAAGTTTCTTTACAACCTTTAGTGATATAAGCCCTATTCTTTTAATACTTCTTGTTGTTGTAATTGTTGTATTTCTTACAGAACTCACAAGCAACCAAGCAACTACTGCTACTTTTGTTCCGATNATGTTTGGGGTTGCTATGGGAATTGGTTTTGACAAAGCACAAGTTGCAATTCCAGTCGCTCTAGCAGCGAGCTGTGCATTTATGCTTCCCGTTGCCACACCACCCAACGCCATTGTTTATGGTTCTGAAAAATTTACTATTTCTGAGATGATGAAAGCTGGTTTTTATATAAACATAATTGGAATTGTTGTAGTAACAATATTTGCTGCATTTGTTTTACCAATTGTCCTTTAATATGAGACTATTTTTAATATTAATTCTCACTTTATCTGCATACCTTAGCTCTCAAGATTATTTAGACTATCCGCACCCATACCACTCAACAGAAACAACTAAAGGAATGGTTGTATCTCAGAATTATCTCTCATCAGATATTGGTGCTGAAATACTCTCAAAAGGCGGAAATGCTGTAGATGCTGCAATAGCTGTTGGTTTTTCATTAACAGCTACCTTGCCAAGAGCTGGAAACATTGGTGGTGGTGGTTTTATGTTAGTTTATGATAAAAAAACAGAGAGCATCATAAGCTTTGATTTTAGATCGATGTCTCCAAAATTAGCTACTCCTGATGTTTATAAAGTAAATGGAGTTCATCAATATGAACTTTCTGAAGAAGGCTATAAAGCAATAGCTGTGCCAGGCACAGTTGCAGGATTGATAGAAGCACACGAAATGTTTGGCACTATGGATCTGGCAGACTTAGTTAATCCAACCATTGAATTGCTTAAGNAAGGAGTTCCCGTTACCGACGANTTGTATTGGGCNATTAACGATACTGAATCATTAAAAAANGACCCAGAGTCAAAAAAAATATATNTAGCNGATGAAGTTATAAGAGGTGGAAANTTATTCATTGAAGACCTCATTAAAACAATGGAATTAATTAGAGATTTTGGAAAAGCTGGATTTTATGATGGAGAGAATGCCGAAAGAATAGAAAAAGCAATGATAGAAAATGGTGGGCTCATCAGAAAGAGTGATCTTAAAGAATATAAAGTAAATGTTGGTAAACCTATTGCTACTACATATAGAGGTCATACTGTATTTACTCAAGGACCTCCAAGTGGTGGGGGTGTTGCAGTAATAACCGCATTAAATGTTCTAGAAAATTTTAATTTATCTGAGTTATCGCCAAATAGTGGCAAATATTTACACCTACTGGCAGAAGCAATGAAATTAGGTCATCAAAGTAGATCAAGATATATAGGAGATCCAAACTTTAGCAATATTCCTCTCGAAGAAATTATTTCAAAAGATTTAGGAGTAAAAAAATCAAATAAAATTAACCTTAAACGTGCCTCAAGTATGGAGAGCATCAATAAATGGGTGACAAGACTTGAAAGAAATTTTAAAGAATCAAAAGACACTACACACTACTCAATTATAGATGAAAGCGGTAATGCAGTTTCAGTTACCTATACTCTTGGTTTTTCTTTTGGATCTGGTGTAACAATACCAGGGACAGGAATACTAACGAATAGCCAAATGAATAATTTTGCTCATGATTATGGTGAAATAGGGTCATTAAGAAGAGGTGCATCTCCAGCAAATAAACTCGAGCAGTATAAAAGACCAATGAGTACCATGTGTCCAATATTAGTTTTTGATAACAAAAATAATCTTAAATTAATTACTGGCAGTCCTGGTGGTTCGAAGATTCCTGATATAAACCTTCAAGTAGTTCTGAACGTTGTTGATTTTGGGTTAGATATTGGTGCAGCAACAATGATGCCAAGAATACATCAAGATTATCAATCTGTTGAGATGGATATAGAAAAATTCCTAAACTTTGATACGAGGAGAATTTTGAAAATTTATGGCCATAAGCTAGAGGAGTCGGATACGATTGGGAGCACTCAAAGTATTTTAATTGATGGTGATAGCAAATATGGTTATGCCGATTTAAGAAGACCGAATGCTAAAGTTAGTGTTCAGAAATAACTTTCTTGGCTTTTTCCAATCTTGAAAGAGCAATTTCCTTCGCTATTAAATAAATTGTTGAACTGAGATGTGGTGAATTTTTTCTTCCTAGTAAAGCTACTCTTATTGGAAGACCAATCTTAGGCATAGGCAATTTCAACTCTTCTAGTGCTTTATTTATAACTGATTCAAAAGATTCTTCACTCCAATCGTCAATTCCTACAAGTTCAGATAAAAAGAAGTCTATGACATCTCCTGATTCCAATAAATGTTTATTTAAGTCATCTTCATTGTAATTCTCAAAATCATTAACAAAAGGCTGAATAAACTTAGAAATTTCACTTAAATTGTTGCCACTGGTTACACAAAGTCGAATTAATTTTTTTGGATCATGATGATTTGATAGGTCAAAATTATTCATTTCATTAAAAGGCTTTATTANTGTGATTAATTCCTCATCTGTGAGAGATGAAAGATGATGTTGATTTACAAAATTCATTTTGCCTATATCGAATACTGCTCCTGAACGAGAAACATCTTTAATATCAAATGTGTTAATAATTTCTGAAATTGTAAAAATTTCTTTATCACCTTTTGACCACCCTAATCTAGTCAAAGTATTCTTTACCGCTTCAGGAAGATATCCTAAATTTTTATATGCCATAAGATCTGTGGCTGCATGTCTTTTCGATAGTCTCTTTTTATCCTCGCCAAGAACAAGGGGCAAATGTGCATATTGGAACTCTTTATAGCCAAGCGCATTTACTATTTGTATTTGTTTTGGCGTATTTGGTAAGTGATCCTCTCCTCGAATAATGTGAGATACACCCTGAGAGTTGTCATCAATTACATTACAAAAATGATATGTTGGTGATCCATCACTTCTTAAAATCACTATGTCATCTAATTCACTATTAAGAAATTCGATATCTCCATAGACTAAGTCCTTAACAAGAGTTGAGCCTTCTCTTTTAACCTTTAATCTTACAGCTCCCTCATCCTCATATGCCTCTCCTAAATCCATTAATCTAGTGGCCTCTTCCTTGTAGATATCAAACCTTTCGCTTTGTTTAATAGGCTCAAAATCAGGATTTAAACCTACCCAATCTAAACCCTCCATGATAGCTTCAATAAACTGCTCTTCTGATCGCTCTTTATCAGTATCTTCTATACGTACTAGGAATTTACCTTGATTTTTTTTTGCAAAAATATAATTAAATAAAGCTGTCCTAACACCTCCTATATGCAAATATCCTGTAGGGCTTGGTGCAAACCTTGTTACAACTTCCTTTACCAATTTATTTCCTGCTTACTTTTCTTAGATAGAAGTTTTAAAAATTTTTCATGTTCAGTTTGATCATTCTCATCAATTGTTATGTGTGAGACATCAAATTCAACTTTTATATTTTGATTTTGTGTTTCTTTAACTTCCTGCGTTGTATTATTTAAATCCAAAGAAACCTGTCCTCCAGTCATATTTAAATATGTATCTGCGAGGATTTGAGCATCTAATAAGGCTCCATGGAAAGTTCTATCGTACCCTTTAATATTCAATCGCTTTGACAGTGCGTCTAGGTTATTTCTCTGTCCAGGGAACATTTCTTTTGCCACAACTAAAGTATCATAAACACTGCATATATCTCTTATGTCTTTTATTTTTGATTTAGCTAACCTTAATTCATTATTGATAAAACCGATGTCAAATTGAGCATTATGAATGATTAACTCAGCCCCTTTAACAAAGTTTATAAATTCATCCTCAATATCTTTGAATAGCGGTGCTTCCTTTAAGTCTGACTCATTGATATTGGTAATTTGTTTTGCTCCCTCGCTTATAGCTTTACCTTCTGGATTTAAATATGTTTGAAAAGTTGCTTTGGTTTTTTCTCTATCTAAGATTTCTACTGCGCCAATTTCAATTACTCTATCGCCAGATTCTACGTATAAGCCAGTTGTCTCAGTATCAAATGAAATTAGTCTANGAGACACTATCNGCTCCTTTATTNGCTAGAAAATCTGCTTTTTCATTTCCTGGGTCACCATCATGTCCCTTGACCCATGTCCATGTAACATTCAATGATTTACTTGCTTCATCTAATTGCATCCAAATTTCTTTATTTTTAACAGTCTTTTTATTTGAGTTTTTCCAGTTATTCCTTTTCCAGTTCTCCATCCATTCAGTCATGCCTTTTTTTACGATATTTGAATCTGTAAATAGTTCAATATGCTCATTTCTATCCTTTAAATAAATAAGAGCTTCAAGAGCCGCTTGCATTTCCATTTGATTGTTTGTGGTTGAGGGATTGCCACCATAAAATTCTTTCTGCTCATTTCCATCAAGTACATATACGCCCCACCCTCCAGGTCCGGGATTGCCCCTGCAAGCTCCGTCTGTGTATACTTTTATAGACATAGTTAGATTATAAAGTAATGAAAATTTTTCACATACCTGCTTTTACAGATAATTACATTTGGTGCATTCAAAAAAACAATAAACTCGCTGTAGTAGATCCAGGAGATTCAAAAGAGTTATTAAATTTAATAAAAGATAATGATTTAATTTTAGAAGATATCTTGGTAACACATCATCATTTTGATCATACAGGTGGTCTAGAAGATCTTCATAAGCTAGTGAAAGGAAATATTTATGGTCCTAAGCAAAGTAATAAATTTATAAATAAGTTTGTGTCAGAAAATGACGAAATAGAAGTTCTTGGAAATAAATATAAAATTTTTGAAACACCAGGACACACTTTGGATCACATCAGTTATTACTCGGAAGATATTAATTCACTTTTTTGTGGGGATACTCTTTTTTCGGGTGGATGTGGTAGAGCTTTTGAAGGCACATTTGAACAACTACATAATTCAATACAAAAACTCAATGGCTTACCGGAAAGTACACTTATTTATGCTGCACACGAATATACTGTATCTAATTTACAGTTTGCATATTCTGTACACGATGATGAGATAATTTTAGAGAATCTTAACCGTTCAAAGAAATTACTATCAGAGGGCAACATTACCCTTCCAACTGTACTCTCACTGGAAAAAAGAATTAATTTATTCTTGCTGGAAAACAGACCAGAATTTGCTAAAGCAAAGCCTGATTTAGAGTGGTTTACAGAATTAAGAGAAAGAAAAGACTCTGCCTAAAAAAAAGGCCTCCGAAGAGGCCTTTTAAGAATGTATCAATATTAGAAACTATATGACACAGATGCTGTGACGTATTGCCCAACAATATCATAAGTATTCTGTGGTGTGTTAATCTGTGGATCAACGAAACCAAAGAATGACTTATAATATGGAGCCTCTTCGTCAAACACATTAGTAATAGCTACGTTTACTCTTGTGTTGTCATCATATTGATATGAGACACTTGCATTGTGATAATAGAAATCTTCTATTGAATATGTATCCATAACGTCTTCTAATACGCCAGCTGGGAATGCTGCACCAGTATATGGGTTAGCTCCGCCATTAGCTACATCAAAGTAATTTAATGCATCTTCTGGAGCAGAAATACCACTCATAAATCTAGTTACCCAGTTAACTGTCCAATCACCTTTAGACCAAGTGAATAGACCAGTAGATCTGTCTCTGTTGAAACATGACTCACCAAAGTCATAACATTGTCCAACATAGTCATCACTAACACCGGTAGCATCAACTGTTGTATTTTCAACAAGGTGTGTCCACTGAAGTTGTACTCTCAAGTCACCACCAACGAATGGTAGGTCTGAGAAATCAGCAGTTGCAGACACATCATACCCTTCATAGTGGTCTAAAGAGTTGCTGTTTAAGTAAGCTGTTTCAACAGAAACAACGTCACCACCAGCAGGTCTTGAAATTCGACCACAGAAAGTAGGATCAGCGTTTACATAACACTGTAATAATGTGTTTTGCACACCAGAAGTTACCACTGCATTTCCAACTTCAAGTTCGAAGTAGTCAGCAGCAACAGCAACGTTATATTCTTCAATAAATTTAAATGAAGGTTGATAAACAAAACCATAAGTCATACTAGTTCCAGCTTCTGGAACGAGATCTGGGTTACCAACAACTAATTGTAAAATTTGGTTGTTAGAAGTAGACCATGTTGATGTATCAAGTCCTGCAAAAGCCGCACAGTTAGCTGTTAAAGCTGCTTGTGTAGCCGCATCTTGTAATGCAACATAGTTCTGCTCACAAACGTCAACATAGGTAGGGAATCCACCACCTCCACCGAAGAAGAGGTTTGAAATTGTAGGAGCCCTATATGATGTTGAGTCTGTTCCCCTAATGGTTAAGTCTTCAATAGGCTTCCAGTAAAGAGAAACCCTTTCAACATTGTCACCTTCGAAAGAATCAAATTCTGATTGTCTNGCAGCAAATTCAACTCTTAACTCCTCTGCTAAGAAAGTATCTGCTACTAAAGGAACCTGTACTTCGAAATAAGCATCCTCAGAAACATATCCACCTGAAGTAGATAGTCTTGGGTTACCAGATGACAAACCTGCTTCTGTTAATCCATCGACATTGTCTTCACCATAAAGGTCAAACTTGTCAAAACCAAATGCCATAGCAACAGGTCCTGCTGGAAGATCAAAAAGCGTAACGTTACTCACGTTAAATGCGTATTCGTTTGCTTCTGTAAGAAGCTTGTCTTTTTTGTTATATCTTATGTAGTCTCCTGCAGCCTGAGTAATACTGTCTGGTCCAAACATATTAAGTGGAACACAGCCAAGCTTTCTTGCAAGAGCATCTGCACATCTATATTGTTGTCCATCCGCACCAACAACACCTGCACCAAGTTCTGTATTAAGAGCTTGTTCAACTCTATACATATCGATGTAGTTTTTGGTTTGGTTTGGAGAATTAAATCTGTGGTAAACAGTGTATGCTTCCCATGACGCACCATCTAAACCTAAGAAATCAAGATCGCCAGAAACTCCAAGAACAATTCTTAAAGTATCAGCTTCTTGTGAGAATAATCTAGGACCAACGTCCAGCATTCTCTTTCTNTAAGTGAAAGCTTCACCCAATGGGTTAAATGCGTTGTCAGCAGGAATTGTTAGACCATATGTTACCTGCGCACCAGCACCCATAGGAACTGGAGCCATTTGTAATGTTGATAGTCTCTTTGAGTACATAATGTTGTAATCAAAAGTAGCACCACCAAATAGGTCTGATTCATACTTACCATCAGTCATGAACTGATAGTTTTCTCTACCACCNAGTAANTGCATGTATTCACTATAGTTATACATACCTCTACCTGTNGCTGNCNCAGCNTNATAACCNGCATAGTCATACCAGTAGAAAGGAGATANNTCTCCNCCTTTGGTATAAATAGTTTNTGAACCTGATGATGTGTAGAATCTACCATTTGGNATAAATGTAGAAGCACCACATGNNGTCTGGTTATTACCTACNTTATCACCTTCATTACCATATCCTGAAATACCAAAATATTGGAAATAAAGAATGTAGTCAGGCTCAAGCCTTGGACAGTAACTATATTCTCTTTCTGACATATTTAAGTCATCATTCTGATACCAACTAATAGCGGTTACATTGCTTGATCTTTCTCCTCTTGATCCATAAGCAAATGAAAATTCACTTGCATTTGCATCACCTTGAGCAGAAGAACCAAAAGAACCGTAAAATTCAGCACCTTCGAATTCTCTTAACTTAACGTTTACAACGCCAGAAACAGCATCTGATCCATAAACAGCAGCCGCACCATCTTTCAGAACCTCAACAGATTCAATCATAGCTAGTGGGAAAATTTGGAAGTCAACAGCGTTACCTGTACCGGTACCTGTTGGCGCCACTCTTCTACCGTTTATCAAGGTTAATAATCTACCTGAGCCAGCACCCCTTAAGTTAACTTCTGTTGTACCTGAGTTTCCGTTATTCACAGATCTTTGGTTAGAAGCAAGGTTTGCTGAAGGTAATTCGATCAAGTAGTCACCGATATTATTTTTACCAGCGTCTCTAACTTGGTCGATGGTTATAACCTCAACTGGACCTACAGATTCGTAGTTGCTTGTTCTAGCAATCCTTGAACCTGTAACAACAACTTCCTCTACATCATCAGCTTCTTCGTCTTCTTCTTGCGCAAAAGTTACGAATGAGACTGACATTAATGTGAGCAAGCTCATTAAAAATTTAACATATGAATTCATTACATCCTCCGAAAGAGTTCATTCATGTGTTCTATTCTACAGTTTTTTTCAACTCTGTCACATAGCTGAAACGCTAAAAAAACACTAAAAAAAGCACCTTTTGTGGTTTTTCCCCTCAAAAAACGTTGATTTAGAGTTTTTAGTGAAGATTTCAGGGTAAAAAAAAGAATTTAGCTTATAATCTCCAAAATGGTTAAAAATAAAAAAATTCTTATAGTTGGGCTGGCTAACAAATATTCTATAGCCTCATCTATAGCAAAATCTTTGCATGAAAATGGAGCAAAATTAGGTTTCAGCTACCAAAACGAGAGATTTGAAAAATTTATTTCCACTTTTGCTAAGGAAAATGGCAACGGC
>FUFK010042559.1_pt1 | contig 26436 bp, 36 predicted proteins | sample 1021851 | NCBI WGS metagenome assembly FUFK01 (sample SAMEA51879418, study PRJEB19060) | metagenome
CGTTGATTATGGCATCTACGATGGGAGTGGTAGCGATGATCGTTACGATGCTATTGAAGTTGGGATAAACAAACATGGTATTAGCGGCGGAACCTAAATTTTACACACCACAACGGGGTGAAACTTTAGTTAAAAACACACCCACTCCAACGAGATCTTATACAGCAGTTATGCCAGCAACAGGTGGTGAGTTCGCATTTAAATCTGATGGAACCCGTGTGACAGTCCCTTTGGGGTTTTTTGATACAACGACTTTTGATAAGAAGAAAGCAGATAATATGGCGGATGCTACCAAAATATCCACTGATACACAGTTAATGGATGAAGTGGGCACTCTTGCGGCGGGGCTTCCAGCAGGGACTCCTCAAGTCAAAGCGGTTTCCCCTACTGTAAAGGCTGGTGAAATTCAACAGGTTCAACCTACACTAATCGCTTCTCCTCCTACTGTTCCTACTAGCACAGCAGACATAACAGGGATAACCGCTCTTGCGCCAACAGTTTCTAGTCCATCTCTAGGACAAGTGGATTCTACCACAAAAATAGCCCCTAATATTGGGACTATGACTGCTGCTCAAATAGAAGATGCTCGTCGCCCACAAGTAGACATCTCCCAAGTTGAGGGCACCGTATCTGCAGGATCACAAGCCACAGCCGCGACACAAGAACTAGACCAACGGGCTACAGTTCAGTATCAACTGGGGGAATTGTTAGGCAGCATTGAAGAAGGCAAACCCATGCCAGCATGGGCTGCACCTGCAGTAAGAAAAGTAGCTGGTGTGATGCAAGCGCGAGGATTAGGTGCGTCGTCGATGGCTGCAGCCGCAATGACGCAGGCTGTCATGGAGTCTGGTGTAGTTATCGCTGCTCAAGATGCAAATAAATACGCAACAATTCAACTTCAAAACCTTAACAATCAACAACAAACAGCACTAGCTAACGCCGCTGTGGTTGCTAGTATGGATAAAGCAAATCTGTCTGCACGACTGCAGGGCGCGGTAACAAACGCACAAACACTTCTTGCCACTGAAACAAAGAACCTTGACGCTAGGCAACAGGGGAATACATTGTCATACAATGCACTAACACAGGCTATGTTTAAAGACGCCGCAGAAGATAATGCCCGCCAACAATTTAACGCTAAAAATGAAATACAAGTGGAAGAGTTTTTTGCAGAACTTAGTTCACAAGTTGAAACAGCCAATGCAAATAGAGTGGCTGCTACTGAACAATTTAACGCTGGCGAACGAAATGCTATGGCCCAGTACAACTCGTCGTTGCGAGATGCCAGAGAAAAATTTAACTCTAACATGCAGTACGCTATTGATCAATCAAATGTACAGTGGCGCAGACAAGTAAACACTGCCGACACTGCAATACAAAATGAAACAAACAGAATAAACGTGCAAAATCAGTTGAATGTTACTCAAAACGCATTAAATAATCTGTGGCAAAAGTATCGTGATAACGCTGCGTGGAACTTTCAAAAAAGTGAATCCCAAGCGCAGCGAGAGCATGAGGTAGGAATTATGGCTATGGAGTTTGCCAACACTCAATCACTATACAGCCAAGAACAAAAAGATAATTTAGCTATGGGCATAGGTAACTGGGTTGCGCTGTGGGCTGCAAATAGATAGGGGTAACAAAGATGGGATTTAGTTTAGGTAATATGTTGGCAGTTACACTTCCCTTGTTAGCAGTAGCTACAGGCGGAGGAGGTGCTACGGCCACAGCAGGACCAAAAGGGTTTACTAAAAAGGGCGGTTCTGATTCATTTTTGGGCGGTGCTGCAGAGGCTTTTTTGAAACTGTCAGGAACAGACGAATCAGGCCAGCCATTCGCATACAGAGGTCCAGTGGATACCCGTGCAAGGTCGGTAAGTGAATTAACTAGAGGTAATCCCACGTCTAGTGGCCCGTTGTCAATGACAGGTCCACAATTTAATCCATATACCTCTCCCATAATGGAGAGTGTGCTAGAGCGTTTACAATACGCAAGAAACGACACAGTAAACTCTTTGTTTAAGGAATATAAAGTAGTTCCTACTATAAAAGGCAAGAGTCCCATGAGCATAAAACAAACAGAAGTTAACGTACGACGGAATGTGCGCCCATGAAAATAGATATGCGACAACCTCCAATGGGAACTATAGCGTCAAAAGATGAGTTTTCATCTGCTCCTCCGGGGTATGGTTTAACATTGGACAATGAACGGTGGCCGTGGGGAAAACCCCCACAAATTGTTGATCCTGAACAAGCGATGAATGAAGCTATAAGTTCCCTTGAGGTAACAAAAATAAAACGAGAGTTGATGAAACTGTTAATGGTGGGAGCCTCTGTAGAGTCCATCATTGAGGGGTATTTGTTTCAAAGCTTTCAACAGGGGAAGTTTACTCCTGATGTTGGCCTGCTTATAAAGGGGCCACTTGCTATGTATTTAGCAGCTATGGCGGAAGAAGAAGGCATTCCCTACAGATTTTTTGAAAATGATGATGAACTTGAACAGGGTGAAATGAGCGATGAGACGTTCTTTACCATGTTAAAACAAAATAACCCTGCTATGTTTGCTTTCATAAGAGAGCAAATAAATGAGGGCATTAGGCAGGGGCACATGCCTGATGAACCTAAACAAGAAAACTTTTTAAGCGCGGTGGGAGATAAGTAACATGGGCATTGGTGCAGGATTTGCTATGGGTCTTGTAAAAGGCTTTACTCAAAATATGCTAGTGGAACAGCAAAAGCGCATATCCGACAGAGAAAAGGTGAGTGCGTTTGAACAGGCTGTGTTTGAGAAAGTTATTGGTCCTGCTGATGAAAGATCAACAGCGGGAATTGCTGCTGCCAGAGATATGATTAAAAATGCCAAGTTAGAAATGGAAAATCGTGGTGGTATTGACCTGTTTGGCACTGCGTCTGGCGAATTAGATTTGGACATGGCGTCAATACAAAACACTCTAGAGGATGTAGCACAGGGGTCTTTTTACTTTGGATCAGGAAATACAAAAGTTCCTGTAATGCAGGATCGCCCAAATAGTATTGGCGTGGGGGATGCTTTTTCTTTGTTTGCAGAATTTGAAAGTATAATCAAAAACCCTGAGTATCGTAAAAATTTACAGACTGATCCTAATGCGTGGAATCAAATGAATGGCATGATTAATAGTTCCCGTTCGGCTATAATGTATAATAATAAAACTTCAAGTGCGGCGGAGGGAAAAGCATTTCAACAAATAAACTGGGATGCACCACAATTTGCGTGGATAAAAGACTTCAATAGCCTACGACCAGACGGAGCAGATGAAATTACATCAACTGCTAGTGCAGCATCACAGGCGTTATCATCAGACGGAACTAACGTAGGTCAGGCGTGGGTGATTGTTGGCGAAGACGGGGTAGAACAATGGGGTAATTTTACTTTCTCTAGTGATGAAAATATGGCTAATAGTCAAAGAATGGCTATAGCAAAAATCGGAAAAAATCTTAATGCCCCAAGCTCTCAAGATGTGTATCCTCTGTACAGAAAAAACATAGCCATACCGGGAGTTGGCGATCAAACTATCGTAACTTTCTTTGGTGATAGTGTTAGGGTGGGAACACCGGGAAGTAATGCCTACATAAGTAACGTCGAAAATCTTAACCCAAATCATCCAAACTCATTTTTGTATACTTTAGATGATATAGATATGGCGAATGTAGCAAGCAAACTTGATGCAGCATCCAGCACGGGACAATTTAAAAACGCTGTTGCAGTTTTGTATCCTTACATGCTTAGTCCATCACAGGATGGAATGACAACAAATCAAGGAATGTTTCTAACTGTAGATGCTTCAATGACTAGAGAAGCTTTTACTCGTAAAATGTACTATGGATCTGATGTATACAAAAATAAATCATTTAATGATTTAGTAGAAGAATATGATACCAACCTTCAAGTTGTAACTCAGCTTAATAGACTTGGGGGTGTAGTTAAAGAACAAGGCGTAGTAAATGCGTATCAAGTTGTTAAACAGGCATTCATACGAACCCCAATTAACTTTGCAAAGGCTTTGATATCAGACTTTTCAGATAAAAACAGTGTTATAAAAGCTGCTGGCATAGACATCTCAAACATTACTGTTAGGGAGGATGGTTATGTACCCAGCGATCCTAATGAAAAGTTTATAACAAGGGAGTTTTTNCGTNANCAGGATGCAATCCTCAAAGNAGCGGCCCAACGCGATATAGATGAACCCCCCAGATCAGACGGCATAACATACGCCGAAATAGCAACACTAAAACTTGGTTTGGCGTTTAAAATGGCCCGTGCTGCTGACCCGTCAGGTCGTTTATCAAACCAAGACGTTCAACAGCAGTTAGACAGGCTGGGTAACGACTTTGACAGCCCAGAGCAAGTGATGGCTAAGATTGCCATAGTTCAAGAAGAATTCCAAAGACGTGTAGACAAATTAGAAATACTGACAAAGTACGGGCGTGGGCAAGGAACGCTGACCCCAGAGAATAGAGCCGTTATAGAAGCTGCTATCGCCGCTGATCATATTATTCGCTCATCTGGCAAAGGGATGTCACCCGCTGGTAGTTCACAAGAGAGTCTATTTACTGACTACGTAGCAAGCAGGAGACTTCAAACAGAGGGTGGAGATGAAATATACACGGCATATTCAAGTGATCCACAATCTGCAGACTTCCGAAGACACGGAAGCGGTAATGCGATGTACTTTATGAAAGTTCCTGATGGTCAAGGCGGTGAAAAATACCAGCCTTTACCGGAGGACGCCGTTCTAGTACCAACGAGATCATCCACAGATACAACACAAAATACAGTTCCACAAACACAAAACAATAATGCACAAACAAACCAAGTAATACCGGAAGATAAATTTCGTCCCGAAGATACAGTAGATACTACTGGTGATAATAATACAGATGATTCTTCCGTTACAAAGTTAGATCCCGCAGACGGGTACTCTGTGAGGAGGGGAAACGCCACTGACGGTGCTACCCTAACTGATGACGACGGTGCAGTTATAGACGGAACTTGGGTTCTAAAGGATGGAATGTGGGTTCCTAAAGGCGGCGTTGCTCCCACCGCGCCCGTAATGTAAAGCAAGGATTTTTAATGGCTGAACAACTTACAAAAAGAGTCGTTGAAGGAAATATTCAAGACATAGAAATTGATCCTACGGTAAAAGCTGCAGCGCAAGCTTCTGTGGCTAAAACACCTTTGATTGATATACAAGATGTTTTGGATGGTAAAACTACTTCTATTGGAGACATACCCGTTCGTCAAAGTCTTGTTGAATTAGCAAATAAAAATGATGTTAAAGCTATTTCGGCTTTAGAACAGCAGGTGGCTACATACAACAGAAAAATTAAAGCTGCGGAATCACAGGCAGTAGTCCCACTTACCAAGCGAGACGCTAGTGGGGAACTTGTCGTAGACATACCAGCAAATTTGTCCGACAAACCAGCACTACTTGGCATAGGGGACTCTCCCAAAGAACAGGCTACAGAGTTTGCCGAAGCACAGATTCGTTTAAACGACGCTATCAAAAGTCAAATTGTAGATCCACAAGTGCAAGAAATACTTGGTGATTATTTTAAAAATGGATTCTTTCCTCAGTTACAACGCGATACAGAAAATTTAGCAAAGGGCGTAGTTAAGTTTCCAAACACTCTAAAAGTGTATGCTGAATACGCTACTCGCGCAACAGTAGACGCCATAGCCAATGGCACTAGTTTTAGTGATGAGTGGCCTAAATATTCCCAAACAGCAGCAGATGAATTAGCAGACTACAGAAGACGAATAAATAACGCTGGATACTTTTCTGCCACTTATGCAAGTGGTGTAAATGAATACGTAAAGGACAAGTACATTGAAAGATATGGTCTTGATGCGTTTCAAGAAAAATATCAACCGCTTGTTGGGACAGAAGGTGATCGTTTAAATATTCCAATTATACCAGAAGATATGGGGCAAGTTCTTATAGACTATGGGTTTAATGAACTTCCGTTTTTAGAACAGTTCGCAAGCTTTTTTGTACCAAATGCGGCTGTAACAGGGGTTTTTGCATCTCGTCATATATCAAAGGGAACCCGTCAACTTGATATGATAGCTGAACGAGGCAAAAATGACCCAACACTATTAAAAATGAATCCTGTTGATGCTATTCGCCGCATAGAAATAGCAGATAAAAAAAATCAATTTACAAAGGCAATACGAACCTTTCAAGCAAGTGTTGGGTCCAAGTTTGGTTACAGAGGAGCAGTAGGAAACGTAACGGAAACACAACAACACCGTAGACGACTCAAAAAGTTAAGTGGTCAAATAGAGGCTTACGAAGAAGTAACATCTACCGCTGTGGTGCCCGCAGGAAAGTCCGCTAAAGATGTAATAGTAAACATACCAGATGGAACGGAAGCAGGGGTAACCATGTCTCTTGCTGATGCCAATGCACGACTTGGAAATTTAAACAACAGGTACACCGCATTAAGACGGGGAACAATGTATACGGATAATCCTTTCATAGCAGAGGTTCTATCGGATGAGGTTTTAATAACAGCAGGACAAACTGCGGGATATAACTTGCTTCCAAGTTTGTTTAGCGATGAGATAGACGGTGCCACTGCGGGTATGTTTGGAGCATTAGCTACTGCGATTGGAGGCAGACCTACACTATCACTAACAAAAGGAACCCTTCAAATGTTAGGGGGGGCTACAAAGCTTAGTCCGTTTGTTTCAACTTTTGGAAGATTTATTGAAGACATTCGTCTCGCTCCTCGTTCGTTCTTTGTTGACCGTTCGTTTGATGACGTTTCAGATGCGATAGGACGCCAACTTACCCCTGATGAAGTTAGGTCGTTTAGAGAAGCTTCAAAGCTAATGGCAAATTTAACAGTAGAAGGACGTGAGGCAGTCTTTCAGGGACTACAAAGATACAACGAAATACGTAACAGGATTGTAAACGCTTTTCCAGAGGGCAAGCCTCGTGAAGAGGCGTTGGAAGCATTTACGGTTACGTTTGGTCATGCCAGTGGGTTGGCACCACTACAAGTCATAGAAAAGTCTTCAATCAAAAAACTAAAGCCAAATCTAAAAGGTCTTACAGAGGCAGTTGACGCACAGCTACAGTCTCAAAATACTTTAGAGATGGCTAGGTTGGGCATTGGCAATTTGCGTAGAATGATACGTGAAACTACTAGTGTGGACACACAAGACAGAGACTACATTGAAATGCTTGTCAATGGGTTTGAAGCTGCAGCGGACGGACAAATTATGTTGCTAGGACAAAGGCAACGAGAATATTTAAAACTTCTTGAAGAGTACAAATCAAAAGTTCTTCAAGATCCATCATCAGAAATAGCTGGAGATATATTGCCTCGTCTTACAGAAATGGAGATAAAACTAACTCCCGGAGCTATTAACGACGTAGAAAAACAAAGAGAAATTTTATTAAAAAACACATTGGAATTAGACAAAGCACTTCAAGAGCGTATTAAGGGTGTTGATATGCTCCGGGGAACTGCTGAACACAGACTGGCTTCTGGTAGACTGACAGAAGTTATGGCCAATGTTAGGGATCAAAAGATTCGCACACTGGGAAAAGCTGCCTATACAAAAGCTAATGAGGCTATGGGGGGCAGGGTTGTAGACCTAAGTCCATTAATGGATACGTTACTTGAGAAGTTGGACTTCACAACCGAAGATGCCATACGTTCATTCTTTAGTGCTGATTCTGAGTTTTTTCGCAGTAGAACAGGTAAGTTTGCTTTCAAAGCGTTAGAAGAATCAGCAGAAAGATCAATACGAAATAGCCTTGATAATGATCAAGAAGCTTTTGAAGAATTGATGCTGCGTGTAAAAACTCCCACCATAACTAAGTCTGATGGAAGCGTAGTAGACAATGAGGATTTTATAAGCGAAGATCCTTCTTTTAGTGAAATAGCTATTTTGCTTAACAAAAGACAAACAGATGAAGGAGAAAAGTTTAATCCTTTTCCAACAACTCCGTTTGAGGCTGATGAACTACGTCGTCATTTTTATGCAAAGGGTAGGTCTTTAAAACAAAAAGATCCCACAGCAGCAAATCCATTTAATGACGCGGGAAAGGCTGTTGACGAATCTATAGGTAAAATTAAAGAAATTGAACAACCTTTAAAGGCTGCACGAAAAGAATACAAGCGGTTAAAGTTTGACCCGTCTCAATCAAAGGGTAGTCTAGGGGCCAGAATAGCAACGGCTCAAGCAAAGCCTGATGTTGAAGAAGTAACTCCTAACGGGTACATGAAACGATTTGATGCAAACGAACTTCCTCACACGTGGCACGACCCTATAGCAGAAGCCGCTGGGATGGCTATATCTAGGGGAAATAGCAATGATGTGTTAGCATTTAGAACACAAATGGATGAGTTTGGTCGCGTGTGGGCAGATTCCGTAGAGGAAGTAAATGGTAGTAAGGTGTTTGTGTACGACCTTACTCTTCCCGGAAATAGCGAAGAAAACTTTGCTAACATTGGAGGTATGTTACAAAACAACGTGTTTAACATGTGGGGAGATCAAGTTCGCAGCCAGACACTTGATGAAATTAAATTAGGAAGTTTGGGCACAGCAACTCAAAGCCCTGTAGGGGGTAACTACAACTTTAGTAGAATAGAAAACATAAACAATATGTCTGACTCTTTAACTGTGTACGTGCGAAAAGCAGATGGATCACTAGAAGAAAGACAGTGGTTTAGTATGGAAAAATTAATAGCAGAAGAAAACGACATCGTAAATCTATTGCAACAAGACCAAGCTGTCAGGGATCAATACGCTGAATTTGTAAGAGTTGTTAATGGTGATGTTGGCGATATAAGAGATGAGGCTGTGCAAAGAGTCAACCTACAAACAAGAGGTGCGAAAAAATTAAATGAAGCAGCAAATATAACAGACCCTGCTCAGTTTTATAATAAGTACATAGAAAACTACAACGAGGGCATGTTTGAAACTTTAAAAGAAAATTTCATACGAGGATACACCAGTGACAATGCTGACGTATCAATAGAAGACGCTACAGATGTGTTTAATCAAGGCGTGTTGTACATGGTTACAAACGGCTTGTTAAAAAGAGCAGAGGTGGCTAAAGATACAAGAGTTACATTCAGAGCTATGGATGGAAGTGAGCGTGCTATTGAAACAATGTCCAACGCTGCACAAATGGCTCAAGATTTGTCAGATGAAAATACTTTAAAAATTCTTAGACAAGTCATGGACAAAGATCACATTCAGTTTATGCAGGACATGGCTGATATGATGACGATAGCTGCAGGTGTAGGGCTACAGGGATTTACCACAGGAAAAGGCATACGAGGCATATCTCCTAATGAAATGATAAGTCGTGCGTTTAACATAGCACGAGGTATGGTAAGTCCAACTTACGTCGGTGCAGAATTTGCATTTAGAATTCTTGAAGAAAATAAAGTGTCTGCGTTTGAAATAGCTGCAGGTAGTAAAGAGGGAACACGAATTATGTCCCTTTTATTAAAAGATCCAGAATTACTAACTCCAGCAGATGTAAGAACATTTGGCACAATAGTTACCTCTGCGCTGACCAGAGAACTTGTTAAGAGAGAAGAACGGGCACCTGACTTTGTGCCTAGTTCTGCAATAGATGCGGCATATCAAAGACAAACTACAATTTCATCGGAAGATGATCAACAATCTGTAGAGGGAAACTAAACAATGAAAATCTATAACAATGGCCCCCGCAGGGGCATGATGTACGGTGGAGCCACTAAGCGCAAGCCAATGATGTATGGTGGCATGGCAACTAAAAAGAAACCCCGCAAGAAAGCTTACGGGGGCGGTATGATGACATCCACACGACCACAGCAAAACATGATGCAAAATCAAATGATGCAACAGCCTAAAATGATGGGAATGAAAAAGGGCGGAAAAACTTTTCCTGATCTAAATAAAGACGGTAAAATCACACAAGCAGATATCCTCAAGGGACGTGGTGTTATTTAAACGTACTTGCCTGACTTCTCTATGATCTCATCNGACATAGANTTGACGTAACGAAGCAGGGTTGCTATTGAGTGTGCGCCGTCATATTCAGNCAACCCATTGTTCATTGTTTTCTCAAACTCCTCCGGGTTCACACAGTCACACACCAATTCAAGTTTNCCGTCTTGCATGAGGTTNACTTCAAAGTTAAACAGCTTTGCTTTTTTNGACATCAGATAACTCACTNATNGGNAGNTTGTAACAATCGGCTTTGAATGTGAAACCGTTTGCGGGGTCAATGTCGCCCCGTTTATACTTTGTTGCCTTTGTGTAGAAATCTTGTTTTGGTATAGAACCTAATATCCACGCACGAGATGTGTCAGTAAGAATACGAACAAAAATATAGCTGTCACAATTTTGGTTGGCTCCGTGTGCGGCCACCGAACAATCGTAGTGTGGAAAGGGACGTGTGTTGCAGCGTTTTGTTTTTACGTCAATACGCTCCCCGTCCCTCACCAAATCGTAGTCGTAGGTGTTTGATTCAGTAGCACCTATAGCGTCGGCTACAATGATCTCGCCTATTGCACCCACAACGTGACTCAAGCTACCAGTGATGCTGCCCTGTAGATTACCTACAGTGGCGGCTTTCTTTTTGGCACGGGCTATTATGTCAGGAGTTATCTTTACTTGTTTCATCTGTCTCTTCCAAAGACTTGGTAAGAGTGCCCTTGAACATAGTTAGTGCTGCTTGTGACTGCGCGACCTTCATGTTCAAGCTGCGTATGTTGTTTGTTACTTCTTGTATTTGCATAAGAAGGTACCGCTGGGTGTTGTCTAGATCATCTAACGAGTATTCTTTGTCGTCAATGGTGACTACAGATTCTTTATTTTTTGCCATCTTCTTTGTTCTCCTGTAAAAACAAAAGCACAGTATCTGCCTTTGTAATTTTAAACCATTCACCCTTGCGGGATTCTGCATTGTCTTCAAAAAGCTGGTGCATTACAAGTTCTTTTTCGTGTCGGTTGTCTGTGCTGATGCGGGCAAGTATGGTGTAGTCTCTGTGCGGTGATGATGTTTGATATCCATTTAGTCTGTCGTCTGCAAAACTAGCCTTACCGATCTTGACCCAGCCTTCCCACGCAGGATTGACTATAGCGTACACGTCTCCCTCAAGAGTGCTTTCAATCTTTTCGTGTGACCACGCATCGTCGAGGGACTTGTATTTTCCGGGTCTGTGTAGGGGATGAGATTTGGGAATATATTTACCATTAACAAACATTCTCGTGGTATTCTTTCGGGCGTGAGATTCAACACGACGACGGTTACCATCTCCGGGTTGTACGTACCACCAATCGCCGTCCTCAAACACAGCACGAGATCGTGTGTACGTTTCAGGATTGATTTTTTTGCTCATCCTTTTCTTTCACTTTCTGCCACTCATCCCATTGTACCGACTTGCGTGGAGGATTGTAGATAATATAATCTACTCCTTGCTTCCACACAAGTGGTTTGTTTTTTTTAGGAGGCATGAAGGTCTACCACTTCACACACACCAGCAGTACAAGCTAATTCACGAGAGCCAGTGGTTGTGTCTTCTTTTTCAAAGTCAGTGAGTCTAGACCAATCCAAGTTGACGTACGACATCCGGTCCTTCCACTCAAGATACTCATCAGGCTCTATGTCTTGATAGGGTGCCTGTTGATAGGTGTGATCAAACAAGGGCAAGAATGACACACCCGAAGCTACATCAAAGTTTTCATATACCCACGCCCCAACTTCCATCCACTCGTCTTCTTTTACAGTGACAGTGATGGATGGCTTGTGTTCGCACCAGTGTATCGCGTACGTTTTCCACAACTCCAGTTGTTGAATAGCAGTTGTTTCTGTGCGAGTGACAGCTTGTTTTGGTGACTTCATTGGAAAAGAAAATACGGTAACAGATTCAGGTTGAGTTACATCCCGTTCTGCTGGTACACCAGAGTCCATAAGAAACTGTGTGAGTGGGTCTTTGGAATCCCCACGAACTGTTCTTATGTAGTGTTCACTATGACGAGCGTGTATACCACTGGCTGCATCGACAAGCTGTGACACCGTGCCACTAGGCTTTACGCATGTGATAGCGGCAGACTGTGGTATACCCAAAGCTTTAGCATACTTCTCATTTGTCTCTACAGCAGTTTCTTTCATCTCCTCCAACCAGCGTTTACTGTCCACTGTTTTGGACAAGACGGAGTGATCCATGATGCCAGTGAGAGACACACCAAGCAAACGCTCTTCTTCTGTGTTGTGCTTCCATATCTTACGAAGGTATTTGAAGTCAGTCAAAGTAGACTGTACTGTCCCCAGTATGGTTGCCAAACGAACTTTACGCTTGAGAGTCTGCAGAGTGTCGTGTTCCCGAACTACCACCTCTGACAAATTACAAAACTGGTAGGGTCGTAGTATAATTTCGCTACAAGGGTTTGTTCCCCACATGTGACCTGTTTCACGGCGTCCGTTACGAGCGACTTGTTTGTCTGCAGCTTCACGGTTGAATATACCACGCTCCCCAGACTTACTATCGTAAAGAGACATCCACTCTCGCATGAATGTGCCCATCTCTGGTTTGTTTTTGTAAGCTACAGAATTGTTAGCCATAGAGCGTTGTCCGTTACGATACACCCCACGATCAGGCTCATCCCACCACTCTCCAGACTTAGCGTGTGCCATTTGATCGTCGTTAAGGTTGGATAAACTAATCAACGCACTACGACGAACACCACCAACTACAACTACCTGTCCAACTTTACACATGATGTCGTGGCACTCAATGGGATACAGTCTGCGTCCCTTTGCTCTTTTGAATGTGTCTATGGTAAAATTAAACAAATCCACAAGAGGCTTTGGACCAGACGCACGTCCTCCCATTATTTTCAACCGCGAACCAGCAGGACGTACATTATCTACATTGTACTGTGGAATTTGTCCAGCGTACAGCAAGGCCACCAATTCACGGTACGCTCTTGCCCATCCCGGCTTGCTATCTGCCACATTGATTATNGTGTCTGATTTACTAAAATTATCTGATACTATGGGTAGCTTATCGACGTTCTCCCGCTCTACAGAAAAACCCACACCTGTGCCGCACATTAAAATATACATACACTCATCGAACGCACGGGGGCTATCCACAGGGATGTAGCTGCAGTTGTAGCCGCAGATGTTATCTCGCGCNAAAGCNGGTCCAGCNGTCATCATAGCCCGCATGGAGGGCATAATCTCAAGATTGAGGATAGCCTCTCTCAAGTCCTCAACGTCAGCTTCAGGAAGAACGTAGTCAAACTTATCNTTTAGATGATCTGCCATGAATCCAACATACCGATCCACAGTTTCATCGTAGTTTTCACGTCGTCCCTCATCTTCAACCCAGCGGGCGTAACGTGACTTATGTATAAATTCTTGGTAAGGTGTGGGCAGTAAGTTATTCATTGTCTGTTCCTTCTTTTTCTTTGACTAATCTGTCGAGGTAAAACTGCGCTTTCTTGAGGTCTTCGACTCCGTTTTTGTAACGGTATCTCCAGAGGTATTTGATGATGTTTCCTTGAAGGTAGTATTCGTAGCCGTCGCCTGTCGCCGCCGCGATTGCGTCAAGGCATTCGATACCTGCTTGATTGTAATGTGGCGGGTTATTGACGTTATCACGGTCTACTCCATTCATCTTTTGTCTCATGTAATCTTCATGTCTCATTGCTTAGTTCCAAAGTCTATTTTAATTACGTTTGAACCTTCTTCCCGACTAATATCAGGGGTGCCTGTAGCTTCTTCTAGAGAGGCTTTTACGTGATCGTGGGCTAGTCTAGCCATGCCCGCTGCAGTGACTCTATCAAANTCTGATTCAAGAAGCTCCATAATACCGTTAAGAACTATAGTGCCAGCCTCAAAGTATTCAGATTCATCTTCATCCGTTGTGTCATACGCCGATATGGAAAATGTTTCATCATCAACCTTGTTAAGAATGACATACCACCTATCGGGTAATAGGCTTGCTTTTTCTATTTGCTTATCATCGATTGCCATTTTTTAACCACTCCTCTGGTATGCTGCCCTCTGCCCATTTAAAGTTGTAGCGTTCAGCCCACCTAGCATACGTGGTCTTACTGCCCCTGTAAATCTTATTTTGTGCGTTTTGAAAAACAAACCGTATGTCCAAGTTGGGATGCTGTTCTTTGATTAGCTGCATTTTAACACGGTCTGATTTGTCCAGATAACCCTTTGCTTCAATGAAGATATCTTGATCTACAAGGTAGAAATCAGGGACGTACGTGCGTGGTTTTGGTATGTATGTCAACTTGACGTTTTCATATTCATACGGCACTGCTTTGTTACCCAATGAACGAGCAATGCCCAACTCAAAGTTTGAACGAAAGCCCGCCTTATTAGCGGAACTTCGTTTCATATTTGCATCCCTATTGAACCCATTCTTTTGATCACGTACCCTGCCACTTTTGGTGAAAATTTTTCTATTGTGGTAAGTTCGCTTGTAAAACGGTTCAGTGGTACGCATACAATAACTCCAGATTGAGACAATCTTCCTATCTTTTGTAGTTCAGATTCAACGGTAGTTATATCACGCTTTTCTGTGCCAGAAGATAGGTCACCCATGCTGGAGTAATTATCCCGCAACGTCAGCGGAAGCCCTCGTTCGTTTTGTCGTAAATACACTATTTTACGTTCACCTCCACCACCTCTGTGGGCTTCTACGTATATATGATGAAGTTCTTTGTTCATCTCCATCAGTTCAACTTCGTAGTCACGCACAAACAAGTAGGGCATGTTACAGTTCCTTTGTTTTGAGNCGTGTGTACCACACTTGAGGTGGGGACTTGGCTCTTGATGTTACCTTTGGATGTAGCTGTGCATCAGGCCAACAGTGCTGTCGATACCCACACAAGTTGCACTCCTTAGATAACACCTTGTTTCCCGTGCGTATGTTTTCACCCATACGCCTGTATGTTTCAAACTCATCAGAATACGGTTTAAATTGTTTTACATTAGGGTCTGTCAAAAACTTGACACGTTCTTCTGCATCCGCCAAATATTTGGCACGATCATCGTCTTGCCAGTCAGGAGCTTCAACTACGGCCACCTCTCCGTTAGACTTGTTGACTACAATCCACCCCCCAAATGGCATACCAGTAGCAGCAGAGTACAGGTAGCCCTGCATCACATAACCAAAGGGATCGTCTTCTTTTAATCCGTCGTAACCACCGAACCCAGTGAATTTGTTTTTGAATGCCCAGTCGCTTGCAGACTTGATGTCCCACACTTTCTCTGTGCCAGTCTCATCCCGTATGATTACGTCAAGCGTTCCCTTGATAGTATGCCCACCTAGCTTGAGTTCCACCTCCCGCTGGGAATCCACGATGTCCACCCCGGCTTCTTTCATCACCAGCATGAGTATGGCTTCTGTTATATCTCCAAACAAAAAACGAAACAGCGTGTTGTACTGCATCGACTCTTTGATACCATGCTTGTCTAGCACCTGCTGACACAGAGGCCGCCCCAAACCAGACATACGGATACGGTACTCGCCCTTCTTATCGGTAAGCTGCCGTTCTACAGAATACTTTGTGTCGTTTACAAATTGAGAAAGACTTGCGGGGGAAACGCTAGTCTCCCCCCGCAAAGCCTTAGACATGTAGTCTTGAATGTTAAGCAGCGTCAGCATCAGCAAAGTCCGCCGCCAGATCGATGTCTGCATCATCTGACATGAGCTTCAATGCTTCACGATGTCCGTTCATAACATTTTCGTTGTGGCCTTTGACAGTTTCAGCAAAAGTACCCATCAATTCCTTATCCGCATCAGTGATAGACACAGTGCTATCAAAGGTTGGCATTGGAGTCCAGTAGGTCACGCTACCCTTCTTTTGCTTGTTTGTACGCAGAAGGATAGATGTCTGTGCCATCAGCTTGTTCTGCTTCGTCAAGCCCTGAATAAAGTCAGAGATTGGTTTGAAACCAGAACGCTTGAAGTATGCAATGACAGGTTCGTCTGAGACAATACAAGGAGTTCCGTCCGCCTCAGTAAATTCACCACTGATACGTCCGTAGATTACCTGATTGCATACAACCGCACGAGAGGTTAGATAACGATGGTCATCCTTATCTAGTGCGTCTTCTTCATCACGAGTGAGGCGTCCACACTTGTTACCTCCCTGCGTGTCTGGGAACATTCCCCCAAAGGATGTCTTCTGCACTGATTTGCAGGAGAATCCTCCCTTGCCCTCGTTTGCCTCTGCATCCCACATACTGTACTCGTAGGTACGCAGCAGCGCACGTAGCTTTACCTCTTTTGCAAAGATAAAGCGTCCGTCAAGATACATTTTCCAGTCCCCCCGTGTGAGGTTGTGACCATCGTCTGTTTCTTGATCGTAGTTAATATTGAGACGAGGAAGCCCTACCTTCTCTGTCACAGCACCGCCCTGACCAGTGAGTTTCATCATCTCCTCAATGTTATCGCTGGACATTGCTGCCACGATGCCATCAAGATCGTTATCCATTTCCATTAGTTCGTTCCCTAGCATGATCCTAAAATCTCCTTTGCATTAAGGGTTAGTGAATTGATACTACTATTCTACAACAGTTAAGTCAAGCCAATTATCGCCGCTTTTTATCTCAATACCGACAGGCATGTCATATTTAAAGCCATACCGATTTAAAGTTTCTGTAGGTATGGCAAGCATACACTCTCGTAACAAATTGATACAAGCATCTTTCTCATCGGGATGCACGTCCAACACAATAGAGTCGTGAACAGTGTTACAAATAACAGAAACAAGATTTCTTGTACGCATCATTTTGTCAAGACGCACCAGTGCAGCGGGTAACAGGTCAGCCGTTGCAAACCCCTGCACGGGATAATTACAAATGTTTGTGCGGTGTGTAGCCGTGCCGTACTTTGTCCACCGTGCATCAGGAAAAGCGTACTGCCTTCCAGACGGCAACGTCACTACACGCTTTTCAACGGCCTCTCGCTGGAGGTCTTCATGCCAGAGGGCTATACCTCCATACTTCTCCTTGAACGCCCTGTAGTAGCGTTGTTGGGCCTCTGTGCCCGTGGTGCCACCGTAGAGAGGCTTGAAGGTGTGTGCCTTTGCTTCTTGCCGTGAACAGCCAATCACGCTGGCAGTGTAGTTATGCACGTCTGTGCCAGCCTCTACGTCAGCGTATGCCTGATCGTCGTGGGCTAAAAATCCTGCGACTCTGAATTCCAACTGCGAGTAGTCCCCCTCCACAATTTTACCCTGCGGAAAACGACTCTCCACAACCTTCCGTATTTCAAACGTGTTACCTCGTGGCATATTCTGAAAGTTAGGATTGCGAGACGAAAGTCTGCCCGTCGCAGTAACACACTGCATGAATTCCGGATGTATGAAACCATGATCGTCAACATTGTTTTTCATTCCCTCTACAAACGTACCAAGATACATACGCAGTGCGTTGTACCGCACGTACGCAGATGCAAACTCACGGGCTGGACCCGACAGTTCTAACTCTCGTTCAGCCAGTGTATCTTTATCTGTTTTAAATCCAGCAGACGCCACGTCACGCACGTTGCGTGGCACCATCTTGAACCCGGCCACCTCACCAGTAGACCGATAGATAACACCTTTACCGCTGCACTGTTTGCAAACACGCAACGCTTTGCTGGGAGTGCCGTCCTTACGTACGGGGCGTACCCGACCAAACCCTACACAAGTCTTGCACTGTTCACCCCGTGTTTTAAACACCACGTCTGTGTTGGAACGAACAGCTATACGAAAGTCTTTGGCTGACATACGAGTGCGCTGTTTTGGTTTCATAGTAGCCCCCCGCTGCTCCATGCCTAAATTAAACATGGACGCCCACGACTTCTTGTCTTTGACTTTGCGTGAGTACAATAGCATTGACCTGTCATCAGGACTGGTCAGACTTATAGGTGTGTCCCCCATAGCTTCACGGGCCATGTCGTTCAAACGTAACTCTAGAGCATCAAACTCATCTTGGTACAACTTCTCTATCTCACCTAGTGTGTCTAGGTTAATACGCAGCCCGTTGCGTTCGATACGAGCCAGCGTGTCAGTCATCTCAAGCGACAGTCTTAATGTCGGAAGTAAAGTCCGCTGCATTGTATAGTTCCTCAAATGTAGTGCCAAAGGCTTCAAGTTGTTTTAGAGCAATCTGCTCTGTGGCTACAACGTCAGATGTGCCGTACTCTTTTATTATTTCCCACGGTATTTCGAAAAAGGTTTTTCCATCCGCCATAAACGGCTCAACGAGGTCTTTCTCTTTTTGCACCGTGTTATACTTTTTTGCAAGAGCAGCAAGTCCAAGAGGCCATCTCCTCGCTTTCGATAGAACATACTCTGCAACCATAGTATCATAGATCTCTCCTGTGTATCTGAATCCGCAGTCACGTATCCACGCCAAATCAAACTTGATGTTTTGTCCCACAACTACATCGGCGTANTCAAGGGACGTTTGAAAGTCCTCTGCCGCGCTGTGTGTGGGCGGCTCTGTCTCATGGTAGTAACAGTCATAGAATACCTGCTCTTCATCCAGCCACTTGTAACCTATTGAAACTAAACGATTACCAAAGTACGGCAGGGCAGTGGTGCCACCGTGCGGCTTATGTGTGTGGGTTGTCTCCACATCGAACGTCAGGACATTCACTCCATTTCCTCCCATCGTTTCGTTGCGAAGTACCGTGCAAGTGTAGCTATAGACTCTGCGTTCAGTTGTGGATACTTCTTCTCTAGACGATGATACTCTTCGTCGTACAGGTTTTCAAGTATCTCTTCGTTTTGGTGATTGCTCATCAGTAGTACACCCCCTTCTGTACATCTATCTGTGCGTTGATTGGGCCATGCCACCCGTTGATTTTGTTTTTGGATATGCAGATGTGACGCACAATGTTGTCAACGTCGCTGGCACCCGTCTTACCAATACCAATGATGATGTCTGCCTCGCCCGCCTTACCAGTTTTTGAGTTGTCCATCATGTTATAGTCAATAAATTGACGGTCATGTCCATCGTTTGACGCTTGGCTAACAGCCCACATAAGAAGTTTGTTACGTTTGGCTATCTCTCGTGCGTGTACATAAGTCTCCTTTAGACGCTCATCACCACGGTTGTATTCACCGGATATTCGAAACTTGTCAAGCTGGTCACAAAACATGATGTCAGGCTTGTTCAGTTTAGCGTACGAATCTACCTCCTCCACACTCATGCCTACCGCACTCATTACCTTGAGGTATGGCTGCACTTGCTCACGATATAGGGGGCGGTACTTGGGACGATTCTCATTAAGTTCTTTTCGTGTGATGTTAAAGAACGACTGCACTAGCCTAAGTTTGATTTTTTCTGCTGGCTCTTCGTTTGCCCAATACACAACCCTGTGCTTTGCCCTCACATAACTAGCGGCAAGGAAACAACAAAATGTGGTCTTGCCTACTTCGGGACGGGCAAATATTATACCTAAGTTACCGCGATCCAGACCAGCCACCCGCTCGTTGATCAGACCAAACTCAAAAGGGAAGTCAGGCTCCCCCGTGTTTGCATCCAACAGTTCATCAAGATCATCTGTAACTTCTTCGTAAGTGGTGCGGTCAGAGATACGACCATCTTCAATCGATTCAATCAGTGAACGTAACTCACCAAACTCCTCGCTTTCTCCGGTAAATATCTCAATGGCCTTCTCACCTATGACCCGCGCACGATCACGTAACCAGAAGTTACGCACCATGTCTAAGTGCATCTCTATGTTTTCTGGATTGCCACGATCAAGGGTCAAGATTAGTTCTTGTGCCTTTTCCCGTGTCGAGTCAGGCATAGCAGGATTGCGGTCATTGAACATCACAGACAGTTCGCCTGACGTAAGGTCTTTGCCGTATTCTGTGTGAGCGTGAAAGATTACGTCAAACACATCACGCATCTCTCGTGTAAACATATCCCTGTTTACTATGCCTGACACCTGCGAAAAGAAGTCAGAACCCAAACAAAAGCCAAGTATCTGTCTATCTATCTGTGTAGGATCGTATGAAGTCATCCCGTTCGTCCTTTTTCATGTTTTTCAAATCGTGTTTTAATACCATAAGTTTCGTTGACACGTAAGGACTCAACGTCCGTACCATATCTATTGCCTTGTCTGTGGCGTCTTTGTCCAGTGCAACATAGACAGTTTGAAACTTTCGTAAAGTTTCTATGTGTTCTGGTAAAAGATTTGTACCTAGTAATGCTACACCCGTTGCCACAGAACTAACACTGCAAGCACTAGCGCAATCTTCGCAAACGATGACGGTAGCAGAATCGCCACATAAGAAAGGATACTTACTAGCACCGTACCTATACCACTTAGGATTTCTATCATCTAAACACCTTCCTGTTGCATCCACAACTTTGTTACCATTTTTTACAAGAAACACCGCTCTGTTACGTTTGAAGTCGTAACGTATATCTGCACGACCTGCAAGGTACGCATCGTATGCTTGTACACGCTTTACATAAAGTTCAGCGTTTAAGTTACGAGAAAGACTGACAAACGTGTCGGGTATCTCGTAAGTATTACTAGTACGGGGAGCAGACGGCTTAGTCTGCGTACCACGCTTCAACGCACGACTCGCGTGTTCTTTTGTCAGGGTGATACCTGTGCGTCCCGACACGTTGCAGTCAGCGTGAAAACAATACCACAGCCGTTGCAATCCATCATCGGTCACGCTAAAAGTATTCTTTTTGCCACAGACAGGACAGTCAGATCGATAGCGTGTCAGTGCTGGAAAGTCCAGTGATTCAACGTACCCTGTCAGCCAAGCTGGTGATTTCATCGTCGTGTTCCTTTGTTTGTCAAAGACAATGACACAAGCACTAAACTATATGGCAAACCCTGTCAACAACAAAAAACTTGTTGACGGCTGTTGACAAACCGACTACACATAAAGAACAACACCCTACAGGGATACCCCTACTATGAAAAAGATTAATAAAATTAACCCTATAGCTAAACTGTTACCTAAGTTTGGTAAACAGGTGATACCAGACAAACGTAACAAATTAAAAGATAAACAAGCTAAGAAGGACATATATGATGGGAAGACCGGCAAAGATAGATGAACCAACAAAGACCTACAGTCTGTTAATATCCGTGAAACAATACGACAGACTAGCTAAACACTCTGAACGTCTACAAAAAAAGGCAAGGGAACAAATAGCTGTATCTGATTTGATGAGGGAAGCTATCGACATTTACTTGGAGGCACTTGATGATGAAATGGATTCTGATATTTCTAGTGAGTAGTGGCGGTGAAATAACTGTAGAGGTTGTGGACACTTACAGTCACATGACTGAGTGTTATTACGAGAAGACCATACGTGATTGGGATGTTGTCACACCAAATGAAAAGTTGGTTTGTTTTCCTATGGGAGTACGCGATGAAAAATAACCTGAAGACCAAGCCTCTTACAATAGAGATAATCAATCGGTGGCGGTGGGAAGTTGTTGCTCCGGTGTCGTCTGTCCGTATTGGAGAGACTAGCCGTGAACTTGTCAAACGCAAACAACGTGTAGACTATCTACGCCTTGTCACTGTCTTTGTCGGAAAAAGTGAACAAGACTGCAAAAAGTGGCTTGACAGGTACAGACACGTGCTGGTAAAAATAGGCATTCCTTACGAGGTTGGTAGTTCGTAGGGGGTACCTTTCGTTGTTGTGGGGAGCGGGGCTGAGATTTATTTCTTGGCCCCGTTCTTTTTTTGTGTTGACACCCCTGTTGGTTATCTATATGGCTTACGTATCAAAACAAACCGAAAGGACTAAAAGATGCCTAAAACCAAAAGCGAAAAGATGACTGTGGTGCAACCAACAACTCGCAAAGAGTTACTCAAGATTACTAATCAACTTAGAGATATAGTCTCTTACGTTGACGACTGCCGCGACATAAATGTATCTCAACTAAAGCAGATGGATGATATGATATACACTTTGTTTACCACCTTTGATTTCAAGCCACCGAAAGATGACGAAGGCAATCCAAAACCGTGGGTTGATTGGGTATTTGGGGAGGACGTGAACTAATGTCTAACGTATACCGTCTAATCATGGACAGTCGGTACAATCCGCTGCGCTACATACCTGACAACAACACACGGCATCTAGTAATGCAGATGCTGGCGTGGATGTGGTGTATCATCTTTAGTATGTGGGTGGGCAGCATCGTGGTGTTTGGCATCAGTGCCATTGCCCACGCTCTGCTGATTGCTGGCGTGTTCATCACCGCTGGTGTGTTTGAAACAGCCAAGCGTAAACCACAGTATTTCGGTGGGCTGGGTAGAGGTGATGGTGGTGAGCATGAATAGATACTATGTAGAATGTGTATCACACTATGAAGAACTAAATACCGGACAAAACCGTCAGCGCACNATGTATTTGTATGTCTATGCCTACAGCCCAGAACAGGTAAAAGACATGCTGAAAGAATATGAAATCATCACACTTGACCAGACGGATTAGGAGGTGAACATGAATAAGTTGTGGGACAAGGCGGTGGACTACTATAATACACACGATGACATTGAGATGTTTTTGTTTGCGTGTATCTGGGTCTTTTTAGGCTGGTCTTTGTACCACTTTGTAATCGGATTAATTGGGAGGTTTACATGATTGATAGAACCTATCGCGTAGTATTGACAGTCAAACAGGACTACGAGTTTTTTGTCACCGCAGAAGATGCAGATGGTGCTGTAGAGGAGGCGTGTTGCAAAGAACTAGACGATGGCTTGATGATAAACGACAACTACGAGTGTGAGTGTACAACGGTGGAGGCGCAGTGATGGGTAAAGTCAAGGACTGGCTGATTGAGATGCAAGAGGACGCCACAGAAATGTCACGCGACGAATGGATGACAAAGCACGGCGAATCCGTTATCGAAGTTTACGACGATGTGCATCGTGCCATACAGGGTGACTTGTTTGAGGACGATGGCGGACCATGACAAACAAGGTGACACTACATGACAAACGCGATGACGCTATGGCAAATCGCACGACGCTATCGCGTGATTACAGGTGTAGCAGGTGTGGTGAGCCAGCGATGATAACCACGGGGGGTGCGGGGTATCTGTGCCCCTTTTGTGGTTTGGAGCATTTGAAAAGACAGCACAAAATAGTTATTGACCCCGATAATTGGCGGTGATAGGTTCCCGTTATTGTTTTTAACAACGAAGGGACCGGACCGATGAAAAAGCCAGCCGGCATCGCACCTGCCGATATTGTCTTCTCAGGCGTGAAAAAGCGAATCCACGTAAACCAACACGTCATTCGTGCCAACAAAAAGAACGGGACAAGTGACCCATGTATCACGATTAAAACATCTAAAAAGAATTACTATGCTGACCGTGTAGAGATTGGTGGTGCTTCTACTGTCATTTATTCGCCAGATAAACCTTTGAACTGTGGCGCACGTGTTTGGATTGAAACCGACGCAGTCGTCATGCTGTTTAATTCTGAAAAGGTGGTGGTAGCATGACAAAACGCCCNACNAAANTATCCCAGCCCAAAATGATCAGNAACATAACACACTGNTACCTNGACGCTACGCCAGAACAGATTGCGGGTGGCATGGCTTGGTATGGTNACGCCTACGATGCNGCCTANGANATNGNTGTTNNATCACGATGTGCCAGTGTATATTGTCGTTGCTGTTATTTCTGCGCTGTCNCCAAATAACAANTGGGTGCGNAATCTTGTCAANGCCGATGCCTTGATCGGTGCGTTTATTCGCGGTGATGGTATAGATTCGGTGAAAGTGTCAACCTATCACAAAATGAAGAACAAAGCTTGGGACATACTAACAACCAAGCCTAATTATGACGGGGCAAAAACCATGCTCAAGGGACAAAAGATAACATCGTTCTTTTGTGACATCATGGGCGAATTCAACGTGACAATCGATGGTCACGCAAGAAACATTGCTTACAATGAGCGGATCGGATTGACCGATGACCGGACCAATATTGGTGTCCGTGAATATCGCGGGCTTCAAGATGCTTACAAGGATGCCGCGCAACAAATCAACATAATGCCCTACCAACTACAGGCTATCACTTGGCGGGTGTGGCGGGATCGGTACGGGATCACGTGACAAACGGGGTGACGCTATAAAAAAATGACGTGACAAACGGGGTGACGCTATATTTTTTGGGGATTGTCTGGATGTTTCCGCTTTTTTCTCTCTTTCGGGGGCGGGGTGACGGGATGATCGGATCGGTGGCGAGTCGCGGGGCTAGCCGGTCACAAATCTTTTTTCAAATTATTTTGGCCCATGGGGTCAACATTTGGAAATTAGCTGTTATAGTGTATCTGTTGTCGGATTGTCCGGCAGCGCAACAACACATGAAAGGGGGCTATTATGCCACTTGATATTGTAACATCCAAGAATCTGGACCACTACGAACACAACCGACTAGATGATTGCAGCCTGTTTACTGAACGNGGNAANGTNCGGCGGGTNCCGNTTGATGCNTTGNTATCCAAGCCTGATTTGACACCCAGCGGGGAAGTGATCCAAGANATTGTNACACCTAAACGGCTNGATGGCTATTCAGCCNTAATCAANGCCGCCAGCGGGGAACTACTNGACACCNGNCCAATCGGCAANTCNTACAATCTGGTCCCGCATGACCTCTTGTTTGCAAAACAAGCCGATATGCTGTGGGATTCCGAATTGCCCACTGATAACGTGCGGGTCATTGATCGTCTATATGATGGTGGATTAAAAGCACACCGCACCGTATTGTTTGACGATCTCGCAAGTGATGTGGGGAAGCATGGGGACCGTGTACAATGCCGCATGGACATCTTTAACTCTGTCGATATGTCTTGGGCTTTCCAAATATTCAGCGGGGCATATCGTGACCTTTGCCGGAATACTTTGGTATTCGGTGGTGAAAAAGCCTACCACCAACGCAGAAAACACACCCGTAATTTGGCACCGGAAGCAGTCATCAACAAGGCTACAATGGGGCTGGAAGTCTGGCAGAACAACAGGGACCAAATGAATCTTTGGTCCGCTTCCAGTATGTCGCAAAAAGATTTCGCCAACGTCTTAGCCGGTACGATATGCCAGAAAAAGACCGAAGCCGCACAAGCTGGGCAGGGTTCACAAGTGAACGAGACCTTGATGAACAGGCTTTTGCATGGGTTCCAACAGGAACGGCAAGAACTGGGCAGCACTATGTGGGCCGGTTACAATGCTCTCACCGACTGGTCAACACATACCGACAAGGGCTGGACCAACGGCGCGGGGCAGGAGTTTGTTGGACAGAAAAAGACAGCTAAAACCCACAACGTGCAACGTCAGCGTATGGATATGGTCCGCAGCGTGTTAACGTCTCCGGCTTGGCAGTCTTTTGAAAGGGTGGCGGCGTAACGTGGAAGCGATCCTATTAATCTACCGAACCGTGGTGTTAATATTCCTGATCCTTTTAATCACCGCGTTTTTCTCTCTCTGAAGGCCGTTGGCCAGAAAGAACACGACAATGAAAAAGAGTATTCCAGACCACCTCGTTAAGAAGTTTCAATCTGTATGTGACGACATCGAGCAAGCCATACGCATTGATGAACAGCGGCGAATCCTTGCCAGTGTGCGTCGAAACATGGAGGGACCGATCACCGGAAAATTTGGCGATCCGGTACCAGTCGGCATGCAAACTGGAATGCATGGCGAGCCATTGGCGGGCGATAACCCACCGGCAGCGGGCCGCGTGATGACTAGCACCCACCGACGATTACTTGGCTATTTGGAGCAGGGATATATCGCGGTNCCTACTCTTGCNGGNCATCTCAANGTAAAGAAACAGACCGTTTATGATTACCTCGTGACTTTACGAAATCTGGGNTATCCGGTGGAGTCGCGCAATACTGGCAATAATCGNGGNGGTTACTCCAAAATATACAGGCTTGCCAAGTCTGCATAATCTGTGCCATAACGATGGGGCGGGCAGCAGTGCCCGCCTCAACAACCAAAGGAAGGTAGAAACAATGGAACTCACAATTTTCGCACATGCTAAAGACACATCAGAATTCAACCAAGACAATGCTAAAGTCGTCTTTGAAACCACTCACCACAAAACATTCAAGGTTGTTAAACTCAACGGGACCGATCAGTACGGCCATCCAATTAAGGTCAAGGTTTTCATGGACCCAAAACAGCCAGTCAAAAAGGTTGTTAATTACTCATCCGATCATCCCAAACATAAGTAATCGCTTACCCTGCGCGGGGGGCTAATACCGCGCTTCTCCCTTACCTTGCCCCCGTGACAATAGTTGCGGGGGTCTTTTTATGCGCGGGGTCCAGTTAATAGATCACCGGCTTGTATTGGCGGGATAATCTGGCGGGCTGGTTGTTCGGGGAATGCTGCGCTTGATGCACTCGACATCAGTCCTTGT
>FUFK010041757.1_pt2 | contig 26431 bp, 58 predicted proteins | sample 1021851 | NCBI WGS metagenome assembly FUFK01 (sample SAMEA51879418, study PRJEB19060) | metagenome
CNANNCAAATNAANTTAACAAATAAATAANNAGGTAAATAAAAATGGCAAACGAAAGCACAAGTTCTACACTATCGGAACTATACACAGAGATAGTGGCAGAAGCATTATTCGTAGCAAGTGAACAATCAATCATGCGTCCACTTGTAAGAAATTATGCAGTAACTGGTGGTGGAAAGTCAGTTGAAGTTCCAATTTACTCTGCTGTTTCGGCGGCGGCTGTGTCGGAAGCATCTGATTTATCTAACACTGCAATCGACCCAACTTCAGTAACAATCACTTGTTCTGAAAATGGTATCATGACAACTCTTACTGATCTAGGTAGAAATGCGGCACCAAGAAATGTTGCGGCAGATATTGGTAGATTATTTGGAGAAGCGATTGCAAAAAAAATAGACACAGACTTGACAGCTTTATTCGGTGGTTTTTCAACAACTGTCGGTTCAGCTTCAACAGCTATGTCNGCGGCNTTAATCTTCCAAGCAGTNGCAAAATTAAGANCNGCTGGTGTACCAGGAGATGGCTTAAATGCTGTAATCCACCCACAAGTAGCATTTGATTTAAAATCTGGCTTAACAAACACATTTGCTAACCCGAATCCAGGTGTTGGTAATGAAGCTTTAAGATCAGGTTTAGTTGGTCAAATAGCTGGAGTAAATATATTTGAAACATCAAATATAGCAGACTCATCTGGTAATAATCCAGGAACTACTGGAGATTACAAAGGTGCTGTATTCCACTCTGACGCTTTAGGTCTAGCGATGATGCAAGACTTGAAAATCGAAACTCAAAGAGATGCGAGTTTAAGAGCAGACGAGATTGTAGCAACAGCAGTATATGGAGTTGGCGAATTAGACGACTCTAAAGGTTGTGAAGTCGAAGCAGACTCATCAATCCAATAATAATTGGATACTTTGTGAGGGCGGAAAACTGCCCTCACATTCTAACTAGGAGAAAATTATGGACGACATGATAAAACTTACAAATGGTAAAAAAACCATTATTAGATCAAGAATACAATTTGAAGCAAATGTAAAACATTTCAAAATGAGAGGTTTTGTTCCTCTTAATGATGTAAAAAAAGAAATAAAAAAAACAACATTTGAAGAAATTTCTGATAAGATAGTTAAATTAAAACCAAAGAGAAAAAAGAATGTTAAAAAAACTAAAAAAAAAGATTAAACAATTTATTGATTGGTTTGTAGGTAAATACTATGGCTAATTTTACTGGTGCAAATGTTATCACAACATCTGATGTTTTAAAATATCAACCTGATGCTTTTGACTTTGGTATATCTACATCTTCAACAGAAACTACAAATTTTTTGTTACAAACAACAAATGATATTTTAAGACAATTAAGAATAGAGTGGTTTCCAACATACAAAACAAATGTCTATACTGATATTACAGTTTTNAATACTGTTGAGATGGATAACACAAAAGTAAATTTAGATCAGTTTGAACGTGCTGGTGTTTATTTATTTCTTGGCAGATTTTATTTACCAGCATTGACTAAATTNAGACCAGAAACAGAAAAAGATAGATTNGAAAGAATGGCAGAGTATTACATGGCAGANTACAANAAAGAATTTAGATCAATNCTTGAAGATGGTGTAGAATATGATTCAACATCAGATGGCACAATCGTAAGCAGTGAAAGAGAATCTTTACATGGTTATAGACGATTGAATAGATAATGGCTTTAGATATTAATATTAAAACAAATTCTGAAGCTATTAAAAAAAGATTCAATAGAATAGAAAGAAAATTTCCATCAATTATAGATAAAGGAATACTACAAGGTGGATTTCAATTATTAGATATTATTAGAACAAAAACAAAAAAAGGTATTGATTTTAATGATAGACCATTTGAAGCATATTCTGATAGTTATAGAAAACAATTACAAAGAGAGGGCAAACCAATAAAAGTAGATTTATTTTATTCTGGAAGAATGTTAGGTGCTTTGACACCGAGTCCAAGAACNNTTAGAAAAACAGGAAAAAATAAAATCTCACTTGGTTTTAGTAATTCAGAGATGAGGCAGAGAGCATTATTTAATCAAGTATTAGGCAATCCAAAAAGAGAATTTTTTGGGTTTAATAATAGAACAGAAAANATTATAAGNAANCANTTCAACAGATTTNTNGNAAAAGAATTNANAAANNTTAGAATATGAGTGTAAGAGAAAATATAGCATCTAATTTATTATCAGTTATATCTGCTATATCTAGCCCAGATATTAAAAAAGCTACAAGACAACCTTTTTTATTGGACGAATTATCAGAGCAGCAATATCCAGCAGTAATAATACAAACATCAGAAGAAAACAGAGATGATTCTGAACTTGGTTCTGGTGCAAAAACAAGACATGGTACAATAGATTTTGTTGTACTTGGTTTTGTAAAAGGTGCAGAAGCTAANATTGATACAAAAAGAAATGAGTTAATAACTGCTATTGAAACATCACTAGAATCTGATATTACTCGATCTGGTAATGCACTTGATACAGAAGTTGTTCAAGTAGAAACTGATGAGGGAAGTTTATTTCCTATTGGTGGTATNAGAATGACTATTAGGTGTATGTATGAGTTTCAAGCAGGAACACCATAGGATAAATTATGTCAGATAAAATTATAAACAAGATAGAAAAAAAAATAGATAAAATAGAAAAACTTCATGATAAAGAATCTTTACTTTGTGAAGAAGTAAAAGACTTATTAGCTGAATTGAGAGAAAATCAAGATGACAACCAGGATTGGGAAGAAGATATTGATGACGAAGAATTTGGCGAAGATGATGAAGATATTGACGAAGAAGAAGATAAATAGTAAAAGATTATATGGCTAAAGATATTAAATTATATAAAGATGGACATGAAGTTGTAATTAACGAAACTCAACTTGATAATTTTTTAGAACTTGGCTATAAGCAACAACAAGAAAACAAACAAACTAAATCTAATAAGGATAAAAAATGGCAACACATCATGGAAAAGAAGGAGTCGTAACTGCTGGTGGAACTGGTGTTGGGGANCTAACAGGGTTCACACTAGAGACTACTGGAGATGTTGTAGAAGATACTGCATTAACAGACGCAACTAAATCATTTGTAGCTGGNAGAACNTCNTTNTCNGGAACTTTAGAAATGCACTATGACGAAACTGATTCTCCACAACAAACTTTAACTGCTGGTAGTTCAATCTCTTTTGTTTTGTTACCAGAGGGTAATTCATCAGGCGATGAAAGTTTTACTGGAACAGGAATTGTTACAGGAATGTCAGTCAACAATGCTATGGACGAAATCATTTCAAGAACAGTGACTTTTCAAGGTACAGGCACATTAACAAGAGGAACTGTATAATTTTAATTTATGTCAGTTATTGACAGAGTAAAATCTCATTTTGAGAGCCTTAAAACTATCACTATTGAAGTTGATGAGTGGAAAGATGAGCATGGTAACTCTAGTGTTTTTTATTCAGAACCACTTACACTTGAAGAAAGAAATTACATTATAAAAAAGTCAAATAACTTTGAAGATTTAAACGCATTGGTAGATTTATTAATAATGAAACTACTTGTGAAAAATGACAAAGGAGAAATGGTCAAAGCCTTTAATCCAGAAGATAAATTTGCTTTACGAAAAAAAGCAGATGGTAAAATTATAGATCGAATTGCTACAATCATCACAAGAGGCGATAATTTCGATGAAGCCATAAAAAAGTAAATAGCGACCAAGATATAAGGTCGCTTTTAATAATAGCCGACAGACTTAAAATCACAATCCAAGATGTTCTTGATATGCCAATCGAACATTATAATCTTTGGTTAGCATACTTGAAAAAAGAACAAGATGAGTATAAAACCAAACAAACACTAGCTGAAGCAAAAAAATTTAAAATATAATGGCACAAAATTTAAAGATAAATATCACTGCACAGGATAGAACTAAACAAGCCTTTAAAGGTATTAGAGGTGGTTTAGCAAGTTTAAAAAATGCAGTTTTTAGTTTGCGAGGTGCTTTTGTTGGTTTGGGTGCTGGTTTAGTTATTAAATCATTTGTAGATACTGGAAAAAGTGTTGAAGATTTACAAGTTAGATTAAAACAATTATTTGGTAGCACAGAAGAGGGTGCAAAAGCATTTGAGGTAATGTCAAATTTTGCCTCTAAAGTTCCATTTTCATTAGAACAAATACAAGCGGCATCTGGAAATCTTGCTGTTGTTGCAGGAGATTCAGAAAGACTTGCAAAAATATTAGAGATTACTGGTAATGTTGCGGCAGTAACTGGACTAGATTTTCAACAAACTGCTGAACAAATACAAAGATCATTTGCTGGTGGTATAGCAGCGGCAGATGTTTTTAGAGAAAAAGGTGTAAGAAATATGCTAGGTTTTCAAGCTGGTGCAACAGTATCAGCAGAAGAAACTATAAAAGCATTTCAAAAAGTTTTTGGTAAAGGTGGTAAATTTGGAGAAGCAACAGATGAACTTGCTACAACATTTACTGGTACTTTATCCATGCTTGGAGATAAATTATTTAATTTTAAAAGAGGTGTAGCTGGTGCAGGATTCTTTGATGAACTTAAAAAAGAATTTAAAGCATTGAATGAATTTATTGAACAAAACTCTGCTGATTTTGAGGCTATTGGAAATGTTATTAGTAAAGTTTTGACGTTTGCTGTTAGAGCCTTTGCTGGTGCTGTTAGAGCAGTTGGAAACGCAACTGGATTTATCAGACGACAAATAGAAGAAATACAAAGATTATTAGGCTTTGAAGTTCCTTTTGTTGTTGAGATTGATAAAGGAAAGAAAGTCATAAAAGAAGTTAATTTTGATCTTGTAAAACAAAAAACGCTTTTTGAAAAAATTGGAGAAGAAATAGTAACATTAAATAAAAGTTTTAAAATAGAAAAAGAAATAGTCAATTCAATTAGATCAGGTGTTCAAGGTGTATCAAAAGCGATAGCAGAAACGATTGTATTAGGTAAAGAATTAAATGAAACATTTAAACAACTTGCACAACAAATATTAATTAATATTATTTCTAAAACTCTTGAAAGATTAACTTTATTAGGCATAGAAAAATTAATTTTGCAAGATATTAACAAAGAAGAAGAAAAAAAAGATAATTTAATTAGGAAACAAAATACAAATTTAAAAAGACAAATTTTTTTAAATATGTTGACTGGTGGTTCTGGTGGTGGTGGAATACCATTCATGGCAAAAGGTGGTGCAGTAAGAAAAGGACAACCTACTATTGTTGGAGAAAGAGGTGCAGAATTATTTATACCAAACCAAACTGGACAAATTACACAAGCGGCAAGAGGAATTTCTGGTGGACAAACAACAGTTAATTTTAATATAAATACTTTAGATGCAAGTGGTTTTGATGATCTATTAGTAAGAAACAGAGGAACNATTACACAAATAATTAATAATGCAGTAAATGAAAGAGGGAGTAAAAATNTNATATAATGTCTGGTGCTTTTCCAATATCTANTGCAAAATTTGAANCTTTAGGAATNANNTCAATNCAAAACACAATTATATCAAAATCACAATCTGGAAAAAAACTTGCTAGACAGATTGATAATCAAAGGTTTGGATTTACTGCAAGAATAATTACTGCCAAAAGATCAGATGTTTATGGAGAACTTATGGCCTTTATCGTCAAACAAAGATCAGGCAAAGAAAATTTTACAATAATCCCACCAGAAATAGAAGATGCAAGAGGAAGTGAAACTGGTAGTGTTTTAATCAATGGAGTTCATGCTGTCGGAGATACAACGATTGCTATGGACGCTTTTGCTGGAGATGGTGCTGGAAGATTTAAGGCTGGAGATTTTTTAAAATTTGCATCTCATGATAAAATTTATATGGTAGTGTCAGATGTAACAAGTTCTTCAAATGCGGCTACTGTTACAATCGAACCACCATTGATTACTGCTTTAGCAGATAACTCTGCTGTGACTTATGACAATGTTCCTTTTACAGTTCATTTAACAAGTGACATTCAAGAATTTGGAGTTGTTGGATCAGATAAAGATGGAAACCTTTTATATCAATTTGAGTTTGACGTAGAAGAATCTTTATAGTGAAAAAGTATAAAATAACTCACAAGATTACTGCCGATTTTATTGCTGAAGCTATTGTTAATGAAGATGAAATTGATAGTAATACAAATGATCTAAAGGATTATAAGAAACCTAATAGTAAATTTGAATATACTATGTTAAAAGGAACAGAAAGTGTAACACAAACAACTTACGAAGAATATGACGAGAAGTTTAACATCAGCAGTAAAGACAGAACTAGCAACAAATGATATTAGACCAGTACATCTTATCACTATTGGTTTTGGTACTCCTGTTAATATCACTGATTGTTCATTTCCATTAACATCATCTGTATCTGGATCATCGGTCACTTATAGTGCAAGTGATTTTATATTGGGTATATCCAACCATACAGAAGAAACAGATGTAACAAAATCAAGTGTAAGTCTAACTTTATCTGGTGCAGATCAAACATTTATATCGGTGGTTTTAAATGAAAATGTAGTCAACGATAGTGTCGATATATTCAGAGGTTTTTTAGATGATTCTAACGCACTTATATCTGATCCATTTTTATTATATCGAGGAAAAATAGATAGTTTTGACATTTCAGAATCAGATAAAAGTAGTGTGGTAGGACTTCAAATAGTTTCAAACTGGGCAGACTTTGAAAAAAAAAGTGGACGTAAAACAAACAACACATCACAACAAAGATTTTTTAGTGGAGATGTAGGTATGGATTTTTCTTCGCAAACAGTTCAAGATATTAAATGGGGTAGAGCATAATGGGTATAGGAAAATTATTTAATAAAGTAGTTAGTGTTTTTACTGGTGGAAACCCTTTAGTTTCATTAGGTATTTCATTATTCCTCGCATGGATATTAAGACCAAAAGTTCCTGAAATAGAAGATTTTGGTACAAATGAATTTGATGACTTTGAACGAGGTATATTATTAAATAAACAAAGTAATGATGCTAACGTGCCGATTATTTATGGGGAAAGACTGGTTGGTGGTACTAGAGTCTTCATGGAAACCTCAGGCACAGATAATACATATTTATACATGGCTATTGTTATGGCAGAGGGAGAGATCAATTCAATAGAAGAAGTAAGAGTTGATGATAAAGNAGTNACATTTGCATCTTCACTATCAGATGGTACAGAAGTTGAAGTNGGAAGTTCAGATAGTAATTTTTNNAAAAATAGTGAAAGTCTNATTAGAATACAACCTTTCTTTGGAACAGATGGACAATCAGCNTCNAGTTTATTATCNACANTATCATCATGGGGAAGTAATCACAGATTAAGAGGATTATGTTATTTAGCTTTAAGGTTTAAATGGAATCAAGACGCATTTACTGGAATACCAAAAGTTCAAGCAAAAATAAAAGGTAAAAAAGTTGTTACACTTGCATCTAACTTATCAGAACAAACTGCATCATTTTCTACAAATCCAGCTTTTTGTATTTTAGATTATTTAAGAAATGAAAGATATGGCAAAGGTATTGCAACATCTGAAATAGACTTACAATCTTTTTATGATGCTTCACAAGTTTGCGTAACACAAGTGACACCATATTCTGGTGCAAGTGATATAAACATATTTGATACAAACGCAGTTTTAGATACATCGCAAAAAATTATAGATAATGTTCGAGAACTATTGAAAGGTTGTAGAGGTTATCTTCCATATACTGGTGGTAAATACAGATTAATTATAGAAACAACTGGAAGTGCATCAATCACACTTACAGAAGATAATATTATTGGTGGCTACAATTTATCTATTCCAACAAAAAATGAAAGATATAACAGAGTTATAGTTGGTTTTGTAAATCCTGATAGAAATTTCCAAGTAGATGAAGTTCAATTCCCACCAATAGATGATAGTAGTTTGCCAAGTCAAGATCAACACGCACAAATGAAAAATGCTGATGGGGGGTTTTTGCTAGAGGGAAGATTTTCTTTTAAGACACTCACATCGCCATACCAAGCTGAGGAGATGGCTGAAGTTATATTAAGGCGTAGTCGTGAAGCTATGACACTTGGATTAAATGTAAGTTTTGATGCTTATGATTTAGCAATAGGAGATATTGTAAATATAACACATAGTTCATTAGGTTTTTCTGCAAAAGCATTTAGAGTTATGGGTTTAACATTCAATGAAGATTTTACCATAGGATTATCTCTTGTTGAATATCAAGCAAGTCACTATACATGGGCAAGTAAATCAGAAGTAAGTTCAACACCATCAACAAATTTACCAAATCCATTTGCTATTCAACCACCAGCTAGTGTAACACTATCTGACCAACTTATTGAATACAATGATGGAACTGTAATTGTAGCACTAGACATTAGTATTGGTGCTTCTCCAGACTCATTTATAGATTTTTACCAAGTAGAATATAAATTAAGCACAGATTCAGATTTTATTATTTATGCACAAGGATCAGGATTAAATCACAGAGTTTTGAATGTAATAGACCAATCGACTTATGATGTAAGGGTAAAAGCTGTAAATACATTAGGAATATCATCAACTTATGTATCTGCACAAAGAACTATTGTTGGTGCTATTGCACCACCATCAGATGTAACTGGTTTATCATGCAACATTCTTGGACAAGAAGCACATTTGGGTTGGGAACAAATAAGTGATCTTGATCTTGCTTTTTATAATTTAAGATTTAGTGAAAAAACAGATGGCACTGCTGATTGGCAAAACTCGGTNGCATTAGTTGAAAAAGTATCACGTCCAGCAACATCTATTTCTGTACCAGCTAGAACAGGAACTTATTTGATAAAAGCAGTAGATAAATTAGGCAACTTTAGTTCTAATGCAACTGCAATTATTTCTAATGTTACAAGTGCTTTAAATTTTAATGCAGTAACAACCCAATCTGAACACCCATCGTTTTCTGGAACTTTAACAAATACTGTTATTACAGACAATGCAATTGAGTTAGATTCATCAGAATTATTTGATAGTGCTAGTGGAAACTTTGATGATGAAACAACAAGATTCTTTGATTCTGGTGTAGCAAATGCAGACTTTCAATCTACTGGTAATTATGAGTTTGCAAATGTTATTGATATTGGTGCTAAACATACTGCAAGAATTACAGCTTCATTAACACAAACTTCAGATAATCCAGATGATTTATTTGATAATAGAACTGGTAATTTTGATTCTGCTAGTTCAAACTTTGATGGAGATACACCAGCGAATTGTAATGCTCATATTGAGATAGCAACTTCTGATGATAATAGTACATTTACAGATTTTAGAACATTTGTTATTGGCGAATACACTGCAAGATTTTTTAAATTTAGAGTAGTTTTAATTTCAAGAGATGGTGCATCAACTCCAGTAGTTTCAGAAGTTACAGTTACAATAGATATGCAAGATAGAATATTTAGTGGAAACGATATTGTTTCTGGTACAGGAACTAAATCAATCACATTTACAAATCCATTTAAAAGTGGTAATTATGCAGTTGGAATTACAGGACAAGGAATGGCGACAGGAGATTATTTTACTGTAACTAATAAAACAATAAATGGTTTTGACGTGGCTTTTTTCAATAGTTCAAATTCAGGAGTTTCAAAAACTTTCGATTTTATTGCAAAAGGATTTTAAAAGGAGTATAAGAAATTATGGCACAACATGACATGAATATCGCTAACCAATCTTTCCCAAGTTTTAGGACAGATTTAAACAATGCACTTTCAGCTTTAAATACAATGCACTCTGGAACATCAAGACCAAGTGGTGCGGCTGTTGGTACAATGTGGCTTGATACTACAAACTCTGGATCAAATAGTTTAGAAATCAAATTTTTTGATGGTTCAGATGATATATCTTTTGCAACTATCAATACTTCAGCGAATACAGTCAATTTTATAGACAGCACAGTATCATTTGACATAGTTAATGATACTTCTCCACAATTAGGTGGCGATTTAGATACAAACTCCGCAAATATAAAAATCGACGATGCTCATGGAATATTAGATGATGATGGAAACGAACAGATTATTTTTCAAAAAACAGGGTCGGCAGTTAATTTTTTAGAGATTACTAATCAAGCAACAGGCAGTAATCCTAGTTTATCTGCAAATGGAAGTGATACAAATGTTGGTTTAGAATTTTCAACCAAAGGAACTGGTGCAATCAAATTTAATGATTTAGCTTATATACCACAACAAGCATTAACATCATCTTCAAATTCAGTTGCTTGGGACACCCAAGCTAAAGCTAACGCATTTCATTTAACCACAGAAAACACGACTTTTGCCGCACCAACTAATTCTGTTGAAGGTTCATTTATTTGTTTAGAAATAAATTACAATGGTTCTCATACGATTGCTTTTAATACTGCTTTTGAATTTGCGGCATCAACAGCACCAACATTTACATCAACAGATGGTAAAACAGATATATTAGTTTTTAGATACAATGGTTCTGTATGGCAAGAAGTAGGCAGAACATTAAATTTAAGTGAAAGTTAAAATATGTACGCATTAGTAGAAGATAGCCAAATTACAAAAATTATTCATAATCCAAAAGCTATGATTATTAATGATGTTCAATATCCAGCTAAAATATTTGAGTTGTGGTCTGAAGCTGAATTGAATGGAATAGGTATTTATGAAGTAATCACAGACTCAACAAATAAAAAAGATGAGGCATACTTTATTAATACAAATGAAGAATATAATTATGCAAATAATAAAGTTACTAGATCGTGGGGAACTGCTACACCAAAAAGATTAGAAGATGAAAACGCAATAGATGAAGATGGTAATAATATTTTAGATGATGATGGCAACCAAGTAATTAATTATGGTTTAAAAACAGAAAAGAAAAGAATTGTCAAACAACAAGCATCAGGATTATTAGCACCAACAGATTGGTATGTTATAAAAGCTAGTGAAGTTGCTGATTATTCTGTTCCAAGTAATATTGCAACTTTTAGAGCAGATGTTAGAAGTAAATCAAACGAAATGGAATCTCAAATAGATGCTTGTACTAATGTTGATGAACTAAAAGCATTATATGAATACACAGAACAAGAAGATGGAACAATAACAAGACCACTAGTAGAATTTCCTAAAGAGGTTGTCTAATGCCACTTATACTTGGAACTAACTCCATAAAAGATACAGGTTATGATGTTGCTAACTCATTAAGATTAAATGATGGTAGTAGTTCTTATTTACACAAGACACCTAGTAGTGGTGGAAATAGAAGAACATTTACTTTTTCGACTTGGTTTAAAAGAGGAACTGGTTTTGGTAATGAACAAGCATTATTTACTGGTGGAAATGATGCAAATGCGTCAGGTTTTTTTACTATTTATTTCACTACTAATGATAGAATAGATGCACATTTTTGGAATGGTAGTTCTTTTGATAGCGTCACACCAAATGGAGTTTTGAGAGATCCTTCGGCTTGGACTCATATTGTTGTTGCTGTTGATACTACACAGGCAACAGACTCAAACAGAATAAAATGGTATATTAATGGCACAGAACAAACTTCTTTATATAGCACAGATTATCCAACACAAAATCACGAGTTTAATGTTAATCATACTGCTATAATGCAAGTTGGAGTTAGAAGAAATGGATCAGGTGCTTTAATTGGACATTATGACGGATACTTAGCAGAAACAATTTTAATTGATGGCACACAACTAGATCAAAATTCATTTGGAGAATTTGATTCTGACACGCCAAACGTATGGAAACCTAAAGATGTATCTGGTTTAACATTTGGTACAAATGGTTTTTATTTAGATTATGAAGATAGTGGCAATCTTGGAAATGATGTAAATGGCGGAACAGATTTAACACAAGTTAATCTTTCTGCAACAAATCAATCTATAGATACTTGCACAAATAATTTTGCAACTTTTAATCCTCTTGTTAATTTTCCATCAAATCCACCAGATTTGTCAGAGGGAAATTTAAAAGTTGAAACTATAGATTCTGATCCTGGTCATTTTGGTGGTGCATCAACTATTGGAGTATCACAAGGTAAATGGTATTTTGAATCTACGAGTCTTTCATCAAGAGAACTTGTTCCTGCGGGTGGCGGTAGTATTACTCATGCTGTTGGTATTTCCTCAGACCCCTCTGAAGCCGCAAGACAAGGAACATCATTTTCAGCATCAGTTACAGGAAGTATTATTTATGCATTAAATGGTAAATACTACAGCACAGCTACAGGCACTAGTGGTGCATCTTATGGAAGTACATATGCTCACAACGATATAATTGGGGTTGCTGTCGATCTTGATAATCATAAAATATATTTTTCTAAAAATGGCACATTTCAAAATAGTGGTGATCCAACATCAGGATCAACAGGAACTGGTGCTATATCAATCCCTACTGGATTAACTTATTTTGCTTTTGTTACAGATGTTGGTGGATCAGCAAATACTTCATCAATAAATTTTGGTAGCCCAATAAATTCAATTTCATCAGGAAATAGTGATTCAGAGGGTTTTGGAAATTTTGAACATTCAGTACCATCAGGTTATTTTGCATTATGCTCAAAAAATTTAGCGGAGTATGGATAATGGCTTATACAACTATAGACGACCCAACAATTTATTTTAATACTAAACTTTATACTGGTAATGGTTCAAGTCAATCTATTACAGGAGTAGGATTTCAGCCTGATTGGGTTTGGATAAGGCAACGAAATGAAGTAAGAGCTCATAGTATTTTTGATTCTGTCAGAGGAGTTCAAATACAACTTAAAAGTAATGATGCTGATGCTGAAACCACTGCTTCATCATTTTTAACTGCATTTGGTACTGATGGTTTTACTTATGGCAGTAGTGATAATGGAAATAAAAGTGGTGGCACATATGTATCTTGGAATTGGAAAGCTGGTGGCTCTGCATCATCAAACTCAAATGGAAGCATAACAACTTCTGTATCTGCTTCAACCGATGCTGGGTTCTCTATCGTTTCTTGGACAGGAAATGGAACAGATGGTGCAAGTATTGGNNNTGGTTTAGTTAATCCTAATTTATGTATTATAAAAAGACGAGACGGATCAGGTCATAGTTGGTTTACTGGTGGNNNTCCNAANACATCTNTATTTNCAAATGATGGTGATCATTTAAACTTAGATTCAANTAATGGATTATCAAATAGTTCAACAAAAGAAATTGATTTAAGCACAGATTCTGGAACCACTTGCACTTTTGTTGATGCTGGAAATGATATTAATTTAAGTGGTGGATCTTTTATAGGATATTTTTTTAAAAGTATTAAGGGGTATAGCCTAGTAGGAAGTTACAAAGGAAACGGGAACGATGGAGACGGGACTCATATCTACTGCGGATTCCGTCCAGCTTACATACTAATTAAAAGCACATCAAGTTCAACTAACTTCCCTATAATCGATAATAAAAGACCGGGTTATAATCCTGCAAATGCACCGGGTAATGTTATGTTCGCTAATACAAATTCAGCGGAATCTACATCTGCAACAAGAATAATAGATTTAAACTCACAAGGTTTTAAAATAAGGGGTAATAATAATGATGTCAATGCTAATGGAAATACATTTCTTTTTTACGCAGTAGCAGAATCACCTTTCGTAAACTCTAATGGTGTACCCAACAACGCAAGATAGGGGTAAATTATGCAATTATCAAAACATTTTAAATTAGAAGAATTTGAAAAATCATCTACTGCTATTCGACATGGAATAGAAAATAAAGCTGGGTCAGGAGAAATAAAAAATCTAACTGATTTATGTTATGCTATACTAGAGCCTGTACGAGCAAAGTTTGAAAAACCAATAATAATTACTTCAGGTTATCGTACAGAAGCCTTATGCGAAATTTTGAAATCAAGTAAATCGAGCCAACATACAAAAGGGGAAGCTGTTGATTTTGAAATAGCTGGTGTATCTAACTTGCAAGTAGCTTTATGGATTCAAAATAATTGTGATTTTGACCAATTAATTTTAGAATTTTGGAAAGAGGGAGAACCTAATAGTGGTTGGGTTCATTGTTCTTATAAAGATGGTTCTAACAGAAAACAAGTTTTGACTTACTCAGGAAAAGAATTTAAAAATGGATTACCTGATGCTAAATGGTCAGGTGGTAAAATGCAAAACTAGGAGAAAAAATGGCACTTACAAAAAAACAAAAGAAGCTTCCAATGGCTTTACAAAAAGCTATACTAAAGAAACAAAAACAAACTAAAAAAACAAAGAGGAGAAAATAATATGCCTTATCATACAGGAAAAGGGTCTCATGGTGGAATGAAGAAAAAAAAGAAAAAAACCAAGAAACCTAAAATGAACAGAAGAAAAAGATAATGGTCAAAGTAGCATCTATAACAAACATTATCAAAGGTCTTAAACCTCGACAACAAAAGACCATGAAAAATCATGCTAGGCATCACAGCCTAAAACACATGAGATCAATGGCAAGAGCCATGAGAAAAGGTGCTACATTTAAAACTGCACATACTAGGGCTATGAGGAGTGTAGGTAAGTGAGTGGATTTACAACAACATCAACTCTAGCTGTATTGTTAGATAAAAGACCAATGCGTAAAAGGAGAAAAAGTGGCAAAAAAAAGAAAAAGAAGAAAAGTACCAAAAGATAAAGCAACTGATCTACCTAAGAAATACCTATCAGGATTAAAAGGTGGTAAAAGATCAGCTAGAGCAAGCCTTATTAAGGCTATGTCAGAAGCTTATAAAAAAGGTCAAAGAATACCAAGATCAATGTTTAGGGCGAGGGCAAGAAGTGGCTATTAGAAGAAAACCTTTATCTGCAAGAGTTGTTTCTATACTAAGAGCAAAAGCTAAAGGTAGAAAGAATATTACATTAGGTATGCTAAAAAAAGTATATCGTAGAGGTCAAGGTGCATATTTATCATCAGGTTCAAGACCACGAACATCAATGCAAAGTTGGTCGCTTGGTCGAGTTAATAGTTTCTTGCGTGGCAGTAGAAAACACGATACAGATTTAAGAAGAAAACGAAAAAAAAGATAATGAAAACAACTAAAGAAAAATTTGTAGAGATAGATGGAAGAATTAAATTAGTAAATCAAAAAATTGATTTGATAATTAAAAATCACTTACATCACATGAAAAAAGACATTGATAGAATTTTATATTCTCTTGGTGCAATCGGTCTATTGGTTTTAGGTCAATTACTTTACTTACTCACGAAATAGTTGTATAGGTCTATCTATGACCTTTAAAAGAATTTTAGTTATTTCAGACTTACATATTCCATATCATCATAAAGACTCAATAGAATTTTTAAGAGAAATAAAAAAACAATATAANCCTGATTTTGTCATTAATATTGGAGACTTACTAGATTTTCACGCAATCAATATGCACACACATGACCCTGATTTATATTCTGCTGGACACGAACTAAGGCAATCAAAAATTTACATTAGAGAACTAGAATCAATATTTCCTAAAATGATTGAGGTAGAATCTAATCACTCTAGTTTAGTTTATAGACGAGCATTGAAATATGGAATGTCTAAAGAGTTCTTAAAAGACTATGGAGATTTTTTAGGTACTAAGAAATGGAAATGGGTTGATGATTTAACGATTGATTTACCAAATAAACAAAGATGTTTTTTTACTCATGGAAGATCAGCAGATATTCTTAAAGTTTCTCAGACTATGGGAATGTCAGCAGTACAGGGTCATTATCATACAAAATTTTTAGTATCTTGGTGGGCTAATCCTGATAATTTATTTTTTGCTATGAATGTTGGCTGTTTAATAAACCAAAAGAGTCTAGCTTTTGCCTATGCTAAAAATTTCAAAACAAGGTTCATTTTGGGTTGTGGAATGATAGTTGATGGTATTCCAAGACTTTTGCCTATGGTATTGAATAATAAGGGAAATTGGATAAAAAAGCTTGTATGAGGAACAAAAAGGCTACATTAAAGCCACAGAGAGCCACAGAGAGGGCTACTGAGAGACAAATAGGTGGTAAGCACTATAAGAACTTTAAAATACAGCCTATTGAGTTTATTACAAAAAATAAGCTTAGTTTTATACAAGGTAACATAATTAAGTATGTCTGTCGTTTTAATAAAAAAAATGGTAATGAAGATATAGACAAAGCAATTCACTATTGCGAATTATTAAAGGAGATAAAATAATGTGGTTGAATTTATTAAGCTTGGGTATAAAGACAGGAGCAAAGATATATCAAAATAAACAAAGAACAAAACAATTAATGTCAGATGCTCAAATGCACCATGCCGAGCAAATGGCGAAAGGCGAAATTGAATATAAAGCGAAAGTTATTGAGAGTAATGATAATGGTTGGAAAGACGAATTTGTCTTGGTTCTTGTATCTTTGCCTATTCTTTTATTGGGTTGGTCTGTTTTCTCTGACGACCCTGAAATTCGTACTAAACTAGATTTGTTTTTTGAATACTTTAAAAATTTACCTTATTGGTATCAAGCTATATTCATTGGAGTAGTTTCTGCAATTTATGGTCTTAAAGGTGCAGACATAATGAGAAAGAAATAGTATAGATATGAATGATCAACGATGCAGTAATTATAGAAGTAGAGTTCCAGCTTGAAAGTCTGTATGAACCTTTTGGGCATTTTGTTTGTTTAAGATTTATAGATACTTACCCACAAAAAACAAAACTTACATCTTTGTTAAAAGATTTTAGTAAATACCCTGATGTAAAAGTTGTTGATTATAATTTTAATATAGAAAAGATTACAGAAGCAACTGACATTAGAGGGTTAGATATTACAAAACATTAGCGACCCACCAAGTCTCCCTGATGGGTCTATCTTTAAGGGAGCATATGATACTTAAAGAATTTTTATCCCTCTTGTTTTCCGGCAAGAGTTAAATCTCTTTTTACTTCTGTTTGTCTAACAGACAAGTAACGATCTAAATTATTATACATAAGCTTTGCTTTTATAAGTTGGCTTTCTGCATGAGCATAACTTTCTATCATGGTTTTATACTCAGGGTCAGTTCTAGCTTTGTGTTCAGCTTCTACTATTGTTTTAGTATCAATTTTATATTTAAGAAATAATTTACTAAACAAAGCTTTTTTCCCTTCATCAAGAATAATTACTTTCTCTGCCCACTTAGACCATTCATTAGAGGCTTCTGTCATTTTTTTATAGGCTTCTCTACTATTTAGATTCATGGTTTCCATTTCATCTCCTGTTGTAAAACATATCTAAAGATACCTGTTGCTGGGTCAAAGTCTATTTTTGAACAACCTATCAATAACAGGAAAACTATAATTGATATAACAGCTATAACAAATTTATAAATCAATCTTGTATATTTTCGATGCACAGGATAGCCAAATATAATCATGGATATTGCAACATTTCTTTAGCTTCTTTTTTAAGATCAGTAATTTCTTTTGCTAATTTTTTATTGTCTGTTTTTACTTCATCTAATTCTTTTCTTAAATTACCATTCAATTCTTTATGGCTATCATTAGCATTTGTAATAGCTGTCATTTCAGCTTCTTTACTATCAATGATATTTTTTAAATTAACTACAACATCATTAAGAGTTTTTATTTCTTTATCTTTAATTTCTATTTGTTTGGAAAGGTCTAAATCTCCTCTATCATCTTTTGTCATAAAGACTCCTGTTTAAAGTGTTGGGCAGTAGAGAGAGGAAACCACCCAACACATAACCTAAAAGTATATGTTATGAAAATATTATACTTAAAATGCTTTCGCATTAATTTCTCTCTATCATAAAATTTTTAAATATCATAACGAATCATTTGTATCTGATTTGCTTTTGATCTCAAAATGTTAAAATATTCTATTATAAATTGTATCTAATGTTAAATAAGTTAGGTTTTAAGCCATTAATTTAAAGGTTGAAAAACAACCTGAATAATGCTTATATCTCTGTATATGTTAAATATAAAAAAAACAAATAACCTAAAAGGAGAGAGTATGACAAAGACATATAGAGTAGAAATCAAATCTTTATTTATTAAAGATGTTGAAGCAAACAATGAACAAGAAGCAAAAGCAAAGATGAAAGAAATGGTTAATCCATCTTGTTCAATAGATTTTGCAAATGAAAATGGAACATTTTTTTATGAAGAATTTGATTTTAATAATGCAACAATATCGGAACAATAAAGGAGAGAGTAAATGTATAATATAAATGAAAAATTATCTGAACTTAAATCAGGTAACTATTTAATAAAGGTCACAAGCATTGGAGATAAAAGACCAAACAAATATTATTCAAAAGAATATTTTGTGACAATTAAATATCAAGTTACAGATTTAAGTAATCCAAAAAGAAAATATGGAGTTATAGTTTCAGGTTTAGGTGCAAATCCTATTGAACTTAATGAGGACAGGGAATTATTACCTACCAACTATTTTACTTGGCAAAATTTTGATGAAGTATTGTTTGAGAGATTAACTAGATTGCAAAACGATATTAATCAAGATGGCTACTATCCTAAAGACAGAGATACAGGTCGTGTAGTAGTTAAAGACAACAACCTAAAAGGAGATAACTAATGTCAAAAGAAAATGTTAAATCTAAATTGCTAAATCAAGCAATTAAAGAAATGCAGAAACATAATGCTAAGATCGGTGCAGAAAAAGTAATTCAACAAGCTATTGATTATGGTATCGAAACAGAGACACCAAAATTAAAAGATGATGAAATGCTTTCTGTAAAGATTGTAAAAATACCAAATCTTGGAGTACGAGTTGATGTTCTTAGAGTTAAAAAGGATAAAACTAATGAATAAAAGATATTCTAGTCTGCAAGTCTTTGAATATACAAAAGGGTCTTACAGAGTAAAAGATTATCAATTCAATAGTTGGATTTATGTCATTAGAAAAAATGGAGAGTGGATTTTTAATGGCATGAATTTTAGAACTGCGAATGATCTAAATAAATATCTAAAAGAGGAGAAAATATGTCTAAATTAATCTTATCAATTAAGACTAGAAATAAGTCATTTAATTTGCTAGAAAAGGTGTATAAAGATTTTGGGGTGGTTTTCCATCCCAATACACCTGTGACAGAGGTTAATAACTTTATAGGAGAAGCTTATAATGGAAAAAGCATTACCGAAGCTTCAGGCGAAGTACGACAAGACAATAGTGAGAGAACAAGACTTGTTGAAAAAGCTAAAGAAGTTGAGGTCAAACAAACAAAACTTGGCTTGGAAGATACACAACATCAAGTACCATCCAGCCATAGTTTAAAAAGAGAGGATAAATAGGGTTATGAAAAAGATACTTTTAATCGCAATCGCTGTGACTTTTTTAAATGGCTGTGCGAAATTTGAGCCTGTAATCGACACAAAAGGTAAGTCTAAATTTGAAACATCAAATGCAAGTGAGATTTCAAATGATAAAATTTTGTGTGAGAAACTTGCAAAAAACAATACGACATTTTTTGGTAATATAAATTTTTGGATTTTGTCTCCAAGAGCAGAGACTCAATATACAGATATGTATAGAAAATGTTTAGAGGGAAGAAATCATGTCGTACTTAACTGATGGTCTTATTTACAATCAAAAAGGTTTAAATAAAGAACTTGATTGTGGCGATTGTAATATGTGTTGTAAATTACCTAAAATTAATAAAACATATTTTAAAGACACAATTTTTCAAAAAGATAGTTTTGAATGGTGTAAGAATTGTGAAATTGGTGTTGGTTGTAAAGTTTATAAAGACAGACCAAAAACTTGTAAAGATTATGAATGTACTTTTTTATGTGGATTTTCTTTTATAAGACCAAATAAAGCTGGGTTTTTAATTACATTAGAAGATATAAATGGCATAAATCCTTTAGAAGCAAAAGTAATAACAATTTTTTGTGAAGATCATAAACTTTCTAATTTAGTTAAAAATATAAAAAAAGAACACAATTTAAGATATTTAATCAAGCAAGGTTTTAAGTTTGTTATAAGAACAAATAAAAATAATAAAGATTTATGGGTTTATGACCCAAAAATTTCTGATGAACTTATAAAACCATCACAAAAACAAGTAGAAGATGCAAGGGAGTTATTAAATGCCTAAACCATCAATAAAAATAAAAAAATTAGCTTTCATNTGTGCTAAATGCTTTTCTGAAAAAGAAGATAAATTAGCATGGTTTTTTGGAAGNACCCTTTTTAACGAGTCATTACTCTGTCGGACTTGTTGGAAAGGTCAATTCAATATGTTGGCAGAGTCNGAGAGAAAGGAATGGTCATTTTATGATAATAAAAAATGATGACAAGATCGCAGAAATAAATCATTTGATACCACCCAATGTTAATATGTTTGGTGTATCAGCAGATCAAAACGAAAAAGTTTTGAAAAANATTTATGGTTTGCAATTAAGAAAGATGAGACTAATGCGTGGCTATACTCAGACAANAGTGGCTAGAGCAATTTCAGTAACATTTCAACAAATCCAAAAATACGANAAAGGTGTAAATGCTGTAAGTATTTTGAANGANTTGAAATTAGCTGAGTTTCTAAAATGTGATAGAAACTATTTTGTTCAGCCTATTACTGATAATGGCTTTAAATTTTTAACAAAGAGAGGGAATGGTTATGATAATCAAGAGTAAAGATAAGCATGGAAATCAGATTGAGTTCGACCCAAAAGGTAGGGGTTCAAGGTATAAAGTTAATGGACTCAAAAAAAAAGGAGTCACTACAATCATAAGCGAAAGATTTGGTAAAGGTGCTTTGATGTGGTGGAGTGAAAATTGTGTTTATGAAGCTATCAAACAGCTAATGAAACATAATAAGAAACCTGTGGATGAGATACAGCAATTTGAAGATGATCTTAAATACAGGGTTAAACAAATAAAAGAAAATGCTATGCACATTGGAACTAATATGCACTCTTTAGCTGAAGATTATATTTTAGGTAAGGAAGTTATTAATCCAAACTCAGAGCCACTTAAAACTATGTTTGAAAAATTTAAGAAGTTTTGGGATAGCAAAAAAATCAAAGTAGTTGAGACAGAAAAAACATACTATTCAAAAGAGTTAGATGTTTGTGGAACTCTTGATTGCCTTGTTAAGTATAAAGGAAAGATCGGAATATTAGATTTTAAAACATCTAAGGATTTTTACCCTGATATGCCAATCCAAATTCATACTTATAGAAAATTGGTTGAAGATTCTACCAATTTAAAAGTAGAGTTCTTAGCAGTTATAAATATTCCAAAAGAGCCTGTTAAGGATGTTGAGATGAGGATATTTCAAATTAAGCCTAAGTATCTTAAAGGCTTCAAAGCTTGTAAATATCTNAATAGCTTAGAAGAAGATTTTAAGCAAAGAAACTTGGAATATAATAAACAGAGGAGCAACTAATGTCATATCAACAACAACAAAAAACACCTTTTTGTGCTTTGACTATTAANATGTANGCAACAGGTAAANCAGCACCTAAATTTGAATTTAAGGCAAATGCTGAAAGTCTATTTACTTGTAGCTTAACAAAGAAGAAGTACAAGTTATCACAAATCAATGAGTGGTATCTAAGCCCTGAAGTGCAGAAATTTCATGTTCAAGGATATAGGGCTAAATGGTATGCCAAAACTGAACACAATGAGAATCCTAACAAATATAGTAAGGGAGAAACAAATCTTGTTGTAAGTTTAATTATGACTAAACCATATAAACCTCAACCTAATGTGGATGGTATGAAACCAATCGCACAAGCAATTCCACAGCCAATGCAACAAGTCGCAAAAGCTGATGAATTATTGGATGATGAAATACCATTTTAATAAACTAAAAGAAAAGCTAAGTGTGTGGTCGCTATATAATCGAGAATATATAGTCGGCTTCATACTTGGTTTTATAATAGGAGCAATATTATTATGAATATAAATGAAGAATTAATAAAATTGTATGAAGAACTTGTAGATATTTATAAAGAACAATTAGAAAAAGAAAGAAAAGCAAATGAATATCTAAATGACGTAATAGATAAATTGGTAGAGGGAAAATGAAACAATTAGAATTAGACTATCAGGCTTATAATTATACCGACACAAGTAAATCAGCTTGGGTAAATAAAAAAGATAAACTGACAAAAAGAGAACAAGTTTATGAGTATGTTAAGACTCAGGCTTCAACAAATTATGAAATATCTAATGAGTTGGAAATGCCATTATCAAGTGTTTGTGCAAGATGTCGAGAGTTACAGCTTCTTGGATTGATAGAAGATAGTGGTAAAAGAAAACAAACACCTTATGGTAAAACAGCTATAATATGGCAAAAAAAAGACCAACAATAGCAGAGAAAAAGTGGATGCAACAAGTAGCTGACTATGGATGTGTAGCTTGTGAGATAGATGGTAAAATTTCTGTTCCATGCGAGATACATCACATTAGGTCTCTTAAAAATGGGTCAGGAATCGGTCTCAGACCACCACACACGAGGATTCTTGGCTTATGTGCTTCCCACCATAGGACAGGTAAAATTTCAGTTCATTTAGGTAAAAAAGCTTTTATCGAAAGATATGGTACAGAAGAATATTTAGAAAAAAAACTGAGAGAGAGGATAGAGGAATGGAACGAAATAGTGGATATTTTTTAGTTTGGAGAAAGATTTGGAAATCTCCTGTATTTAAAAATCTAAAACAATGTGCAATATGGATATATATGATTAGTCAGGCAACTCATAAGGATAAGACCCTGAACTTCTTAGACAATAAGATATTTGTTAAAAAAGCTGAATTAATATTTCCATTAAGAAAAAATGCCGAGATATGGGGTATTACGTATTCTGAGATGCGTACTTTCATTAAAAGGTTAAAGAATAGGAAGATGATTAATGTGAGGATTCACCACCTTTTACCCAGCCAAAACCACCCCAGCAGAAAAGTAAGTATAATTGAGTGCTTAAATTATGACAAATATCAATACCTAGAGGATGTGCAACCACCTGAACACCAGCTATCGCCTTATACTAATACACTATATAAACTAAATAATAATATTAGTATAGGGTCAAGCAAGGATGTGAATAATGGTTACAAATCTGTTGGCGAATGGGGTCAGTACACAATACTAGAAAAAGATGGTAAAAAGTACAAGAAGCACAGGTGGAAAAACGAACCGATAACAGATTATAATGAAAGCAATACTTAGAATATTCCGATATGCTAGAAAAAGATTGATAAAGCTGTCTATAGAAAATAAAATGCTGAAAAACCAGCTTGAATATTATAGAGCAATAGTAGATTCAAACATACATAGAAAACATTAGATGGTAAAAAAAAAGTCAAAATTTAGACATATTTCAATAGGTAAAAAAAAATATTATTTCTACAAAATTGTTTGGTACGATATTTTAGCCGATGGTTCTCATGCTTCTGCAACTGAATTTGATAACATGAAACCAGCTTTAATGACCACAATGGGTTATATCTATAAAAAAAATAAAAAATGTGTTTGGTCATTTGCTAGTTATGATGATGAAACTTTTAGTGATAGAAATGTTTTTCCAATAGGATGTATTAAGGAATTAAAAAAGATAGAGATTTGATACCATTTCCTAAAAAAAAATATAATATTATTTATTGTGACCCAGCTTGGTACTTTAAAACATACTCTGATAAAGGTAATAAACGATCTGCTTTACAGCATTATGATTGCCTTAATATTAATGATATTTATAATTTACCTGTTGATACAATATGTGATGATGATTGTGTCTTATTCATGTGGGCTATTGACCCAATGTTACCTGAAGCTTTGGAAACTATAAAAAGATGGGGTTTTGCATATAAAACAACAGCTTTCACATGGGTTAAAGAAAATAAAAAATCAGATGGGTATTTTACAGGTTTAGGATATTGGACTAGAGCAAATCCTGAGATGTGTTTATTAGCAACTAAAGGAAAACCAAAAAGACTCTCTAAAGCAGTAAAACAATTAATTATTAGTAAAAGACAAGAGCATAGTAAAAAACCTGATGAGATAAGAGATAGAATAATACACTTATGTGGAGATTTACCAAGAATAGAGTTGTTTGCTAGACAAAAAGTAGAGGGTTGGGATTGTTGGGGAAATGAGGTATAAGAATCATTAATGAAAAACGACATAAATAAGGCAGAAAAGAAGAAACATCAAGGCAGACCACACAAAGTCATAGATGAAAAAATACTAGCAAATTTAAGTCAAATAGGATGCACACAAGAAGAAATAGGTAGCATTGTTGGAATATCAGCAAGAACNTTACANAGAAGATTTGCCGATTTATTAGAGGTTAATAAAAACAAAGGTAAAGCTAGTTTAAGAAAGAAAATGTATGAGAAAGCTATGAAAGGTAATGATAAGCTTTTGATATGGCTGTCTAAAAATTACTTGAACATGGTAGATAAAGTTCACACTACAAATACTACTGAGCCTTTACCATTAATCATAGAAGCTAAAGCTGAAGAAGTTAAAGACTTAAATGGCAAAGAAAAAAGGTAATGTCTATGGACAAGTAGTTGTCTATGAAAGAACTTACAAAGGTACTTCTATTGGGAGACGACCCATCACTTCAACAATGAATAAAAACAAAAGAAGAAGTTTTAAAAAATACAGAGGTCAAGGAAGATGAACAAAAGATCAAATTTCTATGCAAATGGAGAAATAATTGATTTTAGGTTGCCACAAGATTATAGACCATCAACAGGTAGAGGTAGCTGTGGGAATTGTGGTTTGTTTAGCCAAAAATTTATGTTTTGTGGGCTGTATCGCTGTAAAGGGGTAAGAGATACTTATGTCTGTAACAAATGGAGAAAAAGACATTTTAGAAGATAATGGAATTAATAATCCTAAATGATGGCTTGTATCAGTTAGTTCCTGTAACAAAAGAAATTCTTAAAGGCATAGAGATTATTAGTGAGGCTACTTGTTTTGACATTTGTGATATTCTTAGACTCAAACTTACAGGATATGTAGATAGTATTAATCTTCATGTAATGAATGATGGTAGTGGTTATCTTTTTGGGTGCATTTGTAGATGATTAGTGTTATTTACAAATTATGTCTATTCATGGAAAAAGAAAACTTAATAAACCTTTTAGAACACCATCAGCTTCAAAGAAGTTTGGAGTATATGTAAGAAACAGAAAAACAGGCAGAGTACAAATAGTAAGATTTGGCTCAAAAAGGTTATCAATCAAAAAGAACATACCGAGTAGGCAGAGATCATTTATGAAAAGGTTTGCACCTATCTTGGCTAAAGCTAAACGATCAGGAAAACAACTAAACTTACAACCTGTCTTTTGGGCAGTAAAGAGTTGGCGAAAAGGATTTAAGATATGAGCAAGAAAGACGATACAATTAAAGTTAGTTCAGAGTCTAAGCTACAGCTACCACTCGCTAATTTAATTGGGATAATTCTTGTCGTTAGTGGAGCAGTAATGGGTTGGGCAAATCTTACAGGTAGGATTGGAGCATTAGAAACAGCAGATACTTTATTCCAAGCTGATCTATTAAAGAAAGCTGAACAAGAGCCAAAGAACTTAGAGATGTTTATGCTTATAGAACATTTAGCATCTCAAATAGAATCTATTGAAAAAGAGATAGAAGCTAGTAGATACAATAAAGTCAATATAGATCATTTAAAAGAGCAAGTAGATATTATAAATAAACAAATAGAAAAATTAAGAAATGGGAGTCACTAATGATAGAATCAGTATTTGCTTTATTAATGATTATAGATCACGAAATAAAAGAACATAGAATACAACCATCTTTGTCTGAATGTCTCAAAGGCAAAAGAATAGCAGAAAGAACTTCCAAAGGTACATCTGTATCTTACAAATGTATTAAATCAGACGCAGAAATAGAAATTTATATGGGAGAGAAAAGTATTAAAAAATTAATATTAAAATAATTTATGAGTTTTAAACATGATAGATTGGGTGGTAGAAAAGATAGGCAAAATTTCAAGGGCAATATTTCATTGGACTTGGCGAGTGCAAGTACACCGAAAATATTACAAAAAGAAGAAGTAAATGAAATATGTCTTAACAATGATTATATGTGCTTTTGTCGAGGGTAAAACAACCTGTATGCCACCTCTCGTAGTAAATGAGAATTATGCCGATGGTTATAGTTGTATGCTTGATGGTTATACAAAAGCTTATGATAAGATTGTTGAAATAGGCAAAGATGATGTTAATAAATTTAATATCTATATAAAGTTTGGCTGTAATGAAGATAACTCTAACAAAACCACAACATCGTATATCATCATCNNATAAAAGATTTAGAGTNTTAATATCAGGTAGAAGATTTGGTAAAACATATCTTGCTATAACTGAGATGATGAAATACGCATCAAAGCCTAAT
>FUFK010044706.1_pt1 | contig 26368 bp, 13 predicted proteins | sample 1021851 | NCBI WGS metagenome assembly FUFK01 (sample SAMEA51879418, study PRJEB19060) | metagenome
ATCTTCTTCCTTTTTTCCTCGGTCGTCATATGCCCCTCATCATCCATCACAGGGACCCCGCATCCAATACTCCTCGATCACCATGGTAGTGTTCCACATCGTCCTCATCAAACTCCTTGTCTCCCACAGAGCCTTTGGATGGAGTCAGAACGACAACCGCACCTCCCGAGCCATGTAGTGCCTCATAGGACAAAACCTCGCCTGTGTAGTTGTTGTGTTGGCCCATTGTAGCGGACATCCACCAGGCTGGCTTGTAAGCCACGACCTTTTGCACTCTAATCTGCCCATGAATCTCTCGAGAAAGCTGACTTAGATCCTCCAGCCTTCCGTCTCCGAAGAACTCTAGGATTTTCTTGTTCCACTCGTCATCCTTGGCAGAGTGTATCCGATCCTCTGCAGGTTCAATGTGCTCCGTGAACATCCTGTTTGAAAGGCTGGAAACTACCACGACAACCGCCTTCTTGCCCTGAGAGGCAATCGCATCACGCGCAGACTTGCCCAGAACAATCGTCTCCGCCCTATTTGCATACATGTTACTGGATACGATGCAAGCAGGAATCCTGTTATCTGGGTTTAGAAGCTTGAGCGCAACAATCGAGCCTGTGTCTATCGGGAAACCATCGTAAGCCACCGTTCTAGACTGCAGCCCTCTCGACTCTGCACACTCTCTGAATTTCTCAGCGAATTCTGTGTCCATCTTGAACTTATACGGCATGCTACCCAGGTAGTGGAAGTCATCGTCCACATGCACCCATTCCGGCTCTGGATGTCCCTGTATCTGGTGGCCAATGATGCTAGGCCAGGTTGTCGAGTATACCAGTATCAGGTCTGCCTCACTTTCCTCGATCCTTTTCCTGCATGTCTCAAATGCATCTCTTAGCCTCCCATATCCCTCACTTGCTTCTGGTGTTAGAAGTGGTTGTGGGTGAGGAGGACAGTAAATGCCGAAAAGAATCTCTGGATCCGACATTTAATCACCTCAGAGCACGATCTCTCTGGTTGCCTCTAGTGGATCCCACGCTGCAATCAGGTTACCCGTGCCTATCACCGACTGATAACCATAAATCTCGGCAGGGTACTCGGGATACCCCATGGCTGCCATCATCCAAGTCAGTCCTCCGGCTTCAGTCTCAGCGATCGTCTGCTCCGTGAATTCGGGCATAATGTCGATCACTTCTTTCATCTTCCCATCTCTCATCAGGTCCACCAGCTTCATGTCCCAGACGTATTGGCTGTGATTGTATATGTGCTCCCTGCTCATATCCTCAGGGAGGGGGGACTCAGTTACGAAGTGCCTGTGGGATAGGCTATGGCTACTGATCAGTACAACTCTCTTCCCACTCTCTTCTATTGCCTTTGCACAGGCATCGCCAAGGGCACTGGCCTGCTCATTCATCACTTCCGGCGAGTAGTAGTGCGCGTTTCGGTTACTACTTATCGTAACCAGTGGCTTGTCCCACTCAGGATTAAGCATGTGGCATGACGTGATTGTCCCATAGTCGATTCTGAAGTCAGGATTACGCATCATCTTTGTCACTATCCCGGATTCTCCAGCAACCTCACACATCTTCTCTGCCAACTCTACATCGACCGAGATGTCGTAGTTGAACCGGAAGAGATTAGGGAAAACAGGATCAACTGACTTTGACTTGAATTTAGGCAGCCCGAGGAAATGAGTTCCGATGTAAGTCTGCCAGTGAGGGGTGAAGATGACCATTGCATCGTAGTCAATCGATTTGAGTTTCCTTGCGAGTCTGTTGTAACCCCATCTGAGTGTCTCCCATCCTCCTTCTGCGAAAGCCTCGTTCTGTTCCGGGTTCTCCGCATAAACCACATGCGGGGGGTGTGGAGCGAGGCATCCTAGTACTATCTCTCCCTTCGCCATATTCCTTCGAGGTCGAGAAATCTAAAGAAAACCTTCCGGCTCTCCTAGTAGAGTTCATGGGACACCTCTTGGACGCTGTGTCATGAAGTGGGACGAACCTCCTCTTTGGCCAGTGGCGGTGCCGAGTCTAGCCGGATTTGCAGCGGCATGCATCCCATATGTGTTTCCAAACACTCCTCAGCTCGTGGGTGGCGAACTGACNACATCATTCATCCTACTGGTGATTATGAGTCCACTTCTATACTTCTCTCCCGAGCCGACTGGGGGGAGGGCAGAGCTGATACTGGGAGCCAACATTGGGATGTTCTTCGCATTTTTCCCACAAGCAATTTTCTTCGTTTGGTTCATCATAGTCATCCTGCTTTGGCTAGCCCAGTCAATGTATGTCTGGAGGAGGAATTATCCAGCTTTCAGAATCGGGACTTGGATTGGATTAGGAGCAGTTTCTGGATTATTCATCGGAGGTCTTTTTGGACACCTCATCCTTGTCTGACCAGATCATCCTCCCTATCACAAGTCCGCTTATTGCGAAAGATGGGACGGATGACAAGACTCCGGTCCAGATGAGATCCCCATCCACGTACTCAATCGTGATCCTGACTTCGCCAATCCCATCGTCTCCTTGATTGGAAACCAGAACATAGTGTCCATCGAATAGGGAAGTAGTCTCAACCTCTACCTGGTATACCTCTCCCGGGGAAATGATTTGAATGTCCCGATCAGAGAATGCCGACCAGTCGATCCTCCCCCCTTTGGCATGCTCTTCGACCATGTCCCTGTGAATTACTAGAATCTGTACATCCTCTAACCCAACATTTCTCGCCTCTACCTCTGCTGGGTGCCACAAACTGTGCACTTCGATGACGTCAAGGTTAACATCTCCGGGGCCAACTCTCATTGTAGGCTCATTTTCATCGGTCCCCGGACCATCTACGATGACAAATACTAGCATCAGAGTCCCGATTACGGAGAATGCGACCGCAGTGTATGCAACATCCCTCGGAGGAGCGAGGGAGCGCAAACCGTCCTTTCTCAGATTCCTAAGCTTGGGTTGGATGCCATGGGCGAAGAGAGCGCAAATTAGGGCCAGCATCACTCCTGGGATTACGTCCGAAATCCAGTGAATTCCAAGGTATTGTATGCTGAACAAATAGATTGGGATATTTGCTGCCACGAAAAGGTCGAACTCCCTGTGGCGCCATTCCGCCATTTTGATTCCTAGACTTCTAATGTGTAGCCGATTGATTATCAATAGGCCAAGCGGGAGCCCAACATGCAGACTCGGGATGCCGTTGTCCAGTGGGTCTACTTCAGTGAAGAAAAATAGGTTCCACGACTCGTGGTACATGACAGCATCCATTCCAGGAATGAATGAGGATGTCACCTCGACGTTGAAGAATAGGTAGAGTGGGACTGCTAGTAAGTAGATTATCGAGTAGTTCAGCACCGCCTTGTCGGCCATGACCTCATCCCTGCAGAGGATGTAGTAAATCGGACTGAACCAGATAAGGAATAGGTAGACGAACAGGTAGTGGAAAGAAAGGACATCGCTAAGAATTTCGTTACGAAAACTCTGCTGGACCCAGAGAGTCAACTCTCCTTCGAATCCGTGAACGTAGTGTGTAAATCCTCCGACTCGAGGCTTTATGGCCTCGTTGTGTTGGTCAATGAAGGCCTTGAATCCATACATTATCAGATAAACAGAAATATGCCATTTGTACCCCTTTTCCTTGATCTCTCCCAGTAGTTCGGGTAGTGCGACCCTCATCTCAGGCTCATCCCTGGTTAGGATCCTCTGGATTGGAATGGTCAGCAGGAGTATCGCACCCATTACCGTCTCGTACGGTCCGAAGGGCCACTCCATGGACGAACCGCCCACAATCGAGTCATGAAACTTACAGTCGCTGAGCAATCCTCCCCGTCATTACTTGGTCCCCAATCCATAAGTCGAGATACTCGAGGCGCATTGCATGGATGGGCACGTCCTCTGGTTATCTCAATGCGAAAAAATAGGCTTCGCACCGCACCCGCGCGAGTACGAGGACGGGACTCGAACGTCACAAGACGCTGCAGATCAACTGGGATGCGAAGTAGCGCATATCGCCAAGTCGATAGTATTCAGCGGAGAGGAAGGAGCCGTAATAGTGATTACATCAGGATCCAACAAGGTAGAAAGAAAGAGGAAACTGAAGCGAATACTAGGGTTCAAGCCAGGGATGGCTTCTCCTGAATACGTTCTCGAAAACACCGGTTACGCTGTGGGTGGGGTCCCGCCATTTGGACACACATGCCCCGTTACAGTTCTGATGGACGAGGACCTGATGNAATACGACTTGGTTTGGGGCGCGGCGGGGACTCCTCAGACAGTTTTCCCTATCGCGCCCGAGAAACTCAGAGAAGTATCCGGGGCCAAGTTAGGAGATGTGAAGCAGTAGATGGCGGGTGCGGTTTTCGAGCTCATTGCTGCTGCTTCCCGATTGAGGGACGGTTCCCAGTCGATAGCCACGAGGATGGTCTCAGAAGGAGTCGCCGATCTAGTTTACAACCCCCTCAATTATGCATGGAAAGTGCACGAGGAGTTCATTCGAAGGACTGGTGGGAGTGGCGCGAAGTGCATTCTGCTAGGAATGAACCCAGGCCCACATGGGATGGGCCAAATGGGAATCCCCTTCGCAGCAACATCAGTCGTTAGAGACTTGATTGGTATTACTGGCATAAGCGTCGCAAAACCCGAGGTGATTCACCCTAGAAGGCCTGTAAACGGTCTAGAACACCCCAAGGAGGAGGTCTCTGGAACCAGACTTTGGGGGATGCTCCGACACAGATATGGGTCGATAGATAAGATATCTAAGGAGATCTACGTAGTCAACCACTGCCCGTTAATGATTCTGAATGGCGACAGGGGGACCAACGTGACACCAAACAACATATCCGGAAAGTCAGTAGAAGAACTGATGGATATTTGCGATCAACACCTGAGGGAGGTGGTGGACGCCTTAGGTGCAACAAAGGTAGTAGGCATCGGGAAGTATGCGGAGAACAGAGCAGTTTCGGCCCTTTGTGGCCTTGGGGTTTCCGTAGAAACCTGCTGGCATCCCTCCCCGGCATCCCCCTTGGCAAACAGGAATGGGGGTGCCGATTGGAGGGCAAACATCAGTAAGGTCTTACCTTGAAGGTTGTTTTTGCAACACTTAATTCCCTAGACAACAGTTAAGACTCGACCTTATGTGAACACATGCTATGACGTGGCCAACTCTACCACAAAAAATCCTTCAGAATGCCGAGGAGTTCGGAGAAAAACCAGCCCTTTCACAAAAAAAGGACTCAGGTGAAACTGAGACATTGACGTGGTCTCAATACTCCGATTACGTGATGAGAATTTCTCGCTCACTGATAGCATTGGGACATGAAGAGGGAGACAGATTGAGCATATACAGTTTCAATAGGAAAGAGTGGTTTGCGTGCTATGCAGCCTCATATTTCACCAACGGGGCGGCCGTTGGGGTGTACCATACTTGTTCGCCAGACGAAGTAGAGTGGATAGTCGGTAACTCAGGGTCAAAATTTGTTTTCGTTGGACATAACCCCCAGTGGGGCAGAGATCCGGAAAAGCTACCCAGAAATAGGCTCTCAAAGATTCTGGAATCACTTCCAGAAGTGGAGCACGTAATTATGATGGAGGACGAGGAAGTCATAGATCACCCCATTGCTATGTCTTGGGATGATTTCATGACCAAAGGAGATACGATTGAAGAATCCGAAGTCAAAGACAGGATTTCGAATATCCAACCCGACTCTACAGCGTCCCTGATTTACACTTCAGGAACGACTGGGAACCCAAAAGGTGTCGAACTCACCCATCACAATTTCGCATTCATAACAAATCAAGTAGTCGACCTGATTGTGCCATTGGATCGTCATGATAATTACATTTCGTGGCTCCCTCAGGCACACTCATTCGGACAGGTTTGTGATAACCATGCTTTCACCGTCATGGGTCTTAATATGACCACTGTGCGGAATCCCCTGGACGTTATCGACTATGCAAAGGAAATACAACCGGACTTCTTCGTTGGAGTTCCCCGTATTTACGAGAAGGTCTATTCAAACGTCAAAGCCGCGATTGACTCCAAGCCGGTCATAAGAATCGGGCTCAAGATACCTGGAATCAAGGGAGTTTTAGCAAAAGCAATCCGCAAAAAGGCCGGTTTCCTAAACTGTAAACACGCTATCACAGGGGCGGCCCCTATCAATCCAGAAATTATCCAATTGTTCCATTCGGTCGGCATCAATATCTACGAGGCATACGGTTTGACTGAAACCACCGCCGGTATGACATTCAATTGGAAGGGCAATAATAAGACAGGCTCAATTGGAGTTCCTTGTCCAGGCACAGAGGTCAGAGTCGAGGAAGACGGGGAGCTTTCCTTCAAGGGCGATAATATCATGAAGGGTTACTACAAGAATCCCGAAGCCAACGCTGAGGTCTTTGACGGGGATTGGTTCAAGACCGGAGATCTCGGGAGAATTGACGGTGAAGGTTACATTCACATTACTGGTAGGAAGAAGGAAATCTATGTCCTATCCGGTGGGAAGAATGTTGCACCACTGGTCGTAGAGGAGACCATGAAGTCCATCCCCGTGATCTCCCAAGTGTTCTTGGTCGGAGACGGCAGGAAATTCTGCAGTGCATTGGTAACCTTGGATGTTGGTGTTATCTTGAGGGATAACCTAGGTATGAACCCGGATAAGGTCCCCAGGGACCCCATGGAACAAATCGAAGAACTCGAAAGAAGGGGGCACAAGCTTTCAGACTTCGTTGAGAGTGAAGAAGTAAGATCAGACATAGAATCACAGATTTCGGAATTAAATAAGCGTTTCATGAATCCAGAACAAATAAAGAAATTTACAATTCTGCCGAGGGACCTGAACATCGACTCCGGGGAGTTGACTCCTACCCTGAAGATTCGAAGAAAACAAATTCGTGAGAATTGGGCCGATGAAATAGAGGCAATGTACTCCGGGGCATAGACGGTTTTCCCAATGGAACTCGGTGCATGGATCGCACTTGCCACGGTTTTCGCCCTTGGTGCCGTCAGCCCCGGACCATCATTGGCTGTTGTGATTAGAAACACGGTGACTGGGGGCCGCAGTCAAGGGATTGCTACTGGATTAGGACACGGCCTCGGATTCGGAATCTATGCTTTCCTGGCCGCCGCTGGAATCGCAACCGCCCTGTCAACCAATATGCACGTGGAACAGGCTTTGAAGTGGGGAGGGGCGGTGTTACTACTTTGGCTTGGAACGTCTTTCCTACGACATGCTCTTGCAGAGAAGGATACCATTCTTGATAGCGAAAGAAAGTACACATTTTCGGGTAAAGTAGGTTTTTTTCAGGGATTTTCTATAGCCCTGCTAAACCCCAAGATTATGGCATGGATGCTCGCACTATACGCCCCCTTCATAGAAGCAGACCTCCAAATGAGGACTCTCATGGGAATGGGGCTTCTTGGGATGACTATTGATGGAGCCTGGTACGTGACCGTGGCCATGACCCTCGCCACGGGGGAGAGAGTAGAGAGGCTGAAGTCCAACGCTCATCTGATTGACGGAGCCATGGGCGTCCTAATGTACCTGTTCGCGTACATCCTCGTCAGTGGTTTCTAGTTTCAGATGCCGCCGCTCCACATCAGCATCATTGCGATAAATGCCAGGAACAAAACAGCGGGGACCCCTATCACAGTAGTCAGCATTCCAATCGCGAAGTACTTGTTCCCCCTGGTAAAACTCCATACAATACCTGCAATCAAACCTACGGGCCATACAAGAAAACTAGCCAGCATGAACAAATCCTCTCCTGTGTCCGAGAGCCCCTCCGCTATTTCCATGAGTATAATCGAAGAGATCCACATAGCAGCAGGAGCCAGAATTAGACCAACGAAGAACCAGCCTACGTTGGAGCCATTGCCCTGTTCCTGGTGGGATACTACACCTAGTGCACCACCGTTACTCGCCTCTAGTGAAGAAACTCTCCCGCTTAGAATAGTTCCACCAGACTCCAGATTAGTAGTTTCACCTCCCCATGGATTCCCATCAGAAACCACGGTTATTTCGACAGACTCTGGTCTCTCTTCCACTTACCTACGTAACCCACTTTTGTCTTGAACAATGCCCCGGAATTACTAGTTCCATGTTTTTCTNACAGTCAACGCATTCTTGTGGAAACGTGTTTTCGGGGAAGTGTGGCAAGTGGAGCGGATAGCGGCGAACTCGACTCTGTAATTCGGGCTCCAGAGGGAAAAATGCCCATCCGAGTAATTACCGCGGCAGCCATCTTCGATGGGCACGATGCGGCCATCGGAATATTCCGAAGGATTCTACAGAGCCAAGGTTGTGAGGTTATCCATCTTGGGCACGATAGAGGTGCAGATGAGGTAGCACGCGCCGCTATACAGGAGGATGCGCATGCTGTAGCTATCACATCCTATCAGGGAGGGGCTGTCGAGATGTTCACACACACTAAAGAAATCCTGCAGGAAAACGGTTTCGAGCACGTTTTCCTCTTTGGAGGGGGGGGCGGAACCATCCTGCCTAAAGAAATCGAACACCTCAAGGAGCAGGGGATTTCTAAGATTTATTCGCCGGATGATGGCAGGGACCTTGGCCTAGTTGGGATGGTCAGGGACGCAATGACCAGCGCATCCGGCACAGACCTACTTGCAGAATCCAGATTCGACCAGATAACGGACCAAGTAGATGCAGACGATCATGCTGCAGTATCTCTCCTACTGACCATGGCAGAAAACTCACCTCCTGATCAATTATCAGACAAATTATCTCAAGTACGCTCCAGGGAAGTCGAAGCAGAGTGCCCCGTAGTGGGGATAACCGGAACAGGGGGGGCCGGGAAGTCGAGCCTGATGGATGANGTNATGCTTAGNATCAGNCGAGACAATCCNGAAGCCAGGGTCGCACTGCTNGCAACCGATCCNACGAGGAAGAAGACNGGAGGTGCNCTACTTGGNGACAGNATNAGGATGAACTCCCTCTCAGACTCAAAGTTGTTCATGCGCTCCTTCGCGAGCCGGGGGAGTGGTCGAGAGATAGCCGAGTGCATAGATCGCGCCGTCGAGGTCTGTAAGGCAGTGGGTTTCGACTTGGTNTTGGTNGAGACCAGNGGGATAGGNCAAGGTAACGACGCNATNACNGANGTCGCTGATACCTCGATATACGTAACAACAAGGGAGTACGGTGCCCCCAGCCAGTTGGAGAAGCTAGCCGCTCTAGATTTCGCTGATATCGTGGTTCTGAACAAGTTCGATAGGCCCGGGGCCGAGGATGCACTAAACGAGATTCGCAAGCAATTCCAGAGGAACAGGGAGGCATTTGGAGAAAGCCCGGAGTCAATGCCAGTGGTTCCCACGATTGCCAGCCAGTTCGCAGACGCGGGAGTTGATCGACTATGGGAGATGATGTCCTCGCACCTGAACGACATATTCGATACAGACTTCTCGGCAAGTGAGGCTAGACTGGGTCCAGACGGACTTCCCAGCCGCGATGCCCCTATTCCTCCCGAGCGTCAGGGATATCTGGCAGAAGTAGCTTCTACNGTGAGGGGTTATCANAAGAGNTCNGAGGACNTNGCCANGGCAGTTAGACANGTCCAGCAGNTAGAATCNGTGGCTACATTNCTCGANTCCTCGAAAAANNGGGGNAATCANANTGNCTTGCTGGANGAGGCGAAGGANATACGCGAATCNNTGCCCGAATCTGCATGGGGGGCTCTGGAGGATTTCGAATCNATAGNAGACTCCTACAGATCCGGACAGGCAAGTTACACNGTNCGAGGAAAGGANATNCCNGTAAAGACGACNCATGAGACNATTTCGGGNACTAGGGTGCCTAGGGTNGCNCTCCCTACNACNGAGGACTGGNGCGAGAAACTTCTGTGGATAAGCAAGGAGAACGTCCCGGGCTCCTTTCCCTTCACCGGAGGGGTCTTCCCGTTCAGGCGAGAGGATGAACTTCCAGTCAGAATGTTCGCCGGCGAAGGCAGCGCAGAGAGGACCAACAAGCGTTACCACTTCCTATCCAAGGATCAGCCATTCAACCGCCTCTCGGTAGCATTCGACTCACCAAGCCTGTACGGTAACGACCCCCAGGAGAGGTTGGACATTTTCGGGAAGGTCTGTGAGTCTGGCGTAAGCATCAGCACCGTAGACGAGATGGAGATGCTCTTCGACGGCTTCGACCTGTGCGCACCAAACACGTCAGTCAGCATGACAATCAATGGGAACTACTGGTGGCACCTAGCAGCGTTCTTCAGAGTTGCAATCAGGCAGCAGACTAGGAAGTTCATCGATGAGAACGGAAGAGAGCCTAACGAGAAAGAGGCCTCGGAGATTAAGGCATACTCCCTATCAACAGTAAGGGGAACAGTTCAGGCCGACCAGTTGAAGGAAGCCATGGGCCAGAACACATTGGTCTTCAATCTGGACACCGCACTGAGGATGATGGGAGATGTGGCGGAGTTCTACGTGGACAATGAGGTCCGAAACCACTACTTCGTCAGCATCAGCGGATACCATATAGACGAGGCAGGTGCCAATCCAATCACCCAAGCAGCACTGACACTGTCAAATGGCCTAACCTACGTCGAGCTATTCAAGGCAAGGGGACTCGATCCGGACAAGTTCCTGAGGAACTTCTCATGGTTCTTCTCAAATGGAATGGATCCGGAGTACGCCGTAATAGGCAGGGTCTCGAGGAGGATATGGGCCATAGCCATGCGAGACCTATATGGGGTCGGGGAGAGTGGTCAAAAGCTGAAGTACCACATCCAGAGCAGCGGTAGATCCCTACACTCTCAGGAGTTCACATGGAATGATTACCGAACCACGCTACAGGCCCTCTATGCCCTTGCAGACAACGCGAACAGCCTCCACACCAACAGCAGGGACGAGGCCTTCGGGACTCCCACAGAAGATACAGTCAGGGATGCGGTGGCAATCCAATTAATACTGGCCAAGGAGTATGGCTGGCTCAGGAACGAGAACCCACTCCAAGGCTCATTCGTAGCCGACTACCTGACCGATGAGGTCGAGGAGAAGGTACTCAGGATCTTCGAGGAGATGCATAACAGGGGAGGGGTGTTGGGTGCCTTGGAGGTCAATTATCAGAGAAATAGGATTCAGGACGAGGGGATGCTCTACGAGCACAGAAAGCATACTGGAGAAACTCCGATAGTGGGAGTTAACACCTTCACGGACGAGGACTCAGCCACTCCGTCGGCTGATGATTTCGACTTGGACGTCACAAGATCTGACGAGAAGGAGAAAATGAAGGTCATCACAAGGAACGCAGAATTCAGGGAGGCCCACTCAAAAGAGGCCGAGGAGGGACTTTCAAAGCTGAAGAATACGGCGCGCGAAGGGGGCAACCTATTCGAGGTTATGATGGAAATCGTAGAGCACTGCTCAGTGGGCCAGGTCACCCAGGCACTTTTCGAGAGTGGTGGGAAGTTCAGAAGGAACATGTGATGAGGCCATCAAACGGCGATTTCATCGACATTGCCTAATCGTCATGAAAATCGTCTGACTGCCTCAACGTTCTTAACCTCAGATGGAACGACTGGTGTTGTTGTCGGAGATTTATTTCCCGGTGACTGAGGTGAAGGGATGCATCTAGTCAGGATTGAGGTCGAGAACTTCAAGTCATTCGGAGGCAGCACAACTATCCCTTTCGAGCAGGGCTTCACAGCTATCACAGGACCAAATGGGAGTGGGAAGTCAAACTGCGGAGACGCAATTGGCTTCGTGCTAGGTCCCAAATCCACACGCTCACTCAGAGCGTCAAACGTATCCGAGCTAATCTTCAACGGCGGGAAGTCGGGAAGCCCCGCAAAACACATGTCGGCCACTCTGGTTTTCAGCAACACCCCGGAGATCGGCGGAAGGAGACGGCTGAGATCAGACTCGGACGAGGTCTCCTTCACTAGGAGCGTGCGACTGAACAGGAAGGGGGATCCAGTCACATCATACAGAATAAACGACAACCCCTCCACTGCTACTGAGATGCGCAGGATACTCTCCGAGGCAGGATTGAGGGGTGAGGGCTACAACATAGTACTACAGGGGGACGTGACAAACCTGGCAACCATGACGCCCCACAAGAGGAGAGGGGTGCTTGAGGAGGTGGCCGGAGTAACCGCTTACGACGAGGAGATAAGGAAGGCCAACGCCCAGAGAAAGCACGTCGAGAACAACATAGAGACGATAGATATCTTCGAGGCGGACCAGAAGGGGAGGCTCAAGGAACTCGAGAAGGAGAGGGAGCAGGCCCTGAGATTCAAGGAACTGAAGGGAGAAGCAGACCTCGCCCGACTCACCCTGGAGCAGTCAAGGCATAGGAACAGAGAAGGCGAGGTCTCTCTCCTAACGGAGGAGAGAGCCAACTATGTTTCCAAGGTGCAACAACTCTCCAGCGAGATGACCGAGTCCAGCATGACCCTCGACGAATTCGACCAGGAACTCGTCCGACTCGGTAGAGAGCTGGAGGGCGTCCTGGGAGGGGATGCCAAGGAAATAATCGACAAGATCAGGCAGCATGAGATAGAACTCGAAACCGCTGCAGACAGAATCGGGGATTACAACCGAATTATCGAGAGTTCTGGCGATGAGACGCAGATACTAGTGAAGGAGAGAGAGGGAGCGGAAAATGCCCGTTCCCAGGCCGAGCAGAAAATCTCTGACCTGCACCAGTCAGTCTCTGACTCGAAGGAGGATCTGAAGAGGGCCGCTAGGGAGGAAGAAGAGGCCAGGAAGGCAATCGAGTCGGGGGACAAGCACGGTAGGGATCTCAACAGGGCCCTAGGTAAGGCAACAGAGGCGGAACAGTCAGCGAGCACTGCATTCGCCCAAGCACAACTGGATTATGACCTGGCGAACCAAAGATCCCAAATCGCCTCTGAGAAACTTGCTGACATAGAGCAATCATTCGAGGCAGCCGAACTCGAGAGGGACGACCACTCCCTAATGGGGGAGGACCTAGAGAAAACCAGTCCCGAGACCAGCAGGGAGGAACTAGCCAAGGAACTAATGAGCCTCCAGAAGCAGGAGAGGTCACTAGTCGAAGATAGGGATAGGGCCGAGTCGAAGCTCAGGAACGCGGAGACGGGCCTGGCGAAGGCCAAAGCAAGGATCGAGGCTCGTTCCAGTACCCCCGGCTCCGCGCACACCCTCGCAGCTCTATCACGCCTAAGGGAGAGCGGTGAGATCCATGGGATACTTGGAACACTGGGAGAACTAGCCACACCAAAGGACCCCTCTCACGAAGAGGCCCTATCATTCGCATTCGGGGGTGGGCTAAGGAGCATCGTAGTAACCTCCGACCATGTCGCCTCAAAGTGCATATCCTGGCTTCGAAAGAACGGAGGTGGCAGAGCAACCTTCCTTCCTCTGAACAAACTATCAGTATCAAGGCCCCAGGGAAGGACCCTACTGGTTGCGAGGAATCCGGGGGTGGTCGGTTTCGTCCATGACCTGTTGGAGTTCGACCCAGGAGTGGAGACTGCCGTAAGATACGCCGGGAGAAACACACTGGTGGTCGACTCAATGGATGTTGCCAGGGATAACATGGGCGGCGTACGCATGGTCACCCTGGATGGCGCAGTAATAGAGAGCTCAGGGGCAATGACCGGGGGTTCCTCTTCGAGGAAGGACCGCCCTAGGTTCGATGGTTCCGGCGCTGGCAGCTCGGGATTAGAAAGGATGGAGATGGCTGTTCAGGAGGCCGATCTACTATTCTCAACCGTTGACGGGGCTCTTCGCGAGCTGAGGAGGAACCAACAGGAACTACGAGACACGATCCACGGCCTAGACAATGACGACCACTCCGTCAGGGTCAGAAACTGGAAGGCAGATATGGAGAGGTCGGAGAAAGCCGTCCTAGAGATCAAATCCAAGCTCAGGGCAGCCAGCAAGGAACTCGAGGATTGCGAATCTGAGAAGGCCCTTCTATCCGAGGCCCTTGAAGAGGCGAGAGCGGAAATGGACAGATCCTCACAGGCCAGAGCCAGAGCGGCCGAGGAACTCCAGAGTCACACGCCCGATCACCTCTCCGACAAACTCAGGGAGGCAGAGCGGGCTAGGACGGAGGCAGAACGGACTAGGGTTATGTCCGAGACCTCAATAGAGACCTCGACGCAACAACTCGATATTCTCGCCGACAGGGTCGCAGAATTGGACAGGCAATTGAACTCCCAGAAAGAGTCAGCATCCAAGGCGAAGAAGGCCATCGTCGAACTAGAGTCCGGAATTAAGGAATCCGAAGCCGAACTAGTCGAGTTGAGAGAGCAGTCATCTCAATTCGACGAAGAACAGAAGGCCCTGAACGAGAAGAGAGACGAACTTGTAGAGGAGAGAGCAAGCCTGAGGGCTCACCTAGAGAGGATATCCCAAGAGCGGCAGAACATCTCCGGAAGACTAGAGGAAATAAGTGTACAAATCAAGCAGAAGCGCGAGGCTCTGGATGAGATCGTAGCCGAATTGGAGGCTGCAGGAATCCCCATCCCGTCCGAAGAAGTGCAACTGCCAACAGTCGTGGAGGCGGAGCGGAGCGTGCAGGGGCTCGAGCGCCGCCTCCGCGCCCTCGGGGACGTGAACATGCTCGCCATAGAGCAGTACGACACCGCTGCCTCGAGGATCACAGACCTGATCGCAGACGGGAAGCTGCTTAGGTCGAGGAGGGACGAACTCTCAACCATTGCCGACCAACTAGAAGACGAGCGAAGGACCCGGCTCCTGAACGTATTCACCCACGTAAACAACAACTTCCGCCGCGTGTACGAGATACTCCAGCCAACGGGAAAGGGAGAACTGAAACTGGAGAATATGGACAACCCATTCGAAGGAGGCCTGGAAATGGCTTGCGTTCCCCCCGGCAAAAGCCGGAACACAAGGAGGACAGCTCTTTCCGGAGGGGAGAAGTCAATGGCGGCGCTGGCACTGATTTTCGCCATCCAAGACTACGAGCCAAGCCCATTCTACTACTTCGACGAGGTCGACCAGAATCTTGACCCATTCAATTCCGAGAAGATAGCAGCCCTCTGCAGAATGAGGAGCGGGATGGCGCAGTTCATCATGGTCACACTCAGGAAGGTTAGCCTGACCCTGGCCGACCACCACATCGGAATCACTCACGCAGGCAACGGCTGCAGCCAGAGGATTACCGACTTCGACAGGGCTGCGGCATTAGACTTGAGCGAGGAGATAGAGGCCGAGGAGATGGCAAGAGCAGCCTCAGAGGCCGAGAAGAATTCCATGCCTGAGCTACCATCACCCGAAGAAATGCCTCGAGCCCCTGAACCACTACCCACTCCATCCAGCTTGGGAGGACTGGCTGACAGAGCCGGAGTAGAGGTGTCGGACGAGGGTGAAACAAGCGAGCCAGGGGAAGAGTTGAAGCGACTCCGGGAGCGAACTGAGGAGGTATCGGAGACAATAGAGGAACACTCGGACGGGCAANNGGACGAGGAAGAGCCCCCAATCCAACCGGAAATAGAAACCAAGGAGAGAGCCTCGTGATATTCGGAGATCAGATGAGGGATGATGTAGTTCTCCGCCTCCTAGAAGGACAGTCAAGCCTGGAGACCAGCAAGTTCCTGGACAGGCTAATGGAACTTTCAAGCCTCGAGGAGGCCGAACACCAGTTCCTTGTCGACCCATTCGACAGATCCGTCGCCCTGGTCTTCCAGATGTTCCAGTCAAGCGATCTGGACCCATGGGACGTCGATCTATCCAGTTTCATCGAGATGTTCAACGAACGAATAGACAAGGCCGAGAACATCGACCTCCCGTCATGTGGTAGGATGATCAGGATGGCATGGTCCATACTCAGGGGCCAAGCCAACTCCCTGATAGACCGCCAGGAGAGGGCGATGGATTTCGAGGAGGAAGTCGAGTGGGACTTCGAAGTGGGCTGGGAGGCAGAGTTCGATGATGACGAGTACAACTTCTCGCTTGGCGTGATGACCGGTGCCGCGGACGAGGCCCTCCCGTCCATCTTTGAAGGCAGGATCCACAGAGAAGAGGGTCGCCCCGTCACATTGGGGGAGCTACTACTGGGGCTGCAGGATGCCAGCAGGCTAGCCGATGAACAGAGGACGAGGGAAAGGATNGCGAAGGAGCGGAGGGAAGCTCACGACAAGGCCAGAGAGAGGTTCAGTGGCAGCCTTCACGTCGAGGATCTTGAAGGGGACCTGAAGAGGACATGGCAGGCACTGAAGGCCAGGACCCGTAAATCCGAACCCATATCCCTATCAGACGTGGCGGACCAAATGAACCGCGACTCAATCCTCCATGGTCTCGAAGAGGAGGAAGCAATCACAGAGTCGCAGGTTACGGCTTTCGTATCCACCCTGTTCCTGACAAACCGAGGCTACATTTCACTCGGACAAGAGAGCGGTTACAATGGACAGATCGTGCTACAGGACCTATGGGGCGAGTCGGAGGATTACGATGAGCTGACCCAGAGGCTACACCCAACTTCAGATCCGACGGGGGCGCAGAATGTCTGACCCCGAACTGTCGACAGTACTGGAGGCCATACTTTTCGGAGCCGGGCGCTCCATGTCACTGGAGGAACTCTCCGAGATGCTGGGGGAGCCGAAGGGAGTGATTCACGTGGGGCTATCCAACCTTAGGAAGAGCATAGACCAGAGGGAGGGTGGCGCCATACAACTTTCCAACGTCTCCGGGAGGTGGATTCTGGAGGTCAAGCCAGAGCTATCCTCCTCCCTTCCAGAGACATTCAGAGCCGACATCCCCCAGAGGCTGCTTCCTGCAGCAGCATTAATCGCCTATCACCAACCCATGCAGCAATCTCAATTGAAGGACATGCTGGGCCAAAAAGCCTACGACCATGTAAGGGATCTGGCCAATCTTGGACTAATCGATAGAAGGCGGGAAGGCTTGACACGTAGACTGACGACCACTAGGAGGTTCGCCGAATACTTCGGTTGTCCGGAAGTGGAGTACCGGAAGGTCAGGAGCTGGTTCAGGTCCGAAGCAAGCAAACTAGGGCTGACCAGCGCGGAGTTGGCTGCATCCTTAGCCCCAGAAGAACAGATGACAATATCAGAATTCACTGATGGCGAGACCTCGGAAATCGAAGCCAGAACAGATGAGTGAGAAATCACTTCCCTTCAGTTTCTGCGAACCATAGTATACTTGCGTTCATATCATAAACTATGGATTTCCCGCTGCTGACTTATGAGTACTCGAGCGAGAGCTAAGAACGTCAAGAACAACGCAATTTTCATGATACTCCTGATGATTGCAGCCCCAGTGATGACCCTCCAGACGGGGTTGTTGGCTAGAGAACTACAAAATTCCCCCGAGCTGGAAGACAATCCTGTTGGAAAGAGTCTGACTTCATCGGGGTCTAGCAATCTCCCTGATTGCACACTAGGCGACGTTGTCCTGACGGAAGTTTATCATTCCAGTGGGGACTGGATAGAGATATACAATTCGGGCAACCAAAGTTGCGACCTCGGGGAATGGCACATCCGTGATGATGACACCAATTCCGGCATGGTCCTGGCCAACGGAACTAACATCACCTCGGGGGAGTTCATGCTTTTCTCCTACTCCGATGGCGATTTCAACTTCGACATAAGCTACACTGACTCCATACTTTTCTCCGACAGGAACACAACCATCGAGAACGCTACCGTGGCAACCACTCTGGACTACTATGGCCGCGACAATCAGGGATATTCGACATCAAGGGATGGGTCTTGGGAACTATGTGATGGGGTATGGGACTACAATGAGCCGAACGAGATGACCCCTAATGCTACCAACCTGTGCGCCGGAGAGCCATTCATGCTGTATGTCATGGACTCTGACGGGAGTTGGATAGAGGACCCGGATAGCATACCAAACGCATCATCGCCGCTGGTCTGGAACACGAGCAATCTAGACATCGGGCAATCCTACTACATGTACCACTGGTGGTCTACGGAGTTCGAATCAAGGAGCAACTCATTCACGTTCACCGCAGACGGCGAGGACATAGAGATCGAGGTCTCCTCAGACTACGATTGGACGTGCAACATCGACTTCAATGCCTACGTCCAAAACTCATCCAGCGGCTCGACGATAGAGTACTACACCGAATCTCTCGATGTAGAGTGCGGCGAGGAAATTTCTGAATTCAAGGTGCTCGACTCGTCCTCAGTCGAGTTGTCCAACGGAAACAACCTAAGTTCCGGTAACAAGCTTGGCTCAGTTGGCTTTGTTGGGGGGAACACGGACAGGGCTTACAGGACTGTGTACACAGTTTCCTTCGACGACGAGGTCGTTGCATTCTCAGATAAGGAGTGCGACTACGGGCAAACCAGCTGCCTTGATTCCTACCAGATTAACATCCCAAGCCACGTCTGCGATGTGGATTTCGATGTCTCTGCATACGTCCTCACCCCTCACCAGTGGCTGCACGTCGGCGAGGAAACCCGCGAGATGGTCGGTGATTGCGACGGCACCGATGGAGACCCACAATCCGTGATGTCCCTCTATGCCATGATGGACGATGCCAACGGCGGGCAGTCATGGACCGAAGTCTACGATGACGGAGTGAATGACGTCCTCAATATGTCCGCGTCCAGGACCCAGAGCTTCTACTGGGATATCGACGATTCCGCTATCGACAGCAATCTCAGGATTTCCTTCTCGTACGAGGGGGACCAGGTGATGGACCGGTATTTCCAGTATGACGGTCAGCCTATCTACTGGAACGCAACAGTGCTCGAGACCGAATGCAATCCTAGGGTTTACGGATACTTGTACACCCAACTACCAGACGGGGACAGCCACACCATTGCAAGTTGGTCAGACTACTTCGAGACCGACTGCGATGACTATGGGGGGGCAGACCTTCACGTTCACAACATGAGCAATACCTGGACAGTAACGACCAACAACGGGTCCACAGACATGATCTGGAACCTCTCGGATCTAGTGGTCGGAGAGGAATACCTCTTCGAATGGTACACCTACAGGTCCTCCTCCTACACCGCGAGTGGAGAGAGCCAAACATACGGCGAGTACTACAACCGCACGATTTTCACGGCCCCCTCGGAATACACACATCTGAACTGGACCCTCGAGACTCCTGGAGAATGGTGCGACGTTGACGTACGGGGATACCTCTACGTCGAATTCGAAGAAGCCCAAGAGTGGTGGGAGGAGGACGAGACGGACGATGAGAAGTGGACGGAAGTATGGTACAACAACCACGATCTTAACCCCCACTGCGACGGAACAGAAGTGGCACCGTACGAACCAGTCAGCCTTTGGCACCTAGACCAGAACAACACCTGGGTGCTAGTCGACGACTCGACCAACCTATCTACCGGAGTACACCATATGAAGTGGCAGGTCAGCGGAGCAAACGAGGACCAGTCGATGCTTCTTAACACCCAATACGAGTCCTACCTCAACAGCTCGTGGCTCTACTCCAGCTACGAGGGCACTGGAGACTTCGATGTGATATGGGAGCTACCGATATCAGACTGGTCCTGCAACATCGACATCGAGTTCGACCTGTACTTCCTGTCGGCGACAGGTAACACATATCGCATGGATCACGAGATCGGCAATCCGTTCATAGACGGGCCCTGCAATGCAGGCTTGTCCATATCAGGTACCAATGAGCCAGATTTCAGCCTCTCGCTTGTTGATTCCGATGGCTCACTCGACGACCTCAACGATGCGGAACTCGAGGAGGGCAATAACACACTCAGGTGGTCAGTGGAGGGATCCATGGACGGCCTGCAGCACTACGTCACCATGTACCTCCGGTACAACAACAGGATACAGGAAATAGACTCAGAGGTCTTCTTCGGCGACTCCGCGGATCACTCCGGGGACTTCACCTTCAATGTCGACGGTCCGGTGTGCGACTACGTCTACGTCCAATCCAAGCTGCACATCAGAGGCTACAACGGGCTGTACCATGCCGATACACAATCATACAATCTGGCATACGACGGAAGCTCGACAGGGTGCGACTACGAGGGCCCCACCATGTCGAAGCTCTCATCCGATGGAACTTGGGAAGAGAGCCCGAACACACTTGAAGCCGGGAATAACCAAGTAAGATTCAACCTCGAGTCCTTCGGGCTCCATGATAACTCGACATACTACATCTCCTCATCCATTCAGGGTGAGGGTAGTTTAACCCAGAGCCTAAGCACATACTTCAACATCGGGCAACCCTCGAATCAGAATTACTGGAACTATGACGATTACGACGGTAGAGACGTTTACCTCAACTATACTGTCGAGGACTGGACTTGCTCTTCGACGGCTAGCATTACGATATATTACATCGACATGAGCGGATCCTGGAACACCTACGCATCAATGCAGACGAGACACTTCCAGAACCCCGGCTGTGACCCCGCAGGAGATCTGTCGGTTTCCGCTGTCCTGGACGGCCAGTGGGAGGAAGAACTAGAGCTTTACGACAATGACTGGGACATCTCAGCAGGTACTACTGACCTCTACTGGAATATGTCCCAACTGAACATAGGCGAGCGGTACAACCTATACTTCTACGCTTACCTCGATAACGAGGACGTGTACAGTTACGCAGGAAACTCGTGGTTTGCGGACTCTGAAACAGAGTCATGGCACTTCGATCTGGACCTCGATGGCAGCGAGTGCAATATCTACGGCTACGGATACCTACGGATATACATCGAAGGATACGGATGGAGTACACTGGATTACGACTACTTCCATCCAGACGAGCCATGTATAGCCCCATTCGAACTCCAGTTCGAAGACGCCACCGAGTTCGTCGACGCGACAACATCCATCCTCCCTACGGGAACCGTGCAGATGCTGTTCAACCTGTCCGAGCTCGGTCATGGGGACTATGAGATCGACTACTATTGGTGGGGGGACGAGTCTGGCGGAAACGGATGGTACTACGACAATCAAATCACGGTGAACGAGACCATCGATGGCTTCTACTGGAACATGACGCTGGACGACGAAGACTGCGAGGTGTATGTGAGGGCCCGGGTTTACGAGATCGGACCCTCAGGTAACGACCAGGTCGGGGGAGAATACAGATTCGACATGGGAGGGCCATGCGTGCTACCTGCCAAGCTCGAGATCCTCGGGGAAGACGGGACCTACCTACCGGCCGTATCGGAACTCTTCACAGCCGGGACCAACCAGATGAGGTGGAATCTATCGAACCTCGAGGTAGGCAGTGATTACCGACTCGACTATTACTACAACACCCAGTCAGAGGGAAGCTCACAGTGGACATATCTCGATTTCACTCACGACGGCTCAAACGTCGACTGGGATTTGGATCTAACTCTCTGGGACTGCAACGTGGCGATCTACGTCTACGTCTACAACGATACAGCTGGAGGTAGCCAGATGCTCTACGACCAGTGGTATTACTACCCGAGCGACTGCTCTGAGGGAGGGACCGCATACGCCGAAGTGAACAGGACCTACGGATGGACTGGCGTCGATAGCAATCACAATGTTGAGGACGGAACCACAGAGATGAGGTGGCGCCTGGCGGACCTAGATGCGAACCAGTCCTATGCTTTTGAGTGGATTACCGAGAGGAATGGGCACTACACATCCCACGACTCGTTCTTCTTCAATTCCACTTCGTCTGAGGAGCATCTTCATCATTTCAGTATCGAGGTAGATGAGGACATAACCTGCAGGGTGTATTTCAGGACATTCCTCTACGTCATAACGGATGACGGCAGCTACATAGAAGTCAACCAGAACTCCCAGTATGTAACTCCAAATTGTGACTATGAGGGTGACTTCGACCAATTCCCTCTTCTGGTGCTTGATGACGACACGAATGACTCCTGGGTCAACACGAATTTCATCGAGAACGGCGATCAGACGTTCAGGGTAGACCTCTCCGGACTAGACCTGGACAGGCAGTACAATCTTTGGGGCAGCGTGTCCAACAGATACGGCTCCGAATACTTCTCATGGGGGGATTTCAACCCCGCAGAACGCCCTAGCTACATCGAAGTTGATATGACAATAGACGAGTGGACATGCGAAGTCGGACTTAACCTGTACATCTACATGTACATGCTCGACGGAGGAAGCAGGTATATCAGGTCGGGAACCGAATACACCGACTCGCCATGCGTCGACGTCGGAGACGTGGAACTCGAGATAGACTCCGATGACGTGGGCTACAGCATGGGTCTCGAGAATGGATCCAACCAGATGTCGTGGAACCTGACTGACCTGGCTGCCAACCAGTCCTACACCTTCGAGTGGAGGGTCGAATACAACGACGACCACGTGATGTATGGAACAGAGACGTGGGACACGGGAGGCAACACAAGCGCCCTTATCGAATGGGTCATGGACATTGACACATCGATAACCTGCAACGCAAGAGTCTACTACAGGACGTTCATCGACACAACTGGGTCAGATGACTGGTTCCAGATGGACTCCGGCGATTACTCCGAATATTTCAGCTGCAACGAGAACGTCTACCCAGAGGACTACTACGTCAGCTTCTATGGTAACATAAACGGAACCTGGCAGGAAAATCCCGACGTCTTGCCGTTCGGGAACGACGCAGTACAAATCCAATTCGAAAACATGAGCGAGGGGGCGAACTATCGGTTGTACCTATATCACTCTGGAACGGGCTTCAACTCGTTCTCTGAGAACATACACTTCACTTACGACGGGGGGCCAATGGACATCGAGATGCCGATCGCGCCTTGGGCCTGCTCCATATCATACAGCTGGAACCTCTACCTCTACGACTTCAGGTACGAGACCGGAACAAGCGGGAGCTACTCCAACTGGTACATGGGTGCCGATAGCGGATCACTTAACGGCCCATGCATCAGCTCAAGCTACGACAGCTCGGATACTCCCGACTTCAACCTCACGGACGGTTCCGGCTCTGGGCTGACGAGCGACCACGTATTCTCGGAGACTAACAACACAGTTGTCCTGACCGCCGAGAACGTACAGAGCGACTTCCCCTACTACATGGAAGCTAGGATCTACTTCAACAACTACCTCAACATATACGAGAACTCGATGTGGTTCGGTAACAACACGGACACGGAGTCACTGACCCTCGAGTTCGACGTCCCAGGATTCGTCTGCGATGTCGACATCAGAGCGTACATGTACGTCAGGACATCAAGTGGGAACACGGAACTGTTCAACGAGGAGGACCTGCAGAACCTAGACGGGCCCTGTGACGGATCCGGGAACTACGACGATGCTCGCCTGAGCACACCGCTCTATGCTTACCTGGATGGAAACTGGACCCTCGTTGATGGCGACACGGTAATTCCCGCCGGCGAGACGGAATATTACTGGGACCTAAGTGCTCTCTCCACGGAAGAGGAGGTATACTTCTACTCAGGTGGAAACACTTACTGGAGCGGTTACGTCGACGGGAACGACCACCCCCTCGAATTCTCGTACACCATCAGCGAGTACAAATGCGACCTCTACTTCTACCAGAGGATAGAATTCCGATCTGGGGACCTTTGGACGGGCTCTCACAGCACAGGCAACAACTACGTCTACCCGGGCACTGACTGCATAGAGGAGTCAGGAGAGATAACCATCGATATCCAGGACCAGGACGGCAACTGGATGAACACAGATAACGGGTACGGCTACGACCTGCCCGCGGGAACCACGAACCTGAGTTGGAACCTGACAGAACTCATCGAGGGTGTGGACTACGAATTCTACTATTACGTGAGCGGTAACTACTGCTGCGATTACACCTACGAGTACTTCACCGCTGACTCCACTGGTACGATGTCATTCGACTTCGACGTCACTATCGACATGTACGAGTGCAACATATACTGGTACGCCTACCTAAGGCCTATGTCGGAATACACCGGGAACTATGAGTCAGTGGACAGCTTCTCATTTAGACCAGAGGAGCCTTGCTACCCGCCGTTCAACCTCACTACGACAGATGCCGACGGGAACATGACTGTTGATGCGATGGATCCCGGATTCTCGCTAATGCCTGGAGAGAATCACATGTTCATGGACTTCGGTCATATGGACAACGGAACGCAGTACGAGGTCGACTACTACTTCTCGGACAGCGATGGCGGAAACGGCTGGTTCTACGACCTGATGGTCTACGTCGATCTATCTGACAATATCCCCGATGGAGTCCACTTCAACATGACGATGGACTCGTTCGACTGCGACGCATACCTCGACGTCAGGGTCTACAACAGGACGGACGGCCAGAACAACCAGATGTTCAATCGCAACATATACTTCGACGGGCCCTGCCAAAAGCCAGTTTCTCTGATTGTCGAGGGAGTTGACGCCAATGACATGGACTCCATGGATCTGTCCCTAGGTGACAATAACTTGACATGGGCCTTCGACTATCTGGAGGACGGCATCGACTACCGACTACAGTGGTACTACAGCAATGACTCAGCCTGGATGGGTTGGTACTACGAGTACTTCACCTACAACGGTTCAAACGACGTGGAGTGGAACATGCATGTCAGCACTTTCGACTGCACACCGATGGCCTACGCCCAACTGATGTATGACAGCAACGGATCCTCCATCGGAAACAGCGAATATTGGTACTTCTACGTACCAGACTGCGCGGACGTGTACATAGACGTGCTCGATGAAAACGGCGACTATGCAAATTCTAACGACTATGGACAGGGCACCCACAACCTGACATGGCAGATTAACAATCTGCCGGAGGGTTACGAGTATGCATACGAATGGCGAGTCTACAAGAACGGTTACCTGCAATCCTACCAACACGCGTTGTTCATGGATAACGGATCGGTCAATCTCGACTTCTCGATAGATATCGGGCCAGAGGTCTGCGATGCCAGGGTATCTGGAAGCCTATACTACCTCTCGGACGAGTCCAGCAACACATGGAACAGCATAACCTCCAGAAGCCAGTACTTCTACCCCGACTGCAACGAATACCAGAACCTTTACCCCTGGACAATCCTAACTGACGCAGATGGTGATGGCAACTACACCGAGGTGGAGGAGTACGGAAACATCGGAGGGAACCAAACCATGCCCTTCGCAATCGACGTCAGCCATTTGTCACTAGGGGACACCTCCTACACCATACAATACCAATGGGAGACCGAATCGGACAACTTCTACGGAAGCACGACCGACATAACAGCGAACGAGAACGTGTTCTACTTCGACGTACCACTGACAACCTGGGACTGCGAGGTGCGCATCTACATCTACCTCAGGTACGAGAATTTCCAAGGCCATTTCGACTACATGCAAAGTAGGTGGAACTACTTCGAGACCGATTGCGTGGAACCTGGCAACGTCTCTCTGAACATGGATGGAATGGGAGAGGTCTGGGACGACTGGTCAAACCTGAACAACGGCACGAACAACATGTCATGGGAGCTGACCGACCTCAACATCGGAGCCCAATACACGCTGGACTGGTACGTCAGGCTGAACTACGACTACGTGCTCTACGAGCATCAAACATGGGTTGCAACAGGCGAAGAACACTCCATGCCATGGGGCTTCTCAATAGACAACTCGACTACCTGCAACCTCGAGGTCCGCTACAGACTCTTCGTGGACTCATCCGATACCAGCACACCTAATTGGATCGATATGAAAGAGCAAGGATACTACTGGTATCCCAGCTGCGACGAGTACGTCTACCCCGAGGACAACTACGTCTCAGTCGAGTTCGACATCAATGGGACATGGGTCGAGAATCCCGACGAGGTGCCAGCCGGTGAGACGGAAATCCGGGCCGTGTTCGAGAACCTGAGCGTGGGAGCCACATACAGGATGTACTTCTACTACAGCAGCACAGGCTTCCCAAGCAACTCCGATTACATCTACTTCACATACGATGGCAATCCGATGGAGTTGACCGTCCCGATCGCACCTTGGGGGTGCTCGATGTACTTCAACTGGGACCTCACGCTGTATGACTTCAGATACCCCGGCGATGACTACAACAGCTGGTACATGGGTTCTGACAACTTCAACGTAGACGGCCCATGCGATAGCCTAAGCTACAACAGCTCTGACTACCCGGACTTCTCGATACTCGACCAGGCAGGCAATCAGATCGACGACGACTACCAGACATCGAATGGAAGCAACACCGTTGTGATCTCCGTTGATAACCTGCAGGACGGCTTCCCATACGCAGCAGAGCTAGAGGTAAGGTACGATGGGTACCTGAACTTCTTCGAGAGCCACATGATAATAGTGGACAACTTCAGTAGCGCTGAATTTGACTTCACGTTCGAGGTGCCGGGATTCGTTTGCGACGTCACGCTGTACGCCACGCTCTACGTCAAGACCGACACGTACTCGAACATGCAACTGAACTCGACTTACCTGTATCCTGAAGGCCCATGTG
>FUFK010896236.1_pt1 | contig 26363 bp, 40 predicted proteins | sample 1021851 | NCBI WGS metagenome assembly FUFK01 (sample SAMEA51879418, study PRJEB19060) | metagenome
GCAAGACCTTATTGGGTAACTTACACACCAAGAGATATTCTTGGTTGGAGGACTGAAATTGTTGAAGGCACAAGGCAACTGACTCAACTAAGATTGATGGAGCAAGTAGTCGAAGCTGATGGAAAATATGGTGAAAAGTTGGTAAAACAAATCCGAGTTCTTGAGCTTGGTCGATATGAAATACACCGCAAGGATAAGAAAGGCGAATATAAATTAGTTGATGAAGGGGAGATGAGCATAAAAGATAAGATTCCGTTTGCTGTNGCCTATTCAAACCGAGTTGGATATTACGAATCACGNAGTCCTTTATANGATATTGCAGAACTAAANCTGAANCANTATCAAATACAAAGCGACCTTGATAATATTCTTCATATCAGTTCTGTTCCTTTGCTTGCGGTTTTTGGTTATCCAAACGCAGATGAAATAACAACAGGACCAAATGAAGCGTTGTCTTTGCCACCAGAATCAAGACTTGAATATGTATCTCCATCTGGCGACAGCTATGACAGCCAGTTCAAAAGGCTTGGAGATATTAAAGATCAAATAAATACTTTATCTTTGGCNGCTGTTCTTGGTCAAAAATTGGTTGGAGAAACNGCNGANGCNAAGCGGATNGANAGATCGCAGAACGACTCAACAATGATGGTTATNGCACAGCANATGCAAGACTTNATTGATAANTGTCTNAAATTTCACAGCGAATATTTAAACGAACCAAACGCTGGGAGTTCTTTTGTTAANAGAGACTTTGTGACNGCAAGGCTTGAGCCAGCAGAGATTGANAGCCTTCTTAAAATNTATGCTGCAAATGGNATTAGCCAAGAGAAACTTCTTGAGCAACTTGCAAGCGGAGAAATACTCGGAGATGATTTTGATATTNAAGATGAGTTAGAAAAAACGCAAATGGGNGGTCTTATTGAGATGGACCCACCAGCACAGGCAGCATGATGAATGGCTATAGAAGATCAAGCTGTTCCTGAGTCTCTTTATAGAAACGCTATTAATTTAAANAGGTATCAAACACAAGTTTCTAAAAGACTGATAAATAGATACAACGATATTATTGTTGATCTGACNAATCAACTGCAAAATACTGAAGTTGAACTTACAGCAGCATCAAGATTAAGAATNACAACAATTTTAANGCAGCTTGAGGAAAGTTTATCCACTTGGGCAATTGATGCCACAACAGTCACAAGAGATGAATTACAAGGACTGGCTGCTTTGCAATCTGACTTTATTCAAGAGCAATTAAGAAAGGTTCTTCCATCTGATGAAATGAAAAGGGCTGTTCGAACCGTGGAAATAAGTCCACAGTTTGCACAAAGCGTTGTAACAACAGACCCAGCAAGAGTTAATGTNTTTACTTTGCCAGAAGANTTACAGGCCACAACAACAGGAGTGCAACCAAGATTCTCNTTGACNGCAAGAGAGGGAGCAGTGATTACTTTGCCAAANGGTGCNACNGTTGAGACTTCTTTCAGAAGNATTGCTGCANCTCAAACGGAGTTATTTCAAAAAACTATTCAAAACGGTTTATTGATTGGNAGGACAACNNAGCAAATTGCGAGAGAGTTAAGAGGTCGTCTTGATTTTGAAGAAGTCGGAACCTTGTCATCTATTAAACAAAAAGGAGGAATTGGCACGAAGGTTGCAAACAACCAAATTGAGACAATCGTTAGGACAAGCATCAATCAAGTTTCAAATGCAGCTTCTCAAAGTGTTTATAGAAATAACTCAGATATAACGGATCGATATAGATATGTTGCAACTCTTGACACGAGGACTTCTGCAATCTGCTCAAGGCTAGACGGTCAGGTGTTTCGTTTTGGAAAAGGACCTACCCCACCGCAACATTTTAATTGTCGATCTACAACAGTACCACTTGTCAAAGAATCTTTTTTGAGGCGATTTGGAGTCACCCAAGAGGATTTTGAAGAAGGTGCTCAAAGACCATCAAAAACTGGACTTNGTCAAAAAGGAAAAATGGTCCCTGCAAATGAAAATTATGCAACTTGGTTAAGCAAGCAGCCTTCTGATATACAGGATGAAGTCTTTGGAAAAAGAAAAGGTGCAATATATAGATCGCAACTTAAAAAGAAAGATCCAACAACTGTATTGAAAGAGTTTATACGATCTGATGGATCTGAGCTAACTTTAGAAGAGTTACGCAATTTNAACAATGCCTCTTAAAAAAGGAAANTCTGAAAAAACAATAACTGGCAANATAAGAATGCTTATGAAAGAGGGCAAATCACGATCACAAGCTGTGGCGATAGCTTTAAGCTCTGCTGGTAAATCTAAANCAGCCAAGAAACGCAAAAGGAGATAAGATATATTTAGTTGCATTTAAAATCATGCCTTCACACTACGGATCAATGAAACCAAAAGGAAAGAAGAAGAAAAAGAAAGGAGGCAAAAAATAATGGCCAAAGGATTTTTTGAAAAACTTAATGACTATAAAATTGAAAAACCAAAGCCAAAGAAGTCGAAACCTAAAAAAGATAAAGATTGATGGTTAGGAGGCGTTTTAGAAAAGTTCCAAAGGATAAAAAAACTGGTGTTGCTAAGAAATATCTTAGTGGGGCCAAAAATAAAGCTGCAAAGGCTGCAGAAATAAAGAGAACGGCAGCAGCTTACAAGCGAGGAGAGTATATTGATATTGAAGCTGTACAAAAATCAAGGGTTGCTCAAGATGGCTCCAAAAAGAAAACCAAAAAGAAAACCGTTAAGCGAGGCCGTAAAAAAAGCTCTTAAAAAGAAAGCTGACAACAGTCAGTTTACTTACGGTCAACTTGCTCAGGTTTATCGTCGTGGGCAGGGTGCATATCTTGGTGGAGGATCAAGAAATGTAACAATGCAAGCGTGGGCGATGGGGAGAGTCAATAGTTTTGTAAGTGGTAAAGGCGGAGCAAGAAAGGCTGATGCTGATTTATTAAGGAAAAAATGAAGAAAAAAGAACTCACAACTCGCCAAAAAAATGCTTTAAAGCGTCATAAGTCAACTCATGGACACACAAAAGCACACATGGATGAGATGATTAAGGCGATGCTTGCTGGCAAAACTTTTACTGAAGCTCACAGGCTTGCGATGAGGAAAAAAGGCAAATGACAATCAAAAGAGGCGGACATACTTTTGCTGGGGTTGATAAACCAATACGAACTCCAAACCATAAAAGTGGAAAGTCTCATGCAGTNGTTATAAAGCAAGGCGATGGCTTTAGACTAATTAGATTTGGGATGCAAGGTGCAAAAACAAAGCCTCCAAGAAAGGGTGAGTCAGAGGCAGATAAAGCTAAAAGACGGTCTTTTAAAGCTCGTCATGCAAAAAATATTGCAAAAGGTAAGACAAGTGCGGCTTATTGGGCTGACAAAGTAAAGTGGAGTTAGTATATTAATAANTATTANGATTTTTTATGTCNGAAGAGCCNATNAANCCAAANCCNTCTCCNGAACAATNTGCNGCTTTACAAGAAGAGCTTCAAAAATTAAAAGCAAATAATGCCAAACTGCTTGACCAAAATATAAAAGCAAAAGAGGCTGGCAAAGCTATCCCTCCCGATGTAGATGTAAACGAATTGATTGCTTTCAAGCAGAAAAAAGAACAGGAGGAGTTAGAAGCTAAAGGTAGATATGATGAGGCGATACAAAAACAAGCTCAACAATTTAGAGAGGCGGAGGCCGCATATAAAGAAAAAATAAGCAAATATGAATCAAGGCAACGAGAGTTAGAAATTGAAGCTCCTGCAATTACTGCTTTGGCTGATGTTGTTCACGATCCACAATATGCACTTTCACAAATAAATAAAGAACAGTTAGCAAGAGAGACAGATGGAACCGTTGTTATTGTTGACGGATATAATAGAACTCCTGTAAAAGAATGGGCTCAGCAAAAAATGCCTCAATGGGTGCAGAAAAACCCAAGACCTCAAGGAGGTGGAGCCACAACAACGAAGGTTCAGACTGAGTTTGTGGCGAATGATAAAAATCCATTTGCACCAGAATCTTTCAACCTAACTGAGCAAGCCAGAATATATAGAACAGATATTAATAAATACAATATGCTCAAAAACGCAGTTAACGGTTAATATAAAGTTAACTTGTTTGTATAAGTTAGGTGTTGTCACCGAATAGTAAAAATCATTAGTACATTTTTTAATGGCTACATTAAGAAGTGATTTAATCATCCCTGAGGTTTTTACACCCTATCTGATCGAAGAAACAACTCAAAGAGATGCTTTCTTGCAGAGTGGGGTCGTGCAACCTCTAGCTGAATTAAATCTATCCGCAGAAAGAGGCGGTGACTTTGTAAAGATTCCATTCTACAAAGCAAACTTATCTGGCGATTTTGAAGTTTTATCTGATAGCACTTCATTGACTCCAGCAAAAATTACAGCTGACAACCAAATTGCTGCTGTGCTCCATAGAGGTCGTGCTTTCAGTTCCAGAGATTTGGCTGCACTTGCAGTTGGTGGTGGTCCTGATCCAATGGCTGCTATTGCACAAAAAATGGCTGCTTACGTCAACAACCAAAAGCAAAAAGATTTATTTTCTTGTTTGACAGGTGCGTTTGGATCTATCAACGCAAACTCAAGTGCCTCAGCTTTATTTGATCTAACAATAGATTCAGAATCAGGTGACTCTCCAACAACATTGAGTCCAAGACACGTTGCAAAGGCTCAGGCTTTGTTAGGTGATCAAGGCGATAAATTAACTGCAGTTGCAATGCACTCAAAAGTTTTTTATGACTTAGTTGAGAGAAATGCAATTGACAGAATTTACGATAATACAGGTGCTCCTGATACTGCAGCCACAGGCGGTAGCACAACAAGAGCATTTGATGGCCCAACTGCTGTCAACAGCTTTATGGGGCTCAACGTAATTGTGTCAGATGATGTTCCTACAACTGGATCTGGATCATCTACTGAATATTCAACTTTCTTCTTTACTCAAGGAGCAGTTGTAACAGGAGAGCAAGCTCCAATCAGAACACAAACAGATAGAGACATTCTTGCTTTGGAAGAAGCGATGGCAGTGGATCTTCACTATATCTATCATCCAGTAGGTCTTAAATACGCAGTTTCAACAGTAAATCCAAACAGATCAGTTTTGGAGACAGTTGGTTCATGGTCGAAAGTGTATGAGACAAAGAACATCGGTATTGTTCGTGCAACTAACGTTTCTAATCAGGATTAATTATGGCTTCTTTATTTGAAGTGACTGCTGGGTCATTGATAGGTCCAACAGGAGGCGGCACTGTAACACAAGCTTCCAACAAATCAACAGGTGTAACTCTAAATGCAGAGTCTGGTCAAATCACGATGAATGGAGCTGCTTTAGGTGCAGGGGCTGAAGTAAGCTTTACGGTCACTAATAGCAAAATCTCATCGACTGATGTTGTTCTTGTAAACCATAGCTCAGGCGGAACCGCTGGTGCATATATGGCTCAAGCCAACTTAATTGCTGACGGATCATTCAAAATATCTGTTACCAATTTGACAAGTGGATCTGAGTCTGAAGCAATAGTTCTTAGCTTTGTTGCTCTAAAAGGAGCTTCTAGCTAAATGGGAATGTACGCTTTCAGGCGTATGAGAGAGAGAAATGAAGCTGCTCAAAAGGTGGCTTCATTAACTCCAACTCTTGAAAAGCCAAAACCAAAATCCAAGCCCAAAAAGGTGAAACCAGATGGCGATATCACTTGATGCAACTGTTGGTGGTGCAAGTGCAAACACTTATATCACTCTTGACGATGCAAATTCATTTATTGAAGGTCTAGTCCTCAGTGATGATGCAGCAGCTTGGGATGGGTCAAGCAACGATAATAAAAATCGTGCTTTGTTCACGGCTGCACAAAGAATTGATCGAGAAAAGTTTCTCGGAGCTCGTGTGAATGATACTCAGGCTCTTGAATGGCCAAGATCAGGTGTTCGCAAACCAGACACTTACACAAACCTTTATGGCTTATCTTTTCCAAATAGATTAGTTGCTGATTATTACACCGACACTGAGATCCCAGATCGTGTAAAAAATGCACAGGTCATTTTGGCTGTATATTTAAATAACAACAGGAACGGGTTAGAACTAAGTGGTTTGGAGGATTTCCAGTCAGTAAATATTGGAAGTCTTAACGTTACACCTCGGTTTTATGGTTCCACAGGTATTGATCGAATCCCACCAATAGTTGATCATTACTTAATGGGTATTAGAATAGGTGGAAGAGCAAACTTACAACTAAAGAGGTCTTAATGATGGGTTATGGTTATGAATATCCAGCAGCAAAAATAATCAATGATACTGCTGCCCATACTGGAAGGTTTGGGAAAGTTGTCGCAATACAAGACTCAGTGATAAATACTTTAGTTGCTGAGAACGTTTCGGGAGATCTAACATCACTCCAATTTAAGTCAACCGCTGAAATTTGTGGGGTGATAACAAGCGTTAAATTAGACAGTGGAACTGTAATCGCTTATTCATTGTAATGTCTATATCCTCTGCCCTAAGAAAAGCTGCTTCTAAAGCTTTGAAAAAGCTTGGTGGAGATGTGACGATAAGAAGAATTACAACTGGCTCATATAATACTGCAACTGGAACTTTAAGTGAATCGACTTCAGATACAACTGTCAAAGGTTTTTTAGAACAAGTCAATCAACGAGAAGAAAACGATCTAATACAAGATACAGATCAAAGATTAACAATAGCTGCCTCTGATCTTTCATTTACTCCAACGACAACGGATAAAGTTGTTATATCCTCTCAAGTGTTTCAAATCATAAGAATACAAAAAGAAGAGCAAAATAATGTTGCAGTAACTTTCACTTTGTTTTTGAGAAAATGAGTAAAAAAATTAAAATCAACGAGATTGGTAAATTTTTCGGAGAAGAATACGATGAAGTTATACGTTTGGCTGTTCTCAATTTAGATTTCAGATTAAAGCAAGCGTCTCCTGTTGATACTGGGAGATTTAGAGAAAACTGGCAAGTTGCACAAAATAGTAAAAAAGCACCCATCATCACTGGTCCTCATACAAATCAAAAATCTGCCAACATACCTTTACAAAAAATAAATTATACAAAAGAGAAAAGGGGCAACACGTATACTTTGATTAATCCACTGCCTTATGCAGAAGCAGTCTGTTATGGCACAAACACACCTCCAAGTTGGGGCAAAGGATATCCTGTTAAAGAAAAATCAGGTAATCAGAAAGGGTGGCCAAACTTACAAGTTGCAGAAACTGTTAAGTTTATTAAAAAGCTCAAATCTAAAAACTAATGGCTGCACTTGATTTAAATACTGTCCGTCAAACAATAGAAGCGAGACTTGCTACTGAAATGGCAAGCTCACCAGCAATCACAACTATATTTGCAAATCAACCTTTCACTCCAACAAGTGAAACAAGTTTTGTGCAATGTTTAGTAAACTTTGGTTCTGGCGAATATCTAACACTCGGAGGAACATCTGATTCTGCAAACTCACAAATTGGAAATATCACAATAAATATTTTTACAAAGATAGGTGTTGGACTCGGAGACAATCTGACTATAGCCAAAAGAATAAGGGATCTATATAATAGAGTTGTTATATCTGATTTATATTTTGAACCACCTGAAGGACCTAATGTTTTAGAAGCTGCAAGTCCTCAAGGTTTCGTTCAAAGTGTTTTATCAGTTAACTTTCAAATAATTGAGAGTCTCTAATGGAAATTACTGAAGAAATGCTTGACATCATCGAGAAGGTAAAAGGTAAGCGAAATCCAGCATTGTGGGACCCACGTTGTAAACAATATATGAGGAAGATAAAAGAGGGTGCTGTAAAAGAAGCAAAAAAAGGTTAATATAATTTTAAATCTTATTTTTTTTCTAATATCATGGCTGTTTTTAGAGGAGAGGAAGGATCTGTTAAATTTAAAAACGGATCTGGAACTACAGAAGCAATTGTCTCCACGACTGGTTGGACACTCGATACATCAAAAGAAACACTAGATGTAACTGCTCATGGAAATACATTCAGAGCTTTTGCTGGTGGTTTAATTTCTGGTTCTGGCACTGTTGATTTTATTTATACAGCAGCAAGTGGAAATGAAACAGAAAATTTAATCGATGATATTTTAACTGCTGAAGATGCAGGTGATGCACAGTTTGAATTATTTTTAGACACTTCTGGAGCAAAAAAAATCAGTTTTAGTGGTATTGTGACTGGCACATCTTTATCTGCTGCTGTTGGTGATCTTGAAACAGTATCAGTAAGTTTTGTAACAAACGGAACTATTACAAACGCAGTTTAATAATTTATGGCTAATCAAAGAACAGTCGATTTACTCGTTGGGTCGTTTGACTTAAACGAGAGGAGAAAATTCACTCTAAAAAAAGCCGATGGCACACCTATAGTTGATTTATTTTTTAAACCAATCACTAGGTCTAACAGGGTCAAGGTTCAAGCCATGATAAATAGTGATGATCCCCTCAAGCAATCAACTGTCATGCTTTGCGAGATGGCGGAGCTAGAAGATGGCACAAAGGCATTTGCCCATGCAGATCATGTAAAACTGCAAAGAGAGTTACCAGAGAGCGTTCTAAACGAAATTGAATTATTTTTATTTGGAGCTTTGGGAGAGGATCTTGACGAAGCAAAAAAAGACTGAGGGGGGACAGCTGGTTACAATTCGAGTTTTTCCTAGCAACAGAATTAGGTATGACCATTCATCAATTACGGAATCAAATGTCTCATACTGAATTTATACATTGGGCAGCTTATTATGAAAACAAAACTCAAGATGAAAAAAGGGAAATGGATAAAGCACGAAATACAAGATATACTAAATAAAAAAAGCTAAACAATGGCATTTGCTGGCGTTACCATTGATATTGTTGATAAGGCAAGCAGAAAGCTTAAATCAATAAATGACGCTAGTAAAAAATTAGGAAGATCATTTTCTGTATTAGAAAAAAGAAACAAAGGATTATCTACAAGATTCAACAGTTTAGGAAAAGCAATCGCCGCAGTTGGGTTAGTTGAGTTTGGTAGAAGATCTATACAAACTGCTGCTGATTTTGAACAATTAAATGTTCGTTTAAAATTATTGACGGAGCAAAATGGTACTTTTACAAGATCAACAGAAATTGCAGCGGAAGCCCAAAAACTTTTTGGAATTAGCTCTGTTGAGGCTCTTGAAGGTATTACAAATATAACAGCTAGGCTTGCACCTCTTGGTGTTGGTGTAGAGGATATACGAACCACATTTGTAGGTTTCAATACCGCTGCAAAGCTTGCTGGTGCATCTTCTATAGAGGCTTCAAACGCATTTAGACAATTAGCACAGGCTCTTGGATCTGGAAGGTTACAAGGTGATGAATTTAGAAGTATTGCAGAACAAGTGCCAACAATACTTGCACCAATTGCTGATGAACTTGGAGTGACTGTTGGTGAACTCAAAGAATTTGCTGCTCAAGGAAAACTTACCTCTGATGTCGTTATTCGTGCATTGAAGAGAGTAGAAGAAGATGGAGTTGCCTCTTTAAAAGCTTTACTTGAAAATGATCCGACACAGGTATTCAAAAATTTACAAAATGAAATTGTAGACTTTCAAATAACAGTAGGAAAAGCATTACTACCAGCTACAAAACTTATAACAGTTGCTTTAACGGATCTAACTGGAATTATAAATGCTATCCCACCAGAAATAACGTCATTTGTAGTTGTTACTGGTACTTTAATAACTGCATTTACTGCATTAAAACCATTGATAATAGGAGTTATAGGAACTTTAAAAACATTAAAAGCAATAATGATTGGAATAACCGCTACTGTCGGTGGTCCACTATTAGCTTTGATTGCTGGTGTAACAACTGGATTATATGCTCTTACAAAATCAATAATTAATCAAAATAAAGAACAGAAAGAACTTAATAATTTACTGGAAAATGGATCATCAAAACTTCTAGAAGAAAGAATTGCAACAGAGGAAAATACTCTTGCACAACTTAGAAATAGTGATGCTAGAGGTAATGCTAAACGAGGAATACAAAGACAGATAAAAGAACAAGAAAAATTAATTGCAACATTGAAAAAAGAAAAAGATGTTAGAACAAATCTAGAGTCTAGAGGCTTTGATGTAAGTGGCGGTACGTATGAAGTTGGTGGAATAAAATATGATGCTGCAACTGGTCGTGCAATAAATCCACCAAAAACTGGTTTTGAGGCACCTGATCCACTAACTAAAGGTGGAAAAACTGATAAGGGTGCATCTATGGTTAAAAGTTTGCAAAGACAAATACAACTTAAAAAAACAGAGGATAAATTTGATAGAGATTTATTACAGAGGAAATTTGAATTAATGGACGCTTTGAGAGAGATCAATAAGATTGAAGATGATAAGACAAGAATAAAAGCTATAGGCCTTGAAACTTCTTTATTCGAATTAGATAAAGCTGAAATATTAAACAAAAAACTTAAAGAAACTGTTGGTACATCAGAAAATTTAAAAGAAAAATTTATGGAAATAGGAAAAAGTGTAGAAGAAGGAATGGTTCAAGGTTTAACAGATGCCGTTATGGGTACGAAATCATTATCTGAAGCAGCATCTGGTGTATTAAATAAATTAAAGAGACAGTTAATAGAAGTTGCTGCCCAACGTGCAGTGTCAGGAATAGGTAACTTTGTAGGAGGTTTATTTGGTGGTGGCAAAAAAGGTGGTGGAGGTGGTATTGGTGGCTTCTTAGGTGGATTGTTTAAAAGGCAAGCTGGTGGACCAGTTTCAAGAGGCCAATCTTATTTAGTAGGTGAAAGAGGTCCAGAGGTGTTTACACCTAGTAAAAGCGGTAGAATCAGTCCTAATAGTGCAATGGGTGGTGGCACAGTAAATAACATTACTATTAATGTAGATGCTGGTGGCACTGACACTCAAGGATCCGCAGAGCAAGGAGGCAGGGAGCTTGGTGCATTGATAGCTTCAGTTGTTCAAAGTACAATTGTTAGCGAACAAAGATCAGGAGGTTTACTTAATCCATAATGGCAACATTTCCTTCAATAACTCCAACTTATGGAGTAAGAAAAAAAAGCAATCCAAGAGTCAGAACAACGGCTTTAGGTGATGGATATGAGTTTAGAACTTTATTTGGTTTACCGCTTACACAAGATCCCAAGGTCTATGATTTAACTTTTAATGTTTCTGAAACTCAAGCTGATGTTATAGAAGCATTTTTAAGAAGTCGTGTAAACGATCAGGCCAGTTTTACTTTTACACCACCAGCAGAGGGATTTACAAAGACAGGTACATATTCACAAAGTGGAACAACTGTGACTATAAGCATCACATCTCACGGGGTTGCTCTAGGTGATGTTTTGACAATTGATTACACATCTGGCTCTGCAACTGATGGAGATTTTGCTGTTGCATCTGTAACTAGTGATGACGCATTTACAGTAACTGCTGCTGCTAGTGCAACTAATAGTGGGAATGTATCAATTACTTTATCTGGTGCTGGGCAGTTTATTTGTGATTCATGGACAAAATCAATTCCATATAACAATCGGGCTGTTATAACAACGACATTTAGAGAAGTATTTGAGCCATAATGGGAAATCCTGTATCAGAACTACAAGAGCTAACCAACAAATCAATTATTGAATTGTTTTCTGTTGAATTAAAAGCTGATGTTCACTACACAAAGTCCGCAAAAACAGCCACATATTCGCAGTCAGGGCAAACTATAACCATCACTCTTAACTCACATGGATTTTCAACTGGTTTGATTCTTAGTCTTAATTTTACATCTGGCAACGGAATTGATGGAGTTTATACAATTCAAACAGTCGCAACAAATACTTTTACAGTTACAGGCACTACTTCACAGTCAACAAGTGGGGATGTGTCATTTAATGTCAATGCAACAATTTCAGATGAAACTGTGTTTTTGTTTCACTCTGGTGTAAACCTTAAAACTAATAATGATATAGTCTGGCAGTCAAATACATACGCAAGAATGCCTTGTGAAGCAGATGGGTTTTCATATTCTGGCAAAGGTAAACTTCCAAGACCCACACTTTCTTTTTCAAATATTCTTGGCACTATCACAGCCATTTTGCAAACAGTTAATCAGACCACAGCTTTTTCTGATCTTACAGGAGCAAAAGTTATTCGTAGACGGACACTTAGTAGATTTTTAGATGCTGTCAACTTTCCAAACTCTGTAAATCCTTATGGAACACCAGACCCTTCAAGTGAATTACCTCAAGAAATTTATTTTATTGAAAGAAAAGTGACAGAAAACAGAGATATTGTACAATTTGAACTAGTAAGTACATTTGATTTAATTGGTATTGGAGCACCAAAAAAACTAGTTACTAGGGCAGATTTCCCTTTGGTTGGCACTTTACAAAATTTTTAAAAATGACTTGGAAAAATGATTTTATAAAATATGCAGAGGAACAAGCACCTAATGAGGCTTGTGGATTGGCTGCTATTGTTTCAGGTAAAGAGATATTTTGGCCTTGTAAAAATATTGCAGAGGATCAATTTGAATTTTTTGCTTTAGATCCAGAGGATTGGGCTGAGTGCGAAGATAAAGGAGGTGAAATACTTGGAGTTGTGCATAGTCATCCTACAGGCTCATCTGAACCCTCTGATGGTGATAGAGCATCTTCTGAATATGTTGGCTATCCATATTATATTTACAGCATTGAACATAAAAGCTGGAATATTGTAAAGCCTCAAGGCTGGAAAGCACCTTCACTTATTGGTAGGACTTGGATCTGGGCTAAACAAGATTGCTGGAATTTAATTACGGACTATTTTTTAGAGAAAAAACAAATAAAACTAAAAGAATGGGATAGGCCAAAAAAAATTAAAACTTTCACAGATAATCCATATTTTGAAAAAGTACTAACTGGTTCTGGATTTATTGAGGTTGAAAAAGATAATATAAAAGAAAATGATGTTCTACTCATGGAAGGTCCAGATCGAAAACTAAGTCATGTTGCTTTATATTTAGGAGAACAACTTATTTTGCATCATGAGATAAAAAAATTAAGTTGTAGAGAATTATATGATTTAGATTATATTGAATTAACAAAAAAAGTTTTTAGATATGCAGCTTAAAAAAATTAGAGTTTATGGAAAGTTAAAGGACTTTTTAGGACAGTCAACATTTGAAGCTGCCGTCAAAACACCACAACAGGCTGTTAATTTCTTAAGGGCTAACTTTGTTGGTATTGATAAACACATGAATGAACAATTATACAAAATAAAAATTGGAGGTAATTCTGTAGATGGTGATTTACTAAATATGAGTGCAAGTGGTGATATACAAATCATACCTGTTGCTATTGGTGCAAAAAAACTTTTTAAAAAGGTTACAAAGGTTTTTAAAAGTGCTGCCAATTTTGTTGGTGATGTTGCTGGTTCTGCGGTTAATTTTGTTGCTAATAATGCTTTATCTGTAGGTGCTACTCTTTTAACAGGAGGTATTGGAGGAGTTTTAACAAGTATTGGAACATCTATGATAATTGATGGTGTTACTTCTTTGCTTTCTCCAAGCCAACCTTCTGCTTCAAAGTCTGCTGTAGGGGATACAGATCCAGCAATGCGAGGATCTTATAATTTTAATGGAATTCAAAATATTAGTTCTAGTGGTGTTCCAGTACCTATTTTATATGGACTTGTTTTTTCTGGATCTATAATTATTAGTTCTTCGGTAGATACAGCCCAAATAGTTAAGGAGATTACTTAGATGCCAGAACTTATTGGAGGTTCAGAATTAGAAGCAATAAAAAAACAGGTTGTTGATCCTGATTTAGTAGATGGTGGCCTTAGATCAAAACAATTTGCAACAGTATTTGATTTATTAGGCTACGGAGAAATTGATTCTATTTTTGATGTTGGAGGAAGCGGAACCGATACCTTTAGAAAAAGTATTTTTTTAAATAATACTCCTTTGTTAAATGCAAATGGTGATGAAAATTTCTCAAATGTAGAAGTATTTTTTAAGAATGGTGCATCAAATCAAACTGCACTACAAGAAATAACTGCAACAGCAAATACTGTGCCTGTAGGAGTTGCAGTAACTAATTCCACATCCGTATCTAGAGCTACAAGTTCAACTGCTTTCGATCGTCTTAGAGTCTCTTTACAGTTTCCTTCTTTACAAGAGTTTAAAACTGATGGAAATATTGATGGTGTTGAAGTAAAAATGTCTATCACAATAACTGAAAATGATGGTACTGTTCATAATCCAGTAGTTGAAGATGTTATCAATGGAAAGGCTACAAGTCCATATATAAAAGATTATGAAATAAAACTTGCATCTACTTTAAGCTTTCCTTTAACGGTGACAGTAATTAGAAATACTGCTGACTCGACAACAAGTCAATTACAAAACGAATCTAATTTTTTATCTTTTACAGAAATCCTCACAGATGCGAGAGCATATCAAGGTTTCGCTTATGTAGCGTTAAGATTTAATGCTCAGGAATTTCAATCTTTCCCTTCCCGTAAATACCGCATAAAAGGAACCAAGATCAAAGTTCCTCATGGAACAACTATTGATTCTAATAATGGAAGGGTTATTTACCCAGCAGATTATGTTTTTAATGGAACTTTTAAAACTGATAAAGAATGGTGTTCAGATCCAGCTTGGGTTTTATATGATATTTTGACAACTGATAAAGGTTTTGGCGGTTCTGATGGCCTTATACAAGAGGATTCATTAGATGTTTTCTCTTTTTACTCTGCAAGTGTTTATTCTAGTGAACTAATTACAGATCCTATAACTGAAACAACGGAGCCACGCTTTTCAGCAAATATAATTTTAAATCAAAAACAAGACGCATACACCCTTATAAATGACCTCTGTTCGATAATGAACGCAATGCCTTTTTATGGTGTTGGAACTTTACAACTGTCTCAAGATAGACCCACTGACTTGTCAACAGGAACATCTGACCCTCAATATTTATTTACTAATGCAAATGTCACAGAAAATGGATTTACTTATCAAGGTGCTGGACAAAGAACAAAATTTACAGAAGTTGAAGTTTCCTATTTTGATAATGATACTCAGCAAATTAATTATGAATTAATCACTACAGATCAGATCACAGCTTTATCTGATGCAATCGGAAAATTTGGAAAAACAAGAAAAACAATTAAAACTTTTGCTTGTACTTCAAGAGGGCAAGCTAATAGATTGGGAAGATGGTTTCTATATTCAAATCATAAAGAATGTGAGGTTGTAAGTTTTACTACAACTCTTGAAGCTGGTGTAATTGTAAGACCATCTACAATAATCGGTATTGCTGATTCGCTTAGGGCTGGTGTTCGCAGAGGTGGTCGCATCAATACTGGTGTTTCTACTACTCAAATAATTGTTGATGATGCAAACAGTACAGATTTGACAACAGCAAATTCAGCTACACTTTCTGTAATTTTGCCTGATGGCACTATGGAAACAAGAGCAATAAGTACTATTTCAGATAAAACAATAACTGTTACCTCTGCATTTTCAGCAGTCCCACAAGCAAATAGTATCTGGGCTATTGAAAATACATCTGTAGAATTTCAAACATACAGAGTGCTTTCAATAACAGAACAAGATAAGTCTAATTACAACATAGTTGCAACTATCCATGACACTAATAAATATGCACAAGTAGAGGACACAAATGTTGCAGCAGATCCAAGAAACATAACCACTTTACTAGATGAAAAACCATCACCTAGTAACCTTTCAGCAGTTGAACAAATTGTTGTTTTAAATAATCGTGCAGTATCTAAAATTTTTCTAACATGGGAACCAGTACAAGGAGCTAAAGAATATTTAGTCGAATTTCAGTTTGAAAAAGATAATCCACAAAGAGTAAGAGTTGCAAGACCAGATTTTGATCTTTTTGAATCAAGATTAGGTACTTATAATTTTAAAGTAAAAACATATAATTCTTTAGGAGTTTTAAGTTCAACAACTTCAAATTTAAGCAATTTTACTGCTGTGGGGAAAACAGCTTTACCAGAAGATCCAAGTGGTTTGACTCTTGAACCTGTCTCAGATCAATTTGTAAGGCTTAGATTCAATCCAGCAACAGATGTTGATGTTTTACATGGTGGAACAGTATCTGTTCGGCATACTCCAAGCGTTGATCCAGCAGTTGCAACATTTCAAAACTCTACAGAGATAATCCCTAAACTTTCTGGAAGTATCACAGAAACACTTGTTCCAGCTTTGACTGGCACATATTCAATTAAATTCATAGACGACACTGGAAACAGGTCAAACAATGCAGCAAGAATTATAGTTTCTGCACCCGATCCGCAGCCTAATCAAATAATTCTGACAGAAAGAGAAGATACTGACGTTCCACCATTTCAAGGTGAAAAAGTTAATACTTTCTATGATGAAACCTTTGATGGGTTGCTACTTGATGGAACTTTACTTTTTGATGATATAACACAAAATATAGACGATTTATCCAATATTGATTTTGCTGGTCCAATAAACTCAAGCGGAACTTATGAGTTTCAAAACAAGGTTGATATGGGAGCAATATTTAATTTAACTTTAAAAAGAAGATTTGTTACTTCTGGTCTTTTAGTTAATGATCTTATTGATTCAAGAACTGCAAATATTGATACATGGACTGAATTTGACGGAACACAAGCAGATGATGTCAACGCAAAGCTTTTAGTTGCAACAACTGATATAGACCCAGCCACCTCAGTTTCAGCCACCTACGAACAAAGCGGTACAACTATTACTATCACAAAAACGGATCATGGATATTCTGTAGGAGATTTTGTTGTAATAGATTTTACTGCTGGCAGTGCGACTGATGGTAATTATGAGATTCAAACAGTACCTAATGCAAATACATTTACAGTGACAGCTAGTGCTAGTGCAACAATATCAAGCGGAACTTCATGCACTTATGGTGCAAACTTTACTCAATTTAATACTTTTGCAAACGGCGAATATACAGGTAGGGGATTTAAATTTAAATGTGAACTTGAATCAAATGACCCCGCACAAAATATTAATGTTAGTGAACTTGGTTTTGAAGCTAGTGTTAAAAGAAGAACAGAAACTGTTAATACATCTATAGCCTCTGGGACTTCAGCAAAAACTGTGACTTTTACAAATCCTTTTTTCACAGGCAGTGGATCTCTTGGAGGGTCATCAACTGCATTTTTGCCGACAGTTGGAATCACTCTTGAAGGTGCTGTAACTGGGGATTACTTTAAAATTACATCTATCACAGGAACTCAATTTGTTATAGAAGTAAGAGATTCAAGTAATAATTTTAAAAACCTTAATTTTAGATATACAGCTATTGGCTTTGGTAAAGGTACATAAATATGTTTATATTTAAGTTATCAGTTATTCTATACTTAAATAAAAAGATTTAGTAATGGCCACACATGATTACGATATAGCCAACCAGTCTGGTGCGGCTTTTAGAACAGATTTAAATAATGCCCTTGCTGCAATACAATCTAATAACTCTAACTCCTCAAGTCCAGCGACTACAGTTGCCTATCAATGGTGGGCTGATACAAATGCTGGAGTTCTTAAAATTAGAAACTCTAGTAATAATGCTTGGGTAGAGCTTTTTCAACTTGATGGTACGTTAACTCTTGAAGATGGCTCTGCCAGTACGCCAGCACTTGCATTTAGAGACGATTTGGATACAGGTATATTTTCGGCTGGAACTAATCAAATAAATTTTGCAACAACAGGTATTTCAAGGCTTGATATAAGCAGTGATAATACTATTTTTAATGAAAGTGGTGCGAATATAGATTTTAGAATTGAAGGAGATACTGTTGCAGATTTATTTTTTGTTGATGCCAGTGAAAATCGGATTGGTATAGGCACCACAGGGCCACAACATGATTTAGATATTTTAAAAACCACTTCTGGTGCTGATACTTCATTTCGTGTTGGTTCAACAGCTAATAGTGGCGATAATGACGCAACAATAGTTATTAATAATGGTGGTTCTGGTGATGCCTCTTTGAGGTTTGATTACGAATCATCTACAAGCAGATGCAAAATATATGTAAGTTCAAGTACAAATGATTTAATTTTTGATACTGATGGTAATGAAACCATGAGGTTATCGGCTGGTCATAACGTAGGCATAGGTACCACTAATCCTGTGGAACGACTCGTTGTGATGGGAACAGGAGATCCGACAATAAGAATCCAAGAAACTGCTTCGGGGTCAGGAAAAAGATTAGATCTAGGAGTTACAGATAGTGGTGCTGTTGGATTTATAGCTGCAAATCAATCTGCTTCAAGTCTTCAATTCAAAACTGTTGGATCAGAACGTTTGAAAATTGATAGTTCAGGAAGATTCTTACTGGCAAAAGGAACTCCTGACAGTACTACTTCTCAAGTACAAATTGGAGAATCTAGTGGTGGTTATACATGGGACGTAGGTGATGTTCCACAGGTTTTAATTTCAGGTGTTAATAACGAAGGAGCCACTGGTGGAGGTAATAATATTGCTTTCAGAATAGAAGATGAAAATGCTAATAATATGTTTCAGGTTTACAATTTAGGTGGCGGTGATTCGGATAAAGGAAGAGTTCATGTAGGAGGAGAATTTCTTGTTAATACTTTTTCTACTACTGTTAACTCATCAAATTTTGGGATTGTTTTAGGTAGTGATGGTAGTGGAGGAATGTTTAAAAATGCTGGCGGTACTGCTGATGTTTTTCGTGCTGGAGGAAGTGCTGGTCTTGCAAATATTTTTGGAGACGGTGATATAACAAACACAAATAATAGTTATGGACAAGCATCAGACGAAACATTAAAACAAGATATTGTAGACGCTGCTTCACAGTGGAATGATATAAAAAATTTAAGAGTAAGAAAATTTAGATTCAAAGATAACCCAACAGGTGTTTTACAAATTGGTGTTGTCGCACAAGAAATAGAGACTGTTAGTGCTGGTCTTGTTCAACAAAATGAAGAAGGTATCAAGTCTGTTAAATATTCTGTTTTGTATATGAAAGCAGTAAAATGTTTACAAGAAGCAATAGCAAAAATAGAGGTGTTGGAAACCAAAGTTGCAGCTTTAGAAGCTGCCTAGTAATATTGGTTAACTTTAATTAATTTAATGGCTACACCACAGGAACTTTACGAAGAAACAAAAACTCGTCTTGATTTAAATATTGCAAAAGCACAAATGCTGGAAAAAGAAATACAACAGAAAATTGCGGAAAAAAATGCACTTATGCAGCCAATTATGGAAGATCAAGGTGCATTAAAACAGTTTATAAAATTACCTGATGTTGTAACTGAAACTGTCGAAACAATAGAATCAAAGTAAAATAAAACTAAACACTTATTATTATGGCTGTAACTTGGCAAATTGTTAATTTAAATGCAACAAAAACTGTAGGAAGTTTATCTGATGTTATTACTACTGTTCATTGGGTGGCTAGGGATACAGACGGAGAACATACTGGATCTGCTTATGGTGTCTTAGGGCTTGCTGCTGCTGATAGTAAATCTTTTATCGCTTACACAGACATTAAAGAAACTGATGTAATTACTTGGGTTAAAACTGCTTTAGGTTCTGATAAAGTAACAGCTATTGAAACAGGTATTGCTGCACAGATAACAGAATCAAAAACACCAACTACGACTTCTGGTGTACCATCTGCTTGGTTATCTTAAAATTTTACTTTTTCGTGCATTTGTTTAGTCATCATTCCACCAATTAGATATAGTGGAGCTAAACCAACAATCAAAAACAACACCATCAAACTTATTGGTGCTAATGCTTTTATAAACGCTTCTTTCCACATGTTTAATAAAATTTGTCAGATAGCTTCATTGTTGTCTCTTTTACTTTCTGTGTCAATGGCAGCTTTTGGCTACGTTGCTATTCGTTATATGGGAAGCCCTGAGTTTGAACGTACCTTAAAAAACAAACTTATGGGAAGTTTAGAAAATAAAATGCCAGATGTCATGAAAAACACCCTTCCAGATTTCACGGGACCATCAATTGAAATTCCAAAGAAACAGGTAAGCCCTCTTGGAAATACCCAGAATTAACATTCCGCAGATACAAATAAAGGAGATTTATATTCCAAAAATAAAAACTTGGGAACAATATCCAACAACTCTCGATTTGATTGACAAACCCAAACTCGAATATCCTGTTGTAAATATTCCATCTTTTGAACCTTTGGAATATAACCCTAATAAATTTATACCAACAGATCCTGTAAAACAACCAGAGCAAAAGCAACCAGAAATACCTCAACCGCCAGAATACAAACCTAAAGTCAAAAAAGATAAAGAGTTTTTCATCAAATGCCCTGATGAGACTAATATTCCAGTAGGTAGTTATCCCAACGATCTTAAATTACAAGTTGTTGTTGGTCACTCAATTAAAAATGGCCGTTGTTATGAAATCCTCAGAGATTCAACATTTATCGAGAAATGGATTCCTAGCAGTCCTGTTCTTGTTAATACTTCAATTATTGCTGTTACTGCGGCTTCAAGTCCTATCATAGCCAACCTTCTTAAAAACCTTATTAAGACTGCGATCAAGAAGCTGACAAAGAAAAAAGATAAGGTAAAATAAATATCAAGCATCACTTACCTGTAAACCTCCATGCCAAAGTATGGGTAGCGAGTTCAGGGCTGATGCTTATTTAGCAACCAGACCCATTATCAAACCGTAAAATCGGTTACTGCTCTGTTGGAGCGTCAGTTGCTTTTTAATTTATGAGTATGCGGTATAACTTGACCCATCTTTTCGACAACTTCTATATCTTCGCATAAAGAATAGTATTTTGAGTCTTTACTAAATCGGATTCCGTCACGATATAGCTGTCCACAATTTTTTAACCTTGCCAGTTCATAGTTGAGGCGTTCTTTGGATAATATTTGTCGTTGTATTTTTTCTTGAGTCGTTGCACTTTTTAAACACGCATCTTGAAAGCGTTTATCAAGCGGAACAGATATTGTTGCAGCAATTCCAAAGTTAAAAGAAGCTGAATCTTTGTTGCCACTGTAATTTTCTCTGTAATACAAAATTTCACCAGCATTTGTCAGGTTTCCATCTTCGTCTACAGCCTCGTTATAAACTGGTGTGTGATAAATATAGTCTTGAGGTCGTTTGATCGCTATTGAGGTCGTTGCAAATGGGCTGACAGATAATGTGGCACCTGAGCATTTTATTCCGTTTCCATAAGTATTTTCAGTCATTGGGCCTGTTAATACTTGGGTAGCAAAATTAGAAACTGAGGAACTTGTATTCGATTGTGGGTTAGCAACTGCTGAGGTATTTGCGTAACTTGGCAAACAAGAAAAAAGGCTTATTAATTGGAGAAGATAATAGTGGTGTCTGTAACCACTTCTGACTGAACAGTTCTCGTTATGTCGATCACGCTTTCTAAAGAGGGCCCTTGGTAAAACTCCGAAAACTGAAAAGCCTGTCCTTGATTTTGCTGAACCCAATTTGGTTTTTGATTTAAGTCTAAGCCTGTCCATTCGTAGGTAGTTCCATTGATGGTTTCTGTTACTGTCGCATTTGGCATGGATATTGAATCACAGTTGCCGCATGAAATTCCAGTTCCTGTGACTGAATAGGTATAACCAGAATTGTAGCGAACTTCTTTGATATTTTCTGTCAGATTATTTGTGGTGACGCTTTTGCTCGTACTTGTCGCACTTGTGAAATTTGGCACGACAGGAATTGCGTATGCTGGACTAACACAAAATATAAAGAGAAGATATTTCCACATTAATCAACGGTTAAGTCTGTTACGAATTGACCAGTAAGAACAACTCCAGTTCCTGTTCCGCCTGTAAGAGACATTGTGTGATGATCTAATGTGACGGCTGCTGTACCTACTGAACCAGCTGCAGTTGAAGTTAAATCACTAAAGTTTCCTACAGTTCCAACGGTGGGTGCAGATCCAGCTGTGGCATCTCCCTCAAGATATGATTGAGTAAAACTGAAAGTTTCCCCAGCAGTTGTTTGTGTTGCACTTGGCATGGTTACAGCTGGGACCCCATTAGTGACAGATCCAAAACCTCCCACACTTGCAGCGTCTCCACTTGTGGTGGTTATGTTTGTTCCACTTATGCTGTAAGATGAGCCAATTTTATCGGCTGAAGTTGCAGCGGATAAACTTTCCAATTTGACACTTGATGTGATCGTGCTTTGAATATCACAAAATGCCGCAGTTGGAGAACATAGAACGGCAAGTAGTAAGAGCTTTTTCATTTGATACCTACATTAGTGTCCTTGTTATCCACTATCTTAGCAGCGTTTGTGGGTTTCTTTTTGTTAACAGAGATACCGTAGCTGCCTAAGACCCCACTGGTCAAGCCAGCTAAAAACGCTCCATCATTACGAATCTTATCCATATATCCAAGAGTCATCATTGCTAAACTCCAGCAAAGAATCATGAATCGGACAGCGTGACCGAAGATTTCCCCCCAATCAGTACCTTCTTTTTCTTCTTGTTCTTCAGCCATAAGAATTGCCTTTCTTGTTTTATATTACCAACTTAGCTATGTTAGGAAAAGAAAACAAAAATTCATGTCAAAATTTCTAATTAATTTATTCATAAGATTTGGAAAGAGTGAAAGTTTACGCAAAGCTGCACTCAATCTTTTGAAAGATTTGGCCTCAAAATCAGACAATGATGTTGATGACGCAATCGTCAAAATGATAGAAGAGAAGCTCTTTCCAGTTAAATGATTAAGAAGTTTTTAAACATCGACATTGAAAAGGCTCCACCAGAAATGGAACTTGAGGTCGAGCTTCAATGCAGACAAATCATGGAGTCTGATGACATTGATAATATAAAACGATATTGCACTCATTTGGTCAGACATAAATTAAGGCAAGATATGTTTTTATCCTCTTTGTTAAATCATTTTATAGATATTGAGTTTGTCAAACCAGTAAGAAGAAAAAAGCGTTTTAAGTTATTCTAAAGTTTTCTCATACTCATCAATATATTTATCTTCAAAGTCTCTTATCAACATATTGTCTGTTTTATCAACTTCATAATTAAATTTTAGGACCGCAGTTCTTATGTGCTCTTTAACCCACCGACCCTCTTCATAAACAACTTGAGCCTTGCCATTTTCTTTTATAAAAACATAGTGATCTTGCCCTTTCAGTTGAATATCTAAAAAGTTCCTTTCTAAATCTTTTCGTCTAATATCTTTCAGTTTTCTAAGTTTGACTGAAGAATGTTCTTTCTTTTTCATTTTAACTCCAAAGTAATCTCAACCCATGACGGTTGTGGTTTGCATCCATCAACGACTCCATAAAAAGGATTATTCATAAACTCGTAAGTTCTTTTACCATCGGTGTAAATCATGCCTATATATGGGTTTTTGTAAAATTGCTTTTGTTTAGTCATTTTGATGTTTTTCAAAAAATAAAGCCAATCTCTGAATAGATGAGAGGGATTCTAGTTTTCTTTGAACTTGTTTGTATTTTCTATCATCATTCATTTCATTAAGATCTTCTAGCCCTTGTTTCATTTCAACTTCGCTTGCGATTCTGATTGCTTCGCTGCATCTTTTGGAAGGCTTGGTTTTAAGATGAACGGTCTGTTGAGCAATAGCTCTGCCAGCAATCACGCTAATAAGTTGATTAATAGAATCAAGCACTGGTTTCATAATACATGAAAAAGAGGATGTAAACAGTTTTAATCGTAAACTGAAAACGATTGTGGTAAATAGCGAAACGCCAGAATGCGTGGCAATGGGCAGAATGGAGGAACGGTTCGTTGAGCGACTGCACGCCACAGTGAGTTGAGGCGAATCAGAAAGCAATGGTCATCTCTTTGGCTCTTGCACCTACAAGAGATGTTGAGGCTAGTTCTTGATCGTATAACCAGCAAGCGAGGGTAATAAAATGATTTGAAATGAATCGATCTGCTTGGAGCCAATCTGAACAACTGCAAACTGCGATAATCAATGTGTTAAGGACAGTTTTGTTCGTAAACTGACAACGATTGGCATGAGCTAAGTCGAAGGACAATGAGTCGAAAAAAAATGCAGCAAGTGAGAGTGATTTAAGTCGAATCATCACCTCGCAAACCTATATAGTTATAGAGGTGTTAAAGACAGTTTTAATCGTGTTCTGTCAACGATTGAGTAGAGCAAGGCGGAATCACGCAACAGTGAGAGGCTTTGAATAGAGGCACGCTAACATGCAGCGATTCGCATTTAATTTCACCTCGCATACTTATTCAGTAATAGAGATGTTAAAAAGGTTTTGATCGTAAACCTCAAACGATTGCTGAGTCAAAACGGGACGGGGCCGAGCGATGCGGAGAGTGGAAGGACGTAATTTCTGAGCTGATTGGCTGCTTATCACCTCATCAACTTATTAAGTCTTTGAGGTTATGAGAAGGTTTCATCGTAAACCTTAAACGAAAGCGTCACAAGGAGTCACGTCAAGGCGTGAGAAATAGAAGTGCTTGTGATTTCTAAGAGTCAATTTGCCTCAAGCTAAATTGATATTCACCTCGTCAACCTTCTAAGCATCAGAGATGTTAAAACACTTTTAATCGTAAAGTGTGAACGATAGTTGGAAGCGGATCTACAGGGCTGGGAGTCAAGATGCGAAAGTAAGCGATACAATAATGCGAATCAGCGTGCGATAATTTTGCGATGAGACGATAAATTAATCCTCATCAGGAGGTTTTATCTTTGGAATCGTGCCACCATCTTTTTGAATACGCAGCAGTTGTTTCTTTGCCCCATCAATAGCAGCAGCAATGAAAGAATGTCGACCTTGATTTACTGAAAGCTGATCTCTGTCATATTGACCAAGATTTTCAACATCAATTCGATTGAACATCTTTCTTGTATTTCTCCTATGTTTGGTCAAGCCTTGATATGCCTGACCGTTTAGATAATCGACAGCCTGAGCATCTGTCAATATCACAAGAGAACCTTTGTCTTGCCTTAAAACAAGTGGCTTCCCAATCTCAACTCGATTAGATTCAATCCATTGTTTGACTTGGAGGGACCTAAAAGACAAGTCCCTGTTTTGATCTCGTGAAGCTGTGATCAGCTTTTTATCAGTCAGGAGAAAATACATCTCCTCTACTTTTTCAGCAGAGATTCTTTCCCCTTTCTGAAGTTCTCTCCAAGCAACACCGCAGACTGAATATGGCAAGTCATCTGGGTTTTTCTTCATTCATCAACCTCCTTAATTTCTGTTACTTCAAATCTTCCGTAACGAGGTCGCCATGTTCCCAAACCTTCTGCTTTACCAGCCATGATTGCGATCCTTCTAAGTTGATCCATTCCCATAAGCTCGTCATCAAGTAATACTTGAAACCGTGCCTTCCAGTTTGGTAAATACAATCTGTTAACCCAAACCCCTCGACCTGTAAAGGCTGCAAGTTGAAGTTTTGGTTCTCTATGATTAATCATTTCGATTGCATCTTTTGGACCGTCATACTCAAGCTCTGGGTTGTTGTGGACAATCACAGACCTCAGCACATCTTTCCCAAGTTTCCATTTTGTTGCAGCGTTTCTTAAACACTTCTGGAAATTTGCACTCGGCATATAAGGTCGGCTGAACCCTTCAAAGTCAACGGTGTTCTCTCCTTCGTCAACGTTTACCTTTCCTTCTTTCATCCAGTAACCAGATAAAAGCCAATCAAGAACTCTAACGGCACGATGAACTCCATCGGTTTTTGCTTTGCCTTTTTTATCAGTAAAGAACTGTTTGTATTTTGCATAATCACCCAATGGGTCTGAATATGCGACGTTTGAACAGAGAAGGCCGTTTATACCTTGCACTGTGATCTCTAGGTTTCTTTGAGACATGGTTGTTTGTTAGTTAAGTTTGTACTCTGTTTTGCTCGTTAACAGAAAACGATTGATGAGAAATAAGCCAAATCACATCGCATAAATTGGAAAAGCGAATGATAGCTGCATTAGGACTTACACCAATGGAAGCCTAATATTTAGAACGGAATTTCCTCTGAATCCCAATTCATGTTGTAGTCTGATTTGGGTTCTTCGGGAGGAATTGTGGGCTTTGCATTTGGAAGCATTCTTGGATTGACAGACCCAAAGGCTCCAAAGTCATCCTCATCATTATCAAAGGTGTTCTTTTTACCATTTGCACTTAGATATACACCNTGAACTCTNACTTTNGTGTTCTCTCNCATATCAAAAACATTTCCNTCTTTATGTCTTGATTGGTCCTCTTTGAGGGCTTGGAAATGGCTACAGAGAGCGTCAATACTTTCAAGTGGAACAAAAATGTTAAAACGTCGAGGGAATCGGTCCTTACTGTTTTCATATTTGTTATCGCCAACTGTGAAGTTTATTGGCAAAGGCAGAGCGTTTTCAAATTCCATTT
>FUFK010067358.1_pt1 | contig 26348 bp, 29 predicted proteins | sample 1021851 | NCBI WGS metagenome assembly FUFK01 (sample SAMEA51879418, study PRJEB19060) | metagenome
TGTTAATATTGTTACCGAAGATAACATACCTGTTGTCTTCAATTCAAATGATGAAAGTTATACAGACGGTAAAAAAGTTGTTATCGGTGCTAGTATTGATGACAAGAAATTTGATGTGGCTGTTGGACTTGCTCTTCACGAGGGTTCTCACATCAAGATGTCTGATTTTGATTTATTAAGAAATTTAGAGTATAACATTCCACAAGAGATTTATGAGGTGGCTGAGAAAGTTGGTGTTAATAGAATGACTGTTATTTCAACTATCAAAAACATTCTTAACTATGTTGAAGATAGAAGAATTGATTCATTTATTTTCAGAACTTCTCCTGGCTACAAGAGTTATTATCACTCTATGTATGAAAAGTATTTTTATTCTAAGAATGTGGATAAAGGTTTGTTGTCTAATGAGTTCAGAACAGAAACTATTGAGTCTTATATGTTTAGAATCATCAATCTTCATAACAAGAACAGACAACTAACTGCTCTTAAAGGTTTAAAAGAAATTTACGANACTATCAACTTGGGTGGTATTCAAAGAGGTTTATTGTCTGAGACAAGACAGGCTTTCAATGTTGCTTGTGATGTGATGTCAATCATTCTTCTTTCTATTGACCCTATCAAACCTCAACCACAGAATAGTGATTCTGATGACGAGAATGATGATTCTCAAGAGGGTAATGGTTCAGGTGAGGGTAACACTATNTCTGATGAAGAACTTCAAGATATGATAGATAATAATCAGATTCAANCTTCAACCACTCCTGATGAAAATCAAGGTAATGATGACGGTTCTGATTCTGTTGAATTAACTGAAAGACAAAAACAAATGTTGAAAAAACATTTTGAGAAACAAGAAAAGTTTCTTAATGGTGAGGTTCAAAAAACTAAACTTAACAAAAAAGAATCACAAGACATTAAAGCTATTGATGAGTCAGGTGCTACTTATGAGAATGTTGGTAATGGAGTTGAGAATGATTCTTGGAGTGGAACTATCAGTAAAGGAACTAAGTGTTTGGTTGTTAGAAAACTAACTCAAGGTTTGATTGACTCAGGCCAATTCGGTTGTGCTTCAAGTTACAATCAAAGAAGTTATTCAAATGAGTATGGTAATTACAACTTTGTTCAAGAGGGTTTGAGACTTGGTTCTATGTTGGGTAGAAAACTTCAAGTTAGAGGTGAGGAGTCTCAGTTGAAATTCACAAGACAAGATAGTGGTAAGATTGACAAGAGATTGATTTCAGAACTTGGTTTCGGAAACTCAAATGTTTTCTCTCACACTCTTACTGAAAGATATAACAAAGCTTACTTACATATCTCGGTTGATGCTAGTGGTTCTATGGGTGGTAAGAAATGGAACAAGGCTATGACATCGGCAGTTGCGATGATTAAGGCCTGTGATATGGCTGGTAACATTGATGTGGTTCTTTCAATCAGAGCTACTCATTCTAAAAATCATAGTCAAGGTGTTCCAATGATTATGGTGGCGTATGATTCAAGAACAGACAAGTTACAAAAAGTAAAAAGTTTGTTCTCGGCTCTTGATGTTAGTGGAACTACTCCTGAGGGATTATGTTTCGAGGCCATTGAGAAAGATTTGATTCCAGGTAATTCAAATCAAGATAGTTACTTCATCAACTTTTCAGACGGACAACCTTACTATGATAACTCAGAAATCTACTACTCTGGTGAGAGAGCTCAAAGACACACTAAGAAAATGTGTGACAATATGAGAGCTAAAGGTATTAGTGTTCTGAGTTACTTCATTAGTGATTACGAAATGTCTGATGATAGTTATGACGCTAAGGCTTTCAAGTCAATGTATGGTAAGGACGCTGAGTTCATCACTCCAACTAATATGATGGCTGTGGCTAAAACAATGAACAAAAAATTCTTGGAGGTATAGAATGGAAAAGCAAGAAGTGTTAGATAGGTTAGAAGAAATCGCTGATAGTATGGATAGTGATTTCTTAAACAGACAAGAGATACAAGCTATTGTAGATGATATAAAAGATTTACAATGGCAATTAAATGCAAACACAAAGGATTTTTAAATGGCTGATTTTATAATAACAATGACGATAGTTTGTATCTTACTATTGATAATAGAAAAATTAGTTGGGAAGATATTAGATAAAATAAAATAAGGAGTTCTTATGGACGAAAGAGAAATAATTTATGAGAGGGTAGGTAACTACACCAAATATAAATTGGTAGAGATGTTAGTTGAAAAACATAAAGGTAAATTTAAAAACCTAAATCAAATTGAAGAGTTAGCAGATGAGATTCTACAAGTGTTAGCAATCTCTGGCTTGAAACACTACAATGATTTAAGAGAGGGGTTCAATGAGGATAGGGATTGATTGTGATGGTGTGTTGAGAGATTTGATTACNTGTATTACAGATACAGTAAAAGAAACTCATCCACAACATTCGGATAAAATACTTGAACCAACCTCTTGGGATTGGGACCAGTGGTTACCTTTTTGGACAAATGATGAAACAGAGAAATATGTTTTTGAAGATAACTATTTAGATTTCTTTGGACCTGAATGTCCACCAATCAAATCAGCTGTTGAGGATTGGAATAAGTTAAGAGCTTGGGCTATTGAGAACGGACACGAGTTAATATTAGTATCAGCCCAACGACCACATTGTATTGAACCAACTGAAGAATGGTTACAACGCTGGGGGTTTGTTGGCTGGGATGAAATTCATTTTGAGAAAAACAAACACTTGGTTGACGTTGATGTGTTAATTGATGACTCTCCTGAAAAGTTAGAGAAATTTGAAAAAGAAAGTGTAAAACACGGAACTGCAATATGTATGAAACAATCTTGGAATAAGGATTTTTCTGACACGCATTATATGAACATTGACAGATTGTCAGACATAACAACAAGATTATATGAAGAAGATACATTGAAATAGTTTGGTATGCTTTTTGTATAATATATAGTGTAGACATTTTTTATTAAATAAATTAGGAGAACAAAATATGTTACTAACAGATAGATTAATAGATAATTTTTTTGATGATAGTTTTGCAATCAGAAAAATGAATAGAATAAATTATACAGATGATGTTACACACGATGATGATGGTGCTACAATAAAAATGAAAGTACCAGGCTTCAATAAAAAATCAATTGACATCTCTGTTGATTCTGAAACTTTAACAATTGAAGGTAAGACAGATGATGATTCATTTGTAAAAAGATTTTCAATTGATAACAAGTTTGACTTTGATTCAATTGATGCTAAGGTGGTTGATGGTTTGTTAACTTTATCCATACCATACAAAGCTGAAGTTAAACCAAGAAAGATAAAAGTAAATTAATGTTACCTGAGTTTATTGATTTTCAAGGTAAGAAGTGGGAGGTCGTTGGTAAGGTTGAGGGGAATCGTATTGACGACCACACCAAACTTAAAAAAATTTATGGATGTGATTTAGTTTTAAAAAATAATCAAAATCAATTTTGGATGCTACAGGAGGTTATTGATGTCGAGTTCGAAGAACTATAAATAGGTTACAATATCTTCATCAAAGAAAAGGTTTCATTTACTTGAAACCTTTTTTTTCTCTGGAAAAAATAATGCTTGACATATATATTGCAAATGTCGTATATTAAAAGGTATAGTTATGTCAAAAGAAAATGAAATAGAATTAATGAGTTTTACTGAAAAAGGTCAAAGGTGGTTACAATGTAAATCTTGTTATGAGTATCAAAAGGTTGAAGAGAATACAAAATCTATAACCTGTGCTAGATGTACAATGATAGGAACTTTAAAAAGAAAACCAATGGACAAGTTCTTTGCAAAACAAAGAGTATCAACTGGAAGACCAGCCGGTTGGCATTTTATGAATGAGTTTGTTGATAAAGATGGTAATGTGTTTCACAAAGGAAAAGAACAACCTGATTTAAAGGGAACTCTTAAACCTACTAAAGTGAAACCACCAAAGAAAAGAAAGAAGTTGACAGCTGATGAAAAGTTATTTAAGAGAGCTGCTGAACATAAGAAAAGATTAAAAGCTAAAAGAGGTAAATAATGATAATAAAAGATAAGAATAAACTAAAAGAAAAATGTTCACCTGTATCAGTAAAAGAAGGTGAAGAAATTGGTGTCAGGTTATTACACGAATTAAGAGAATCAGAAAATGGTATTGGTTTGGCTGCAAATCAAATCGGTATCAATAAAAGAGTTTGTGTGATTAATGTAAAAGAACCATTGGTTTTAATCAATCCTAAAATTGTAGAAAAGTCAAAAGAACAATTTGTATTTCCAGAAGGTTGTTTATCATTTCCAAATAAAAAGGTAAGGACTATTAGACATAAAGAAATAACTGTTGAAGCTGATAACCATAGTGGTAGATTAGTTTTTTCAGCTGATAGTAAAGAAATCAATGACGCATTTGAATGTGTTTGTGTTCAACACGAAATTGACCACTTGAATGGAATTACAATGTTTGATAGAGAGTTCAAATCTGAACCACTTGTTCGTGGTGTTAATGCTCCAAAGAAAATCGGTAGAAATGAAAAAGTAACCATCACCAAAGGTTCAGAGTCCAAAGTATTGAAATACAAAAAGGCTCAACCAATGTTGGAGGATGGATGGACATTATCAATTTAATAAAAGATTTAATCCTACATATGATATATTTCGCTACATTTTTTACAATAGCAACTATATTAGGTTTTGTAATTTTATTTATGGTTATATGGGATTGTTTGATATTTATAGTAAAGAGGACTGGAGAGTTGTTATGGCTAAAGAAAAAAAAGAAATAAGATTAGAAAAAGTATTACAAGATATGAGTCATTCATTAAATCACATTGAAGATATAATGGCTGATGATAGAGCTCTATTAGCTAAATTAGTCACACAAAACAATACAATAGTTGACTATTTAAAACAATTAGAAATAGATGTAGTTGAAGAATATGAAAATTCACTTGTATCAGAGTTATCAGAAGAAGAACAGAAAAATATAAAAAAAGCTAAAGAACTTAAAGAAGTACTTAATGACTTTATGGATAAAAGAAAAGATTTAAAAGAGTTTGAGAAAGAATTGAAAAAAAATAAGGATATGTTAACACCTGGTCAAGTAGGTGATGCATAAAAAAAATCACTCGTTTTAAAAAAACGATGATACTTATATAAAATGGTTATAAAAAGAATTATATGAAAACACACATTAAAAAAGTCAGTCCTTGACTTTTTAATTCCCCTGGTTAATATAGATGTTATTATGGAATCCTAATGGGATTATTGTGTGCTTTTTATATAGTAGGTAAAACAAAACAACGAGTAAGTTAATAGTTAGGGAGAAAACTAATATGAAGAACCTTAGTATGAAGACTCTAATCATCTACTCAATCGCTTTCTTAGGATTGTTTGGTATTGTTAGAGCTAATGAAGTAGTTACAGAAACTTCACAACCTGTCGTGTCTGTGACTGGTGAATTAAGCACGGACATTACCTTTGGTGACGCTACTACATTTACAAGTCCATATACTGGATTAGTATTTAGTGGTGACGGATGGGTTGTAAGTACAAATCTATCAGATGGTATGGTTAATATCGAAGAAGCGAAATATTCGTGGAATGTCGTAGACGGTGTTACTTTAACATTTGGTAGTCAAGCAGAACCTTATGGATTAGCGTGGGGCTTACATAGACCTGCCACTAACTGGTTTGCTTCAACTCCAAGAGACCATGCAGTTACGAATGGTGTCGGATTTGGATTGAACAAATGGGGTGTTGGTGCTGATTTGTTTTGGGGAGGAGATTCAATGAATGAAGAAGATGAAACAGAACTTTATTGGGCTGGTAGATTTTCTTATGGATTGAATTTGCTTGGGATAGATTCTAATGTAGGACTATCGTTAAATAGTAACGAAGCTCAACTAATTGATGTTTCAGCAGGTAACAATGTGTTTGAAGCGTCTTTTGAGTATGATTTGTCTGAAGAGGCAGATGGTGCATATTGGTTGAGAGGTGTAGTAACACCAACTCAAGTTCAAGGTGCATTTCTACTAATCGGGTTAAATTCCGATGAAGTTGTGACATATGGAGTTGGGTATAAGTGCTCGGACAATATGAAAGTTGTTTCCGAGTTTAATTCTGGATTGAAAGATGCAGAAGGTAACGAAATCGAAAATGACTTCTCAATACGAGCAAGTTATTCATTCTAATAATAAACAATAAACAACGGAGGAATTAACATGAATGTTAAATCAATTTTCGGAACAATAGGTGATACACTAACTGGATTATTTGGTGTACTAACAGGTCTTGTAGGTGTAGGTATTATGTCTCAAGTAATCTTTGGTACAGGTTGGATGGGTATCGATGTAATAGCAAATATCTCAGGTATTGTTAATACATTCCTATCAGGTGGTGTAACTGGATTACTTACATTGATTGTTCTATTTTCATTAATAGATAATAAGTAAGTGATTTAAATCACAAGTAAATTATGGGGTTGCTTCGGTAACCCCATTTTTTTTACAAGAAACCTCAATATATATTATATTTATAGTAAACCAACAGAGGTTAATATAGGAGAAGTTACTTATGGCAAAATCAAAAGTTACTCAAAAAAAGGTTACCCTTTCCGAATTAAATAATCATAACATAACAAATAAGCGCCAAGCATTGAAAGATTTGAAGATGTTAAACTTCGATGAGATTCAATTTAAAAATCCAGCACAAAGAAGATTCTACAAAACCATATCTTCAAAAGATATAACATTTGGAATCGGTCCTGCTGGATGTGGTAAGACTTATTTATCAGTTCACAAAGCTCTTAGAGAGTTAGGTGATAAAGATTCGACAATAGATGGTATCGTTATTGTTAAACCATTAGTTGAAGCTGCTGGTGAAAAGATAGGATTCTTACCTGGTGATGTAGAGGAAAAGACATTACCATTTATGATGTCGTTTTATTACAATATGGAACAGATTATTGGTAAACAAAGATTACAAGTATTGAAAGATAGTAATACGATTCAAGTTATTCCTATGGCTTATATGAGAGGTATTACTCTTGCAAATAAATTTGTAATTCTCGATGAAGCACAAAACGCAACACCTGAACAAATCAAAATGTTTGTAACAAGATTAGGTGAAGGTTCAAGATATATCATTACTGGTGACTTAGCACAATCTGATATTAAACGTGGTATGAGTGGATTGGAAGATGCAATAAAAAGATTTGCTGGTGTTCATGGTGTAGGTTTAGCTCAATTCAAAGAAAAAGATATTGTAAGACATTCATTGGTTAGAAGATTACTGAAACGATATAAGGATAGTTTTCAAATTATCGATGAGGTATCAGCTGAAAAAACCATATCAATGTGGATTCATGAACAAGGTTTGGATTCAATTAATGATGGTTCAATGAATACCGATGATACGTTTTATCAATTAAAAAAATAAAAAGCTTGACAATAATAGTATAAAGGTTGTATATTAATAATAGATTAATATGGAGAAATCTTTATGATTAAAACAACTCATGCAACATTGGTATCTGTAATAGCAATGTTGACTTTAACTTGGTGGTTTGATGGTATAACGGATAACCATTGGGAAGAAAGAAAAAGGTTGCAAGATAGAATAACAAAGTTAGAAAATGATTGTAGTAATATTTATCCTAACAGAATATCATATACTGTTACGGTTACTACTTACAATCCAACTGTAAGACAATGTGATTCAACACCAAACATCACAGCTGATGGAACAAGATTTCATACTTGGAAAGCATCTTCATATAGATACGTCGCTTTATCAAGAGACTTGTTATCAAGATGGGGTGGGCCTTTTGACTACGGAGATTACATCGTAATCGAAGGAACTGGTGATAGAGATGGAGTATATCAGGTTAGGGATACAATGAACCCTAAATGGACAAATAGAGTGGATATTCTTACAACAAATAGTAGGTTTAAATATGATAACATTACTATGTATAAGTATGTAAATGAAGATGAATATTTACTAACACATAACTAATAAATAAGAGGAAGCACAATATGAAATGTATGATGAGTGTGGATGGCTCTAACATCGTTAGAGTTTCAGACGAAAGAGCATCTGAATTATTTTCTGAAGGTTTTAGATATGTATCTAAATCATTATGGAAAGAAAAAGTTCGTGATGTTAACAAATCAACCAAAGAAGAAAAACCAACTAAAACAAAATCCAATAAAATGTCTAAATCACAAAAAAGACATCTGAGGAAATCAACTAAGTGATAAATAAATATATTGTTACATCAATACTATTATTCATAATAGGGAATGTCCTCGTTTGGTATCAATTAAATTCTCAACTGGTATGGGATTGGGCTAAGGGAAATAAATCTATGTGGATTATGTCCTTACTTGGTATTCCAATTAGTTTATTATTTTGGTTGTGTACTAAATGGGGATATTTGGGTTTTGGAAATCTGTGGGCTGTTAGATGGTTAGCATTTGGAAGTTCAATGTTAGTATTTCCATTGATGACTTATTTCTATTTGGGAGAAGCTATAACTTTAAAAACTTTAATTAGTATTATATTAGCTATTATTATAATGCTATTGCAGTTGCTTTAATTATTAAGTTGCTTATTAATTAATTGCTTAATTGCTTTATAAGTAGTAAGTAACTTTAGAAAACGAGCAAAAAAAATTGTAACAATATTGTAACAAAAAAAAAGCTTGACTTATGTATGAATTTATTCTTATATTAAAACTATGTTAAATAATTTTTTCGATATACAAGACGAATTTAATTTCGAAACTGAAAAACAGAATCTAATTAATAATTTAGATATGTTAAAATCTATGCCTGTTCAAGAACAAACATTGTATAAGAAATGGTTAGAATTTAATAAAGATGAATCTACTCGTCAGAAGTTTATTAAAAATTATCCTAAAGCAGAAATTCTATATAACAATATATGGAAACCAACAAACATATTAGATAAAGAACTTACCATTAAAGAAATTGAAAACCTTGAACCAATTGTTGAATTAGCTAAAACACCTGAGACTTGGACTTTATTAAGAACATTAATATCAACTATGGAGTTCTCAGCAAATCCAGGTAGAAACATTAGATTCTTTGCTAGAGATAAAGTTACAGGTAAATATCTCGGTGTAATTTCAGTTGGTTCAGATGTGACTTCAATTAAAGTTAGAGATGATTATATTGGTTGGACTAAAGATAATAAATTTGTAGACCATAAACTTAATCATACTTGTATCGGAACATCAATAGTTCCAACACAACCTTTAGGTTTTAACTTTCTTGGTGGTAAGTTATTATCAGCTTTAGTAACCACATCTACAATAAGAGACCAATGGAAGAAAAATTATGATGAAACTTTAATTGGTGTTACCACAACATCTCTATATGGAGTTCATTCTCAATACAATGGAATCCCACATTGGAAAACACTTGGTGAATCAATGGGTAAGATTGCTATCAAACCTGATGATGTTATTTATAAAGTGTGGATGAATTGGTTAAAAGAAAATCATTTCGAAGAGTTTGATAAAGCCATTAATGCTACAGGCCCTAAACAAAATATTTTAAACAGAGTGTTTAGACATTGTGGTATTAAATTGAAAACATATGAACACGGATTTAAACGAGGTGTGTTTTTTGCTAATATGTATGATAATGGTTTAGAGTATTTGAGAAATGAAATCAATGAGTCTGAATTAGTTATGAAGAAAAAGTTTGTAGAAGATTATGATTATATCAATAGATGGTGGAAGAAAAAAGCTATTAAACGATATACAAAATTATTAGAACAAGGTCGTATCAAAGATGAAACATTATTCTACAATGATATGTTTAATATGACTTGGGAAGAAGCTAGAGAGAAATATTTAAAAGATGTTGGTAGATAAATTTTTTGACAATACATTTAATTTAGATTCTGAGAAACAGAAGATAATTAATTACATAAAAATGAAGAAAGAACAATCTTCTTCAGAAGCTGTTTTCTATGATAAATATTTTGAGATTCAAAATTGTATAGGTGAACAATTTAAAATCAATACATTAAAAAATAAAGTATGGAATGAATCAGATATATCAAATCTTAAACCAAAAGTTATTTTAGTTGATACCAAAGAACAACTTGATGATTGGCGTTACCTTATTCGTTTTACTTCAAGTTTTAAAAATGTATCTAATCCTGGCCGTAATATGAAATTTTTAGTCATAGATGAAACTACTAATAAATATCTTGGAGCTCTGACTGTAACTTCAGACTTTGGTGATTTAGGTGCAAGAGATAGATATATTGGTTGGACAAGAGATAATAGATTTAAAAATAAAAAGTTAAACAATGTAGCATGTGCACAAGCTATAATTCCAATTCAACCATTTGGATATAATTTTCTTGGTGGTAAACTTATGGCGTTAATGATTACTTCAGATGTAATTAGAAAATCTTGGGAAGATAAATATGGAGATATATTAGTTGGTATGTCAACTACATCTTTATACGGCACATGTTCACAATATAATAATATGCCAACATTTAAGAAGAGAGGTAAAACCACAGGAAAGATTCCTTTAAAACTTCCAAAAGAAATGATACGAGTATGGGAAGAATATTTTGGTGAAAAAAGAAAAGTAAGGTCTAACTTAGATATTAGAGTTTTNAAAGAATGTNAATTAAAATTAAAAGATTATCAAAGTGATAAAAAAAGAGGAGTATACTTTTGTNCATTCTATGAAAACACAAATGATTTTTTACAANACAATATTNAAAAAAGNTCTTTGAAATTANGGCAGGATTTCGTATATTATAATAATTTAATATCTGAATGGTGGAAACCAAANGCAGAAAAANGATTTNANAAACTAAAATCTGATAANAAAGTAATATCAGAATTACATTTTTGGGATAAGTTATTTGGTTTAACTTATGAACANGCNAAAGAAAAATATTTAGGAGAAGTNGGAAGATGATAAATCAAGAACAAATGGATAANAANTGGAANGANTTAATGTCNATTATTGANNANCATTTTGAAGGTGAACAAAAAGAAAACATTCTAAAGTTACATAGTGACTTTGAAACAGAATACAAAACTGCACCAGCATCAGGTAGACCTAATTATCACAATTGTTTTAAAGGTGGTTATTTAGACCATGTTTTACATGTAATTAAAAATTCTTTAAAGATTAAAAGACAATATGAATCAAATGGTGTGAAAGTAATTCATCCAGATTCTGATGTAGTATTAGCAGCTATGTTTCATGACTTAGGTAAACTTGGTGATGGGACACAACCTTATTACAAATATCAAACGGATGATTGGAGAAGAAAAAAATTAAAAGAGTGGTATACACATAATAAAGATTTGGATTACATGACAGTTCACGATAGAGCTTTGTGGTTGTTATCTAAATATCATATTGATGTTAACCCACATGTTTACAAAGCTATATTATGTGCTGATGGTTTATTTGACCCTGCAGCTGAAACTTATTTTAAATCTTATGTAGACACAAGACATGTTCTTGGTTCAATAGTTCACTTTGGTGATTGGTTATCAACTATTTGTGAAAAACAAACTTGGTTACAAGGTGAAGAGGAACATTCAGATGAAGGTGTGACAAAACATAAAGAAGTTCCAAAAGAACAAATAGATAATATGAAAGCTAAGTTTAATGAGTTATTTAATTAGGAGATTATTATGTGGATGGGTTTAACAATATTATTTTTCTTAATTAGTATCTTTACATCTTTATTGGTGTATTACTCTTTACGAAGAATAACACAATATGAAGAATTGATTTTACAGATTCAACAAGTGATTAAATTTTCAACCGAAAAAATGAAACTTGTAGATTCTAAAGGACATTATGAATCAGATGATGAGACTGGTTTTTTCTTTCAACAATTAAAACAGATTCAATTATCCTTAGATGGGATATTTGAAGAGGAGACACAAGATGCCAAAAAAGAAAGCTAAAAGAAAAGTATATTTTGGGAAAGAAGTTCAAGATGCAATTATAGAATATAATTCAACTGAAAGCAGTAGTGAAAAAAATATAATTTATGGAACACGAATACATGCGGCTTTTGATAAGTTGGCTGAAAACATAATTAACACTTTTAAATTTACTTATTTTAATGACCCATTTCAAGATGTAAAACATGAGGTTGTCGCATTTATGGTAATGAATATGCATAAATATGACCATACAAAAGGTTCAAAGGCATTTAGTTATTTTTCAGTTGTAGCTAAAAACTATTTAATTCTTCACAATAATAACAATTATAAAAAATTAAAAACACATGATGGGATGGATGTATTGGATAGACATAGAGGTAAAGACTCTCATTATGAATCTGATTTTATGACATTTATTGATGAGATTACAGAATATTTTGATAATAATATGAATACAATATTTAAAAAAAATAGAGATTTAAGAATAGGATATGCTATTATTGACTTAATGAAACAAAGAGATGATATAGAAAATTTTAATAAAAAAGCTTTATATATCTTAATCAGAGAAATGACAGATGTTGAAACTGCTCATATCACATCAGTAGTTAATGTATTAAAAAAACATTATAAAAAACTTCAAAACATATATCATAAAAATGGAACAATAATACTTAATCACTCAGGTTCATTCTTTTAAATACTAAACCCACTTAATTGTGGGTTTTTTATTTCATACAATTTCTCACAAATTTTATATTTATATATGAATAAGTCTATCTATAGGAGATGATATGTCAGGCGAAAAAGAAATATTTGAGGGAAAAACCTTTCAAGATTTAACAAAAGATATATACGAAAACACTACAAAGCGTAAAGTTCAAATAGATTTGTTAATATCAGAAATACACGGATTCATAACGACTATTGATGATGTGGTATTGGTTGCTCCTATTATAAAAGAATATATGGATACTGCTGTTCGTAATGATGAACACTTGGTAAAACTAGCTGGTGTATTACAAAGAATTATATCTAAATCACAAGGTGAATCCGATGAATCAATGTTATTGAGTGATGAAGAAAAAGCAGAATTAATGGGAACACTTCAAGACACTGTTGATGATTTACAGAAAGAAAGTGAAAAACTTGAAGGAATAAAAAATAAAACTATTTCATCAGGATATACGGAGAGTTAAATGGGTTCAACATTTACAACATTTGCAGGACAAAAAGTTAAAGGATTTATGGGTAAAGAATATTCTGTACCAATATATTTACAATTTGTTCCTGGTTATTGTGTCGATGCTATTCATTCAGACCAATCACTTGGATACAAAGGTGAACAGACAATAAATTCTATATATGCCGTATCACACATAGGGGGTGCAACAGGAAAAAGAAGAACACAATACTATAGTGAGGATAATAGATATTTCCCTCTACTTAGAAATCCTGGTGATGTTCCAACAAAAGGTGACCCAGTATTACTTTGTACTATCGGTAAAATAAATTATTATTTAGGGCCTTTGAATACAATTGATAATAGTCCAACATGGAATGATGATAAAAATTATAAAAAAGAATTAACAATGTTAAATGCAGATAGAGCTAAAAATACTCAAAGAGGTGAACGTGGTGAAAGTTTTAACTTTAATAAAGAATTATCTTATAGTAGATTACAGAAAGTAAGAAAAGAAAATTTAGACTATGGTGATACTCTTAATGAAGTTGTTGGTGATTATATGATTGAAGGTAGACATGGTAATAGTGTTCGTGTTGGGAGTAGAAGTAATAATCCTTATATTTTTATATCCAATCAGAGGAATAATGAAAATGTTTTTGAATCAGTATCTGATGGTAGTCTAATAAGTATTACATCAAATGGAACATTAACAGAACATTTTCCGAGTTACTTCGATGGTGATGTGGGTTTAATAAATGAAAGTGGTGAGGAATCAGGTGAAGAAGGTGAAGAAAAATTTGGTTTTACTTTATCATCCGATGAACTCGAAGATAACACTTATCCTATTGGAACTATACATTCAGATTTAAACAATGGTGCTGATATTCAAGATACAATTTATGGATACAATACAAACCAAATTTTATTCAATTCAGATAGAATAACTTTAAATTCTAAACTTGATGATATTTTTGTTTCATCAATAAAGGATATTTATGTCGGTAGTGGTAGACATTTATCAATCAATGCACCAACAAGTATAAATATTTTATCTAATAATGTTAATATTGGTAATTCCAATAGAGACACAATGCAATCAATGGTGTTAGGTGAAAAATTAAAAGAAGTATTAAATAAAATTATTGAAATAATACCCAAATTAGAAATAAATACAAGTCTTGGACCACAAACTCCAACTATGGCTGCTGGTGCTACGGGAGAGGGTGGGGCAAAGCTTCAAGCTACAATTTCTAATATTAAAACTGCTATTGATAACATTACAAGTACAAAACATAAAATAGAACAAGGATAGTTATGAAAAAGAAAAAACAAAATATAAAAACTATAATCAGACAAATCGTTAGAGAAGAAGTTGCGATGGCTATCAGAGAAGTAATAACTGAATTGAAACAACCAACTCAATCTCAACCACAACCTAAAAAAATAGTTGAGAAAAAATCTTTCACATCTAATTCAGTATTGAATGATGTATTGAATGAAACAGCTCAAGATGATGGTTGGAAAACAATGGGTGGTGNACAATATACTTCAGATAGAATGAATGAANTNGTTGGNANANANTATGGTGANATGATGAATNNAACACCACAACNAGTTCCATCAAGTGACCCNATGAGTCANTTNTTGAATAANNATTATAGTNAAGTNTTAGAAAAGTCAATAGANAAATCTAAAAANAAACTTGGAAGATAATAATGGCACATGGTGATAGAGATTACATAGGTCTAAAACAAAGTATAATTGAAGCTAAAGAGAAAGCTGCTATAGCAACTGGAAATCCACCTCCTGATACAGGACCAAATTCTTATATTGCTTATGAGGCTGAATATATAGCTGACGCTATACTTGAGTGTTTAGTACAAGCTAATTTTTCAGTAAAAACACTAAAAGCTCCTGTAATTGTTGAAACATTTAAATTACCAGAACAATTAGCAAATGTTGCAGTGGAAACTTTATTAGGTGAATATGGGCCTCTATTAAAAACTTTAAAAAAAATAGCTGAACCACTTGGACTTGGTTCAGTTATTGATTCATTGGAAGAAGAAATTAGAAAGGCTGTATCTGCTGTTGTGGAAGGAGGTGCAGTTTTACCACCCACAGATGTTAGTAGAGATGATGGTGGATTGGATTCAACTGGTTATGTATTTATTGGAGAACCACCTGACTCTCAAGATGATTTTGACGTTGAAGATGATGAGGGAAAACAAGAACACACAGAAGTAGTTTTATTTAGAGAAGATGCGGAGAGATTAAAATAATGGCTATTAAAGACACATCAAGAAAACCCTTTATTCAAGATAATGATACTAAAGTAAAAGTTGGTATTGATTTGCCAATTCGTAGAGGTGATGATTTAGATGGATTTTTTGCAACCACTTCAACAACCATTGAAGCTGTAAAAAACAATATAAGAAATTTATTACAAACAGAAGAGGGTGAAAGATTCTTTCAACCAAATTTAGGGTTAGGTTTAAAAAGATTATTATTTGAACATATCACAGATGAAAACTTATTTAGTGTTCAAAATGCTATACTGGATAAGTTTGAATTTTGGTTACCTTTTGTTGAAGTAAGAGATATACAGGTTTTAAGTAGAGATAATACAACAGATATTGGAGCAAATGAAATTAGAGTAAAAATAGATTTTAACATTAAACAAGACCCTAACACTTTAGATTCAATCACATTAGATTTTTCAAGTGATGTATCTGAAACGGAATCAAGTGTAACAAGTGGAACTGGATATTAATTGGAGATAAAGTATGCCAACATATGGTAAAGACAATTTTAAAGAATCAAATGTAAATTATTTAAATAAAGATTTTACAGCATTAAAAACATCTTTGATGAATTATGCTAAATCTTATTTTCCAGATACCTATCGTGATTTCAATGAAACATCACCTGGTATGATGTTATTAGAAATGAATGCATATGTTGGTGATGTATTATCATTTTATATCGACCAACAATATCGTGAGATGTTGTTACCCTTAGCAGAGGAGAGAAGAAACATAATCACAATGGCTAAGATGTTTGGTTATAAAGTTAAACCAATTGTACCATCGTATATTGACTTAACTTTTACATCTGAAGTAAATGCTTCTAGTGGTGATGTGTCAAAAGTAGATTACTCTAACGCTGGTACGTTTGATGCTGGCATTGAAATAACTTCAGATACAAATTCTGATATAATATTTACAACACTCGAACCTATTGATTTTAGAGTATCTGCATCTAATGATACTGAAACCATTGGAACGACAGCTGATAGTGGTTTAGCCTCAACTTATACATTAACAAGAACTGTTAAAGCTATAAGTGCAACAGAAAAAACAATTTCATTTACCATTGGTAATCCTGAAAAATTTAAAACACTAACCATACCTGATACAAATGTTATTGACATTGTTTCTTGTGTGGATACAAATGGTAGTAATTGGTATGAGGTTGATTTTTTAGCACAAGATAAAGTTCCAATTGAAACACACTATACCGATGATGTGAATAGAGATTCAGCATACTCAACTGAAACTGGTGAAATAGGAGCTTCATTGGCTGTTCCTTATTCATTAACTTATATCACAACGACAAAAAGATTTACTCGTGAAACAAACCAAGATAACACAACTTCACTTGTTTTTGGTAATGGAGTGTTGAAAGATGGACAACTTGTAGACTCAGGATTTATTGATATGGAACAAGTTGGAATTGTAATACCTGGTCAAACAAACGATTTAAATGATTCAATTGACCCATTGTTAGGTAATGAATATTCAACACTTGGTGAAACACCAAACAATACAACTTTAACAATTACTTATCGTGTTGGTGGAGGAATTAATTCTAATGTTCCAGCCGAAGATATAACGTCCACACCAACAATAACAGCACAAAGTGGAAACACAAGTGCTACATTGACAAGTGTAACAAATAACACAGCAGCTCATGGTGGTAAAGATGAAGAAGATACAATTGAAATAAAAGAAAGAGCTAAAGCATTTTTCACAACACAAAACAGATGTGTGACAAAAGAAGACTATGAAGCTAGAGTATTAAACATACCAAGTAAGTTTGGTAACATAGCAAAAGCATATGTAACAAGAGAAGCCCCTACAATTGAAGGTGATACTAATTTAACACAAGTTAGTAATTACATTCAGTCAGTTTCAGACTTCGTAACTGGTCCTGGTGGTGTTATAGCTTATTTGAATAGTAATCTCAATGCATTTTCAAAAGAACAAGTTATTGCAGGTACATTAAATATATTAAATAATATACCAACAGAAATACCTGATACAAGTAATTTAGCTAGAGAATTAGAATTAGGAACAGTAAACATTTATTTATTAGGTTATAATAACCAAAAACAATTAGTTGGAAATCCACATACAAGAACAACAGACCCTGATGGTGTAATAAATGATAAATTATCAGATACTTTATTATCAAATATAAAAAAATATTTAGAAAACTTTAAATTAATGACTGATACTATTACATTAAATGATGGATACATTGTAAACTTTGGTGTGATGTTTGATGTCATAGCTGAAAAATATGCTAACAAACAACAAGTTAAATTAAATTGTATTGAAAAAATTAAAGAATATTTTAGAATTGAAAAAATGCAATTCAATCAACCAATTTATAAAAGTCAATTAGAATATGAATTAATGGGTGTTGAGGGTGTTCGTTCAATTGGACATGTTACCATAACCCAAGATAGAGATTATTTTTATGATGATGGTGAATCACTAACCTCACCTACTTATACTTATTCACATACAAATGATACTGGGGTTGATTTAGATGGTGATGGTGTTAATGACCCTGGATATATCGTAGCTGATGGTGGAACGAGTGGTTATGGATATAAGTACAATTTTCAAATAGCATTATCAGATGATGGTACAATTATAGTTCCACCATTAGTGTCAACACCAACGGTTTTTGAATTAAAAAATCCAAATCAAAACATACAAGGGAGAGTTAGATAATGCATCATTTTATTTTTCCAAATCAAGACACTTGGGTTTCAAGTGGTTCGTCAAATGTAACAGGTGAATCTTTCAAAGACCAAAACTTTGGACGAGACCAAATACTTGAAGTCAAAAAAGAATTTTATAATAATGCTTTTGATTATCCTACGAGAGCATTAGTTCAATTTAGTGGAGATGAATTTACTGAATTGTCTAAATCATTATCGGATGGTACAATACCACTTCCTCAAACTGGTTCTACTGTAGGTTCTAAATTTTATTTAAGATTGTTTGAAGCTGAAGGTAATGCAGAAATGACTGAAGAATATAAGTTAGCTATTCGACCAATATCACAATCTTGGACAGAGGGAATAGGTAAGTTTGGTGATAATCCAAAAGTTACTAATGGTTGTAGTTGGGAAAATCGTAGTAATCCAATTGGTGGCACGGCTATTACTTGGGCTAATGCTGGTGTTACGGTTTTAACTGTAAGTAAATCAGAACAATCATTTTCTAATCAATCTCCTGACGTAAATGTAGAAGTGACTGATATGGTAAATATGTGGTATGAAGGACAAGAAGAAAATTATGGAATGTTAATAAACTTTAGTGGTAGTCAAGAAACCGATAGTGAAACATTTGGCCATTTAAAATTTTTCTCAAGAAACACACATACAATTTTTTCCCCAAAATTAGAAGTTCGTTGGGATGATTCATCATTTTCTACTGGTTCATTAAATGAATTAACAATGAGTGGATTAACTGATAACTTTTTGTATATGAAAGGATTAAGAGAAAGTTATAAAGTTGGTGAACGAGTTAAGTTTAGAGTTGGTGCAAGAAAAAGATATATTCAAAAAACTTTTTCTAACTCAGTTCAAACTGTAACTAATTCATTTATAACTAATGGTAGTGGTTCATATGCAATCAAAGATGTTGCAACTGATGAATTTATTGTTCCATTTGAAGACTCAACAGGAACAAGTTATACAAAACTTAGTTGTGATAGTAATTCAAATTATTTTATTCAATACTTAGATGGATTTTATCCTGATAGAGTTTATAAAATTTTATTAAAATTAAAATACGATGATGGACAAGAACAAGTGTTTGATGATGATTTTGAATTTATAGTTAAAAGGAAGTAGATTATGGGTAATGAAAATTTAGAAAAATTATTAGATTTAATCGCTGATGCTCTAATACAAAGTGATTATGTTGATACAACTAAAGTTAATAATTCACAAAAATTTATTCGTGATGGATTAATAAAATCAGGACAAGGTGGTGGAACTTTAGCATTGTTTCAAAGAGATATTAAGGCTAATGAAGAGGATGTGATTAATTCAATCACAGTTGAAACCAATGATGGAACGGTTCAACAAAATTTACAAGAGATAGCTAACAATTTAGAATTTTATTTAAACATGGAATCTCTTAATTTATCAATCGATGTTTCAGCTGATGGAAATATTTCTATAGTGGGTGGTGGTGATTACGATGGATATGATATAACAAGTTTATTAACAGAAGTTTCAACAAATGAAGATGAAACTTCAACTATTTTAAATCCATTAAATGTAAGTCAATTCATTCCATTGGAACAAAAACAATCCATTGTAGACGTTACTAAAGCCAATGAATTTCTTGATACAAATATATTTGAATTACTTCCAACAGGTGATACAAGACAAGCTAGAATCGTTAGATTCTTTCAAGAATTAAATGCTTTACTTCCACCAAATACACCTGAATTTGATGGGGATGGAGATGGTAGAGTTGATAGAAATATTGAAACCGATGAATGGACTGGTTCTTTACAATATTCCCAAGATAATAGTATTTCATATGCTCAAGATAATGATGATAGTAATATTGGTGAAGATGAAGCATTTATTCATAGATTGAAATCAACAGCAAATTCAACAAATGAATCAACAACCATTGAGGATATTTACAATACAATACTTCCTTACTTAACCGATTTATTAGAGGAAGAAGTTTTACCACAAGATGAGAGACCTCGTTATATAAATCAATCAAAAGGATATTTACAATTCAGAAATCCAAATCAGGGTATTATTGTTCGTAATACGAGTCAAGGATTTGTTGAAGGATTAGACCCAAATAATTTAACATATCTTAACACAGATGGGACTGGTGGTTTTACCATTACAATGTGGGTTAGATTTTTAGATAAAGTATCAAGTGGAACATTGTTTAATTTTGGTAATCCATTAAGAGAAGATAATCCATTTGGTTTTCGATTGGAAACTTACGTTATAAATGGTAATGAACTACCAACAAGAATAAATGGAACAACTTATTTAGATGGTTATGGTTCAAGTAATCAAACTTGGAAAGAAATATTTCAAGATGGTGGTGGGTTTCAAAATAATGGAAATAGTTTAAATTATGATGGTCAAAGTGGTGGTGGTCTATCTTCCATACCTAACGAAGGATTTTTCAGTACATCCAATACTGAAAGGTTTGTGAGATTAGTTGTAAGAGAAGGTAATGGTGTTATAAGAGGTTCACATCTGGGAATGCCATTTTTCCGTAAAAGACAACAAGGATTACCTGAATTTGGTTACTCTGATAATGAAGGTCCTGGAAACATTTATGACCACGCTTATGGGTTAATGACAAATACAAGAATACCTGAAGATTTTAATGAATGGTATTTCATATGTGCAACCTATAATCCACTTGTTCAAGAAGACCAATCATTTACTTTAGGCAATGAAACATTGGAAAGAACACCTGAGTATTGGTTAAATCATTTACAACCCACTGGGGATTTTCAGAATTTTTCAGGTTTAGGAAATAGATGTAAAGTTGAAATCATATCTAAATCAGACTTACTACGAGCTCGTGGTTTTAGGACATAGACAATGGCTCTCTTAGGAAAAACTGTAATAAAACCATTTGATGGAACTGATTCTGAAGACGGAAATGGATTTGGATTTCGTCAGAATACTGATTCTAACGAAGTTCTAAATACCAGTTTTCTTTATGGTCCAAAAGAGAATGCTCGTGATTTTCCAGTTTCTGACCCAATATCAACTCTAATAGATACTAGTACCAGTAGAAGAAATTCTTCAAATAATTCCATAGGACATTATATCAATATACAGGATGAATGGATACAAATAATTGGTGTACAATCTAAAAAATTTCCTGACACCTGGTTTGGTTTTTACCATAGTGAATTTCTAATAGAACGAGACATTTTTAATACTTTAGATTTATCAACATATGAAGGTTATGCAGAAGGAACTGAAGTAAGATTTTATACTGAACTTCCTGAAGATGTTAAAGAATTTTATGGTATTGGTGCATCTGCAGAAGATGAATCTCTTGAAACTTATTCCTTTGAAATAGAGCAAACATCAAATAATTTTGGTGTAGATGGTTATCAAATAGAACAAACAATTTTAAATCCATTTAATCCATTTAAAGGTATGGATATAGATATTAATGAATTTCAAAATACAAATCAAGGCCTTGAAAATTCTAATAATGATGGTAGAATTGAACTAGGTATGTTTTCATTTGATGATGATAATTTGGCCTCTGACAATTTTCCGAATATTTTAGCACCACCATTTATAGGGATTAATAAAAGAAATTTAGTAAACAATGGTGATTGTAAATTTGTAAAAGAAGCTTTGGAAGTAGATGATGATGGAATATCAGTAATTGTAGAACCTGAAGGTGATTGGAGATTTTTATCTTTAAAAAGAACTCCTCCTGATAGTCAATTTAGTGATGAACAAATACCCTGGAGCACTTGGTATACGGATGGTGATGCACAAGGATTTATAGCTTATGGTGGTAAACTTACATATGTCCCTTTATCAAAGAATCAAATTACAACTGAAACTTCATATTGGGGAAATATAACAAATGGTGGTATTAATCCAGCTAATAAAATATCTAATTTATTTTCACCAGGTGGTAATCAATCTACCATTAATGGAGATTTAAATGCAGGTACTATTCAAACTTATTGGAGAGATACTTATAGAATTCAATCCCAAACATTTCAAAATCAAGAAGTACCACATATTGCAGCTTGGATAGTATCAGATGAAGCTTTTTCTAATTCTAAATGTTTATGTTTTATGAATTTTCAAATTTGGGATAGAGCAAAACTTTATGGTTATTTAAATCCAGATGAGGATGAAGGATATGTTTTTAATTATTTATTACCTGACCTTCGTCATAATGAAGGTATAGTTACGGAAAATATTGATGATTCAGAATTTTTACCTGACCATATAGATAATCAATACAGAGTATTAAATCAAGTTCAAAAAATCTATGATAAATTCAATGATGAACCATTGAATCCATATAGTTCATTAAAGATAAGATTTAAAATGAAAACCACACATGTGTTACCACCTGCTAATTCATTTGATGATGGTGAAGACGCTATGGACTTTCAAGATAATCCATTAAATAATTATGCACCAAAAGTTGAAATTGGTATTTTACAATCTCAATTTGAAGAAACACCAAAAACAGGTTTAAAAGGTTTACCTCCTTTAGGGTGGAATGAATATTTTAAAGCACCTGGAAGTTGGAACTCCGAAAGATATTTTAATGCAAACACTTACGAAGAAAAACGCTTTTCAGAAATAGGTGGTATGTCAAGATTTCAAAATTCTATAATGGATGAATGGGAGACATTTGAATTTACATACAATTTATCAAATGAACATAATAATAGAGGAGAAATATATGGAGTTCCATATGGTGGTGCGTTTGATGATGAATTTAATAGTGGTTCAGTTGAAATAATGTTAAATCATAATGCTGATGGTGGACTTCCAAACCCAAATTCAGGTGAAATATATTTTAAAGTTCCAGGTTATCAAGATGATGACACCGCATTAACTGATTCTGAAGGTAACCCTATTTTTTACATGCTTTCACCACACCAAGTTGATGAGAATCAAAACCCAATACGAGTTTCTGTTCAACATNGGCCAAGAAATACTAATGATTANATGGTGGTAGCTAGTGACTTAGGTGACTCCGATGGTGGTGGTGGTAATTTGAAAACTGGACTTCTAGATGATGGAACATTTCTTGAAGCTTATTTAATGTATGTTGGTGGTAATTCGTTTGGTAACCAATTACCAATGAATGATGGTATAGACTATATAGCTTTTCCTGATATAGTTGTTGCGTATTGGGATGGTGAACGATGGAGTTATGATAATAATCAAGGATATAGTACAAGTAGAACATTTACACCAGATGATATGTGTTTCATCATAGCTAGATTATATCGTAGTCCTATTGAAGAATCAGATGGGATTAGTGGAATGGACCAATACATTAGTAATGAATCTCAATATTCAACTGGTGGTTTAGGTAATTTGTCTTTATTTATACAATCAGGAAATAATTTTCAAGGTAGAGTATTGATAGATGATATTGAGTGTTTTGAATCTTATGAGTTTATACCTGATGTAGATGTTAGAAAAAAATTATCAGTTGGTAATTATGCAAATGCAGAACTAACGAATTATTATGATAAAAAATTATCACCAGAAGAGTATAAAAACACTCAAGCTCCATTAGAAGCTCAATTTTATTTTTATCCACAATATCCAACTGAAGAAACATTTGTAGAAAGATTACCTATTTATAATGACTTTAAAAAAGGTAAATTTTATGTTTATGATATTAATTGGGGTGATGGTTCACCAAATGAATTTACATCTGAACCTGAACAAATAGGTGAAAGTGTGGCATTATATCACACATATGAAACAAGCGGTATATTNGAAGTTACAGGAACAATGATAAGAGTAAAACTTGATAAAGATGATGAAATAGTTGGTATTGCTCATAATAAAAAATTTAAATTAAGAATTAATGTAAATCCTGGATTAGATGAAGATTTTAAATATTTTGGAAGTGATGGTTTTTCATTTATTCCATTTGAAGAAACTGTACCAATCATAGGTGGAATATCAGAACAGAGTAATTATTATAAAACATTAAAAAGACAACTTGGATTTTTAGATAATGAAAAAATTAACATAGAGTTTAAAAATAAAAGTGATAAACTAAAAACAGAAATAGCTCTTGTAAAAATGGAAAATCAAGTTGATGGGGATTTAGAAGTGTTGCCAGATTATATGATACAAAGAGAAGATGAAAATGGAGATTTTATATATAATGGAATTTCAACAATTAGAGAAGAATTAGGAAAAGGAATTGGTGATTGTGATTTATCAACTATAAAGTATTACAATGAACCAAAATCAATTTGGGAATTGTTTGGATTTGAGGAAGAAGATTTAGAACAAGTTGGAAATCCAGATGAACCAAGATATTGGAAAAACATCATACCTAAACACTATGATATATCAACTAGAAATGGATTAACAAATGAATTAACAGTTCGTATTGGTGGTAGACAAGATGGTGAAAACGGAACACCTCCACATTATAATATTATTATAAATGGAGTAAAATATTATGATGGATTTGTTGAAGATTCTGTCACAGATGGTGCACCAAGTGGTGGGCAATATGATTCTATTGATTTCAATATTCCAATCGATAGAAGTTTAGACATTCAAGAAATAAGAATTAATTATGATAATAATGGAACACCATCTATTATTGAAGGTGATAGAAATCTATATGTTAGTTATATACGAATAAATGGTGTAACTTTTGATGGAAGAACAACAGCTGATGTAAGTACTCATGATGATATTAATGTGTATTATGATAGTGTAGGTTGGTACAATTGGATAGAAAATAATCCAAACCAAACATCTTATAATGAAAATGGTATAAATGCGGGTGGAAGTATGGCTTGGAATGGTGATATGGTTTTTGAAATTCCAACAAAATATTTTAAAACTACTATAGATTTTTCATCAGAACAAGAATGGATTAATGATTATTACTATCCTGTATTACCAAAGTTTAGAGCGGATGGTACATTTTCAAATACAGAGATTACAAATCAAAACATTAAATTTCCAATACTTGGAGAGATAACTAACGAAAGTGAAAAAAATGAAAATTTATTAATTAATTTAGTTAATGAAAAAATAGAAGTTGATGTTATAAATGATAATAGTGGAAATAAAAGTTATGGATTTTTTATTCAAGATTTTAAACCAGAATTTGATGAAAAAACATTAAGAGTTAAGAAAAACAAAAAAAGAAGTAAAGTTAATAGTTCTAAAGTTAATGGGGCGTTTTAATGGCTGAAAAGAAAATAGTAGTTGATAAACCTGAAATAGGTGATATAAGTCAATATAATTTTGTAGATGGATATGCAGAAAACCCACCTATATATGAGGACTCAACTAGTTTACCAGAAAACAATGATAAATTTCAAAACAAAGACTTATTCACGAAATGTGTAGGTGATAAAGTCAATGAAGCTATTATTGAAAAAAATTTAAAGTTTGAAGGTGAATCTGAAATTAAAATAGAAAACTTGTACATTGCAAATACAGGTGTAGGAGGCACTGTAAAAAATAATCACGTTACTGGTTGGATATTTTCTCAAGAAGCTTATGGTGGTGACCCAACAAATGATGGATATTCCACAATCAGAGACAAAATGAAAGATGAATGGAAATTTTATTCACAAGGATTTGGTAATAAATCTGAAGGAACAGATATTGGTAACATTACTGAAGTGGAAGGAACTCCAATTGTATCTAATTTTAGTGTAGATTCTGCAGCAATTATATTAGGTGACATTGAAGGAAGGACATTAAACTTTAATAACTTAGACCCTCAAAATGAAACTACTCCAAGTGGTTTAAATGCTTTTGAATTAAATGGTTCAGAAACCACACCTGCCAATACATCTATATTTAATGAAGACCAATATAATCCTATTTATATTTGTATTTATACAAAAGGTGATAAAAAAGTAGCTTGGCCTGTTAATACTGATAGTAGGAGAAAAAAATATTCAATTTTTAAAATAAGTAGTGATGATTTATTTGAAAAAGTAGGTGATAATTATATTGGTAAAGTGTATCAAAATAATTTCACCAGTCCTACAAGAACAAGAACTGGTGATGGTGGTGGTGGAGCTACACAAGCTGCGTGGAGAGTAACATCTTTACAAATATCAATAAATACATCGGCGGGAGTATCAAATAACTTTTCTGATGTTTCAACTTAT
>FUFK010040708.1_pt1 | contig 26335 bp, 23 predicted proteins | sample 1021851 | NCBI WGS metagenome assembly FUFK01 (sample SAMEA51879418, study PRJEB19060) | metagenome
AAAGATAAAANTNTNNNAATNNNAATTTATTCTCTTCATTTAGAATAGTCTTTGAAAATATTTCATCACCCTCAGACTTTGAATTATTTATTTCAATACCCATTCTTTTATATGCTGGTATTTTTTCTAAATCTTCAATTGAAGAGTTATTACTTTTAAAAACATGGTTATATTTTTTTAAATTTTCCCTCCTAATTATATTTTCATTATCGGAATCCACCTCTATTGGTTTTTCAAATAAATAATTATCCTCTTGGTAATCTATGGTTTCATTATTGGATTCTTCTTCACCTGTTTTCATTTCTTCTATTTGATTTACATTATCATTAAGATCTAATTTTATAAACTCTATACCTTCCTCATCTTCATTATCCTNATAAGAATTTATTTCATCAAATTGCGAAGTTTGTTCATCAANATTATTTNCTTCNAAGTCATTATCATTAATTACTTCTTTCTCCAAATTATCTGAAAATAGACCAAAGGATATTTCATCATAATTTTCTTGATTATCTATAACACCTACATCCTCAGGCAAAACATGTTCAAAATCTATTATTTCAATTTCATTTATATCTATTAATTGTTCATCTGCCTCAACTACTTCATAGCTAATTTCTATGTTTCTTAAAATTTCATTTATTTCACTCTCAATCTTCTTTTGTTGAAAATCATAAGGGCTTTCATCATTTGATTTATTTTCTATTATTTCAGTTTCCCCATCTAGATCTTCTTCAATTAATTTCTTTTCAAATGGATGATCTTCATCAAGTGTATAAATAACTTTCTTTGTCTCTGAGTTCACTAAACTCTGTTGTTTTTCATCACCAAATCCAGTAGCTATAACAGTAACGGATATATTGTTTCCAAGATCAAGATCTTCTCCAACTCCCATTATTATATTTGCACTATTACCTGTCTCATTCTGAATATGTTCATTAATCTCTCCTATTTCATCTATAGTAATCTCATCAGATCCAGAAACAATTAACAGAAGAACATTCTTACTACCTTCTATTTTGTTATCATTAAGCAATGGAGAGTCCAAAGCTTTTATAACCGCTTCATTTGCTCTATTAGATCCACTTGCAGTTGAAGAGCCCATTATAGCAGTACCACTATTTGAAAGTACTGTTTTGGCGTCTTTTAAATCAATATTTTGGGTATAATGATGGGTTATAACTTGAGCTACTCCCTTCGCAGCTGTAGCAAGTACCTCATCAGCTTTTGAGAATCCTTCTTTAAATCCAAGGTTACCATATACTTCTCTTAATTTATTGTTATTTATTATAATTAAAGAGTCTACAGATCTTTTTAATTTCTCTAAACCCTTAATAGCTTGTAGCTCTCTATTTTTTCCTTCAAAATTGAATGGTATAGTAACTATTCCTACAGTCAAGATATCAAATTCCTTTGCCATTTCAGCTATTATTGGAGCAGCNCCAGTTCCCGTACCTCCTCCCATTCCAGNAGTTATAAACAACATTTTAGTTTGTGTTTCTAGTAAATTTTTTAACTCCTCATAGCTTTCTAAAGCAGCTAATTTTCCTATTTCTGGATTTGCTCCAGCCCCTAAACCTTCAGTAAGATTAACTCCTAGCTGAATTTTATTAGGCACAGGACTCTCTTCAAGAGCTTGAGAGTCAGTGTTACAAACAATGAAATCAACACCTTTGATTCCTTGTTTATACATGTAATTAACTGCATTACTTCCTCCACCTCCTACTCCCATTACTTTCATAACATTACTTTTATTTTTTGGTAAATCGAAACTAAAATTTGTATCCATATCTATTTTATTTTTTAATTTTTGTTAATTATCGTATGTATTGTCTACGTTATCTATAAATTTTTTAAAACCTTCTCCCCACTTAGCTAGAATTGTCTTTCTTTCTTGATTCACTAGATCATTTCCAGTAGAATTAGAAATATCTTTAGTTAAGTCTTCAGAATTATTCTCTATTGCTTTCATTAATAGTCCAACAGCTGTAGAATAAATTGGATTGAACTCATTTGAATCTCCAGAGAGGTGTTCTCCTGGATAACCTATTCTTGTATCCATACCGGTTATATATTCAACCAGTTGTTTAAGGTGTCTTAACTGACTACCTCCTCCAGTTAAAACAATTCCTGCAATAAGTTTCTTTTTTGAATCTTCATGACCATAATTCTTAATCTCTAAATAAGCCTGCTCAATTATCTCTACAACTCTTGCATTGATAATTTTAGATAATGTTTTAAGTGATATTTCTTTTGGATCTCTCCCCCTAATTCCAGGAATTGATACTATATCTGAATCTTTATTTTCTCCAGGCCATGCAGATCCAAACTTTATTTTTAATTGTTCTGCTTGATTACCAATTATTGAGCATCCTTCCTTGATATCTTCAGTAATTACATTTCCACCAAAAGGTATAACTGCAGTATGTTTTATAATACCATCTTTAAAAATTGCTACATCTGTAGTTCCACCACCAATATCTATTAAAGCTACTCCTGCATCTTTTTCTTCAAAAGAAAGAACAGCATCAGAAGAGGCTAGTGGTTCTAAGGTTATATCTCCCATCTCTAATCCTGAACTTTTAATACACTTACCAATATTTCTAATTGATGATACTTGTCCAACTACAATATGGAAATTAGCCTCTAGCCTACTTCCATACATACCTATAGGCTCTTTAATTTCAGATTGACCATCAACCTTAAAATCCTGAGGAAGAACATGAATAATTTCTTCACCAGGTAACATAACTAATTTATATACTTGATCAATTAATTTATCTATGTCGTCATTATTAATTACCTCATCTGGATTTTCTCTAGTTATATAATCACTATGTTGAAGACTTCTAATATGTTGACCTGCAATACCAACTGCGACATCTTTTATTTCTATACCTGATTTAGATTGAGCCTCATCTATGGCAATTTTTATTGATTGAATAGTTTGTGTAATATTATTAACAACTCCCCTGTGGACTCCCAGACTTTGAGATTTCCCTACACCAAGAACCTTAATTTTATTAAACTGATTTTTTTCTCCAACCATTGCTACAATTTTTGTTGTACCGATATCAAGACCTACTGAAAATTTATTATTCATGAATTTATTTTTTAATTGCTATTAATTGGTTATCATATACTAAATCGATCTGTTTATAAGTTTCATTTCCTTTATTCTCCATATTNTATATGCAGAATCCTTTTAACATTTCTAATTTTTNATTCATTTTGTTGTTATCTCCAAACCTTATATCAAATTGAAAGCTATTTAACTTCAAAAAAAGTTCATCTTCATTAAACCATANCCTTTCTAATTCTTTNTTTAAGAAAATATCTTCATTAAAAGCCTTTATAACATCTACTACTATTTTCATATTATTTTTTGAGGTTTCTCCTTNTAATATTGGNAATCTATCATCTAATTCTTTATTTCTTTTTATAATTTTTCCTGATAGATCTATATATGAATCATTTTTTTCATAATAAGCTAAAGGCTCTTTTTCTAAAATATTTATTGAGAGATTNAAATTATAATCTCTGAATATATTAGCTTCATATATAGATTCTATTTCATATAACTTTGACTCAATCTCATTTAATTTATTTGCCTTTATTAGTTCAATATTTGATTTATTCGTCATAATACTATCGATTATGGGCTTATTATTATATAGGTTATCAAAAGCATAATAAACTTTGTATTCTGTATTTGATTCATGATTATCATATTCAATAAATGAGCTTANTAATATCATNAATGATATTAGTGATAGCATGAAAATTGTAGTTAAAAATCTATTCATTAGTAAATATTTTTTTATTTAGATTTACCGTTAGGTCACCTGCACCAAGAATTGCAATTGTTTTGCAANTAGTNTTATTTATTACATCATTGATTTCAANCTTTTTAANAATTTCTTTTTTTGATNCNTCTATTNTATTNANTAAAACTTCTGAAGTNANNCCATTAATTGGCTTCTCTCTTGCAGGATANATATCNANAAGATATACTTCNTNAAAANANGATAAAACTTTNGCAAAATCATCCATTAAATCCCTTGTTCTGGTATANAANTGAGGTTGAAAAATAACTGCNTTAGGCTTATNTTGATAATTNGAATCTATNGTATCAAAAATTGATTTTATTTCNGTAGGATGATGAGCATAGTCATCTANAATTACCTTNTCTNNATATTTATAAATATCCATTCTTCTTTCNATNCCTTTAAATTCAGATAGATATGGTATGAATTCTTNTAAATTGAAATCTTCNATTTGATCAATTAATGATAAAGCTGAAANAACATTTTTTAAATTATGTTTTCCTATTACNCTTGCATGAATGTTTGNAATTAAANTATTTGGAGTTTTAAAATNAAAATGAATTCCNTTAANGTCNTTTTTTATNATATCAGCAGANTAATCTGCATCTTCATCTANTGAGAACGNGAAATCTTTTTTAATANTAATATCTTTTTCTGCTATTACAGATTTTTTTGTTTTATCACAAAAAATCCCAAAGCTTGTAAGAATTGATTCCAAGTCNTCATAAACATCAAGATGGTCTTTTTCAATAGAAGTTATTAGAGAGTAGTCTGGATCTAGATTAAGAAAAGACCTGTCATACTCATCTGCTTCAATAATAACATATTCATCACCGGTAGATATGTAATTCGAATCAAATCCTTTCATTATTCCACCAACAAATGATCTAAATTTAACTTGATTAGAGTATAATAAATGACTTAAGATAGCAGCAGTTGATGTTTTACCATGAGTTCCAGCAACTGCTATACATTTTGAATTTGCTGATATTTGACCTAATATTTCAGATCTTTTAAAAATTTTATTTCTTTTNTTATTTGNAAAAAAATCNAGAAATANATTNTCATTTTTTATNGCNGGNGTATATACAACAATAACATTATCNTCTAAGAANTCCTTNGGTACTANACCTATNTCTAGTTTATCGGTAAACTTAAGNCCATTATCTATTAACTTATCAACTAGTTTATTCGATGATCTATCATATCCAAAAACAATATTCTTAGTATCAATAAGATAACTTGCTATAGAAGACATTCCAATTCCTCCCACTCCAATAAAAAAATATTTATTATGGCTCATCGTTAAAATGTTTTTTAATTATTTCAACTATATCACTAGAAGCATGTGGAAGTCCCATTCTAGAGATATTATTTGATAGTTCATTTCTCAGATTTTCATCATTTATGAGTAAATCAAGTTTATTTTTAAATATTAANTCNAAGTCCTTTTCCTCTATACAAATACATGCNTCTTTTTCCTCTATTGTTTTAGCATTTAAAAATTGATGGTTTTCTGCAACATTTGGGGATGGTATTAAAATTGATGGTTTTCCTACAACAGCTAATTCAGATAAAGTTAAAGCTCCACTTCTTGCAATAATAATATCAGAAATCTGATATACAGAATCTATATCATCGATAAAATCAATAATCTTTATAAAGTCAGAGTTAAATTGTTTATAATTCTCAAAATAAAGATTACCACATTGCCATATAAGAAAAACATTTTTAGACTTTATAAACTCAATATTATCTTCAATGATTCTATTTATCATCTCTGCACCTAGACTTCCCCCTAGAACAGTTAATACCAATACATCATCTGGAATACTATTTGTTTTTTTATAGTGACTAATATTTATATTTTTTGTAATTGATTCCCTTATTGGATTACCTGTTAAATAAATTTTATTATCTGGGAAGTATTTATCCATTTTTTCATAAGCAACAGAAATATAATCTGCATATCTAGATAGAAGTTTATTTGAAATTCCTGGTAATGAGTTTTGTTCTTGAATTAAAGTTGGAACTTTAAATAGAGATGAAATAAATAGCATTGGGAAGCTAGCATATCCTCCTGTTCCAATTACAAATTTTGGTTTAAAAATTAATAGCTCAATTAGGGATTGAATTAAGCTAACAATTAACTTAAATGGAACTAAAATATTTTTAAAAGAAAGTGATCTCTGAAGACCACTAATCCATAATCCTTTAATTTTAAAACCATGCTTTGGAATAATTTTCATTTCCATCTTACCAATAGCACCTACAAATCTTACTTCAGAATTTGGAATTGATTTCATTATCATATTAGCAATAGATATTGCAGGATAAATATGACCTCCTGTTCCTCCTCCAGATATTATAAATTTATTTTTTCTAACCAATTTTCTTTTTTTTAATCGAAGAACTAACACTTAAAATCATTCCTAAGGATATACATGTCATCCAAGCCGAGGAACCTCCACTACTTATTAAAGGTAAATTTTGGCCTGTTACAGGGATTATTTGAGTTGCAACTGAGATATTAGTAAAAGCTTGAATTAAAATCAAAATTCCTAAACCTGAAACTAAAATTTTACCAAACTTATCATCAGCTTTATGAGTTATAATAAGTATCCTAAAAAACATAAGTACATACAACAGAATAATTCCAGATCCTCCTATTATACCAAACTCCTCAACAATTATTGCAAAAATAAAATCTGAGTTACTTTGTGGAAGGTGATTTTTCATTATACTTTTTCCTGCTCCTACTCCAATTAATCCTCCATTATTAATTGCCATTTTTGCTCTTTCAATCTGATAACTTGCATCTAGGTTTTGAGTAGAATTAAAATTTTCAATTCTACTAATCCATGTATCAATTCTGTTAGGGAACTGATCAGGAAAAGTTTTAGCTAAAAAGTAAAAACTTGAAAGGAGTAGCATCAATATCAAAAACATTTTAACCATATGTCTAAAAGGAAATCCTGAGATAAACAATATTAGAATTATTGAGGAAAATATNAGAAATGCTGAAGATAGATTNGNTGGAAGTATCANTAAAATATANAGNAANACAGGAAACCATAGTGGTAAAATTGTTTGTTTNAATTTTATTTTTTTTAAATCNACTTTTGAAAGATANCTNGCNACATAAGTAATAATAATGACTGCAGCCAATGAAGAGGTTTGAAAACTAATTCCAACTATTGGTATATCTATCCATCTACTTGCAGCAGAACCTGCAATTATCGTTCCTTTAGATAATGTATAAGCTAAAAGCAATACTCCAATTGGCATAAGAATTATAGACATTCCTTTATATAAACTATAAGGGATTAATTTTATTGAAAACATTAATCCAAATCCAAATAGTAGTACTATAAAATGTTTAATTAAATAGTATAATGGTGAAGATCCATCTATAACATATGATAGGTATGAACTAGAGGAGAAAACTGGAAAAAAAGAGAATAACGAGAGTAATATTATAATTACTAGTAAAACTCTATCCCCGAAGACTATATTTTTTAAACTCATTTATAAATTTCTTACTGCTTGCTTAAATTGGTTTCCCCTATCCTCATAACTTTCAAATAAATCAAAACTTGCACATGCTGGAGATAGAAGAACATTATCCTTTTTTTCAGCAATTTTACTTGCAATCTTAACTGCTTCATCTATTGACTCAGTTTCTACAATTATTTCAGATATTGGCTTAAATGTCTCTAACAATTTTGNATTATCAATTCCTAAACATATTATTGCCTTAACTTTTTCTCTAACAATTGGTAATAATTCAGAATAGTCATTTCCTTTATCTACTCCTCCTGCTATCCATACAGTTGGAGAATTCATTGAATCTAAAGCGAAATATGCTGCATTTACATTAGTTGCTTTAGAGTCATTTATATAATTAACCCCTTGTATTTTTAAAAAATTCTCCAATCTGTGAGGAAGTCCCGAAAAACCCAATAGACTTTCTCTTATTATTTCATTTTCAATTTTTAATAAATCTGAAACTGTTAATGCAGCCATAGCATTAAGCAAATTGTGTCTTCCTTTTAATGCAAGTTCTTCTGTATTTATCATAATTGTTTTTTTTTTGTTTGACAGAATATTTTTTTTATTATTTATTAAGTTTTTGTTTTGATTTTCAATACCATATGAAATTCTATTTACTGTTGACTTTTCGTTATTTATCGCATCAACCAATTGTTTGTCATCAGAGTTATAGATCAAATAGTCAGAGTTATTTTGATTTGAGATAATTTTCATTTTTGCATCTATGTACTTACTAAAATTGAAATCATACCTATCTAGATGATCTTCTAGCACATTTGTAATCACTGATATATTTGGTTTAAAGTCTTTGATATCATCTAATTGAAAACTACTTATTTCTAGTACATATATATCTTTATCTCCTGAAAGCAACATTTTAGAGAAACTATCACCAACATTTCCTGCGATGCCTACACTAAGACCTGCAGCTTTTAGAATATTATAAATTAGATTAGTAGTTGTTGTTTTCCCATTTGTACCAGTTATACATATTTTAAATGAATTTGAATTAGTACTTGCAAATTCAATTTCAGAGATTATAGGAATTTCCAGGGATTTGATTTTAATGATTATATCTGCTGAATTTGGTATTCCAGGACTTTTAATTATTAAATCTGAAGATTGAATTTTATCGATGGAATGTTTATTTTCTTCATATTCAATTGAGTTATCTTCAAAAAGTAATTTTATATTATCATCTATTTGATTAAGATCTGATACAAAAACATTATAACCTTTTTTTGAAGCTAACATTGCTGCCCCAAATCCGCTTTCTCTAGCACCAAGTATTGTTACATTTTTTATCATCTAATCTTAAGTGTTAATATTGTTAATAGGGCTAAAAAAATTCCAATTATCCAAAATCTTGAAACAATTTTACTTTCGTGATATCCTGCCTTTTGATAATGATGATGAATTGGAGACATAAGAAAAATCCTTTTACCATGACCTAATCTTTTTTTAGTTATTTTAAAATAACCTACTTGTAAAATGACTGAAATAGCTTCAATTAAAAATACACCACAAAGAAGGGGAATCATCAATTCTTTTCTAATTAATATTGAAATAACTGCAATTAATCCACCAACAGTGAGACTTCCTGTATCACCCATAAAAATGGAAGCTGGATATGTATTATACCAAAGAAATCCAACTAAAGATCCTAGAAGAGAAGCTATAAAGATTGTAATTTCTCCTACTCTAGGTATATACATGATGTTCAAATAATCTGAAAAAATTATATTACCGGAAGTCCATGCAAAAACTCCAAGAGTAAAAACGATAATTGCAGAAGTTCCAGCTGAAAGTCCATCAAGACCATCTGTAAGATTATTTGAATTTGAAACTGCAGTTACGATAAATATTATTATTGGAATAAGAATTAACCATAACATATTTTCATTATTAAAAATAGCATTAGAAATAAGGGCATAGTCTAGCTCATTATTTTTAAAAAATGGAATAGTTGTTTTAAATGATTTTATCTCATTGGATTGAAAATTTTCAATACTGTTAATATCACTTGTAGAAGAAAACTCAACTATAGTTATATCGTTACTTGTCAATAGCATAATTCCAACAAAAATTCCTAGAATAGTTTGTCCAGCAATTTTGAATTTTCCCTTGAGACCTTTTTTATCTTTCCTAAAGACTTTTATGTAGTCATCAATAAAACCTATAATTCCAAGTATAATTGTTGATATTAGTAATATTTTTATGTAGATATTTTCAAGATTGGACATTAATAGTACTGGGATTATAGTTCCAATAATTATTATTAATCCACCCATTGTTGGTGTACCAGATTTTTTTTCTTCTCCCTTTAAACCTAATTTTCTAACATTCTCGCCTATTTGTCTTTTTCTTAAATACTCAATGATTCTTTTACCAAAGACAACAGATATTATTAGTGAAATAATTACCGAAACGGCTGCCCTAAATGATAAATAATCAAATAGGCTTGCTCCGGGGAGGTTATATTGAGTTTCAAGAAATTCAAATAGATAATATAACATACTTACTTATTAAAAATTTTTTTGGCTATTTTAAAATCATCAAACTTTATCACTTTATTTTTCAATATTTGATAGTCTTCATGTCCTTTTCCTGCAATAAGAACTATATCTCCATCTTCACTATTTTTTTTAGCTTCTTCAATGGCCTTTGACCTTTCAATCTCAATCAAAATTTTATTATTGTTGTAGTTTGACACTCCTGAAACTATATCTTTAATTATTGATTCTGGATTCTCTGATCTAGGATTATCAGATGTGAAAATTACTTTATAACTCAGATCTGAACATATCTTTCCAATCATTGACCTTTTAGCTTTATCTCTATCTCCACCACATCCAATTACTGTTATTAAGTTTTGATTAGATTTTTTAATCTTATTAATTGTAGATAATACATTTTCAACTGCATCTGGCGTATGAGCATAATCAATTATTACCGTAACATTACTATTTGATAGAAATGATTGAAGTCTTCCATGTACGCTATTAAGCTCACTGATATTTGTTAATAGATTTAATGAATCTATCTCATAAATTTTACCAACTGAATAAATTGCTAACACATTATAAGCATTAAACTCACCTATTAGTTTTGTCCAGATTTCACTATTCTCAATATTTAGCAACATTCCATTTAGTTGTTGTTCAACTATTCTGCATGAAAAATTTGACTTAGACTTAATTGAATATGTATAAACTCTTGCAGATGAATTTTGAATCATGAATTTCCCATTCTTATCATCTTTATTTATTAATGCAAATGAATTTTTATTAAGAGTGTCAAAAACCTCTTTTTTAGTATCTCTATAATCTTTAAATGTCTTATGGTAGTCAATATGATCATGTGTTAAATTTGTAAAAACAATTCCTTTAAAATCTTTACCAAAAACTCTTTTTTGTTTAATTCCATGAGATGAAACTTCAATGAAACATATCTTGATGTTCCTTTTTACCATTTCATTTAGATGGTGATTTAATAAGATAGGATCAGGAGTTGTGTTTTTTGAATTTTCAATAAATTCCTCATATTCAATATTTATAGTCGATATTAGACCTGATTTAATTCCTTGATTATTGAAAAGCTTATATAGCAGTGAAGTTATAGTAGTTTTACCGTTAGTTCCTGTGACTCCTATTAAGTCTATTTTTGAAGAAGGATTACCGTATAAATTAGAAGAAATTATGTAAAGAGCTGTTTTTGAACATTTAACCTTAATAAATACAATTTTATATTTATTGATTTTTTTGGGAAGCGTTTCACAGACAACTACTTTTGCTCCATTATTTATTGATTGATCTATATAATTATGGCCATCTAAATCATATCCTTTAATAGCAATAAATATATTATTTTGCTTAATCTGTCTTGAATCAAAAGAAATTCCTGAGATACTAAGGTTTGTATCACCATAAACTGAATCAATATTTACACCAAACAATATTTCTTTTAATTCTTTCAAAATACTTCAGTTTGTTTATTTGCATTAATCTCAATCTCAATTGGAATATTATTCATAATTTTTTTTGCTACTTTTTTAAATACTGGAGCAGCTACAGTATTACCATAATAACCTTCAGATTTTTTTGGTTTATGTATTACAACAATTGATGAGTACTTTGGGTCATCTGCAGGAAAATAACCAACAAAACTTGATATATATTGAGTTTCATCTTTAGTGTAATCAACTTGAGCTGTTCCTGTTTTACCAGCAATTTTTAGGTCTTTATCATATATGTTGTTTGCAGTTCCCCATGGCTTTTCAACAACATTTAGCAGCATCTTCTTAACTGATTTTAATGTTTCTCTTGAAGAAATTGAAGGCATAATAATCTCTCTATCTATTTTATAAATTGGTTTTTCTCCAATTGANCCAATACTATTTATGAAACTTGGTTTAACCATTTCTCCATTATTAGCTACAGCATTATAGAAAGTAAGTTGTTGCAAAGGTGTTAAACTAACACCATAACCAAAGGCCATCCATGGAAGAGATATTCCATTCCAAGTATCATCTGATGGATGAGGAATCTTTGGCTCACCTTCACCTAGAATATCAACTCCAATTTTTTTATCAATTTTCATATTAATAAGCCTGTCAACAATCCTTTCAGGATTATCTTTATATTTATCATATATAAGCTTAACTATTCCTGTATTAGAGGATACTTCAAATGCTTTTGCAGCTGTAATCTTTCCATAACCCCTTCTATTTGAATCTTTTACTTCGTATTTATTATAAAACTTTAAGATCCCATTTTCTGTATCAACTGAATCAGTGGATTTAATCAACCCATCCTCTAAAGCAGCAATCATGGTCATTAGTTTGAATGTAGATCCTGGCTCGTGACTTTCACCCACAGCATAATTTAATCTTTCATAATATTTACCATCTTTGTTTACTCCAAGATTAGATATAGCTTTAATTTTCCCTGTTTTGGTTTCCATCACAATCATCGTTCCATGATCGGCTTCAAAATTTTCTAACTGATATAGTAGTTCATGGTGAACAATATCCTGTATTTCAGTATCTATAGTTGTATGAATATCATATCCTTGAACAGGGTCCCTTTCATAATAAGAAGTCATTGGCTTCCATTGTCCATCAGCAATTTTTTGCATTAATCTTAATCCACTTTTACCAGACAGAAACTCAGAGTATGCTCCTTCTAAACCAACTCTAATGTAATTTCCAGATCTATCAACTTTTTCATATCCAATAGTTCTTTCAGCTACTTTACCTAGATGACTTTGTCTAGAATGACTCTCATTAATTATTAAACCCCCTTTATATAGACCTTGATTAAAAATTGGAAAAGATTTAATAAGATTGACATCTGTAATAGACAGGTTTTTTCCAATTAATAAATATCTATTATTGTTAATTCTAGCCTTATTTAGATAATCTTTGAAATAGTATTTTTCTTTGTTGAAGAAATCTGACAAATTAATTGACAAGTCATCTAAACCTGAATTATAAAGATTTTGACTTGGAATTTTTGAGTCCCATCTCAACTCGTACATAGTAACAGTTGACACTATTAAATCGCCATTTTCAGAATAGATATTTCCTCTTGAAGACTCTACTTCAACATTTTTTATAGTTTCAATTAATACAGAGGGATCTTGTTCATGGGTGTTTTGTAAGTAGAATATTTTTCCAATTACAAAAAAAGAAAACAAAAGAAATAAGAAGAAAACAATATTCATTCTATTAATAATTCTTTTATCAGATTTTTTCATACTAGTCTCTTATGATAATTTTTACTGGTGGATTATTAGAAGGATAAAAACCTTGTTCATTCAATTTAGAAGTTACTTTAGACTCCATTTTCACATTCATTAAGTCTATTTTAGTTGACACTGATATATTGTTTAAGTTATTTACCTCTTTATTTAACTCAGATATTTTAAATACCTTTTGATCAGCACTGTGACTACTGTAAATAGTCATCATAATTAAAAAAGAAATAAACATTAACATTCTCCAATTTTTTCTAGAGTCTTTACCTGCTAGAAAATCAATATTTATAAACGATAGAAAATTTTTCATATTTTTTCAGCAATTCTAAGCTTTGCACTTCTTGATCTTTTATTTTCATTTAATTCATCTTCAGATGGTGTAACTATTTTACCTATCTTCTTAAAAGAAGTTTTTATATTTCCATAAATATCACTTTCTACTTGTTGATTAAATCTTCCATTTTGAATATATCTTTTCACTAGCCTGTCTTCTAAAGAATGATATGAAATACACACAAGCCTTCCCCCTTTATTTAAGAATTGTGATGAAGCCTCAAGTAGTTTTTTTATGACTGAGAGTTCATCGTTAACTTCAATTCTTATAGCTTGAAAAATTTTAGCTAGAAACTTGTTATTGTTCTTTGGAGGGGATATTGGCTTTAAAATTCTTATTAGATCACCAGTTGTGACAAATTTTTGTTTTGATCTTTGACTTATAATTATTTGTGTAATTTTTTTGTAATTTTTGAGCTCACCAAAATTTTTGAATATATAATTTAAGTCATCACTACTATACTTATTTAATATTTGTTTTGCATCTTTTTTTTGATCCTTATTCATTCTCATATCAATATCTGAGTCAAATCTTATAGAAAATCCTCGTATTTGAGTATCAATTTGATATGATGAAATTCCAAAATCAGCAAGAAGACCATCTATTTTATTTATTTTAAGATATTTAAGGTGGTTAGTTAAGTATTTAAAGTTTGATTTTATGAGCTTAAGTCTATTATCATTAATTTGATTCTCAATTGCATCAGCATCTTGATCAAATGCTATNACCTTTCCAGATGAGTTAAGATGATTTAGAATCTCTTTAGTATGACCTCCACCGCCAAAAGTTGCATCTACATATACTCCATTAGGTAAAATATTTAGTCCATTTATAGACTCTTTCAATAAAACCGGAACATGATATTTACTATTCATCTTTATCTCCCATTACTTCTTCTGCTAAACTTCCAAAATCAAATTTTGCATCATCAATAGCATTTTCATAATATGTTTTATCCCATATTTCAAGAATATTTACTGCAGAGGATACAACTACTTCTTTTTTAATTTTTGCATGATTTATTAAATCCTTAGGAATTAAAATTCTTCCAGAAATATCTATATCAATCTGTCTAACACCAGCTGTAAATCTTCGAATNAAATCNATATTTTTCTTATTAAACCTGTTNAGNTTATTTATTCTTTCCATTAAGNNATCCCATTCTTTNATAGGATAGAGTTCTAANCACTGATTAAATACAGCTCTCTTNATTACAAAACCATTTTTAAGTTTATCNGANANCTGTTTTTTAAGTGACATAGGAAGCATNATTCTTCCTTTATCATCTGCTTTACATTCANATGTTCCAACAAAGTGTTGCATTAATTAGTTGATTTACTCAAATATAAAATTATTTTACCACTTTTTACCACTTTTTACCACTTTGTTNATAANTTATTTTTTTTTTATTTATTAACCTGATTTACAATTAATTAAGATGTAAAAAAAATAGGTTATTCTTTATGTATATATTTGTGCTTAAACATTAAATTTTTTCATTAATTATTTAGTTGAAAAAGTTTAAATACAGTATTTATCCATGGAGACTGAATTAATTAACGAAGGTGGCTTTAACTACATTGAAAATGGTGATGGAAGACCAATTATAATTCTTCATGGTCTTATGGGAGGTCTAAGTAATTTCAAAGGAGTGTATGACTTTTTTCCCAGTCTAAAGCATAAGGTTATAATCCCTGAACTTCCAGTTGATTCTACCCCCGTATTAAAAACAAATATTGCGACTTTCTCAAAATTTGTTTTTGATTTTATTCAGCATAAAAACCTTAAAGACGTAGTTTTATTAGGTAATTCATTAGGAGGCCATGTAGCGTTATTATTTGCAAGAGATTATCCTGAACTTGTAAGCGGACTTATTATAACTGGTAGCTCAGGATTATATGAAAAGTCTATGATTGGTGANGGATATCCNAAAAGGGGGAATTATGAATATATAAAAACTAAAACTGAAGAGGTTTTTTATGACCCAAAGATCGCAACAAAAGAAATTGTTGAGGATGTCTATGCCAGTGTTAACGATAGAGAAAAATTAATAAGAACTTTATCGCTTGCAAAAAGTGCAATAAGACATAATATGGCAAAAGATCTCCCAAAAATGAAGACAAAGACTTTAATTATATGGGGTAAACAAGATTCTGTAACGCCCCCTAATGTTGCAGAAGATTTTAATAAACTTCTTCCAAATTCAGATTTATCTTGGATAGACAAATGTGGACATGCTCCAATGATGGAACACCCTAATGAGTTCAATAAAATTATGGAAGATTGGCTTTCTAAAAATAACTTATAATCTTTTGATTATGAAAATTATTAAGTCAGTATTTGAAAAAAGCAGTAGTAAAACTAGTGAATGTCCAAGAGGAAATTTACCTGAATTCGCGCTTGTAGGAAGGTCCAATGTTGGAAAGTCCTCTTTGATCAACACATTACTAAATAGAAAATCAATTGCAAAAACATCTTCAAAACCAGGGAAGACTCTTTTAATTAATCATTTTAAAATTAATGAAGAATTTTATTTTGTGGATCTACCTGGATATGGATATGCAAAAGCTTCAAAACAAATAATTAAAGAAATTAAATTAATTCACGAAAGTTATTTTAAAACTAGANAGCAACTTCTATTTACCTTTCTATTAATTGANANNAGNCANNANCTNCAAAAGNTTGATCTTGAATTCATGAAATANCTTAATAGNATGATGTGTCCNTTTGTTATTNTTTTTACNAAATCNGATAANATTAANTNAGATNTANTANNTNAAAAAANTAAACTTTATAAAGATTCACTNNTNAGTNATTGGGAGGNTNTNCCTGANACTTTTGTTACNTCNGCNATNNATAATAAAGGNGTANATGAAATATTNGANTTTGTAAATCAATCAATTAAAAAATATNCTATTTAGTNTCTTGGTTTATTTTACTCTCAAATTTTTGAGAAAATTCATCAATAATTTTTATTAAATCTTCATTACCTATTGCTTTTGAAATAGTCTGATTCATTGATTGAATTGTCTGCAGCATAAAAGCTTTCATTTCATCAATTGGCATTTCTTTTGTCCATAGATCCATTTTTAAAGTTTCTTTTTGTTTGCTATCCCAGAATGAAAGAAATATTGCTTTTGATAGCTGATCCTTCATTCCACCATCAGGTGCAGACCAAGTTATTTCTTCTGGAATATTATTTTGATCTAATTTTACTTTAATTGTTATTTCTGTTTTTTTCATTTAAATTTATTATGCACTAGATTTGCACAAATATAACCAAATACCATTTTATGAAATACCCCAAAAAAGTTTCTGAACATATTGTTAGATGGATTGATAATTATGTTAATGTATCTGGAGTTAAAGGTNTAGTTGTAGGTGTATCAGGAGGAGTTGACTCAGCACTNACCTCAACTCTTTGTGCTGAAACAGGGCAANATGTCCTATGTCTGGAAATGCCAATTTATCAAAATAAAGATCAAGTTTCAAGATCTAAAATGCATATAGATTGGTTAAAATCTAAGTATACAAATGTTAGTTCTAAACAAATAGAATTAGACAAAACATTTGAATCTTTTGTTAGCTCTTTACCTAATAGTAGCTCAGAAAATCATGAACTTAGTTTAGCTAATACAAGGTCTAGACTTAGAATGGTTACACTATACTATTTTTCTGCCTTAAATCATTATATTGTAGCTGGAACAGGTAACAGGGTTGAAGATTTTGGAATAGGTTTCTATACAAAATATGGAGATGGAGGTGTTGATATTAGCCCAATTGCTGATTTATTAAAATCAGAGGTTTTTAGTTTAGCTAAATTTTATAATATCATAGGTGAAATTATTGATGCAGAACCAAATGATGGACTTTGGGGTGACAATAGAAGTGATGAAGACCAAATTGGCGCATCATATGATGAAATTGAAAAAGCAATGATCAATTATGATGAAAATGGTAATTTATCTCAAAGAGAAAAAGAAGTGCTAAAAATATACAGGTCATTCAACACTGCTAATAAGCATAAAATGGATCCTATCCCTGTGTGTAAAATCCCAAAAAAATATTTATAAGTTTTGAAAAAATTAAAAATTTTAGTGCTTGATTGTAACCCAATTATTCATATTGGTTTAAAATCTATTTTTAAAAACTCCATGATATTTGAAGTATGTGCGTATCAAGACAATAAAGATCTACTCATAGAAACTATTACTGAGGAGAAAATAGATTTTATAATTTCTGAAATTCATCTAAATAAAACTTCTGTCATAGATATTCTCAAGGTTCTAAAAAAAAATAAAATTAATATTCCAGTTGTAATTTTCACCTCTCTTTCAAATGAAAACAAATCATTAAAATTACTAAAAAACGGTGCATCAGGATTTTTAACAAAAAACTTAAAGAAAAGGACTATAAGACATATACTTCAAGAAATTGCATTTTCGAGATATAGCTCTAATGAATTAAATAAATTTACTAGACTTAAAAATCGATTCAACTTTGACTATAATACAGAAAAAATTAATAGTCTTTCAAAAAGAGAACTTCAAGTTCTTAAATTATTCTTTAGAGGAAAAAGAAATGTAGAAATTTCTAAAAAACTAAATATAAATCAAAAAACAGTTAATACTTATATTTCAAGAATAATGAAAAAGTTAGAGGTTAATTCAAAGACTGACTTATTTGTTTTAGCTAGAGAGCATATTAAACAACCCTATTAAGCTTTGCTGATAATAGTTTCTTTAAGCTGTAATAACTCATAACTTCTTCTAAGACTTGATCCTTATCATCTTTACTATTATCTTGAAGTTCCGTGATCTTTTTATCAATCAAATATCTCCTCATATTTAAAATAGTTTCATTAACTAATTGACTTAATTCACTGCCAATTTTTTTTACATAAATGTTTTTTTTCTCCCAATCATGAAGCTGATACTTTTCATCATTTATTAAAATATCTGAAACTATTTTACTTGAATTAGGTTCAAGGTCATTTATGAAACTATCTATTGAAACCAACTTTTGATTGTGGAAGCTATTTATAAGCTTATTATATATTTCTTTAAAAGGCCCATGAGTAAACTCAATTTCATCCTGTTGGAGATCTAAATATATTTTTTCAAATACTTTAGACCTTATTTCTTTTTTACTTTCAACAATTTCTCCTTTTTCATTTTTGTTTAAAANTATATCTTCAAAAAGTATTTCCTCTGCACCATATTTTAAAAGAATACTTATAATCTGTCTTTCTAATTGATATATATATTCACTTTTATTTTCCTTTTTTAAAGCTTCAACCTTAAGGACATTATTTCTTGAATAATTTAGTGTCTTTGCTTTTTGTATTTTTTTACCAGTCTTAACAGTTGAGAAAGATCTAAATAGAGATGATTCGTCTATAGATAGAACAGAAGAAAGTTTCTTGATATAAACCTCTTGCTTAAGAGAATCTGGGATTAGAGATATTGATTTAAGGATACTTTTAATTAGAGTAACCTTTTTATCTTCATCATTTTCATATTCTTTATTAATACTTAATATAAAATCAATTAAATCCTTTGATTCTTCGTCAATGAAATCAATCATTTTTTCACGTTTATTTTTTTTAACGAAGCTATCAGGATCTTCTCCATCAGGGAAAGGACATATTCTTACATTTAAACCTTCTTCTAAAATCATATCAATACTTCTCAATGATGCTGATAGACCTGCTTCGTCTCCATCAAAAAGAATTACAATATTTGATGTAAGTCTTTTAATAAGAATTATTTGATCTTTGGTTAGAGATGTTCCAGATGAAGCTAGAACATTTTTTATTCCATGTTCATGTAATTGAACAACATCCATGTAACCTTCAACTAAATAACAAATATCATCTTTTACAATAAACTGTTTAGATTCATATATACCATATAATGTCTTACTTTTATTATAAATTTTACTTTCCGGAGAGTTTATATACTTTGCAATTTTTTTATTTGAATCAATTATTCTACCTCCAAATCCAAGTATTCTTCCAGAAATACTCTTAATTGGAAACATTATTCTCCCCCTAAATCTATCAACNTGANTATCTTCNTTTGATATAACCAANCCTGTNTCAATTAAATAGTCCTTNGTGAAACCATTTTCTGATGCATTTTTGTAAAAACTATTTTTTAAATCAGGGCTGTACCCAATGTTAAAATTCTCAATGGTAGAATTTGAAAGACCTCTATTTGTTAGATAATCTCTAACATTATCTTCCTTGGATAAAATATTTTGAAAGTACTCTTGAGCAAATGAGTTGATAATAAATAAAGATTCTCTTGCATTTCTTTCCTCAATATTTTCAGATTTATATGTTGTCTCTATTATTTCAATGTTATATTTATTAGCTAAGTATCGAATTGATTCTGGATAATTAAATTGCTCATGCTCCATTAGAAAGGCAATTACATTACCTCCTTTACCAGAACTAAAATCTTTCCAAATCTGTTTTGAGGGAGAAACAATAAAGCTTGGTGTTTTTTCATTAGTAAAAGGACTCAAACCTTTAAAATTAGCACCAGTCTTCTTTAAAGCAATAAAATCAGATATAACCTCTTCAACTCTGGCATATTCAAAAACTTTATCAATAGTCTCTTTAGTAATCAAAACTTTAATTTAGCATGAATATAATAAATTAATACTTTCGGTCAATGATATAATCCAATAAGATTTTAAGTGAATTTTTTGATTGGTTATCTGGAAAAGTTTCAAGTATTTTCAGTGCTTTCTTCTTATATTCTAACATAACATTTTTGGCATATTCAAACCCATTATTTTCTTTAACAAAATGATTAATCGCCTTCTTATCTTCTTTAGAAAGTTTTTTTCTTTTTAGAATGGATTTAATTGATCTATTATCAGCTTGACTTGCCATTTTAATTGAATAGATTAACGGAAGTGTAATTTTTTGACTTTTTAAATCATCTTTAGTTGGCTTTCCAATTCTTTTTTTAGAATAATCAAATAGATCATCCTTAATTTGAAAAATAATACCTAAGTATAATCCAAAATTTTCAACACTTTTAGTTTTTTCATTACCCGATGAGATTAACCCAACTAAACAACAACATGAAAACAAAGATGCTGTTTTTTTTGTGATCAAAGTAATATAATCTTCTTCTGTTAGATTAAGACTTCTTGACTTTTGAATTTGAAATAGCTCTCCCTCCGAAATTTCTTTTACCGCGTTTGATACCTGGTCTAATAAATCGTAATCTTTATTTTGAGTAGAAAGAAGTAAAGCCTTAGACAAAAAAAAGTCTCCAACCAATACAGAAATTTTATTTTTCCACAAAGCATTAATAGTAAGAAACCTCCTTCTAATATTACTATCATCTACTACATCATCATGAATTAATGAAGCAGAATGAATAAGCTCAACTAAATTAGCAGCCCTATATGTTTTTGAAGAAACTTTTCCACTAGAAAACATCTTAGAAAAAAGGATAACAAGAATTGGTCTAATTTGTTTTCCTTTTCTTTTTAAAATATACCTAAGAATTAGATCAAGCAACTTAACTTTAGATGATACTGAATTGAAAAATTGTTTTTCAAAAATTTTTAACTCTTGAGAAATGGGACTTTTTATTTTTTTTGAAATATTCAAAATCTTAGCTTAGATAATCATCATAGCATCTCCATATGAGAAGAAGTTATATTTCTTCTTAATCGCCTCTTTATAAGCCTTCAAAACAAAATCTTTTCCACCAAANGCTGAAACCATCATTATTAAAGTTGATTTTGGTGTATGAAAATTAGTAATCATTGAATTAGCAATTGAAAAGTCATATGGTGGATATATAAATTTGTGAGTCCAACCATCATATGGATTAAGGGTACCAATAGATGACACAGAACTTTCAATACCCCTCATAACAGTGGTTCCTACAGCACAAATCCTCTTTTTATTTTTTATAGCATTATTAATAATATTAGCAGAATTTTCTGTTATTTTAAGTTCTTCACTATCCATTTTGTGTTTAGATAAATCTTCAACTTCAACTGGGCTAAAAGTACCTAGTCCAATATGTAGTGTAATCTCTGGAAGAAGAACTCCTTTGATTTCAAGTCTTTTAAGTAAATGTTTTGAAAAGTGCAATCCAGCCGTTGGTGCAGCAACAGCACCTTCATTTTTAGCATAGATAGTTTGAAATCTATCTTTATCATTTTCTTCAACTGGTCTTTTAATATATTTTGGAAGAGGAGTCTCACCTAATTCTTGAAGTTTATTTCTAAACTCATCATAAGGACCATCAAAAAGAAATCTTAATGTTCTTCCCCTAGATGTTGTATTATCTATAACTTCAGCGACCAAACTTTCGTCTTCTCCAAAATAAAGTTTATTACCAATTCTAATTTTTCTAGCAGGATCGACTAGGACATCCCACAGCCTTTGATCTGTATTTAATTCTCTTAAAAGAAATACTTCAATTCTTGCCCCAGTTTTTTCCTTATTTCCATATAATCTTGCTGGAAAGACTTTCGTATTATTTAAAGCAATTACATCTCCTTCATCAAAAAAATCAATTACATCTTTAAAAACTAGATGCTCAATGGTCTGTTCTTTCCTGTTTAATAACATTAATTTACACTCATCTCTTTCCTCAGATGGATATTGAGCTAAAAGTTTTTGCGGAAGCTTATAATCAAAATCGGATAATTTCATATAATTTTATTAAGTCCGCAAATATACTGTTCTATAATACCGAAAGTCAAGTATTTAACTATTTATTTTTTAAAATTTTAAATCCAAGTTTTTCCAAATGATCCCAAAAACTAACATAAGATTTTGATACAACCAGTGGGTCATTAATTCTTATGGTTTTCAAAAGGGATAGTGGGACAAAAGACATAGCCATCCTATGATCATCATATGTGTCAATTAAAATATTAGATCTAAGTTGTGACTTATTTTCTAAATGAAGAGAATTCTCTGTAATTTGAATTTTATCAACTCCAAATTTTTCAATTTCAGATTTCAATGCTTGAAGTCTATCTGTTTCTTTTATTTTAAGTGTTTGGAGACCATAAAGATCGCAATCAATTTGAAGACCTAAACATGTTACAACTATTGTTTGAGCTAAGTCAGGATTATTTGAAAGATCTAATGATATTTTTTTCTCAATTTTATCATCAGATTTACTTAGATGAATTCCATTATTTACATACATAGTTTTAACACCAAAATTTTTATAAATCTCAACTAGATCTGAGTCTCCTTGTATGCTATTTTCATAATAAGTATTTAAAGTTAGATCAGACAAATCTGATAATGCTACCATACTGTAAAAATATGATGCAGAGCTCCAATCTGACTCAACTAATTGGCTTGGTATTTTTTTATTTGATAATGAATCAATGAGAATTTGATTAGGTTTAAGCTCAACACTCCCTCCTATTCTTTCAATAATTTTTTTTGTCATCTCAATATACGGTAATGAGATTATCTCAGTAGAAAGATTAATAACTAGTCCATTTTGCAGGGATACTCCGAGCATCATAAGAGATGAGATATATTGTGAACTAACATTTGCTGGAAGNTTAACTTGTTTTTTATTTATTACTCTACCATTAATTCTAATTGGAGGATAACCTTCATTCTCAAGATATGATATATCAACCTCCAGTTCTCTTAATGCATCAACTAAAATTGAAATAGGTCTTTCTCTCATTCGCTTTGACCCAGATAAAATAACTGATGAGTTCTTAATTGATGAAAAATAAGATGTTAGAAACCTCATTGCTGTCCCCGCATGTCCAATATCAATTTTTTCTTGATTAGAGTTAATTGCTGACATCATAACTTTTGTGTCATCTGAATCAGAAATATTTTTAATTTCAAAATATGAGGTGAAAGCTCTTAGAGCCAATAGTCTATTTGACTCACTTTTTGACCCACTAATATTTAAAGACCCTACTACGGATTTTGATTTTTTTGAAATTTCAAACACTACTTAAGCTTTTTATTTGATTTATGTCTTTGTCTGTCTCTCTCTGTTTTTTTGGATAGATTATTTTTAAATGATTTTTCAAGGTCAATTCCTGTCTGATTTGCAAGACATATAAGAACAAATAACACGTCTGATAACTCATCACCTAGGTCATCTATATTATCATTTTCTTTAAAACTTTGCTCACCATACTTTCTGGCAATAATTCTGGCAACCTCTCCTACCTCCTCTGACAATATAGCCATATTTGTAAGTTCGTTAAAGTATCTCACACCATGTTCTTTTATCCATTCATCTACTAATTTTTGTGCATCTTTAATATTCATATTTCAATTTTTTTGATTTAGTTTATTCCATAAATCCTCTTTAATTTCATTTATACCAAAATTACTAACAGAAGAGATTACATGATATTGCATCTCCTTAAATTCCTCTTTTAAAATTGTTTTAAATTCTTCTAATAATTCTTGATCCATAAGATCTGCCTTACTAAATGCTATAATAAAATCTTTGTCCGCAAGTTCTGGATTATATTTTATAAGTTCTTTTTGAAGAACTGTAAAGTCCTTTTTTATATTTTTTGTGTCGACAGGTATAACATATAAAAGTATCGAGTTTCTTTCAATATGTCTAAGGAAATAGTGACCTAAACCTCTACCCTCACTTGCTCCTTCAATTATTCCAGGTATATCAGCCATAACAAATGATCTAAAGTCTGACATTGTAACAATTCCAAGATTAGGTTTTAGTGTAGTAAATTCATAATTTGCTATTTTAGGTTTAGCATCAGATAGAACAGACAGCAGTGTTGACTTTCCAGCATTAGGATATCCAACTAATCCAACATCTGCTAAAACTTTAAGCTCTAAAATTATTTTTAGTTCCTTTCCAGGAAGTCCACTTTGAGAGTATCTAGGAGTTTGATTAGTAGGGGTCTTAAAATGAAAGTTACCACGTCCTCCTTTTCCACCTTTTAAAAGAATTATATCTGAAGACTCATCATTTATCTCGCAAATAACTTTTTCGGTCACTAAATCCTTAATAACAGTTCCAAGTGGAACATTAATTACAACATCTTCTCCGTTACTTCCACATTTTCTTGAACCACTACCGTCTCCACCATTTCCTGCTTTAAAATGTTTCTTATACCTAAAACTTTGAAGAGTCCATAAGTTACTATTACCTTTTAAAATAATATTACCACCATTACCACCATCACCACCATCTGGACCTCCTTTTGGAACAAACTTTTCCCTTCTCAAGTGAGTAGAACCTTTTCCACCTTTACCTGAATTAACAGTAAGCTTGACATAATCAACAAAATTATCGACTATCATAACAGACTAAATTAAACTATCAACAAGGTTGAATAATCTTGAAGTAATATCATCAACACTTCCGTGGCCATTAACTGAGTAAAACTTTGATTGTTTTTGATAAAAATCAATTAATATAGATGTCTTATTGTTATACTCATTAAATCTATTTTTAATTTTTTCAATATCCTGATCATCAGACCTTTTTGTAATTTTACCTCGATCTAATAACCTAGTTATTAGCACATCTTCATCAACTTCCAGAGCAATAGTTGCATTTATCTTCTGGTTAATAGATTCTAGAAAAATATCGAGGGATTCAGCCTGATTATGTGTTCTTGGAAAACCATCAAAAATAAAACCATTAGCATCCTTATTAACTAAAACCTCATTTTCAAGCATTTTAATTGTAACAATGTCAGGTACAAGATCTCCATTATCAAGAAATGACTTTGCTTCAATACCCAGATTAGTTTTATTTAAAATGTTTTTTCTAAATAAATCACCTGTAGATATGTGATATAAATCATATTTATCTTTTAAAAAATCAGCCTGGGTTCCTTTCCCAGATCCTGGTTTACCAAAAATCACAATATTAAACATAGGCACAAAGATATTTAAAATGTTTGGTATTCTTTATTGTGATTAAAGGAATGCTTATTTTTGAAANATGTTTAAGGAAAATAGAATAATTGGTATACTTGGAGGAGGTCAACTCGGAAAAATGGTTCTTGACGTAGCTAATAAATGGGGACTTCAAGTATACATTTTAGACTCCAATGAGAACTGCCCATCTAGCAAACTTTGTTCAAAATTTTTTCAAGGTGACTTAATGGACTTCGATACAGTTGTCAATTTTGGTAAAATGGTTAACATATTAACAATTGAAATTGAAAATGTAAATGTTGAAGCATTAAAATTTCTTGAATCTAATAGTTTGGAAGTTTTACCTCAATCGAAAGTGATTGAAATAATTCAAGACAAATCTAAACAAAAAGAATTCTACAATAAGAACCTAATTCCTACTTCCTCATATAAAATTTTCACAGGTAAAAATGAGTTGAAAGAGAGTGTTAGCAAAGGTGAAATTTCACTTCCTTTTATTTGGAAAGCGTCTAGAATGGGATATGACGGATACGGCGTAAATAAAATATCTAATAACAAAGATTTAGAAAAAATAGATGATTGTCACTGTATAGTAGAGGAATTAATTTCAATAAAAAAAGAACTTTCTGTAATGGTAGCGTCAAGAAAATCTGGTGAATTAATTAATTATCCTGTAGTTGAAATGGAGTTCAATAGTGATTCAAATCAAGTAGAGTATATTTTATCACCTGCAAAAATTAATAATGATTTAAAATCAGATGCTGAAGAGCTTGCAATTCAGGTTGCAGAGAAACTNNAAATTANAGGGATATTAGCTGTTGAAATGTTTTTAACTTCTGANNANGAAATTCTNGTNAATGAAGTTGCTCCTAGGCCACACAACAGTTATCACTTTTCAATAGAGGGCTCTTACACTAGTCAGTTTGAACAACTTTTAAGATCAATTCTTGATATGCCTTTAGG